>Ga0255052_10002318_pt1 | contig 13831 bp, 12 predicted proteins | sample JV7_2_21_MG_FD_188632 | JGI IMG/M metagenome (GOLD analysis project Ga0255052, IMG submission 188632) | Seawater microbial communities from Jervis Inlet, British Columbia, Canada - JV7_2_21 | ecosystem: Environmental > Aquatic > Marine > Inlet | place: Canada: British Columbia | collected... | reverse complement strand
CGCAGCTGGTCGGCGGTTATGTCGACCGAATTACGGTCGCCATCAACCGAGACGATCGGCCGCGAGTCAGCTGGTCCGATCGGGCCGGATGTGAGGCCAAACGTACCCGGGTGACAATCCGCCTGCGGAACGCCAATGCTGCTGCAAAAACCCAGGAAGAGGCTCTGGAATTGCGCGATCCAGCCCGGGCTCATCAAAAACGCGTCCATCGCATCGCCGCAATCCACGCCGTTCGGCTGGTTTGGGTTACAGAGGTTGAACGGGTTGTTCGCCGGCACGAACGGGAAAAACTGGGGTTCGATGCGTTGGTTGAAGAAATTACGTTTTGCGTACAGTGTTTCGAAGTAGGGCGTGATGTTTGCCTCGCCCGCGAAAGTGTATTCACCAAATGCCATGAAGCTCTGCGCATCGGTCTCGGGGAACAGGTCGCCGTTTTGCTCGGAGGGTTTGCCGTTCAGGTCGTAGTCGCGAAACGACAGGTCCGTATTGCCGTCCTGGTCGCCGTCGATACCCATGCCGCGTCTCGATGACTCGGAGAAATCCGGCCAGCCACCATTAGTAAACCCTGGTGTGTAATAAATGCTGCCAGCAAATGGAACCGAGACGCGTGCGGCCAACAGACCGAGATTGCATTCATCCCATTCCATGCCGTACACGGTTGTATAAAATTGTTCGTCAGAACGGAGCCGACCGTTTTCGTCGACCTCATGGTTCTTGGCACAGCCGGCAGTCCATGGCCGGTCTTTTCTCATGACGCGCTGGGTGTCAGTATACTCAATGCCGGCACCGACGAAGCCGCGATCGAAGTTCTTGCCCCAAACAACGCTCAGTGTGTTGTCGACACCGTTATCGTACTGGGGTACGCGTGTATAGGCTTCGATTTCGAGACCGTCGAAGTCCTTGCGCAGGATGATGTTGGCAACACCGGAGATCGCGTCAGATCCGTAGACTGACGATGCGCCGTCCAGAAGCAGATCATACTGCTGCACCAGTGATGCCGGTACGAAATTCAGGTCCGGCGCAAAGGGTGCGCCTTCAACGCCACCCGGAGCCAGGCGCCGGCCATTGACGAGCGTCAGAGTTCTGGCTTCGCCGAGGCCGCGCAGGTTGATCGTCGATGCACCCGGGCCATTGTCGAGTACAAAACCCGAGAACGTCAGGTCGATCTGCTGGCCACTGGAAGCGGTCGATTCCTGGAGAATATCCGCCGCGTCGATGAGACCAACCTCACGGGACACCTGTCCTGTGATGATCTGCAACGGTGCGATACTGCTGTAGGTGTCGCGTTTCAATCGTGAACCCGTGACAACAATTTCTTCTACCGCGTTGTCGCGTTCAGTTACTGCAGCTGCGTCATCCGCACTGCTGTCCTCACTGTCCTGCGCAAATACCGCCGGTGCAGCGAACAGACCAAGGCTGACAAATACAACAAGGATTGGGTTTACAACACGCGTGCCGATTGCACGAAATTGATCGAAAGTCATTTCATACCCCTCAATAAATGATTCTCTCGGCGAGGTGACTTGTGGCCTCTTTGCCGGGCAGCTCCAAACGATGCTGCCATGTAGTTCCATGATGCGAAATCACAACACAATTGTAAATGGCCGCGGGCAATAAACTTGTAACTTATCTTCATATGTTGTTCACAAGCAACAAATGTCGTGATTCCCCGCCTGCCCGATTGAATAAGGCTCGGGAAACCGAGAAATCGCCCTTAGCCACGCCGCCGTCGGCGAACAGCGGTTACGCTGCGCGGCCGCCGCGTCGGCCGACCGTTGGCTCAGCCCGTCGGAGCCGAAACCGCAGACACGGCCTGCCGATGCGCTATGATCGGGCCTCGAATCGGGAGACGAAATGAGCGAGATAAGACTGTCCGGCAGCTGCTTGTGCGGCTCCGTGGCATACGAAATCAGCGGCCAGGCGATGCACTTTTTTCATTGCCACTGTGAGCGGTGCCGCAAGGCGACCGGCACGGGTCATGCCAGCAACATCATCATGCGACCTGAGACGGTGCAATGGATCGCCGGCGAACAATTATTGACGCACCACAAAGTAGCCGAGGCCAAACGGTTTGCCACGTCGTTTTGCGGCGTCTGTGGCAGCCTGATGCCCCGCATTGCGCCCGACAAGAGCATCGCCGTTATTCCAGCCGGCACGCTGGATAATGATCCGGGGGTAAGACCTGACGCACGAATTTTCCAGGGCTCACGGACCGAATGGTCATGTGAGGCCGGCGACCTGCCAGCGCACGAAACCTACCCGCCGCAAAACGGCTGACATGCCGGACTACATCATTACTACGCGCCGGGTTCGGCGCGGCGCCCTCGGAGCCGAGCCGGGGCCGACGCGGTTTTTACGTGTCCCCGCAAATCGAAGGCCGCAGCCGGACCACGCCATAGGGCGCGCGGAATGGGTAGCAGCGGTTCTGGCGGCCGGGCGCACAGGCCAGGACGCACACTCCGGGGAAGATCCTGGCGAGATTGTCGTATTCGTGCATGGCTACAACACATCGCCGGCATTTGTCGCGCAACGCCACCGACAACTCAGGAAGGACCTCGGCGCAACAGGATACAAGTTCGCGCTGGTTAGCTTTGACTGGCCAAGCGACGACCGTGCAATCAACTACCTCGAGGATCGAAGCGATGCAAAACTCACCGCATTGCGATTGGTCGATGACTGCATCACGTTGCTCGCAGCGACTCAATTTCGTGGCTGCAGGTACAACATTCACGTCGTCGCCCATTCAATGGGCAGCTATGTCGTTCGTGAGGCATTTGACGACGCCGACGATCGCCCTGCAATTGCGAGCAGCAACTGGACGGTCTCGCAGATTTGTTTTGTTGGCGCTGACGTATCCGCCGCATCAATGGCAGCCAGTGACGCCCGATCACGGTCGCTGTACCGACACTGCACACGGCTGACCAATTATCAAAACCCGTTCGATCGGGCGCTAAAGCTGTCCAACGTCAAACGTGCCGGCGTAGCACCACGTGCCGGTCGACGTGGTCTGCCCCGGGGCCACCCGGACAAGGCGGTCAACGTAAATTGTGGTTCGCACTATGAGCAACAGCTCGACAGTGACCTGGATAATGGCCATTCGTGGTATTTCGACGACACGATATTTCTCGCCGATCTCGCCGCGACGTTGCGTGGAGACACCGATCGCCAGGTGACTGCATCGCGCAGGCTTGACCGGCGCGGCGAGATGCACCTGCGCTGACCGGGCTCACCCGGGTATTGACAGGCATAAGTTCACGCCCGGCTTGAGAGCGCCTGTGTTTTGTGAACTGGCGCAAGGAATGTCGGTGCTAACAGGAGGACATTGTCCTCGTATGAGCGAGTAATCACTTCGCATCATTGACACGCTTCAGGGTCAGGGCCAATGTTGATAACGCCGAAACGGGACAATCTGAACAAGATCGCCATCCTCAACCCCAAAGGGGGTTGCGGCAAGTCGACGCTCGCGATCAACCTGGCCGCCTGTTACGCCAGACGCGGATCAGCGCCAGCCATCATGGACTGCGATCCGCAGGGATCCGCCATGGCCTGGCTCGACAGGCGCGCAGGCGACATGCCATCGATCCATGCAATTGCGGCTTACAAAAAGACAATGCAGGCAACACGCAGCTGGCAACTGCGCGTGCCGGCCGGCACGGATAATCTCATCGTCGATTCGCCCGCCGGTATTGGCCACGATGATCTGCGCGAACTCTGCCGCGACGCAACCTGTATTCTCGTCCCGGTATTGCCCTCGCCACTGGACATTCACGCGGCGTTGCGTTGTATAGCTGACCTGCTGCTTGTCGCCAAGGTAGATCGCCGCGATCGCAAACTTGCGGTTGTTGCGAATCGTACTCGAAAGAACACCAGGAGCTTCAAGCGACTCATGCGTTTCCTGGACTCGCTCGGCATACCGATTATTGCCGTGTTACGGGATACACAGAACTTTGTGAATGCCGCCGAAAAAGGCATCGGAGTGCATGAAATGCAGCCATCGCGTGTGCGCCCTGACGTTGAGCAGATAGAGAAAATTGTTACATGGCTGGATGGCTGGCAGGAGCGACGTCGAGACAATCTGGAAATCACCGGCATGACACGACAACCATTGCGACACATGTCGGTGCTGCACAAGCCGCAGTTTGGCTCGGCCTGAACCAAGCCCGGACTATTCATGAATAGTCCGGGCTAGAGGCTGCGCTACTCCTGAATAGACGAAAACATTTCAACATCAACATTACCACCGCTTAAAACAACTGCCGTGGTCTTGCCGGCGGTTTCAATCTTGCCGGCCAATACAGCAGCGAGCGCTACAGCCCCGCCCGGCTCGACAACGAGTTTCAGCGATCGAAATGCGAAACGCATTGCTTCCCTTACCTCGTCGTCGCTGACCAGCAAAACGCCGCTCACCAGTTTTCGGTTGATGTCGAACGTGATTTCGCCAGGCATTTCAGCTTGCAGAGCATCGCAAATCGAGGCTGCAGTGTGCGGATTTGCAACACGCACGCCTTGCTCAAGCGACCTCGCCGTATCATCAAATTCTTCCGGCTCGACCGGGTACACAGCCACGTCGGGCAAACGTGCCTTAAGCGCAATGGCGCTGCCCGACGTCAGGCCACCTCCACCGCAGCTGATAAGAACCTGATCGGGCCGGAAGCCTAAGGAACGAGACTGCTCGGCGATTTCGAGTCCAACTGTGCCCTGCCCCGCGATGATATCTGGATGATCGTATGACGGAACCACGTAGGCTCCACGCTCGGCCGCCAGATCGCGTGCGATTCGCTCACGATCCCCGCTATGGCGATCGTAGGTAATAACTTCGCCCCCGAGTCGGCGCGTGTTTTCGAGCTTGGCAGCAGGTGCATCTCCGGGCATGACGATGGCGGTGTGAATTCCCAGTAATTTTCCGGCGAGCGCGGCGCCTTGCGCATGGTTGCCCGATGAAAAGGCGACAACCCCGCGTTTGGCCTGGTCCGCAGATAGCTGGCCAAGCAGGTTATAGGCACCGCGAATCTTGAATGATCCTGTTTGCTGGAAACACTCAGGCTTCAACAGCACCGTGCCGCTTGCGATACGATCGAGAACGTTGCTTTGTAACAGCGGTGTTCGGATCGCAATTCCTGACAAGCGCCGCGCCGCGTCTTCAATCTTGCCTATGTCAATCATGCGTCATCTGCCACAGCAGCCAGCCGGTCAACTTTCGACGCACAAATAAAATCGTTATCGGATAACCCACCAATCGCATGCGTTGTGTAGCTCACATCACAGCTGCCGAAACTAACGGTCAATACCGGGTGATGCCCCTCGCTAACCGCAATGGCGGCGACGGCATTGGCAAAGGCCAGCGATCGGTTGTACTCAGGAAATACAAAGCGACGTGAAATTTCCAGGCCATCGTCACTCAGGATCCAATCCGCATCCAGAACTTCGAGCAATTGCGCCACCTGATCCGGGCGCAGCGGTTCGACGCCTCCTTCGCAAGATTTGCAGCGGCGGTTCGCCAGTTCGGTTGCCATAGCAGCTCCATCCTCACAGCGGCCACAAACTATACCGCAAGCAATGGTCACGACATATCTGGCTTGCCGGCACCGCAGCAAAAAAATGCCAGCCCCGAAGGGCTGGCGAGGTGGAGACTCAAGATGAGTCGCGGAGAAAGGCGGTTACAAGGGGTTTGATGCGAACGATTGTGTGTCGTTGATAAACAGTGTCAGACTTACTCTGCGCTCCAGGGCGAAGCTGTCGGTCGTATCATCCTGCGCCGGTGCTTCACCGTGCGCCGCAATGCTGATTCGAGACGCATCAATACCGGCATCGATCAACTGATCGCGAACGAACTCGACACGCCTTTCAGAAAGTTCGAAGTTGTAATCAGCATCGCCGCGCTCGTCAGCAAATCCGTCGAGCCGTACGCGAATGTCTGACATCGACGCCAGGCTGCCAGCAAGTTCAGCCAGTCGACCGCCCGTGGTATCGGCCAGTACGTGTTCATCGGTACGAAACAGCAGGTCCATGGCGATACCGGCCTGCAGCAGACCAAGCAACTCCGGTCGGGTGCGGTCCTGCGTGCGGTCCAATTCGGCGCCGAGCGTATCGATGCTCCCGTGTAGCTGCCGAACGTCGTCCTCAAGGTCGGCAATCTCGTCTTGCGACAACTGTAGTGATCCGGAAAGTGTGTCGATCTCAGCATTTTTCCTGTGCAGGTTATCGCCGAACTTGGCACCGATGGCCGCGCCTAGAATGAAGCCGACCGGACCACCTGCTATCGCGCCGATCACGCCGCCGGTTCCAACACCGATCGACTCCTCCTTCGAAGCCTTCGAATTGGCGAACGCAGGGGCAACCGCAAGACTAACGAGTACCGTGATGATTAAAACCTGTTTGCGCATTGGAATGTCCTCCGTAAGTCGCAGACCACCGACGTGGCCTCCGTTGAATTCCATTACACGACGCAAAAAAGGTGCCGATCGGCCCTTGTTATGGAGAGCTTGAGATCAATTGTGGCGAAAGGTGGCGGGTCGCAATGCTGGCCCAGGTCGCTTACGTCCGGTCGTTGCTCAATGCGACAAATGTACCGCCATTTCTGTCGCAGAGAATGCGCATAAGCTGTGCATATCGCCTTGCGGTCTCGGGGATTTGGCGACCGCCGTCGAACAGCCACGGAAATCCAACCGCGTGGATTCGGACCATACGGTGACCGGCAGCATCGACGCGATTCACACCGTCGATCTGTCGAACCACGTTTTCGACAGATCCACCGCTGAACTCATCGCCAAAGACGTAGATGCTGATCTTCTTGTCTTGCTCCCAGAACGTGCTGATCGCATATATGATGCCATCAACGGGATTACTGTCACTAAACGGACGCCAGTTACGCATTGTGTTAACGATCGCTTCACGCCGTCCGGGCGTGTCGGGAATCCACTTGCCGCGATACTGCGAGAACATATAGCTGCCATTGTCATTCATGATTTGAATGCCTTTGACTTGTGGATACACGTCCAGAGTCTCGGTCAGCTTCTTCTGCGCTCGCGCCCAGTTATACTGCTGCATGCTACCCGACGTATCAATGATAAAAATAATGTATTCGCTGTCGGCAGGAATACCTGCAACTGCATCATCGTCTGCGCGCCGGTAAAATGGCGCCAAACGCCGCATTTCGTCCGTCAATCGTTGCTTCGTCGATTTGAGCGAACCCTCGCTGATCGTAGTCTCTGACTCCTGCCGGGTCGCGGCATATCGTCCCTTGACAGTACTCAAGTCGCCCTGCAGGCGTGCGAGTCGCAATTTGCTCGAGGATGTCTGTTTGCGCACTGACTCGAGGTCCCGGTTGATATCCGTAGTCTCGCCGCGAATATCAAACAACTCCTGTTGCAGCAGCGCAATGAGCTGTTCCAGGTCGTCCTGCGTTTTCTCGATAATAACGGGTTCGTAGATCTTGCTTAGCACGAGCAGGAGAATAATTGCGCCGAAGCCACAACAAATGCAGTCGAGAAACGACAGACTGAATGCTTCAGTATTGCGACGCCTTTTCACTTTGCGTTACCCATTTATGGCCAGTCACGGCTCACGCTGATGAATGACCCGCCCGTACGATATGCCAGTACCCAGTACGCGATTGGCGCTTCGTAGTCGCCCTCCAATGGATACAGAAAAACATTCACGGGAATCCCGGTTGGTAATTCGCGTACCGCCTGGTTGTGCAGATTGAGCCGCTCTCGCGCGCTGATCGTGCGACGGTCACTCGTCGATTCATCCATTGTCGGCAAACCGTCCGCCAGCAGAATGATGTTATCAGGCATCGGCGTCAGCGTAGACGCAATCTCGTAGGCCGCGAGCATGTTTGTTCCATTCTCCGGCACCGTGCGGCGCAACACCCTGAGCGCCTCTTCCAGCTGCGTGCCATCATCGGCCTTAAGCCACACACCGTCACTGCCCTTTATGACTGGCTCAACGTCGTTGTTGTACATGTAAATCTGAAATTCACTGCCACTCACAAATTGCGATGTCAGCCAGTCGACACTGGCAACCACTTGCCGCCATTTAATCGCGCGAAGCTTGGCGTCGTCGGACATGTTACGGCGCCGGATGATGTTGACGATCGTGTCATCGAGCATACTCGCTGACCGGTCGACCAGAATCAGTGTGCGCTCGCCACCAAGTTTCAACCCGGTCAGGTACTGGCGATCGCCTTCGCCCTTGAACTCCCGAATCTTATTGCCGTCGGCCGCTTCTTCTGCCGCGATTGCCAGCAAGCGCTTGACCTCCTCCTGGAGTGTCCTGATGTCGGTTTGCAACTGCTCGATACGCTCGATTTCAGCAAGAGTCTCTGAGTCGTACTTCGATAATTCTGCCTGCAGTTGTTCGATCAAAGCGATAATCTGAGCGATCTGCCCTTCCGCTGTATCCCGCTCGGCATCCAGTGTTTCCATCATGTTTTTTGCGAGGACGAGGTTCTTTCGGCCTTCGAGAATGTCAATCTCGATCTTCTTGGTCTCTGCCATCAGCTCGGTGGGATTTTTCTCCGCCGATTCCCTGACCTGAGCATTTATGATCATGAACAACAAGATCACCGCGCCGAAGCCACAGCTCATGCAGTCGAGAAATGACATGCTGAACACTTCAAACGGGCGGTGCTTACGAGCCACGTATTTGCTCCGTCGCGATCAGCCGTAATTCAAATCCTGGCGTGCCGAGTCGTACCAGATCGCCAACCTGCAGCACGGCCGAGCCGTCAATTCGGTAGCCGTTAAGAAACGTCCCGTAACGGCTGTAGTCGCGAATGACGATCTGGCCGTTCTCCTTCTGCAGCGAGCAGTGTCGACGAGACACACCAGGCATCTCCTTTTGCAGATCGATACAGCGCTCACCGTCAAGCGCTTGCGACCCGAGCATCAACGCATGAGCATCAATTGCGTAGGCTTTGTTGCCGTACAGGAGGTGCGTCGGCAAACCGCCCCGCTCAACCACAGTCGCAATTTCGAGCTCGATGGGAGCTTGATCCCACGGCAACTGGCGGACGAGACTGACCCCGCCTTTTCCACGCCGAACGTCGCGATAACGCGCCAACAGACCGCGTTCCGTTGCGCCTGGCTCCAGCAAGAACACCTGCCCGCCGACGCGGGCCTGCAACATTTTCGCCAATCCAGGCATGCGTGCCGCTCGATCTGACAGCTGGATCGCCGGGGTTTCCTCGGCACGGTAGAGCGCTCGGAGGTTACTGACGATATTATGGTAAACGGGCGCCGCAGCTGCAACGAATTGCAGCGATTCAAGTTCCGCATGATGCGAGATACCGCGATACTCGATTTCGAGTACCACTGTATCGCCCGACGACGCATCCGCGAGCCACGTCGGCATACTATCCTGCATCATCTGCTCGGTTTCGGCGGTATGCAGTGGATCAAATCTCGACTGCTGCACGAAGGCCTCCGCGATAGCACGGATCCAGGCATCGTGGAGACCAAGCAACCCGCTCGCTTCGATGACGACAGATCGATCGACCTGAGCCTGGCTGTCCTGCGCAATGCGAGTCAGGGTTGTCGAATGCAGACTCAGATCGACATGCACGGGAACGGCGCCCCGGTACTGGCGACGTGTCGCCGCAACTGCCGCATCGACCATTGCAATAATGGGCAGCTCGATTTCAGCCGCAATGCCAAGCAACAAACCAAGACTGTCGCTGCTCATATAGGCAGGAACCGCGACGACGAGACGGTCGCCATGTTCGGCGGCCTGACGCCCGATCTGTTCAAGCTGGCGGCTGACGAGGTCAGCCGCACTCAGATGCTGAAAACTCCGGTCAACCAACGGTCGTGTATGCAGATTTGACCAGAATTCATTGTGAATTCGTCGTGGTTTTACCCGGGCGCAATCAAACGCCGCATTGCCCGTCGTCAGACGCTCGTCATCGAGCAGCGCAAACCCCGGTTCACGATACAGAACCCGTTCGGCATTGATAACCGAGATTCCGGCGTCGTTGATGTGCATTGCGATTAGGCTCACTGTCTGCACCGTCTCGCTATCAGTCCGCCTTGAGGTGTCGAATCAACTTGTCGTCGCAGTAGTTCTCGCTGTCGAATACAAGCCGTTCCTGCAGCAGTTGCAGCTGGTGCACGAGGAACATCAAGAAGATACTGATCAGCAGCGCGATGAAGGTCGAGTTGAATGCAATGCCAAGGCTCTGTGTGACCCCGGCAATATCTCCCTGGACAGCCTTGTCGGCCTGCGCGAGCGCTTCACCAATACCGCGCACCGTCCCGATAAATCCTATGGATGGGATCGCCCATGAAATGTAGCGGACCATCGACAATTCAGACTCGAGACGCTCGGCCTCGGACTCGCATACCTTATGCGTACTGCTTGCTACGTCCTGAATGCTGCGTGTAGAACTGAACCGCCGCAGCGCGCCGAGCAAAGCGCGCGGCAGCAGCAGCAGCTGACGTTCCTCCGGCAAAGCCTGCACCTGCCGTGCAAATTCCCTGGCGTCTTCGGGCAGGATGCGCATGCCTTCGGCAACAGGAACGAGATCCACAACGAGTAAGCGCCTTTCATCGAGAATCTTGACGCCTTTGTAACCCATAATCGCGAGCGCCCAGAACATCAGAATGAAACAGGACTCCTGCTCGAGGTCTTTAATCAGTACCCAAATATGTCGCTCCCGGACGTAGTCCGGATCAACTGCCGCAGCAGCATTTTGCTCTGCAATTATTTCGGTGGCGTTGGGCCTCACGACTGAAACGTAAAACGCGTGCACAATAATGATCGCAATGATCAATGCAAATAGTTGAAATACAAATTCAACCGGAATGTTCTTCTTGTTCATAATTCGACCATCTTCCTGGGTAAATTCTTGACCGGCGATTCAATCGAATAGCAGCTGTCGCATTCGCGAATCAGAAAACCTGGACCTGCCCGGACTATTCATGAATAGTCCAGGCTAGATATCAGTAGGAAATGCAACGGACTGGTCAGCCGGAATATCTTCGCTCGGTATGAAATCATCGTCCTCCGAACCCGTAAAGGTCTGATCGTCCAGCTCTGCATCGTCTTGCTCCGCTACTTCAGCATCGGCTTGCTCCGCTATTTCAGCATCGGCTTGCTCCGCTATTTCAGCACCGTCTCGCTCCAATACTTCTGCCGGCGTCTCTTCGATCTCATCCTCTTGCACATCGGCCTCCTGGGACCAGGCGGAAACGGCAATCAGGCCGGCAAGCACCAATGTCACAAGATAACGACGCACGTCAGGCTCCCTGTTAATTCTGTCATCAGACCTCCAGGCACAGTCGCCGCCGATTGTCTCATGAAATTTCAATCTGAATTTCGAGCAATGCGAAAGCCAACGTCGTGGCGAGGGACGGCACCGTGTTCACGATAGCTGAACCTGAGCTCGACGATACCTGCGTGGCGCCAGCTGGACCCTCGTATGACATAACTGTTACCACGTTCCGGGCCCAGCGGGTCAACCACTGGCGTCGTAATACCCGGCGTCGGTATCGTGTAGTAATCATTGACCCATTCGGCAACGTTGCCACTGCCGTCATGAACCCCGATCGCGCTGGGCGGAAACTTGCCAACCGGCGCCGTTGATGCAAAACCATCGTTGTAGCCTGGCAGGATGGTCGGCACGAGTTCGGCGGCCGATTTGCCGGCATAGTTGCCACTGTCCTTTGCTGGCGGCATCTTTTGCCCCCAGGCGAACATTGACACACTCTGACTTCCACCATAGCGAATCGCCCACGACCACTCGGCTTCCGTCGGCAGTCGATAGCCGTTGGGAAACGGCCGAATTGCGACCCATTCGCCAAATTCCTCCTTGTACACGGGCGTCAAGCCTTCGCGCGCGCTAAGCCAGTTGCAATATTGGACAGCATCGGTCCAGGTGACGTTCGCCACAGGATTGTCGTTCCCGTTCAGCGACAGGTGTACGTCGCTACCTGAATCGTGATTCGCTCGAAACTCCGCAAATTCCTTGTTCGTTACTTCGTGAACTCCAACCAGAAAGGGTGCTGACAGCGTGACCGGTACACGAACCTGATTCGCCTGGTAGCCATCCTCGGACCGCGATGCTCCCATCAAGAAGGTACCGGGATCGAGGCGGCGCATGACCTGCCCGGCAGCCGTCTTCTCGGTAACCTCGATTTTGCCGCGCTGGATCGCTTCATTTGAACGTAATCTCGCAGTCACTGTTTGCGGGTAACCCGGTCTCGGCGTCAGGGTGCGCGACCAGGTCTCAAATCCAACTTTGCGGACTTCGACGCGATGCGGCGCAGAGCTCAGTCTCAAAGTCGTTGAGCCTTGTGCGCGCGCGCGCCCGTCAACATATACCGTAGCGTCGGCCGGTCGTACGTTGACGGTCAACGAACCGACTCTGGCGGTCAGGTCAACATGGATCGAGTCGCTTGCAGCCGCCTGCAACCGCACTTTGCGACTCGTCGCGCCGTAGCCAGCCCTGGACATTCCGATCACATAATCAACGTCGGGAGAAAGCGCGAGCGTGATGGGTGATCGCCCACGATAACGCCCATTTACTGTGACATTTGCATCACGGGGGACCGTGTTGACCAGCAGTTTCGCGTTAGCCGGCAGAAGCCGGACGAGCGGCAATGCCTGATCAATATTGGGTTTGGCCGTTACCGCACCGTCCCAGGCCTTGTAGCCTTCACGGACGATGCTCACCGGATGGGTGCCTTCGAGAAATTCAATACTTGCCGGCGTTTCACCGACGAGTTTGTCTCCGGAAAAAATGCTCGCACCTGTCGGTTCAGAGGTAATACTGACATTGGACCAACGCGGTATCAGCTGGACATGCAGTGTTTCGTATCGTCCGAGACCTGGCACTTCAATGACGTCGTCAAATGGCAAGTAACGTTCCGCGCGAATGCTGATGCTGTGTGCGCCGGGTTGCAATTCGACAGGACCATACGGCGCGCTGCCAACGAGATTCGAATCGACAGACACTACCGCTGCAATGACCGGGTCTGTTACGACCGTGATATTGCCCGGTAGCTTGCGCATTTTGATGTCGATCGTTTTGCTCGGCGCATCGCCCACGACAAACAGCTGGCTAACACCGTAGTAGCCCTGTTTTTGAACATTGACGGTGTATTCGCCGGTACGTAGTAAGAGTCGGTCGCCAATCGGTAAGCGAAACCAGCCACCGGATATGGTCAGGTTATCCGGCTCACCAGGACTGACATCGAATTGAATCGATTTTGAGCTGAACAACACATACGACATCAGCAGCAACACGGCGAGGCCCATACCGACAACCAATTTCAGCGGGCTATAGTTCTTTTCGGCATTTGCGACGCGAATCTCCGCTGCACGCTGAAAGGCTGTAGGTGCAATGGTCTCCTCGCCCGGCTGGGCGGCGTCGACCGACTCGGGTGGCTGCGTCACATAGGCACTGTCCTCGAGCCGAACGTCAAGGGTGAAGCTCTCAGCTTCCACAGAAACACTGATACGGCTGCCAAAGAACTGTAATTCATCGCCATCGAGGAGGCGCCGGCTGGCCTGCAGCGGCTCGCCATTGATTTGCACTGACGCATCACGGCCAACCGGTTGTACGAATGGCGCGCCGTCGAGCAAATCGAGCAGCACAACGGGTGCACCGCCCGGTCCCGGTAGCCGAATAACGCAATTGCTACCCGTACCAACGCGCAACGGCAAGCTATCCGCACCAATGCGTCGCTCACCTTCGACGTCGCGGATGATGACCTGTTGTTCCGAGCTCAAATCGCTTCCTCGCAACGAACGACGATTGTCCTGTCGTCCGTTTCCGGTGCAACTCGAAATTCGAGCCGCACATCACGAAATCCGGGCCGGCTACCTACAG
>Ga0255052_10002317_pt1 | contig 13837 bp, 5 predicted proteins | sample JV7_2_21_MG_FD_188632 | JGI IMG/M metagenome (GOLD analysis project Ga0255052, IMG submission 188632) | Seawater microbial communities from Jervis Inlet, British Columbia, Canada - JV7_2_21 | ecosystem: Environmental > Aquatic > Marine > Inlet | place: Canada: British Columbia | collected... | reverse complement strand
CATCGATCTCGTGATCAACGGCGTAAAGGGTTTTTTCAGGAGGACAGGCCTCACCTACCCGATCGATAAGCCCGATCGCACACCGGAGCAGCTGCAGGAGAACACTATCAATTATTTCACCCGGAACACCATAGTATAGAAAATTGATAGGCATAAGGTTTCCCAGGAAGGAGATCTCCTTGATCATTACTACATCACCTTTCTGATCTTTTTTGAAAACGAAACGGTAGCGGCGTCCGAGGTTTCTCTGCGTCTGAGGCGATAGAACATCCTCCTTCTCTATCTGACAATGCATGCCGCGAATAACTGGATAACGGATTTTCATGAGTTGTTCAATGGCACGGGAAACATCCTCGAATTCGATCGTTTTCGTGGACCCGCTCGCAAGATAGAATGACGTTGCTTGACCTTCGAAGAGAAGCGTTTCCATATCTTCCCACCGGAAAGCAGCTACACCGGTTACCCCGATGATAAGATCGACTCCTGACACGAGATGCTTCGGTAACTCTTTGAAATGAGTGGCAAAGGCAGGCGTGATCTGAGACTCCGGTATCTCAGGTTTGCGAAGGTCTATCCCGAGTACCGGATGGAAGTCTGACTGGATACGAGTGCCCTGAAGCTGAGCAAGAAGATTCCCCCCGATCGAACCTTCCGATCCCATGACGAGTATTTTTCTGTGACTCAGGACTTTACCCTGTGTGTGGAGAACCGACTCAATAGCGGACAGTATCGAAGCGGCGACCTCACTTGCTTCTTCATGAACCTTGAGATTCGAAGTGGCGATACTGAAAACCGGTCTCGCCAGCTCTCCGCGTGCCTCGAGGATTTCAGTGAGTTGATCCTGACCATTTTTGGTATGCTCTACCGATCCTATCAACCAGCGATCGAGAACCTGACTCAAGGGAAGTTCGAGGATCTCCCGATCGATATTATCAACACATAGTCCATTCTCCTCGACGAGATCGATGAGCCGTACCCCATCGAGAGATTTCTCGGTGATAAGAGGGATTATGTATCCTCCATCTTCGATAACCAGGCATCGATCTCCTTCACGAATGCTCCGAAGAAGGACTTCGAGGAATAAATATATCGCTGTTCGCTTCATCGATTCGTAATATCCAACCTTGTCTCGTCGAAGACCCTGTTGAAGCTGCTCCAATCTCTGCAGCGATGAGAACCGTGGGCTCAAGACGAAGTATCCTTCCACTGAAAGCAGCTTCTCTACGTTGTTGAGGGTATATGATCGGAAATGCTTTTGATCGAGACCGAGGAGAGCTTCGAGGAACTTTCCAGATACCTCCTCACCATAGTGAACGAACAGGGTATCCACATCTTCGGCACCGAGCTGCCGCAAGGTACCTATCAGAGCAAGAATCTCCGCCGTGACGTGATGAATGAGAAAGATCCGAATCCCTTTCAACGGCGATCGTTCGGCAAGATGGGTAGATAATTCATTGAGTGATGGCATACACTGAAGGTATTGACTGATGTTGGAAATCATTCGAAATTGTCCGAAGGATATGTTCAAGGTCCGCCCGAGCTGGGAAAGGTTGAGGCTCGCGAAGAGCTCTCCAAAATCTACTCGGATCGTCTCACCATGTTCGAGTAATCCACGCACAGTATGATCCTCGAGGAGTAACAGAATCTTCTTGAACACTCCCTTCAACTGCACCGGCTCCATGACGTGCAGGAGTTCTATGTAGTTTTCTGCCCATGCGATCTCGATCGAAACGAGTTTCTCGAGACCCGCGTGAGCAAATCGGTTAAAGACAAAACTGTCGGGTCGATGAACTTCCGAGTACGAACGTCGTCCACGCTGAGCCTCCCAACTGACCTGCTCGGCAAGCAACTGAGAGATGCGGGTCGATCCGCCAATGAATGTTCGATCCTCAGGATTCTCAACTATTTCATGAGGAAATGAATTCAGATCGAGACGTCTGCCTTCGAGACTTTCGATGGTGACACGGAGGAAATACTTATTGGATTTCTTGGAGGATCGGAGGCGCTCGAGTATTATCCTGAAGGGATATTGCTCGCCGGATTCATGAGTTCTCATACGGGGAAAAATCAATGCTCTGGATTGCTCTTCGGCCTCAGGTGGATAAATCAGGTTACGCCACCTCTGCATCTGGAGAGTCCCGAAAACAGTCCGGATATCTTCGTGCGTTGCATCGTGATCATAAATAATTTTCTCTAAGACATCATAATCCCCGGTAACTTTAATATTCTCGATCTGGAGAGCCGCGAGCTCCGGCGTTTCAGAATGTTTGACCATCTTTTCGATCTCGACATCCACACGGTCAAGGTCATGACGATTGATGACCTTGTAGGTGATATCTTTTGAGAGGATCGAGAGACCAAAGAAGATCGGAAGATCGGACAGGTCGATTCGAAGTGATTTTCCTTCCTGTATGAGGGGGATCTCTAGAGATGTCGGAATTTCCTCACGGTAGGCTTCTTGATCGGCATTACAGTCATCATTCATGCCGGATTGTCCTCCAGAGTATCTGATGTCGTGACAAACGATATGGACCAGGAAGAAACCTGCTCTCCCGGTAAGATATTCGGTTATACGGTTAAAGAAGAATTTACGATTATCGAGAGGTTTCGTCAATGTGATCTCCAGTATTCTCTTCACCGAGAATGTTTTATGACCCCCTTCCAGAGGCGGATTATGATAGTTATCTTATATCCGGAATCAAGATTGTTCATATGCTGTTTTTCCAAATTCTCTCCAGGAGTAGCAGATGCTTGCCATTCAAAAAAAGGGGAACGAACCGGTTCTTGTGGAAATACCGAATCCAGTCCGCGCCCAGAACGAGGCGCTCATCAGGTTGGATTGTGCAGGCATCTGCGCGACCGATCTCGAAATCCTCAAAGGATACCTCACATTTGAGGGGATACTGGGGCATGAATTTGTCGGGACTGTACTGGAAGCCGATGATAAATCCCTCGAGGGAAAAAGAGTGGTTGGCAATATCAACTGTGGATGTGGAGAGTGTTCTCTGTGCCGGAAAGGGGATCCGCGACATTGCCCCGACAGGACCACGCTCGGGATTGTCGAAAAAGACGGCGCTTTCGCCGAGATGTTTACGATGCCCGAAGTCAATCTCGTCACCGTTCCCGAGACGATACCTGATGAGGAAGCTGTTTTCGCTGAACCGGTGGCCGCAGCTCTCGAGATCACAGAACAGGTCAGCATACCTCAGGGAAAGCCTGTTCTCGTGATGGGTGATGGAAGGCTCGGCACTCTCGTAGCACTGGTACTGAGGGAGATCGGGGCCAGCGTAACAATCTCAGGTAGGGTGCCGGAGAAATTAGCCGTCCTCGAATCAATTGGTTTTAAACTCTTGTCCGAGAAAAGTCCCAAAAAATTCGACGTCGTCGTTGACGCTACCGGATCACCAACTGCGATCTCGGAAGCCATTACCAGAACAGCACCCCGTGGACATGTGGTTTTGAAAACCACTACTCACGCATCATCCACCCTGGATCTGAGCAGACTGGTCATCGACGAGATCACGATTGTAGGATCACGGTGCGGCCCAATCGACAGGGCAATAGAGATCATTGCCCGGGGCAGCCTCGAGCTCAGAAACCTTATAACGGCCACGTACGAACTCAAGGACGCGGCTGCCGCTTTCACGACCGCCTCGCTCCCCGAATCGTTCAAAGTTTTATTGAAACCCTGAGCAACCCGGCCCAAGCAGATATATCATTTTATTGTTGATTCAGACCAAAAGAAAAATAATTTAAAAGGGGCGCTACGGACCAGACGGGAAGAGACGACTCAGGTGTGAGCCTTCTGCCGTTGGATCTATTCTGCTTTGAGGTGAGTCTCGAAAAAGTCGAACATCATCCGGTAGAGGTGATGTTTTGTCTCCTTTCCCGCTATGAGATGTGTTTTCCCCGGATAAAGCATCATATCAAACTTTACCCCGGCCTGTTGAAGCTTTTTAGCCATGGCAAGACTGTGACGAAGAAAGACGTTATCATCAGCCATACCGTGAACGAGCAGAAGATCCTCCGTAATACCGGCCGGATCGTGTTCGAGAGCTGCAGCGGTCGAGTAGACCACTTCATTCTCTCCCGGCAATCCCAGGTAGCGTTCCGTATAATGGGAATCGTACCAGCGCCAATTCGTGACCGGCGCGACCGCGATCCCGCAGTTGTACAGGCCGCCCGTCTCGAGCAATGACATGATCGCCAGGGTGCCTCCATAACTCCATCCCCAGATACCGATGTGTTCCCGGTCGATAAAGGGGATGGTCTGCAAGTGCCTCACGGCCGCGGCGTGATCTTCCACCTCGATGACTCCCAGGCTTTTGTAGATCTCGTCCTCGAACGTCTTACCGCGGTATTTCGAGCCCCGAGGATCGACGCTGAAAACGATATACCCCTGCTGGGCGAGGAGCTGGTTCCAGAGTGTGGATCTCCTCCATCGATTCGCTACAACATGGCCGTGCGGTCCCCCATACCCATAGATGATGACCGGATATTTATGTGAAGCGTCGAAATCAGGGGGTTTCGTCCATACAGCATTCAGTGGAGTTCTGCCGTCAGCAGCCTCGATCTGGATGAATTCCGGTTCGGACAGCTCGAGTTCATCGAGCTCGGCAGTGGGATTGTCTTCGAGAACCGCAAGCCTGGATCCCGACGCGTCATGGATGGTTGCTCTCGGAGGTGACAGCACAGATGAGAACGTATCGACGAAATGACGGCAGTCGTCTGAGACGTTCGTTACATGCCATCCCGGGGTACGGGTCAGCTGCACCGGATCACTACCCTCGATTGAAACTGAAAACAGGTGAAGCTCGAGGCTTTTCTTCGTAACGGCACTGAAAAATATCCTGCCTCTCTCTTCATCCACACTCTCCAGCTCCACTACCGGCAGATCCAGATCGGTAAGTTGACGTATGAGCTCACCACGCGCGTCGTAGAGGTAGAGCTGCCGCATGCCCGTTCTCTCCGAGGACCAGATGAATCGGCTGTCTGATAGGAAGTGGACATCGTCGTGCAAGTTCATGAACGTTTCGGATCTTTCTTCGAGTATGGTGTATTTTTTACCTTTTCTAGGATCAGCCCTGACGAGTCTGAGCCAGCTCTGATCCCGGGGCTGGACCTGGATGGCGAGAAAACGATCTTTCGGATCCCAGTCCACCCTTGCGATATACTCTACCTCTGAACCGAAATCGACCCATTTTGTCTTGCCTGAATAGGTATCGAGTATACCCACCCGGACCTTTGCATTGGGTTTGCCTGCTGCAGGGTACCGCTGTTCGTTCAGTGAGGCGCCTTCGAAACGGTATGCAGCACGCTGCCAGATCTCGAGGTCCGACACATCGACTTCAAGGTAGGCGATCCACCTGCCTCCGGAGCTCCACCAGTAACCGTCATAACGGTCCATTTCCTCCTGGGCAACGAATTCGGCCAGTCCAAAAGTCACTGTGTGAGTTTTTCGTTCTGTGAGTCGCCGCGGTTTTCCTCCTTCGACGGGTAAAAGCCACAGATCACCGTTACGAACATATGAAATAGAGGATCCGTCCTGGGAGAACTTCGGGTCGAGTATTGGACCACCCGTTCCATCATCCAGAAGTGTGGATTTTCTCGTCTTCAGGTCGAAAACATAGAGACCGCCACCGAGGGGGAACAGCAGAGACTGACCATCCGGAGACCAGGCGTACCCAGTGATTCCCCGCTGAGTAATACGCTTCCGCTCGAGCCGCTGGATCTCCTCATCACTCAGCTTCAGTTTTTCTTCCAGTATAACGTCAGACGCCCGAACGAGAAGACGTGAACGACCCTCATTCACATCAAATGCCCATAGTTCGAGAACGGCCCTGTTTTCCACGCTCGGCCGCAGGAATCCCACTCTTGTTCCGTCTTCGTTCCAGTTGATCTCTTGCAGCCTGACACCGTCGAGAGGCGGGTCTTCGTGCAGGCGCTCAATCGAGAAGCCGGTTGCATGTTCTTTCGATGGGGGATCACCGGTGGAATCCTCGGGTATTGACAGCACAATCGTCAGACAAAAAAGGGAAAGAAGCGTTCTCACCGCAGTTCTGTTTCTCGTCGTAACGGTCATGGCGTTTTGTCTCCATATCTCTCAGCGGCAGGGGAACTTTTTGTACCTATTTTCAAGCGGTTGTAAAGGCCCGTAAAAGGTGTTCCTCAAGTAAGGATTCTATCCTGATTGGATCGATTTGTCAACGCAACGGACGGAGGATGAATGGCGGGAATCCAGCCGGGAAAGCGAGATTTTTAGTTGACATCCCCTGGTGAATGGGGTAGACTCGGAAAGGCGAAAGTTTGGGTTTTCCTGCAGATTACGTTGACACGTCTGATGGGGTACGTTATAATACCGCATGATACCAACGGCCCGATCATTGAGAAACCCTATCTGTATATTTGTTCTGCTGGCAGCAGCGGCCTCTCTCAACGCCCAGGTCCTGACCATCCGGGACCAGATCACCCTTGAGCCCCTGGACAACGTGGCTGTTTACAGTCTGGATCCCAACGTATCTGCTATCACGGATGAGGAAGGACAAGTCGACATCACGGCATTCAAGGATGCGCACACGATCCACGTTAAGAGGATCGGCTATAAAAAGCTGGTGGCCAGCTACACCCGGATCGCAAAGCTCAGGTTCAAGCTGCAGCTGGAAAAGGCCCCACTGGAAATGGACCAGGTGGTGGTATCAGCAACCCGATGGCAGCAGGAAATGAGCGACATTCCCAGCAAGATTATCGTTATACAATCCGAGGATGCAGTCCTACAAAACCCTCAGACCGCCGCCGATCTTTTAGGTACTTCCGGTGAGGTATTCATTCAAAAAAGCCAGCTGGGCGGCGGCAGCCCCATGATCAGGGGTTTCGCAGCCAACCGGATCCTCCTCACCGTGGACGGTGTGCGTATGAATACAGCCATCTTCCGAAGCGGCAACCTGCAGAACGTCATCTCACTTGATCCGTTCACGAATGACCGAACTGAAGTGGCTTTCGGCCCAGGATCGCTGATCTACGGGAGCGATGCCATCGGCGCGGTTTTGAACTTTTCCACACTCACCCCGGAGCTTTCACCGGGAAGTGGGCAGGTGACCAGCGGCAGTGCCGTCATCCGCAGTTCCTCGGCCAACTTCGAAAAGACCGTGCACGTCGACCTGTCTCTCGGACTGCCCCGATGGGCTTTCCTGACCAGCGCCACAGTGACCGACTTCGACGACCAGAAAATGGGCACCCTCGGTCCAGGGGAGTACCTGCGGCAGCGCTACGCTGCCACTTCCGGCGGACGGGATACGACGCTCATCAATCCGGATCCACGGACCCAGGTTCCGACAGGCTATCACCAGCTCAACCTTATGCAGAAAATCCGGTTCAAGCCCGATGACCGCTGGGATGTCAACCTCGCCATTCATTACTCCTCGACCTCCGATTACCCGCGTTACGATCGTCTGCTCCGGGACAGTGGTGATCACCCCCGGTCGGCAGAATGGTATTACGGCCCCCAGGTCTGGTCGATGAACGCTCTGCATATCTCACATTCGGGCCAAAATGGCTTGTACGATGACCTGAAATCGTCGATCGCCTATCATTATTTCGAGGAAAGCCGCCACGACAGAGATTACGGAGGCTCCCAACGGCGGCACCGAACCGAAACAGTAGATGCGATAACCGCCAACCTCGATCTTCACAAAAGTTGGGATCCGAGACACCATCTTTATTATGGGACGGAAGTCGCCCTCAACACAATTGGGTCGACCGGCGAAAATGAAGACACCGTCACGGGAATTCTTGTGCCTGGTCCTTCCCGCTATCCGGACGGTGCTACGTGGAACTCCTACGCCGCCTATCTGAATTACCTTTACGTCCCCAACGAAAAGTTGGCGCTGCAGTCTGGTCTGCGTTTCAACCAGGTGACCCTGAACGCTGAATTCGACACTACGTATTACCCCTTTCCGTTTTCCAGTGCCAGGTTCGACCCCTGTGCTTTGATAGGTAGCCTGGGAATGGCTTTCAAACCCGATCCTGGAACGCAGATAAACATAAATCTGTCCACGGGATTTCGTGCTCCCAATGTGGATGATGTGGGAAAGGTATTCGACTCCGAACCCGGATCGGTGGTGGTCCCGAATCCCTACCTGGAGCCGGAATACGCATACACCGCCGAACTGGGGCTCACCAAGATCTTCAATGAGACACTGAAAATAGATGCTGCCGCCTATTATACCTTTTTGGACAATGCAATGGTCAGGCGGGATTTCACCCTGAACGGCCTGGACAGTATTTATTACGACGGCGAATTGAGCCAGGTTCAAGCGATCCAAAACGCAGCGAAAGCCACCGTGAAGGGGTTCGAAGCCGGACTGGAGATCAAACTGCCTCGGAGTTTCGCGTTTCGATCCGGGGTCAATGTCCAGCAGGGTGATGAAGAGCTGGACGACGGGAGTACCGCCCCACTACGCCACGCCGCTCCATGGTTCGGTGACACTCACCTGACTTTCACACGTAACAGATTCAAAGGGGATCTCTACAGCATCTATACCGGTCGGATCTCCCACGAGGACATGCCTCCGGAAGAGCTGAGCAAAGACTATCTATACGCAGTGGATGCCAACGGTAATCCATATTCCCCCGGTTGGTACACGATCAACTTCAAGGCCATCTACCAGGTCACCGACGATTTGACGCTCAGTGCGGGTATCGAGAACATTACCGACCAGCGGTATCGTCCCTACTCGTCGGGTATCGCCGGACCTGGCAGGAATTTTATTGCCGCTCTGAAAACAAGCTTTTAATAGCTGAGAGGGATCGTCATCTTCTTCATGGTACCCCGTGAAAGATGGGATTCTGTGGAACAGATCATCAGGAAGCAGAGAGGAATGAACGAGCCGATTCTCATCTCCGTCCCACAACGGGGGCAGGTGAGATTTACATCGAACACCAGGCGCATATGAATTGGGCCACTACAGCTTGTACCGATCCCGCCATGCCGCCTCATTCATCACAGAAGCCGGGATGAATGAAGCGGTCTTTTATTTAGTCGCAGTGTTGCAGTGTAGAATAAGTGTCTACTTCAATACTGTCATCTTTCTTGTGAACCGCTCACTGCCTGTTTTCAAAGTGTACATGTAAATTCCTGAGGCTACCGATTCACCTCTGTCGTTACGACCATTCCAGTGAACCTGGTGGCTTCCCGCTTTGAGGTCTGAATCGATTAACATCCGAACGCGCCGGCCTCTCATGTCGTAGACAACGACAGTTACGTCTTGCATCTCACCTTCGTTTTCCGGTAAATCGAACCGGATCGTCGTCGTCGGGTTAAAGGGGTTGGGATAGTTTTGAAGCAGTTTGTAGCTCTTGGGGAGCTGGACAACCGGAGGTGAGTCCTCGACGCCGAGCCCCGGATCAAAATATCCCAGGACTGCGGCCATTACTTCTTCCCTCTTATCCGCGTTGAAGATGGCTTCCCACCCAAAACCAAGGTGAACTGCCTTGGCAGCTCCTTCATGGTAAGCGACTCCGGCGACAGCCGAATCGACAACACCGTAGAAGAAGAGTTCCGAGGTTGTGGTGTTGTTGGTAATCTCGACTTCATCCCGTGACGTCTGGTTATTGGCCCCGCCTGAACCGGATGTTGAAAAAAACATTCCCTCCGCAAAGCTGCCCGATACTCCGGAAACCAGGTTTTGCGTACTATTTTGCAGAAAGGAGATACCCAGAACGTTCAGGAGATCGCTTCCATCGATCTGTTCGGCAATATTCTGCCCGGTCATGAACAGGGACCCGCCGTTTTGCAGGTGACCTGCGAGGTTCGTTATTTCTGATGCATTTAACGTCGAGTCGCCATCGCCGGTGTACCAGACAACGATACTGTCGGGGTAAGCACCTATATCCGCCGGGGATGGTTCACCATTAACCTCATTGCTCCACAAATGGTAGGTTACATCAAGGCTTAATAATGCATCGGTGAAGTACGACTCATAATCGCTGCCGCCGTCATCGTCAACCAGCATTACCGATGCGGGTGTAACTTCAAGGTCGATATCAAGACCTCCTGCATCAAGCACCAGGTCATCGAAACCAACGTCAGTTGGATAGGGGGAAACAGGGTGGGCGATGATGTAATAATCCCCTATAATAGTCTCGGTGCTGAAATTACCGGTTCCATTGGTGGAAATGCTGAAATATGGGCCGGGGTGGGGATTACCCTCGACGTAGAAGTCGAGGTCCGCGACAACGCCTTCCTGCGTAGCTGGATCCAGCACCTGTCCGGAAAATGTGGCGGTAACTTCCGGCTGCAGTGCGACATCAACCACTTCCGGAATGTTTTGCGTCATGGTAACCGCGATGCTTGTACCCTGGTATGCAAAGGCTGAAATGTTGAGTGTCACATCAGAGGAAGGGGCGGCAAACGAGTAAGTGCCGAAGGTGTCGGTTGTGATGGTATTCGCGGTTTCTACGACAAGAAGGTTAGCCAGCTGGATCGGGTCACTGCTGACGGCATCCGTGACTGTCCCGGTAGTCTTGTATTGATACCCGAAAGCGCCGACCCAGCTACCCCAGGTGTTTACCGGACTGTCGGCGTATTCGATCAGGGCCCAGATAATACTGGTGTCGTCCGGGTCCTGTCCGATACCCATGTAATCGCCCCAGCGGTTGCGTGTACCGCTGAAGGTTTTTACATAATTCGCTTCCCCTGCCTTCAGCATGGTGGATGGTGCAAGTTCGGTTTCAAGATTTCTACGGCCGGTGTAATAAACGCCGCAATATTCGTCAGTTCCAGAGCGGCTGAAGCCCATCACCATATTGTTTTCATCATCCACCATGATCGACGGGTAGAGGTAATAATATCCATCAGCGCCGAAGGCTACATCTTCGATGAGGGTCTGTGAATTAACGTGAAATCGCACGTAACGGGCAAAAGCATATTGATTGGCGGTTCCTCCTCCAACTGCTGTTGCCGTCCAGATCTGGCCGTTTTGGTAAACCGCATTGCGGTAAGCCCGCCGCCCGCTGTCAATTCTCGGGCTGCCTCCGCCCAACTGGTCAGCATCCGGAGGGGGTGGGGCGTCTGCTGTCGGAATGTTGACTCCTGTAACAATTGGTGAGGCACCGAGCGGGTCTTCGATTGTCCACAGGGTAATAAACGAGCTTGTGTAATACGGTGCATCGACAACAAAATAAGCCTCATCGCCTGGCGAATCCAGGTGACAGGCAGCAATGGGCGGGCCATCGACAGTCATCGCCAGATTTGCCGGATCCTTGAAGTCCCAGAAATCAGTGTAATCAACCGGGCCGCAGGAAAGATCATAAATCTGGGCTTTTGGAATAATACGGATTTTACAGTAATTAAAACCCCCGCTGTAACCGAACATCCTGCCGCTGGCATAAAGCGCCTTATCATCGTAACCCAACTTCGGGTAATCGCCCCAGGTATTGGAGTTTGTCATACCGTTGAGATTTGCCTGAAAGGCATAATTACACCACGTTCCCATCGGGTTGTCATCGTCCGACACCGAGATAAGCCAGTAAGCTTCATCGGTCCCGTCCCAATGATCCCAGAGCATCACCCACCTGCCCGCGAATTGATCGTAGATGACACAAGGGTCGAATGCGTCGACTGAGGGCAGTACATTATAGAACCAGGCATCAGCCTCGGTGTTAAAAAGCAGGGTGCCCTGTTTATCGAAGATCATGAATTCAGAGTTTACCAGTGCCATAACATGATTCGGACCCACTGCAAGGATAGGATCCGGGGGGATAGTTCTACCCCTGTCGGGAACACCTTCAAAATCGATCATTACGCCAGGCGGATCGGAAGTCTGTCGAGGAAATTCACCGGTCGCTGGATCGATGAAGACGTTACTCCCTACTGGCCCGGTAGAGGGTGTGTTGTTGTATTTGTCATCATAGAGGGGTGGAGAGGATTTTTCCCAGTGGAAATTCCTCACCTTGGGTTCGCCGACATCGGTCAGGGGGAAGGAATTCATCATCATTTCGGTCGAAACACTTTCCCCGCCTGCAATATTCCCGAATGCCGGCCCCGTATACTGTGCCGACAGATCTCCACTGCTGAAGACAACCATCATCAGCAGAGCGAAGAGACCGGTACGAATTATTGCCGAGGGATAAATGCTGCAAGGAGCCTTTTTGAGCGTTTTCATGATGCCTCCTTTGAACGAGTGGTAGTTGGTGAAGCTCAAAATATCACTCGTTAAGGTGAAAGGAAAACGTTCTACAGGACGAATCCAAACGACTACACAATATTGAATTTGAGTATATATTATATCAAATGAAATGTCAAGTTTGGTACTGGTGTTGGTGCCTGCTCAGTTAAGTGTTGTTCTTCTACGCCGCCAGCCTTCGAATGTCAAGTACATTACGGTGATATTTGACTATCACCAAAGCCAGGTGTTTCGTCAGATACTCTTCTTCCCTTGCGTGACAGGCACTGCGACGGCATAAATGTGCGCTGCCCTGCCGGATCGTGAGATTGAGAAACTCAATGTAGGAAGTATTCAAATTCCGGTAGTGTATCTTTCTTTCTGTAATTTCATATTTAGTTATTGGGGTTGACGTGTAGCGTGTGGGCCACAATGTTTTCCTTTCAAATTCTTACCCGGAGAAAGAGAAAGGAGAACGTGACCATGGCCCACGAAGTAGAAGATAAGGTATTACGAGAGATTTGTGAAGTTTTGATTTCGAATGGTTTGTCGGGAGCGAGTGAGGTTTTGAAGAAGTTGTTGAATGAGGCGATGAAACTGGAGCGTAGTGAGTTTCTCCGGGCGAGGCCGTACGAGCGCACAGAAGAGCGTCAGGGTTATGCGAATGGGTATAAGCCGAAGACGCTCCTAACCCGGACGGGAGAGATTCGCGTCGAGATTTCGCAAGTCCGTGGTCTTCGGTTCTATCCCCGGAGTTTGGAGCGCGGCTGTCGAAGTGAGCGAGCGTTGAAGTTGGCGATCGCAGAGATGTACGTGAAGGGAGTATCCACTCGTAAGGTCTCAAAGATCACCGAGCTTCTTTGTGGGACAGAGATCTCCTCCTCTCAGGTATCGCGTCTGAGCCGGGAACTGGATGAGCAGCTTGAGGCGTTTCGAGATCGTCCGCTGGGTGAATATTCCTATGTACTTCTGGATGCCCGCTACGAGAAGATCCGTCACTGTGGGCGAGTAATTAATATGGCTGTGCTGATAGCGATCGGTGTCAACGGTGAAGGGTATCGGGAGGTCCTGGGCGTGAGTGCCCTGCTCAGTGAAGCAGAGGTGCACTGGCAGCGATGTCAGTATCATCTATCGGCGAACGCACAGAAATATGCTCCAAGCAAGGAACTCAAAGCCGAGATCGATCAGGTGATGCGGGATATCTTTCAGTCCCCGAACATCGAATCGGCCAAGACGAGGGTGGAGGAGACCATCAATGCATATCAGCAGATGGCTCCCCGATTTGTGGAATGGTTGGAGGAAAACGTGGAAGAGGGTTTCACGGTCTACGGGTTCCCGAGATCTCATCAGCAAAGAATCAGGACTACAAACTCCATGGAACGGCTGAACAAGGAGGTGAAAAGACGAACACGGGTGACGACGTTGTTTCCCAACGAGGCCTCATGTCTGAGACTCGTCAGTGCGATCCTCTGTGAAGTCCATGAAGAATGGATCACAGGGAAACTATACTTGAATATGGAGCTGCTAAACCGGAAGAGAGAGGAAAACCGAATTTACAGAAAAAATGTTGCTTAGCCGTAAAACATTTCCTGGGCATAAGAAAACCCCCTTTCTGATTCGGTAAGAGTATAACTCTCAACTCGGATCTGTTCTAGGGGGTAAGGTCATCAGGCCCT
>Ga0255052_10002315_pt1 | contig 13840 bp, 8 predicted proteins | sample JV7_2_21_MG_FD_188632 | JGI IMG/M metagenome (GOLD analysis project Ga0255052, IMG submission 188632) | Seawater microbial communities from Jervis Inlet, British Columbia, Canada - JV7_2_21 | ecosystem: Environmental > Aquatic > Marine > Inlet | place: Canada: British Columbia | collected... | reverse complement strand
GCCATCCCCTTCTTCTCCAAAGCCTTCGTGATCGCAGCCGTCAACGTCGTCTTACCGTGATCAACGTGACCGATCGTCCCCACATTTACATGCGGCTTCGTACGCTCAAACTTCTCCTTCGCCATGGTCGATCCTCCGAAAACCCTCGCTCTATCCAGCGGCCTTGGCCACTACTTCCTCACTGACGCTCTTGGGTGCCTGTTCGTAGCTGTCGAACTGCATCGAATAGGTCGCTCGTCCCTGGGTGGCCGATCGCAGATCGGTGGCATAACCGAACATCTCCGCCAACGGCACGCGACAACTGATCACCTGGGCGGTACCCCTTGCTTCCATGTGCTGCACCCGTCCGCGACGCGCCGTCACATCACCGATCACTTCACCCATGTACTCCTCTGGCGTCACCACCTCGACCGCCATCACTGGCTCCAGCAACACCGGCTGAGCCCTCTTCGTGGCGTCTTGAAATGCCATGGAACCGGCGATCTTGAAGGCCAACTCCGAAGAGTCCACGTCATGAAAACTGCCGTCATAAAGATCCACTTCGGCAGCAGTCATGGGGTAACCGGCCAGAGGCCCCGTTTCCATGGCCTCGCGGATCCCCTGCTCCACCGGCTTGATGAACTCCCTGGGAATGGCTCCACCCTTGATCTCATCGTTGAAAACCAATTCGTTGCCGCTCGACGGGCGCAGACGAATCTTGACGTGACCGAACTGGCCGCGGCCGCCCGATTGCCGAACGAACCGTCCCTCTCCATCCCCTTGGACGGTTATGGTCTCCTTGTAGGCCACCTGTGGCCTGCCGATGTTGGCGCCGACATTGAACTCTCGGACGAGCCGATCGGTGATGATCTCCAGGTGTAGCTCACCCATCCCCGAGATCAGGGTCTGCCCGGTGTCAGGATCGGTGTGCACCCGAAAAGTGGGATCCTCCTGCTGGAGTTTGCCCAGGGCCAGCCCGAGCTTCTCCTGGTCGGCCTTCGTCTTGGGCTCGATGGAAACCGCGATCACCGGCTCCGGAAAGGTTATGGACTCCAGCAGCACCGGTGCCTTCGGATCACAGATCGTGTCGCCGGTGGTGACCCCGCGCAATCCCACGGCGGCCGCGATATCACCTGCCCACACCTCGGAGATCTCCTCGCGCTTGTTGGCGTGCATCTTGAGCAGACGACCGATGCGTTCCTTCTTTGTCGAGGTTACGTTGAGGACGCTCTGTCCCGATTCGATGTGACCCGAATAGACGCGAAAATAGGCCAACTGACCGACAAAGGGATCGGTCATGATCTTGAAGACCAGAGCGGCGAAAGGCTCGTCGTCCGAGGCTTCGCGCGACGTCGGCACACCCGACCCCGGCAAGACTCCTTCGATGGCCAGCACATCCATCGGTGACGGCAGGTAGTCAACTACCGCGTCGAGGAGCGGCTGCACTCCCTTGTTCTTGAAAGCACTGCCACACAGAACCGGCTGCAGCTGGTTCGAGATCGTGGCCCGACGTACAGCCGCCTTGATCTCGCCGTTGGTGATCTCGTCGCCCGACAGGTACTTCTCGAGCAGTTCGTCATCGGTCTCGGCGATCGCCTCGACCATCTCCTCGCGCACCTTGTGCGCGTGCTCCTGATAACCGTCGGGGACGTCCACAACTTCGAAATCGGCCCCCAGGGTCTCGTCCTTGTAGCGAATGCCCTTCATTTCCACCAGATCGATGAGGCCCTGAAACGTATCCTCCTTGCCCCAGGGCAGCTGCAATACGACCGGCGAGGCCCCGAGACGTGACTTCATCATGGCGACGGTGCGCTCGAAGTCGGCTCCGACCCGGTCCATCTTGTTGACAAAGGCCATGCGAGGAACCTGATACCGGTCGGCCTGGCGCCATACGGTCTCGGACTGGGGCTCGACACCGGCAACCGCATCGAATACCGCCACAGCGCCATCCAGGACCCGCAGCGACCTCTCCACCTCGGCAGTGAAATCCACATGCCCTGGAGTGTCGATGATGTTGACCCGATAGTCCTTCCAGAAACAGGTCGTAGCTGCTGAGGTGATGGTGATACCCCGCTCCTGCTCCTGCACCATCCAGTCCATGACGGCCGTGCCCTCGTGGACCTCTCCCAGCTTGTAGCTGACACCGGTGTAGAAGAGGATCCGCTCGGTAGTCGTCGTCTTACCGGCATCGATGTGGGCCATGATGCCGATATTGCGGGTGTTTTCCTGAGCGATTTTCCGAGACATGACGACTTCCTGCCAATTTGCTTCATTCGGCACAAATGCGACGGCTTTTCCACACCGTCGCCGGTCTGACTTGATCTGGCTTAGGCCTTGACCCCTACCGGAAGGCAGGGGACGGTTCAACTACCAGCGGTAATGAGCGAAGGCCTTGTTTGCCTCAGCCATCCGGTGCGTATCCTCCCTCTTCTTGATGGCGGCCCCTCGGTTCTCCGCTGCATCCATGAGCTCGCCCGCCAGCTTCTGCTTCATGGTCTTCTCCCCCCTCCGCTTGGCGCTTTCCAGCAACCAGCGAAACGACAGTGCGAGACGGCGATTGGGACGTACTTCTATCGGCACCTGGTAGGTGGAGCCACCCACCCGCCGGGATTTGACTTCGACGGCGGGCTTGACGCTATCCACCGCTTTCTTGAAAACCTTCATCGGATCCTCACCCGTCTGCTCGGACACGATGTCCAGTGCGTCATAGAGAATCCGTTCCGCAATTGTCTTCTTGCCGTCCATCATGATCGCATTGATGAACTTGCTCACCAACTGTGAGCTGTAAACGGGATCCGGTAGGACTTCCCTCTTGGGGACTTCTGCTCGTCTAGGCATTGCTATCGATCCTCAAACCACTCAAGACTCTACCCCTTGGGGCGCTTCGTACCATATTTCGATCGGCTCTGTCGGCGATCCTCGACGCCAATCGCATCGAGAGTACCCCGGATGACGTGGTACCGCACGCCCGGCAAATCTTTGACTCTCCCACCCCGGATCAGCACGATGGAGTGCTCCTGCAGGTTATGCCCCACGCCGGGAATATAGGTCGTCACCTCGATACCGTTTGTCAACCGAACTCTGGCCACCTTGCGTAGCGCCGAATTGGGCTTCTTGGGCGTCTGTGTATAGACACGAACACACACTCCCCGTTTTTGGGGCGAACCCTGCAATGCGGGGCTCTTGGTGTGAGATGTAGTGCGCTGGCGCCCTTTGTGGACCAGCTGATTGATCGTCGGCATCGATTCGTTCTCCTGCGGTCGACTTCGTGGCAAATACCGGCGCTCGATATGGAGCGAACAATCCTAGGACCGGGGGTCCGCCAAGCGATACTACCCCTGCTCGGTCCTAGCCAGGACCCCGAAGTCAAACCGGGCTAAGTTAGCAGCCCAAACCCCTCTCGTCAAGGGGCCAATCTCACCATTCTGGAGCTCACTTCTCCGGTCTCGGAAAAGACACAGGGTTCGTGCGCTCCACGCGTTTGGCTCCTACTTGTTCTTGACGATCTGTGTCGGCAAAGCGCGGATATTCCCGTCGCCAAAATCGAACATCAGTTCGTCCTCGCTCTCCAGTAGGTCCTCGTAGACCTCTTCTTCCATGTGGAAGTCGTGATAGCCCGACATGCCGGTGCCGGCCGGAATCAGCCGACCCACGATCACGTTCTCCTTGAGACCTCGGAGCGGGTCGACCTTGCCGTTGATCGCGGCTTCGGTCAGAACTCGCGTCGTCTCCTGGAAACTCGCCGCCGAGATGAAACTCTCTGTCGACAGCGAGGCCTTGGTGATCCCCTGCAGCATAGGCCGCCCAATCGACGGCTGTCCGCCGGCGGCCACCACCCGGTCGTTCTCCTCCTGGAAGCGCCAGCGATCGACCTGCTCATCGATGAGGAACATGGTGTCACCCACCTCCTCGATCTTCACCGACCGCATCATTTGCCGGACGATAACCTCGATGTGCTTGTCGTTGATGGCCACACTCTGGGAGCGATAAACCTCCTGGATCTTGTCGACCAGGTATCTCTGCAACTCGTTCTCTCCCAGAACTTGGAGAATGTCGTGGGGATTGATGGGGCCATCGATCAACGGCTCACCGGCATGGATCCGCTCGCCGTTCTGCACGTTGATGTGCACCGATCTGGGCACCATGTATTCCCGAACGTCACCGCTGTCGCTCTGGACGACGACCTTGCGCATACCCTTCTGGATTTCACCCAATTGAACGGTGCCGTCGATCTCACTGATGATCGCCGGCTCCTTGGGGCTGCGGGCCTCGAAGAGCTCCACCACCCGCGGCAGACCGCCGGTGATGTCCTTGGTCTTGGTGGTCTCGCGAGGGATCTTGACCAACGTATCGCCTGGAAAGACCATGGCACCATCCTGCACGACCAGATGCGAACCAGTCGGTAGCAGGTAGCGGCGCTCGCCCTTCTTGCTTTCGACCACGATCGCCGGGGCCTTCTTCTCGGTCAACGGCGCATCGACGATGATGCGCTGCGAGAGGCCGGTGACCGGATCGGTCTCCTCACGCAGGTTCTCGCCCTCTGAGATGTCGTGGTATCTGGCCTTGCCGGCGATCTCGGTCAGCACCGAGGAAGTGAATGGATCCCACTCCACCAGCTCTCGTCCGGGCTCGACTTCGTCGCCTTCGTGGGTCAGGAGATGGGAGCCATAGGCCAGAGCGTAGCGCTCCAGCTCGCGACCCCGAGGATCGATAATCACCAGCTTGCCGTTACGGTTGATGACCACCAGGTCGCCTTCCTTGCTCTCCACCGTGTTGACGTTGAGAAACTTGACGGTGCCTGGATTCTTGGCGGCGTGTTTCGACTGCTCCGAGACACGGCTGGCCGTACCCCCGTAGTGGAACGTTCGCATGGTGAGCTGGGTACCCGGCTCGCCGATGGACTGGGCGGCGATCACCCCTACGGCCTCACCAATCTCCACCAGGCGACCGGTCGCCAGATTGCGACCGTAGCAGGCGGCGCAGACGCCCCGTCGGGTCTCGCAAGAGAGCACTGAACGGATTTTGACCCGCTCGATGCCCGCGCCCTCGATGGCCGTCGCGATGCGATCGGAGATCTCCTGCCCCACCTGCACCAGTACCTGGCCGCTGGCAGGATCGAAGATCTCCTCCTGACTGACCCGACCGACAATGCGGTCGCGCAGGGGCTCCAGAATGTCGCCACCTTCCATGATGGCGATGACGAAGATGCCGTCGATGGTGCCGCAGTCGACCCCGGTGATAATCAGGTCCTGGGATACATCCACCAATCGGCGCGTCAGATAGCCCGAGTCCGCGGTTTTGAGAGCGGTATCGGCCAGACCTTTGCGTGCACCGTGGGTGGAGATGAAGTACTGCAATACCGACAGCCCTTCGCGGAAGTTGGCGGTAATAGGTGTTTCGATGATCTCTCCCGACGGCTTGGACATGAGTCCGCGCATGCCCGCCAGCTGACGCACCTGCTCGCGCGAGCCTCGGGCGCCGGAATCGGCCATCAGACGAATCGGGTTGAAGTCGCCGGTCTCGTCCTCGAACCGAGCCATATCGCTGAACATCTCCTCCGAAACGCTCTCGGTTACCCGGTGCCAGATGTCGATGATCTTGTTGTGCCGCTCACCGGCGGTGATCACACCACTGGTGCGCTGCTTCTCGATCTGTACCACCTCATCGCGAGCCTTGGCGATGATCGCGGGCTTCTTGGCGGGAATCACCATGTCATCGATGCCGAAGGAGACACCGGCCTTGGTGGCGTAGAGGAAGCTGACCTCCTTGACCTCGTCCAACATCTTGACCGTCAACTCGTTGCCGTGCTTCGAGTAGCAGTAGCCCACCAGCTCCTGCAGACCGCGCTTCTTCATCAGACCATTGATAAACGGAACCTGCTCCGGCAAGTGGACATTGAGGATGACGCGACCTACCGTAGTGTCGACCAGCTGCCGCTCCTTGATCTCTACATCGGCATGCATGATGTCCTGATCGTGGTATTGGGTCTCGAGATTGATATACGGACCGTCGACCCGGACTCGAATCTGGCTCTGGGTCTCGACCACGCCCTCGTGCAGAGCAAGCAGAACCGAGTCGAAGTCGTGGAAGACTCGACCCTCCCCCTTGGCGCCATCCTTCCGCATGGTCAGGTAGTAACCACCCAGGACCATGTCCTGACTGGGCACGGCCAACGGCCGACCGTTGGCTGGGCTGAGAATGTTGTTGCCCGACAGCATCAGCACATGGCTCTCGATCTGCGCCTTTGGCGACAAGGGCACGTGTACCGCCATCTGATCGCCGTCGAAGTCGGCGTTGAACGCCGCACAGACCAGGGGGTGAATCTGAATAGCCTTGCCCTCGATCAGAACCGGCGCAAAGGCCTGGATTCCCAGTCGATGGAGGGTGGGCGCCCGGTTGAGAAGCACCAGGTGGTCCTGGATGACCTCTTCCAGGGCGTCCCAGACAGCCTCCTCTTCCCGCTCTACCATCTCCTTGGCGGCCTTGATGGTTCCGACCAGGCCCTTCTCTTCCAAACTGTTGTAGATAAAGGGCTTGAAGAGCTCCAGGGCCATCTTCTTGGGCAGACCGCACTGATTGATCCGGAGCTCGGGACCGACAACGATGACCGAGCGCCCTGAGTAGTCGACTCGCTTGCCCAGCAGGTTCTGACGGAAACGGCCCTGCTTGCCTTTCAAGGTGTCGGAGAGGGACTTGAGCGGCCGGTTGTTGGAGCCCTTGAGCACCCGACCCCGGCGACCGTTGTCGAACAGGGCATCCACCGCTTCCTGCAGCATCCGCTTCTCGTTGCGGACGATGACTTCCGGCGCCCGCAGCTCCAGGAGCTTCTTCAGCCTGTTGTTGCGGTTGATGACGCGCCGGTAGAGATCGTTGAGGTCGCTGGTGGCGAATCGGCCACCATCCAGGGGTACAAGCGGTCGCAGCTCGGGCGGAATGACCGGTATGACATCCAAGATCATCCATTCGGGGCGATGGCCACTCTTGCGGAAGGCCTCGACGACCTTGAGTCGCTTGGCCGCCTTGAGCCGACGGATCTGGCTGGTCTCGGTGCGCATCACGATGCGCAATTCCTCGGAGAGCTCGTCGATTTCGAGGCGGCTCAACATCTCCTTGATGGCCTCGGCGCCCATCCGGGCCTCGAATGCGTCGTCGCCGTAGAGCTCGCGTACCTCGCGAAAACGCTCTTCGCTGAGCAGCTCCCCTTCTTCCAGCTCCGTGTCACCCGGATCGATGACCACGTAGCTTTCGAAATAGAGAATACGCTCGAGATCTCTCAAGCTGAGGTCGAGCAGGTGGCCGATCCGGCTTGGCAGACCCTTGAAGAACCAGACATGAGAGACCGGACTGGCAAGCTCGATATGGCCCATCCGCTCACGGCGCACCCGCGAACGAGTCACTTCGACACCACACTTGTCGCAAACGACACCGCGGTGCTTCATGCGCTTGTATTTGCCACAGAGACACTCCCAGTCGGAGATGGGACCAAAGATCTTGGCGCAGAACAGGCCATCACGCTCCGGCTTGAAAGTCCGGTAGTTGATGGTCTCGGCCTTGGTGACCTCGCCATGACTCCACGAACGAATCTTCTCCGGCGAGGCGATCGAGATCTTGATCGCATTGAAGTCTTTGTGACTCTGGGGCTTGTTGTACGTGCGAAGAGGCTGCAAAACTCTTTCTCCTTCCTCTTGGAACGATCCTCAGACCTTTATCAACTCGACGTCGAGACACAGGCTCTGGAGCTCGCGCACCAGAACGTTGAAGGACTCGGGAAGGCCCGGATCCTCCGGCACGTCGCCCTTGACCAGGGCCTCGTAGATCCGACTGCGACCTTCCACATCGTCGCTCTTGACCGTGAGCAACTCCTGCAAGGTGTAGGCCGCACCGTAGGCTTCCAGTGCCCAAACCTCCATCTCGCCAAAGCGCTGACCACCGAACTGAGCCTTACCCCCAAGGGGTTGTTGGGTGATGAGCGAGTATGGACCGATGGAGCGAGCGTGGATTTTGTCGTCCACCAGGTGAGACAGCTTCAACATGTAGATGAAACCGACAGTCACCTCCTGCTCGAAGGGTTCACCCGTCATGCCGTCATGGAGCTGGGCCTTGCCCGATTCGGGCAGGTTGGCGTCTCGCAGGAACTGCTTCAGGTCGTCTTCGCTGGCACCGTCGAAAACGGCGGTGGCGAAGTGCAGACCGAGGGCTTGACCCGCCCACCCCAGATGAGTCTCGAGAATCTGACCCACGTTCATTCGACTGGGCACACCCAGCGGATTGAGCACAATCTCTACGGGTTGACCATCCGGCAGGTACGGCATATCTTCCTCGGGCAGCACCCTGGAAATCACACCCTTGTTGCCGTGGCGTCCGGCCATTTTGTCGCCCACCTGCAGCTTGCGCTTCATCGCCACGTAGACCTTCACCAGCTTGATGACGCCAGGAGGTAGCTCGTCTCCCTTCTGCAGAAGCTGGATCCGCTCTTCGTTGACCTTGTGCAGCACCTCGATGTAGGAGTCCGTCTTGCGGTAGACCTCCTCCACCGTCTTGAGCAGCGTCTTGCTCGACACGGGCAGACGGAGGATCTCTTGCCGGGTCAGGGCTTCCAGTACGGGGTAGGTAATCTTGTCGCCCCGCTTCATGAGCTTGTCGCCGCCCCGACTGGACACAGCCGCCGTCACCTTGGCGTCCAAGAGCAGATCGGTGATCTTCTTGTTGCGCTCTTCGGTGTAGATCCGCACCTGATCTTTGATGTTCTTCTCGAGCCGAGAGATCTCGTACTCCTCGATTTCCTGGGCCCGTTGGTCCTTGTCGACGCCTTTGCGGGAGAAGATCTTGACATCGACGACTGTTCCTTCAATGCCCGGCGGCACCTTGAGACTCGCATCACGAACGTCGCCAGCCTTCTCACCAAATATGGCTCCCAAGAGCTATTCCTCGGGGGTCAGCTGCGTCTCACCCTTGGGCGTTACCTTGCCAACCAGAATGTCGCCCGGTTTGCACGTGGCGCCGATGCGTACAATGCCGCTGTCGTCCAGATCCTTGAGTGCCGCCTCCGACACATTGGGAATATCGCGGGTGATCTCTTCGGGACCCAACTTGGTGTCCCGAGCCTCGATCTCGAACTCCTCGATGTGGATCGAGGTGTAGTAATCCTCCTTGACCAGTTTCTCGGAGACCAGGATGGCATCCTCGAAGTTGTAGCCCCGCCAGGGCATAAAGGCCACCAGGACATTCCGTCCCAGGGCCAACTCGCCCTTGTCGGTGCTTGGCCCATCCGCGAGAACATCGCCCTTGCGGACCCGCCGGCCCTGCTCGACCACAGGCTTCTGCGTTACACAGGTGTTCTGATTGGAACGGCGGAATTTTGTCAGCTGATAGATATCAGCACCGAACTCCTTGGCCTCCCCGGTCTCCACATCTTCGCCCTCGACCCGGACGATGATTCGTTCCGAGTCGACCGAGTCGACGATGCCGCCCCGCTTGCACAGGACAACGGCACCCGAGTCGCGGGCGACGATCGATTCCAGACCGGTACCGACAATCGGGGCTTCACTGCGCAACAGAGGCACGCCCTGTCGTTGCATGTTCGAGCCCATCAGTGCGCGGTTGGCGTCGTCGTGTTCCAGGAACGGAATCAGGGCGGCCGCCACCGATACCAGCTGCTTGGGACTGATATCCATGAAGTCGACACGATCTCGTTCCACGGTGGCGAAATCGCCGCCCGCCCGAGCGCTGACACGCTCGTGAACCAGATTGCCCTTGTCGTCGACCGTGGAATTCGCCTGGGCGATGATGTAGCGCTCCTCTTCCCAGGCCGTGAGGTACCAGGCATGGGGCTCTCCAGATACCTGGCGTTTCTTGGCCCGCTTGAGCTTCGCGTTGGACGCCTGCAGCTCGTCACCAGTAATGATCTGACCGAGTTTGTAGGGTCCGTCACCGATCCGCGTGACGCGGAAGTGATCGATGACCCGGCCTCCGTCGACCTTCTTGTAGGGACTCTCGATAAAGCCGTACTCGTTGATACGAGCATAGGTCGCCAGCGACGAAATCAGACCGATATTGGGACCCTCTGGTGTCTCGATGGGACAAATGCGACCGTAATGGGAAGTGTGGACGTCTCGCACCTCGAAGCCAGCCCGCTCCCGGGATAGACCTCCAGGACCCAACGCGGACAGACGACGCTTGTGCGTCACCTCGGAAAGGGGGTTGGTCTGATCCATGAACTGGGACAACTGCGAGGAGCCAAAGAACTCCTTGATGGCAGCGATCACCGGCTTGGAGTTGATGAGATCATGGGGCATGGCCGAGTCGATGTCCTGATGGACGGACATCTTTTCCTTGATGGCCCTCTCCATCCTCACCAGACCGACCCGGAATTGATTCTCGAGCAGCTCACCGACCGTTCGCACACGCCGGTTACCCAGATTGTCGATGTCGTCGACACGACCCACGTCCCGATAGAGTCGCAGGAAGTACTGCACGACTCGCATGAAATCGTCTGCTGACAGTGTTTTCTGATCCACCGGTACATCGGTATCCAACTTGATGTTGAATTTGAACCGACCCACGCGGGAGAAGTCGTAGCGCTTGGCATCGAAGAACATGCCATAGAAGAGGGATCTGGCGCTTTCCAGGGTCGGTGGATCGCCCGGTCGCATGCGCCGGTAGATCTCGATCAGGGCATCTTTCGCGTTGCGGGTGTGATCCTTCGCCAGGGTATTGGTCAAGATGTTCCCGCACAGATCCCAATCGGGGAAAAAGAGCTCTATGTCGGTGTAGTTGCGCCCTTTCAGTCGCTCCTCTAGATCCTCCGGCACCAAGTCGTTGGCCTCGAACATGACCTCACCAGTGTCCAGATCGACGACATCGGAAACAAAAAGCGCCCGCTCCAGATCGGCGATTCGCACTGTCGCTTCGAGGGACTCCCCCTTGTCCAGATCGGCGATCGACTGCTCATCCAGACGAACATCTGCAAACACCCGATAGGTGTCGCGGCGGCCACGGCTGTGGCGATCCTTGAGCCGCTCGAGCTCCAGCACCTCGGGGGGAACGGTGAGACTGACCTTGCCGCGCCCGGCCAGGACCGCAGGGATGGGCTGATAGAACCGGCGCAGAATGGCCTCGTCGCTTTCCAGGCCGAGAGCCCGCAAGAAGACCGTGCCGTGGAACTTGCGTTTGCGGTCGATGCGGATGCTCAGGACTTCCTTTTGGTCATACTCGAATTCGACCCATGAGCCACGGTACGGAATGATCTTGGCCAGGAACGAGCGTGGCCCCTGCTTGGTGAAGAACACACCCGGACTCCGGTGAAGCTGGCTGACAATGACCCGCTCGGTGCCATTGATGACAAATGTGCCGTTGTCGGTCATCAATGGAATGTCGCCGAAATAGACCTCCTCCTCCTTGGCGTCGCGCATCATCCTGGCGCCGGTCTCCGGATCTTTGTCGAAGACGAACAGGCGGAAGGTGACCCGCAGGGGAACCGCATGGGTTACTCCCCGCTCCTGGCACTCCGAGATGGAGTAGGTCAGCTGCAGATCGACCGGGTTGCCGCAGGTGTCACAGCGAGTCACCCGATTCTGGTTGACGACGCCGCACTCGGGACAGGTGACCGTCTCTTCGTGCGGATGCTCCGTCATGATCTTGGCGCTGCAGTTGTTGCAGGTCATCCGCAGGTACTCGAGACCCTGCAACTCTCCGCACTTGCACTGCCAGTCACCGATGGTGTATTTGACGAAATCTAGCGAGCAGGTTTCCCGAAAGTCCGAGAACGGAAAGATGCTCGTGAATACCGACTGCAATCCCTGACTCGCCCGTTCCTCGGGAAGCAGGTTCATTTGCAGAAAGCGCTCATAGGATCTTCGCTGCACGTCGATCAAATTGGGAATCGACAGCGAAGTCTCGATGGTGGAGAAATCCCTGCGCTCGCGAGTCAGAACCTGATCTCTGGTCTCCATAGACTTTCCTCAATCTCGCCGGATCGGCATGAATGAATCAGCACCGGCCCCTTCTGGGGCGCTCCTCTCCTGTGCTCGAGTCGAGCTCGAGTCAGGGGAGGGTTCGGCTGCGTGGGTGCGGTAACTAGCCAAGCTACTTGAGCTCGATCTGGGCGCCAGCGTCCTCGAACTTGCTCTTGATCTCTTCGGCCTCTTCCTTGGACACGGCCTCTTTCACCGTGGCCGGCGCCGACTCGACGAGATCTTTGGCATCCTTCAGGCCAAGGCTGGTCACCTCGCGGACCGCCTTGATGACGTTGATCTTCTTGTCGCCAATCGCGGTCAGCACCACGTCGAACTCGGTCTGCTCCTCGGCTGCGGCCTCACCACCAGCCGCTCCACCGGCCACCGCCGCCATGGGCACTGCCGCCGCCGCGGCGGAGACATCGTAGTGATCCTCCAACGCCTTGACCAGATTGTTGAGCTCCAACACGGTCATGTCGTCGATCTGCTTGATGAAGTCTTCAGCTGCGATCGCCATTTTTGTTCCTCTCCTTATCCTTCAAACCTCTAGTAGTGCTGTCGTGTTTCGCGACGCGAGCTAGGCCGCGTCATCCTTTCTTTGCCGTACCTGATCCAGGACCACCACGAACTGCCGTGGCAGGGCAGCCAGGGTCTTGACGAAGCTCGAGACGGGAGACTGCAGGAGATACACCAGCTTGGTGAGCAGCTCCTCGCGGCTCGGCAGCTGAGCTATCTCCTTGACATCCGCGGCTTCTACAGGCTGGCCCTCGACCAACCCACCCTTGACCTCGATGGCAGGCACATCCTTGGCGAAATCGGTGATCGCTTTGGCCAGCCCCACCGGATCCTCACCGCTGAATGCGACCGCTGTCGGGCCCTCGAACTGATCCTGCAAGCGCTCCAGGGCTTCACCGCCGATGGCCCTCAGAACCAATCGGTTCTTGACCACCTCGTAGCGACCACCGGCTTCACGAATCTTCTGACGAAGCTCGGAGACCTGGGTCACGGTGACACCCTTATAGTCCACCAGGAAGGCGTGCGGCGCCTTGGCCAGGCCCTCCTGGTAACTCTCTACCAACTGTTCTTTTTGTTGACGACTCAGGGGCATGATCTTGTCTCCTAAGCCTCAACCCCGGCCAGCGAGCTCTCGTCGACTCTCACACCTGGACCCATCGTCGACGACACACTGATCGATTTGAGGTACTTGCCTTTGGCAGCGGCGGGCCTGGCGCGCAACACCGCACCCACCAGAGCCGCGGCATTCTCCTGCAGCTGCTGCTCAGAGAACGAGGCCTTGCCGAATGGAGCTTGCACGATCGCTGACTTGTCGACGCGGAATTCGATCTTTCCCGACTTGATCTGGTCGACAGCTGGCCCCACATCGAAGGTCACGGTACCGGCCTTCGGATTGGGCATCAGACCACGAGGCCCCAGAACGCGCCCGAGCCGTCCGACCACCTTCATCATTTCGGGCGTCGCCACTACGGCATCAAAGTCGAGCCAGCCGTCACTGATCTTCTTGGCCAACTCGTCGCCGCCTACGTGATCGGCGCCGGCCTCTTCGGCCTCCTTGATCTTCTCGCCGCTGGCGAAAACCAGAACTCGGACAGACTTGCCCGTACCATGGGGTAGGACCACGGTTCCGCGAACCATCTGATCTGCGTGTCGGGGATCGACACCCAGACGCAGGGCCATCTCCATGGTCTCGTCAAACTTGGCAAAAGCGGTTTCCTTGGCCAAATCCACGGCATCGGGCAGGGAATAAGCCCGGGGCTCGACCTTACCGACCGCTTCTGTGTACTTCTTACCGTGCTTCGCCACGAGTCTTCCTCCGGTGGGGCGCTAGCCCTGCACTTCGATTCCCATGGACCGAGCCGTGCCCTCGATGATGCGCATGGCGGCTTCGA
>Ga0255052_10002314_pt1 | contig 13844 bp, 13 predicted proteins | sample JV7_2_21_MG_FD_188632 | JGI IMG/M metagenome (GOLD analysis project Ga0255052, IMG submission 188632) | Seawater microbial communities from Jervis Inlet, British Columbia, Canada - JV7_2_21 | ecosystem: Environmental > Aquatic > Marine > Inlet | place: Canada: British Columbia | collected... | reverse complement strand
CTTGAAGCCGTGGGCTGGGTTGTAGTTGAACTTTCAGGAGCCACAGTTTCTCCAGCTTCATCGTCGTCACAGATAGAATTATGATTTTGGTCCAGACAACACTCTGAACCTACCCGAATATAGGGCAGGTTACAGACAATACCGGATTCAACAGTTGTAGTGAGTGATTCGTCGCCAGACGGTGTTTCATCACGGTCACAAATACGATTGTCATCAGCATCAAGACAACACTCAAGCCCGACCTTGATATAAGGCTTATCACAGGAAACCTGCTCACCCCCGCCGGGCACCTCAGGCTGAATGCATCCGGCAAACAAAATTAAAGCCAAAAAAACCGCTGCAAATAATGTAGACCTTAAAAATCTAGTGCCCATCACCCAATAACTTAACAGCAACCATTTAATAAACTTTTCATTCTGCAAAATGAATGGCAGACAATCGCCAGTTAAAGCCCTGCCAACTCGTCCATCACACGACTGTCAATGGAAGTCATAACACTGTCAACAGAGCTATTCAATGTTTCAGCGGTGTGCTGAGCCATATCTGCATAAACCGCGCCAACACCGATAGCACCAATCAGCGCGCCGCCTAAAACCAGGATATATTCAATCGCACCCTGCCCGCTCTCTTCGGAAATGAATCTTGCCATCATACTTTACACCACAATGTCACTTTAACAATGAAAAGTCGTTGAACAATATATAAGCATTCAGAAAGAAAAAACAAGAACAAAGTTCCAAACCCACCACTAACTATATAACCCAAAATCAGACAAACCAAAAAAACCAGCACTCGTAGCCTAGCCCGGATAAGGCACTGGCCTCCTAAGCCAGGGATCAGGGGTTCGAATCCCCTCGGGTGCGTTTGTCACCCTAATTCAAACTTCAATTGTCATCTCGTTTGAATTTCGCTCGACACCGAAAAGTTTCAATCGAATACAGTTGTTCGATTGCGTCAATACATTACACTGCAATTTTTCTTGAATCGAAAACCTTCTCACGCAAACAACCCAATATACTCCGTATATCCTTCTTTTACTAAATCTTCTTTGGCAATAAATTTCAGTGCAGCTGAATTCATGCAATATCTGATTCCGGTGGGCGGTGGCCCGTCATTAAAAATATGTCCAAGATGTGAATCTGCCGCTTTACTTCTAACCTCAATTCGTTTCATGAAAAACTTATTATCTTCTTTTTCAACAATATTTTCAGGAGCAAGAGATTTAGTGAAACTTGGCCAACCAGTTCCAGACTTAAATTTATCAGTTGAACTAAACAAAGCCTCGCCTGAAACAATGTCAACATAAATTCCTTCCTCCTTATTATCCCAGTATTCATTGTTAAAAGCAGGTTCAGTCCCATCCTTTTGAGTTACCTTATATTGAATAGAGGTTAAAATATTCTTAAGTTCCTCATCATGGGGTTTAACAAAACTATCACCTGATAAATCAAGGGTTTTATTTTTCCAGAGTTCTTTTAATCGGGCGTCTCTTCTACACGCATATCTATAGGCTTTATATTTTAATGAATGTTTATTATGATAATTCTGATGATAATCTTCTGCAGTGTAGAATTTATCCAGTTTTAAAATAGGTGTGACAATCTTTTCTCCTAAAACTTCTGCAACCTTTTCTTTAGATTTCTCAGCAAGATTTTTTTGCTCTGTATCACTGTAGAAAATGGCTGTTGTGTATGAATGACCTCTATCACAAAATTGCCCTCCATCATCAAGTGAATCAATATTTATCCAGAAATTCTCAAGCAACTCATTATAATCTATCAGAGCAGGATTGTAGATAACCTGTATCGCCTCTATATGGCCTTTTTCCCCATAATCCTCATAAGTGGGATTTTCTCCGCCGCCACCGGCATATCCTGAAACAGCGTCGATTACTCCCGGTATTTTCTCAAAATCAGATTCCATGCACCAGAAACATCCTCCTGCAAAGGTTGCAGTTTTTGACTCATTTTTTTCAATCATTTCATCCTCCATCCCGCTTTTAAAAAGATTTTGAGCGGATACTAAAATAATCCCTGCAATAATCAAGATAATTATTAAATTATAACTCCCTTTCATTTAACTATTATAGGCGGATTTTAACATAATCAAGGTAAATTGGAGAAACAAATTTCAAGATAATAACACGGTAAATCCGATTTGTAGAAAAAGCCTTATCCATTTCACGGAAGATAATATTAGCAACGCGGATTGTGTGATTCAAAATTCCGCAATTCCGAGCAAATAGATTGCTCCAACATAGCTCAAACCGACCACGATATAAATTGAGTACGTGTTCTAAATAACACCACTAACTTGAATAATTAACTTCTGAATAAATACCATTATCAAAAAAGTCATAGTTCCCGAAATCAATAATGAAAAAGTTCTCCTCCATTTTTCTGAACTGATAAACGGTAACCTGTGAAATTCAAATGAGTAAAAAAAACCCTGGAAATAATAAAAAGTAAAAAACAGCAATATAAAGTATGCAGTATTTACTACATCACTTGATGTTAGGTTAGCCACATAATACAAACCGCCTAGAACTATGACCCATCCAATCCATTCAAATATTTTTGGAGTGGCTTTTAGGAAAAAATTATCCATGGCCATCTGCCATCCATATTCAGATTTCTTATTTTGTAAATCAATTTTTATTTTTGTATCATTTTCATCCATAACAACAAATTCTAAAGTATTAGAAAATATAAATATATCTGGAGAATTAAGCCATTTCCGCGGTTATCTCTTCACCAGCTTCCAATGCATCCAAAATCCGTTCACCAATCTCGCTGTGTTTACCAGTCTTAATCTCGGATTTACGCCCAACCGTTGCCATAAATAAGAATTCGCCGTCCACATTAATATTCACAGATTTACCGAGGTCTTTACGATCAAATACTAAGTGAATATATCGAGGCGACTCCTCAATACGTATATCAAGTAGTTCAGGTTTACGCACCTCAACATTCTCAGCCTCTCCCTCAAAAGGCTCGACATCAAGCTTAATCCCAAGCTCTCGCTCAAGCTTTTCAACACGCTTCCCACCCCGACCGATGATCCTTGCAATAAAGCGGTCTTCAACAAAAATCGTGGCCCTGCCATCACCAACAACAACATCCATCTTAGCCTTAGGCAGCAGACGGGTGAGACGCTCCTTAATCTTCTCAGCCGCAAGCCGGCTCGCAGGGTTCGGGCGCACCGCCTCCACCTCTTGAACCTCCATTACAACAGTTTCATCGCCAAAGGTATAGATTTCATACACTGGCTTGTCAGACTCAAAATCCTTAACTTCAATCACAGGCCGCGCAAGATCCGCCTCTGTCATCCCGGAAGGGACTTTAACCGTTGACTCAAGTTTATACACGTTTTTAATCCAGCCCTCGTAGATGTATATCACAGTGTCCACAATCTGCGGAATCATACCCAGCTCGACACGCTTTATCAATCGCTGCACAGCGTCAATCGCCCTCGTCGCATGAACCACGCCAACCATCCCCACACCGGATAGCCGCATATCAGCAAAAATCTGGAAGTCCTTGGTTTTACGCACTTCGTCATAAATCGTGTAATCCGGCCTGACAAGCAGCAAAATGTCAGCGGTTTTCTCCATACTACCCTCCAATGGAGCGTACTGTGTTATCTCTTCTGCAACCACAAGATCTCTGGGCGACTCCATAGTTTTTACTATTTTATCCATGCCGCGATAAAACTCTGCAAGCGCCTGGCTGAATGTGGATTTGCCGCTTCCCGGCGGGCCTGCGATGAATACGCCTTCAGCACGCTCGCGAAGCCTATCAATAAGCGCTTCAGTTAGCTTGTACTCTGAAAGGTCCACATATTTCACGGGTCGAACCGCTGTAATCTCATAGCCGTCTGAAAAAGGAGGCCTTGCAATGGCGATTCGCATCTTCTGTGTCTGCACAACCGTTGCCCCTCGGCGCTCAATTTCAATGAAGCTATCCGCGTCTGAGCGGGCGAACTCTATTATCTCGAGAACAATTTTTTGAAGCCGAGCCTTATCCAGCGGTTTTTCACCGAGCCGAATCAGCCGAGTTTCACCGGGGGTCCCGATCTTGGCCATTGGCACAACCTTTTCTTTGAGATGCACCGACATCGTGTTTTCATCAAAGTATTTCAGGATTCTCAGTTTTCTGCGCACCCGCTTGGGCTTCAGATATTTGACGGCGATTCCCTTTGCCTCTGCAACCTTTGCCTGCACACGGTCGCTTGTAACAAGGGTTGCCGACGCATCCATCGCCGCGTTTCGAATAATATCATCAATGTCTTTCAGCCGGGATTGATCTGGTCGTTTGCCAACAAATTCAAGCCCTATTCTCCCCTTCTCAGATAGACTGCGCAGATTCGCAAGTTCCTCAAGCCCGGAATAACCACTATCCCGCCCTTTATTCGCCTGATACTCAAGCTCAGAAACAACCGCTTCGGGAATGATGATTTTAAATCCGTCACCGCTTTTTTTCACAAGCTTTGTAATACGCCCGTCCACGATTACAGATGTGTCGGGCACATATAAGTTGTCAGCCTCCATAGCCACAAAATTTGCAGTCCTTGGTTTTAAAGTTTAGCTTTATTGAGGTACCACCACCCCTAAAGTTTAGCCACTAATAGACATCTTCGGGCTTGAAGACTTTTTCACCGTTTATCTTCCACGTGCTCTCATCGAGTTTTCGGAAGAAACATGAATAGTATCCTTCATGGCAGGCTGCGCTGTTTTGCTCAACCTTAAATAGGATTGCGTCGCCGTCACAATCGATTCGAATCTCTTTCACCCTCTGAGTGTGGCCTGACTCTTCGCCTTTATGCCATATCTTTCGCCGCGATGTCGAATAATAATGCATCGTGCCGGATTCAACGGTTTTTTCAAGCGCCTCACGGTTAATAAAAGCAGTCATCAAAACCTCGCCAGACGCGTGGTCCTGAGCTATTGCGATTGCCACATCATCCCCACCCATCTTTACCCTGAAATTAACAGCGTCAAAAATTGATTTCATAGTCCTCTATTCCTCTTCTTTAACAGGCACTTTTAGTGTTATAAGTTTGAACACGATTAAAACAACAACCAGTGTAAGCGCAAGAGCTGAAACACCCTCACGCGTTGTGAAAGTAAAAGCCTCGCGCTCTTCAACAATTTCAGTAGGTATCAGCCTACCCCGCGGCGGGGTCGTCGCAGTGGGCTTCGGGGTTTCAACGACTGGTGTGGGCGCTGGCGTCTCAGTAACCCCTGGCGCATCGGTAGACGGCGGCTGCGGCTTTGTGACTGTAAGGCTTACTTTCGCAATATCGGTGACAAATGAATTTCCCAGCTTATCATCCCAACCTATTGTTGTACCGCCAAGTTCAACACTTTGCCCTGCTGAAACAGTGTATGTTAACTCAACTTCTTCACCGGGAGCAAGGCTTTCAATTTCAAGCGTTGATGTGCCTGAAACAAGCTCCGCTGAACTTGGGATATTGTCAACCGCTGCAATGTTAAATGCGTCGCCATCACCTGTGTTACGAATCTTTACAGTTACTGATACTTTTTCACCCGCCTTTGCAGCCGAAGTTGAAAGCTCTTTTGACCCTTCAAGCACCGGCCCGCGCACCCGATAATCAAGAACGCCTTCCAAGGTTTTACCGTCAAATGTGATGCTATAAGGTATTTCATAAAGTCCTGATGCAAGCCCTCGCATAACAAGAGGCAAAACAATTTTACCGCCTTGACTTATGTTTCCGCTACGTGAAATCGCTCCTGAAAAGATGAAAAGTGTGTCATTGGCTCGTTTTATCTGAGCCTCGATTCGCCCAGTCCAGTTCGTGTCGTTAGATGCAACTTCAAGTCCAGGCGGAAAAGTTATGTTTAAAACAAAGCTGTCGATTGCTGCAAAACCTGTACTTTCAAGTCCGAAGTTAAGCGTGCCAGGCTCACCGATATCAGTCTGATTTGAATAATTGATAAAAACACCTAGGTCGGTTCGCTCCTTTCGAACAATAGCATAAGTCGCCGTAGAAGGCACAACCAAAACATCGGTTGTGAATCTACGCACATACTGGTTGCCATAGAAATCAAAGTATGTCACAGTGGTTGTAATCGGGATGTAGGTCTGGTTATTAACTGCAGGCGCGAGAAAAGCCAGATTCTTCTGATGAGGATTACCATATATCGTGAAATTAATCTCCTCAGATGATGTTGATGCGGTGCTTGGTTCAGGTGGAACATGGAATGGATAGGACTCTACATGAGGTACCTTGACCGTGACAACCAGCCCTCGATCCTCACATTCCTCTGTGTGAGATGTGAGCACTCCATCCACATACACGCGGAGTGCGCCGTCTTTAAGCTCGTAGATTATCTCGCTTTTGCCTGCGCCAAGCTTTGAATGTTGAACAGTGCGCGTAATGTTGATATTATCCCACTCAGCTTTATCACATGAATTTTCCTTAAATGGTGCGAAGCCGCGGCCAAGCTCGTCAAGCAGTGTGTTTCTCTGACCCTGTATAAGCGAGAGTCCTCCGAAGCTGTGGGTGATTTCAACATCATATATTTTATCGGTTCCATTGTTGAATAGAATTGGGAAGAAATCAAAGGTTGAGCCCTCGTATATCCTTATATCAGATGGCTGAACAAGTTTGAGATCAGGGTAGGTAGTTGAAAAATTGCCTGAAGATGTGAATTCAATATCTTTCAGTTTTTTCGTGCACACTCCCACGCCTGCACCCTCAATTTCCGGTGTCTCCAAAGACTCTGGGTCCACGTCTTCATATTTTACAACAGTAGACAGGTTAACAGCGCGCATTGTTGGCACGGCAAAATAAGAGTATGAAGCTGTTTCACCTGGCCAGAGGTTTCCAGTCCAGCTTGTCTCACCACTATAATTGATGTTTTCAAAGGTCTCTTTTGACCGAACGTTTCGTGCCAATGTGTTACCCATATTCTTGAGCTGCACAGTTATCTCAACCGATTGATTAATTAGAACCTGGGGCTCAGCCGAGTCGATACACTTGTCGTTTGAACCGTTTAAAAACGCACCCTGACAAAGCGAATAATAGGGCACTCCTTTAAAGGTTTTCATAATCGCGTCAGCCGTGAAGTTTGCTGAAGCCGAGCGGTCGCTTGAATAATTTGATTTCATGGACTGCCGTGTTTTAATCGGGTAGCCGTAGCTCAGCTCGTCTGGAAGCGGGCTGTCACGGATGGTTTTAGTCATAGTTACAAAAGGCGAGAACCTGACACCCTCGCGGTCTGAAAAAGCTGTGTAGCTGTTACCCGCGGTATCCTCATATTCAACGCCTGCCGCCGAGTAGCAGTAGATCGGATCGTTTGAAATCACAGTATAGGCGCGGTTTTTCACATCGCCAGAGTCCAGCGTTCCAAGATTTAGGGAGGGCTGGCCTGAGACAACAGTGAGATCAGCAGGCGGCGTGTCAATAAGCTTAACATTAAGTGCCGATGTGTTGCCAGTGTTATTCACGGTGTTTGTGATTGTCAGCTCCCGGCCCGTGTTAAGCAGAGTCCAGTTCCCTGTGCCTTTGGAAACAGTGAGCTGAGTCGGCATTACAACTATTACAATCGTTATCTTCTGGCTTCGGTTTCTGGATGATAGGAGCTGTTCGTTGTAATCAGAATAGGTAAATTCAATTGTGAGCGTGTAGTTCGTGTCTTTTTTGAGACCTGCTGGCACACGCAGTTCATATTTGACTGTGAAAGTGTTGTTTGAGCAGAACGATGTGGGGATTGGCACTTCTTTTGAAACAATCTGAAAGTCGCCGAAAACCTCGTTTATCTGCAGATTCATGGCTTCAAGCTCGCCGATATTTTTCACCACAGACTCGATTTCAACAATTTCGCCGGGAAGACTTGCATTCATATCTGTTGATTTATAGGTCAGGTTGGTTGTGGTGTTGACAATCGCCTGATTATGTGTGTAAACCGTGAGATTAACTGTTGCAGCAGTGATTGAAACCACTTTGATTCGAATGTCTTCAAGTGTTATGTCAAAGTTATCAGTGGACTCAGAGACTGAAAACTCCTCGGAAAATGCGCCTTTCTTTGAAACCTTGAGATTTGCAAATTTGCCTGAAAGAATTTGCATCACCTCAACTGAAAGACCGTTCATCCCTGCTGTCGCATTCACACCATCGGTGAGAACGTCGCCAGTTGCCAGGCTACCGTTGAATCTAGCCTCCCAGCCGGGATAAGTCTCTGTTGTCTGCTCGGTGCACACAGCAGCATAGGCAGGTGATAGGGAAGCCAAAAACACTGCCAAGATAAGAAGCCTACCCCACTTCATCGATAACCTCTCTGAGTCCTACCGTTTTTTGCTCTCCACTGCGCATGTTCTTTAATACCACACTGTCACCCTCTGCATCTTCTGAAACAATCAAAACGTATGGAATCTCTTCGGAGTTTGCGTAGGACAGCGCTTTTCCAAGTTTTCTGCCCATAAGTTCAAGCTCGCAGGATACCTCCTTTCTCAGTTCTGAAACTATCTCTATCGCTCTATTTAACATTTTCCGCGACTCAGGAACTACAAAGACGCGCGGCCCCGCAGCAGATGCAGGCAGCATGCCCTGAGATTCCAGCGCGATCATAAGCCGGTCAAAACCAAATCCAAAGCCACAGGAAGGTACATCGCCGCCGCCAAACACTTTCACAAGCGAATAGGTCCCGCCGCCAAGTATCTGGTTCTGGGCCCCTAGTCCTTCTGCAAAGATTTCAAAGACCATTCCCGTATAGTAGTCGAGACCGCGGGTTATTAGAAAATCTATCTCGTAATTAACAACACCAAATCCTTTAAGCATGTCTAAGAATTCTTTGAAATTGTCTAATTCTGGTTTGATTATTTTTTTTGTTTTTTCTGTCAACGAATTTTCCAGTTCTAATAATCCAATAACTACATTTTTATTTTGTCTATTATCAATTCGTGCCCCCAATAAATTCAAAAAATCTCTCGCTTCTTGATGCATTTTTACTGTGTTCAGATATCTAAGTAGATCCGCGAGGTTTTCTTTATCCAGCAGATTGAAAATATTATTTTGAACTGCCTCTGCGATATTATAATGATTAAAAATAGCTCTAAAAATTCCTCGATTGCCAATAAGGAGACCATAATTTTTTAGCCCTAAATTTTCAAGGCATTTCACAGTAAGTGCAACAACTTCAGCCTCGGCCTCAGGTCGAGAGCTGCCGAGGAGTTCTACACCTGCCTGCCAAAACTCCCGATACCTTCCCTTCTGAGTACGTTCATATCTAAAGCAGTTTTCGATATAATACAGCTTTCTTGGCTTTGGCCGCATCTTAAGCTCGTTTAAATACAACCTCACAGTGGGTGCGGAAAGCTCTGGTCGAAGCGCGAGTTTTCTATTCGACTTATCCACGAAATCATAGAGATGACCTGTAATCTCTGCGCCGGATTTTGCAGTGATAAGCTCAAGATTTTCAAAAGTCGGCGTCTGAATCTCGCCGTAACCATAACTTTCAAAGGTTTTTCTGAGAACAGATTCCACACGTCTTCGCGCAGACATCTCCGCTGGCAATAGGTCTCGCGTCCCTCTTGGCCGTTTGAACAACTTAACTCACCCCCATAATCTGAAGCACAACACGCCTGTCCCGCGGGCCAGAATCAAAGTCGAAAAGCGCTATCTGCTGCCATGTGCCCAGTATCAGCTGCCCCTCGGTGAAGGGAACCACGATGCTAGGCCCGATGAGAGCTGCCCGCACATGGGCCGAACCATTGAAATCGCCCCAAGTTTTATGATGCTCATAATCTGCATTGGCAGGAGCTATTTTCTCCAAAGCCAGGGGAATGTCTTTTTTGAGTCCTGGCTCGAATTCCATCGTTGAAACCGCGGCTGTCGACCCATAGACAAAAACAGTTACAGTTCCACTTCGCAAGCCAGAACCGCTGACCTCGGATTCCACACTCCCAGTTATATCTATGATGTCGCTATTGCCCTTTGTTTTAAACTTGATTTCCCGTGTTTCAACATCCACTTTGTTTCACGTCCAGTTCGCCACTGTGCAGAGCGGTTCCAACGAGAACTCCGTCCACCGGAGCCTGCTCCAGCCACCCGAAGTCCGCAGCAGTAATCCCGCCGCCTAAAAGGATTTCTCCAGCCTTATTTAAATCTTTTATGAATCCATAGTCAGATTTCCCTGTGCCAACAGATGAGATGTCGAGAAATATCACGTGCTCAACACCCGCCGCCACGAGCAGGCGGTAGGCGTCCAAAGGCGGAGAAGGCAGAAAATCCGATAATACACCTCCATTTTTTATGTCAATGCTTACAATTACTTGTTTAGCGCCAAATCGACTAATTGCCTCTGTTATCACATCAATTCCCGAAATTGTCTCAGTGCCGAGCACTACAGTGCATCCAATATCTTCGAAAAACTGTAAATTCCCGGCTCCGCGCACGCCGAGATCAACCATCACATCCTTCAGTTTGGATAGAGATTTAATCATTTCAATATCAGGCTGGCCAGTTGTGATTCCATCGAGATCAGCGACATAAAGACGGTGGCATGGTAGAGCAGATGCGATTTCAACAGGGTTAGATGAATTGGAAAAAACAGTTTTCAGCGGCATGTACTCGTCCCTGTTGCCAGACTTTCCAGCTACAGCCTCACCCCCCTGAATATCAAGGACTGGGATGATTTCTACCATCTGCCGCCCACAGCCCAGCCAAACTCCTCTTTGATAATCATAATCGCGGCCTGCGCAGGAATCACGCCCTTCTCAGTCACGATGAGATCGATATATTCAGGAGGCGTCACGTCAAAGGCGAGGTTACGAATATTTACTCCCTCAAAATCAGCGGGGTCAGCAACTTCAGAGGGGTCGCGCTCCTCAATTTCCACAATATCTCCAAGCGATGTTTCAGGATGAAATTTATAGGTTTCAGCGGCGACAAAAAACCGGACCCGTGCTTCCTGAGCACACAGCGCAATCTGTGAGGTGCCGATCTTGTTTATTACAGCGCCGTTTGCAGCAATGCTGTCAGCGCCGACAACGACTTTATCCACCTGCTTCATCACAGCCCGCACCGCCGAGTCAACGATAAGCGTCACAGGGATTCCCTCAGCCGCAAGCTCCCGCGCCGTGATATGGCCTTGGTATCGTGGCCGAGCCTCTGATGCGATTACACGAATGTCTTTACCCTCGCCCCAAGCGGTTTTAATAACTTCAAGCGCAGCCTTTGAGTTGCAGTGCGTCATTACAGTATCACCGTCTTCAATGCGTTTAGCGCCGTAGAGCCCGATTTTCTCCACAGCTTCAACTGAATTTCTGATGAACTCGTCAGCAGCTTTAATTGTCGCCTCTTTAAGTTCTTCAACATCATCTGCGCTTGTTTTTCCCACTCGGTGCAGGATGTATCGCACGCTGTTTGGAAGTGAAACCGCAGAAGGCCGCGATGAAATCAATATGTCGCCAGCCTCTCTGAGTTGGAGGAGATACTCGCTTCGACGCTCTTCATCTGAACTTTTTGCAAACTCTCTGAGAGCCTCAGCCGCGCTTCGAGCAATCTTGCCTGCACCGCGAAGCTCCATTGACTGAATCCTTTCAGCCACTTCAGAGACATTATCCAGCGTCATCCCCACTATTTTACCGTCCAGATTATTTAATAGTTGTTCTCCAAACCCACGCCCGGCGATGCAAAGATTAATAATTAAGTAAACAATATGGATTTGTGGTGGAAGTTTGAAGCATGGCATTCTGGTTTTGCTGGTCCTCTTTATCCTGTCAGCAGGCTGCGTTGGAGGAAACGTTCAAATCTCTAATTGGCCCAGCGGATACGAGGCAGCCGCGGTAATCTCTTTTGACGTTGAACAGGCGCAGACACAAGATATAACAAGGACAGTTGAACTACTCAATAAATATGATGCAAAAGCAACTTTTTTTGTCGTGGCCGGATATTACACTGGAGCCGAAGAAATATTAGAGCCTCTCCACTCTTTTGAAGTTGCAAGCAAAGGCTGGGATCAAAGCACGTGGCCGGATGACTATGAAAGCCAGCGCGAAAGCATCAAACGCGCCCACACCATGCTCACTGAAAATGGCTTTAAACCCCGTGGATTTCGAGCACCATATCTTAAAAGCGGGGCTGAAACACTTGCCGCGCTAAGCGATCTGAAATATACTTATGACTCCTCAGGCACAGGGCTTTTACCCACGGTTGAAGAAGGCGTTGTAAAGCTGCCGCTTTCAGTTAGCTATGACGCGTTTTGGAACGATGCTGTTGAAGATTATCTACCGCTTTTCTATTTGGCATTTGAAAAAACAGTGGACAATGGCGGTGTTTTCACATTCTATACTCTGCCGGAAAATGTGGACAATCGGTTTGAAGCTTTTCTAAAACATTTGGACCGCCAGAATGTCTGGGTTGTAACTGGCTCTGAAGTCTCGGATTGGTGGATGCTTCGCAGCCAGCTAAGCTTGAAAATCGTGGGCGACACAGCGGTTGTAACAAACAACGGAAAAAGCAGTGTTTCAGGCGCAACGCTCACTACGAAAAAAGGCTTTGTCGCCCTGCCAACGATTGCTCCAGGCGAATCAGCAAGGGTCAAGATTTGAAGACATATATTTCGTTGCCTTCACCCTTTTTTACGGTCATCTTGCCTTTTGAAACAAACTTTCGAGTGAGAATCTTCGCGTCGTAAATCGGTATTTCAAGCACTTGTGAAATCCCTTCAACCGTGAGAGATTCACCACTGTTTTCTGCAACAATTCGTAGCCGGTTTTCAAGGCCTGCTGCTTTTCTCTCCCGAAACCTAACAGTCAAGAGATTAACGATTAGTATTCCGAGTGACACGAGCAGCAGCAGGATTCGAGGCGACATAGACTATGAGATATATCTATTTGAATTATAATTTTATCGGCTCTTTTCACCCCCTCATTACTTTTTCATCTTCTGATAACTTTTTATATTGAAAATATGTTATTGGTGGTATGGGATTATTTTCTAATAGGGAAGGCATTACACAGGTTAAAACTGTAATACAGATTGATTCAATTGACGAAGATTTACGTAATGGTTTATGGAATGCCTTAACAATTTATTACTTTCATAAGTCGAGCGGTTATCTCTCAGCATTTCCTGAATTAAATGCCTTATCTACAAAGCTTTGGCACAATTATTTCAAGTGGACGCTTGATAACCGAAGCGATTTTTGGCCAGATATTTATACTCAACTGAGAGATTATTTTTTCCGTTGCAAATGGTTTGAAGTTTACAATTTCATAGAATTTATTGCTGCCAACTGCCCAGAAGAATCTGACGAAGACAAAAACTCAAAATTTATGGCTTTTTGTAATTCTGTTTTAGAACAAGAAGTATCAGCATATCGGTTCGTTGGCGAAAAGATTACAAAAATAACGTCGCAAAAAGAGATTGATGAAATTGAAGAAGCTTTGAAAGATACAAAATCAATAAAAAATGTAAATTTGCATTTAGAAACAGCGCTCGAAAAACTCGCTGATAAAAAATCTCCTGATTACAGAAATTCCATTAAAGAATCTATTAGTGCTGTTGAAGCAATTTGTAACTTAATAGCTGGAAATAAAGATACCACATTAGGACAGGCTCTTAAAGACATAGAAAAGAAGATTAAGTTACATGGTGCTTTAAAGAGTGCTTTTAACAGTATGTACGGTTATACGAGTAGTGCCGACGGGATTCGTCATGCATTATTGGACGAAACCAACTTAGATTTTGAAGATGCGAAATTTATGCTGGTTTCATGTTCAGCTTTCATAAACTATCTTTTATCTAAAGCTTCAAAAGCAGGCATAAATTTATGACTTTCTCCCTCGGATTCATTTAAAATCGTTTTTATTCAAGCC
>Ga0255052_10002313_pt1 | contig 13845 bp, 12 predicted proteins | sample JV7_2_21_MG_FD_188632 | JGI IMG/M metagenome (GOLD analysis project Ga0255052, IMG submission 188632) | Seawater microbial communities from Jervis Inlet, British Columbia, Canada - JV7_2_21 | ecosystem: Environmental > Aquatic > Marine > Inlet | place: Canada: British Columbia | collected... | reverse complement strand
GTTCTTCCACTTGCGGCGGTTGCGTTGGATCGATCGAGCCATTGACTCAGGCTTTCGACTTGGTGAGCGGTTTACCAACTGGCCAGCCATAATTCCGATCGTCATTCTGGCTATCATGATGATATTACCGGTGCTCCTTGTCCGATTGATGGTATCGCCGGAATTCCTTGCCCGATTCGGCCTTGGCGATTTGTGGTTCAGTTTCCCGTATTTCGTGCTTGCGATTATCGTTCTGTTTTTCTCGCTGGGGCCTAAAGATATCGGCGAAGGCGTTGCCGAATACTGTCGCGCCGTTGAGGATGAGGATGCGGACCGCATCAACGAGACTGCGAAAGCGTTGATTGAAGGTGATGTGCCCGACAGCCCGGAAGAGCGCATACACAGAGTTGAAGAGTCAGTTTGTATTCAGGCCAACAATCGCCTGTTTGCCGTAGTTTTCTGGTTCGTCCTTGTCGGACCTGTCGGCGCCTGGACTTATCGTGTGACGGACCTGATTCGCCGGCGTGCTGTGTTCAACGATTTGCGTCAGGACGATTCGGGAGATAATGCTGTATTGGCTGCAGCAGAAATGCTGCACGGCTGGCTGGCATGGATTCCTGCACGCCTGACGGCGATTGGTTACGGAATGTCAGGAAGTGCCGACGGCGCATTGTCGGCCTGGCGGAAGGCGGATGATGGAGAACGGCTGACACAGCACACTCGTAGTGAGCAGTTACTTGCGCGAGTCGGCGTCGGCGCGCTGGCGTTGGGGGAAATCAAGGGCGAGACAATTTCGGAGCGCTGCGTGCGTGGTGCCAAGGCCGCAAACGGTCTCGTCATTCGTTTGTTTATCATCTGGGCGTCCGTCATCAGCCTGATGACGTTGTCCGGCCAGGCTTTGTGACTCGATCGGGGCGAGCCTTCGTCCTGTCTTTTCTGTGCGCCACCCTGGTCGCCTGCGATCGTACTGATCAGACTCAGTCACCTGATACAAATCGTCAGTTGGCAAACCTGCAGTCAGAGAATCTGAGAATCGTGACTTTGTCCCCGCACCTGGCGGAGCTGGTTTTCGCCGTTGGTGCGGGCGATTTGCTGGTTGGAGTCAGTGCTTACACTGACTACCCCGAGGCAGCGACAGCGCTTCCTGTTGTTGGCGACGCATTCAATGTTGATCAGGAACAGCTGACAGTGCTGGAACCGGATCTGTTATTTTCATGGGAGACCGGTACACCTCTGCATGTCATCGATGAACTCAGGGGCCGCGGTTATCGGGTTGAGGTGATCAGCACGACGACTCTCGATGATCTGCCGAAAGCGCTGGAGCAGATCGGAGCACTGACCGGGCGCGAAAAGGCTGCAGCTGTGGTTGCAGAAAGATTTTCCCGCAGCCTCCACGAACTTGCGATCGCAGCAGCGGATGCCGAACCCATTCGCGTTTTTTACCAGGTCGACGCGCGTCCGCTTTATACAATTAACGGCGGACACTTCGTCAGCCAACTGATCCGGATTTGCGGTGGGACAAATATATTCGCCGATCTCGGTGGGCTCGCGCCGCTGGTTTCTGTTGAATCCGTATTGGAGCGGGAACCGGAAGTCATTCTCGCGAGTACAGATGCCGGGCCGCAGGCATTCGACGAATGGCAGCGCTGGTCAGACCTGGCGGCAATAAGATATGAAAACCAGTTCCTGATGCCGGCAAATGAAATCGGCAGGGCCACGCCACGCCTGCTTGTCGGAGCAAGAGCTGTTTGCGAGGCACTTGAAAAGGGTCGCGAGAACCGTGGGAGGGTAGCGAATGATTGATCTTCACATGCCAAAGCTTCGCCAGGCCAGCCCAAAGGATTGGGAGGTGATCGAGGCGTTGCTGATCGAGTCCGGTCTTCCGGTCGATGATCTCGGTGCCGACAATCTGGACGGTTTTCTTGTCGCTGAAGATGGCGTCAAACTCGTCGGTCTGATCGGACTCCAGCTATACGGCACCATCGGCCTGCTGCGTTCACTGGTCGTCGCACGAGACGCACGAAAACTGGGTCTTGGAGGTAAACTCGTCGGCGCACTTGAGTCTGCGGCCCAGGCGGCCGGAGTTACCGAACTATGGTTGCTTACCATTGACGCCGAAAATTTCTTTGAGAGACACGACTTCGAGATCATGGCGAGGGACGCGGCGCCCGCCAGCATTCAGCAAACGGACGAATTTAGTAACCTTTGTCCGGGAACGGCGTTTCTCATGCGGAAAGTGATGGTCTGACGCTCGTCTGGCTTTTTGCTAGCGGCAGGATGCAGGCGGTCAGCGACCCATTATCGCCCTGCGATACAGGTCAGTCGATGTCGTCCTGGTCATGTTGTATGCGGCGGCGATTCCAGATTACTTCCTGGCCGGATTCGGCCCTGGCGAGTACCCGTGCAATGACAAACAGCAGGTCCGAAAGACGGTTCAGGTAACGAAGCGCTTCGTCCCGAACGGTTTCTTCGGATCGGAGCGTGCTTACCCGACGTTCGGCTCGACGAACGATTGTGCGTGCAAGGTGGCAGGCAGCCGCAGTGTGACCGCCGCCCGGGAGAATGAAATCCTTCAGCGCCGGCAAATCGGCGTTCAATAGATCCAGGTCACGCTCCAGCCGAGTGATAAAGCTGTCTTCTATCGCCGCGTGGCCCGGAATGCACAACTCGCCGCCCAGCTCGAACAGGTCATGCTGTACCTCGGTCAGACAACGGCGAATGTCGTCCGGAACCGAATCATTCGTCAATACCATGCCGATCGCACTGTTCGCTTCGTCAACGGTGCCATAGGCCTCGACGCGCATGCTGTCTTTGGAGACCCGGCTGCCATCACCGAGACCCGTAGTGCCATCATCACCGGTTTTTGTATAAATCTTGCTAAGCCGATTGCCCATGTTGATCCCGTTGCAGGTGTTGACGGGTAGCATGCAAGATGCGCTGCCGTGAGTCGAGTCCTGTCGGAGACTGGCAGGCGTGACGACTTGTTTATGAGATCGACTGAAGCCATAGTTGTCGCTCTTCGAAATCGGCCAGAAAGCGAAATGCCCGAACACAAGTGCTCACCAGAGTTAACAGTTGCCCTCGAAGCGGCGGCGGTTGCAGCAGAGATCAGCCGCAACTATTACCACGGCAATTTTACCGTTACGACAAAGTCGGATTTGACACCTGTAACGCAGGCGGACGTGGAGTGTGAGCAGGCGATCCGCGAAGTCATTCTCGAAGTATTTCCCGAGCACGGGTTCTTTGGCGAGGAAACCGGCAAGACACAGGCTGACGCGCAAAACCTCTGGTTGGTCGATCCGATCGACGGAACAAAGGCATTTGTTCGTCAGTACCCGTTTTTTTCGACACAAATTGCCTTGATGCGAGAGGGCGAAATCGTACTGGGCGTGTCGAGTGGCACGATGTTCGGCGAGATAGCCTGGGCTGAACGCGGATCGGGCGCGTGGTTGAACGACAAAATTATCAACGTCAGTGGCATTGATGATCCGGGTCGGGCGGCGGTCTCAACCGGTAACCTGAAATCGCTGGCGAAAAGTGACGGCTGGCGTGAGTTTGGTGAATTAGTCGGAGTCTCGGATCGCATACGGGGATACGGAGATTTCTATCAGTATCATTTGTTGGCGTCCGGGAAGATCGAGGTCGTTGTCGAATCTGACGTCAACATTCTCGATATCGCGGCGCTGTCGGTGATCGTAATCGAGGCGGGTGGTTTGTTTACCGATCTGAATGGTGCGCCACCCACACTGGAAACCAGGTCCGTCCTTGCGGCCAATCCGGCTTTGCACGCCAGGTATCTGGACAAACTGCGCGGATTCGTCGAATGACAAACTTACAGATTTTCCAGGTCGCCGCGTTTACAGATGAGAGTTTTGGTGGAAATCCTGCAGCAGTAATCCCATTGGAGGAGTGGCTGGATGATTCGCTGATGCAGAAAATAGCGGCGGAAAATAACCTGTCCGAGACGGCCTTTTTCGTTCCGCTTGGACAAAGTGAATGGCACATACGATGGTTTACACCGGCAGTCGAAGTCCCGCTTTGTGGTCACGCCACGTTAGCCAGTGCTGCTGTCATTCGTTCGAAACTTGGACACAACGACTGGCCAATCACACTTCAGTCCGCCAGTGGGCCGTTAGTCATCGATATTGATTCTGATGTATTCGTGCTTGACCTGCCAGCGAACCATCCGCAGCCAGTCGACCTGCCGGCAGGTTTCGAGATGGCACTGGGTGTGACTGTTTCCGAGTCATACATTGGCAATGACATCTACATGGTCGTGCTGTCGGATGAGGTATCAGTCGCTCGTCTGGATCCTGATTTCGGCAGGCTTGCGGCCGTGACGAGACACGGAGTTATTGCTACTGCGCCGGGTGACCATGTCGATTTCGTGTCCAGGTTTTTTGCACCGGCGATCGGAATTGACGAAGATCCTGTCACCGGTGCTGCCCATTGCATGCTGACTCCTTTCTGGTCAGGGAGGTTGGGCAAGGACAAGCTCGATGCCCGCCAGATATCGGGCAGAGTCGGAGTGCTCAAGTGTGAGGATCACGGCGACCGCGTCAAATTACGTGGGAGCGCTGTCTTTTTCCTGTCCGGAGTTATAACGCTCTAGCAACGTTGAAAACGCCTCAACCGGCCGCGATAAACAGGTTGGTATCTCGCCAGCGGACGGGGTCCATCGTTGTTGAATACAACTCGGTCAAGCGATCGCCCGTCAGCACGTCTGACGTATCGCCGATTTCCCACCGCCCGTCACCATACAAAAGCAGGCACCGGTCTGCATACCGCGCCGCCAGGTTAACGTCGTGCAGGCTGGCGGCCACGGCATCTCCGGATCGTGCCTTGTTCGAGAAGATCTGCAGCACATCAAGCTGATGTTGCGGGTCGAGATGATTTGTGGGCTCATCGAGCAGGTAGATCCTCGGCGATTGTGTGAGCACCTGGGCGACCGCAAGACGTCGTCGTTCGCCGCCGGACAATGTGCTGACATCCCGTAAGGCAAGATCACCAAGGTTGACCTGATGCAATGCGTCGAGTGCGATTTCGCGGTCGTCCTTGTTTTCCCAGCGGAACCGACCGATATGCGGGTGCCGTCCGATCATTACTGTGTCGAAAACTGTCGCTGGAAAAATGTCCTCTGTGTATTGCGGCAACAGGGCCAGGCTTATTGCGATCAGCTGCCGATCAACATTGCTTAAACTGCTGCCGTTCAGTCTGACTGAGCCTGACTGCGTTGCCCGAAGCCCGGACAAGGTGTGCAGCGCCAGAGATTTACCAACCCCGTTCGGGCCGAGTACGGCCAGAAACTCGCCTGGCCGGATATCGACGGTCAAATCACTGATCAACAGGCGACCAGGGACGGATATCGACAATTCGTCGCAACAGAGGCTGGATTTCCCGGCGTCATTCATCCGGGCAGATTAACAGAGAGCGGAATGCAAAATGAATGCTTCCGGTATTCGGGCAGGTCACTCGGTCAGCCGAATCTCTCTCGCTGTTTCCGCGCCAATAATCACGTACTTCAGGTTTTTTGGAACCTCCGCGTCGAATTCTGAAGTTGCAATTCGTCCACCCATGATTTCGGCCAGCTTCTGTGGATAGCGTGGTTTTCGGTCCGGCTCCGCGAATCCCAGTGGATAATCAGGCTGCCCGCTACCGAGTTCGTATTTGTCGGTCGCTCCCAGGGTGTGCAGAAACTCATGGGCGATGATGACATTGTTGACCCCAGCCTTGCGGCGGCCGGCGTAGGCGTTGACGATACCTACCATGCCTTTCTGCAGGCCAACCGAATTCTCGAGTTGGATTTGTCCGTTCGGTGCGTGATAGCGAACGAATATCCGTACGTCCGGATCAGGGCTGTCCTGTGGACCCGCGACACTCCCTGCCCACCAGCGCAACTTCAGACTCCACAGCATGACGTCGAGTACGCCCGGGTTTTCTCCAACCTGCGGCGGTTGTTCGCGGACTTCCCGCCCCAGTTCCATGCGAACCGGATGAGGCAATGTATGCCCGTATTTTTCGATTTCCCGGGTGACAAACGACTCGATCGCCGAGAAATCATCGATCTCCAGGCTACCGATGTAGTCGCGACTCTCTTCACTTCCATCGGCATTGATGGGGTACACCTTGACCCAGAGGCTATTGTTCCAGTCGGTGCTGCGTGCCTGTGTCAGCCATGTGCCAAAGGCGACGAAGAAGAGGATCACTAACAGGATGGTTATGCGAATGGCTTTGAACATGGCGGACGATACGTATCTGCTTGAAATATAAAGACCATTTCGGCCGGGATCGGCCCATTAGGCCTCACCCGGTTTAAGCAGAACAGTAAACCGGTCTCAGTTCGACGCAAAGCTGCGTGTGACCGGATTGCGCCGGTCTATTCAGGCTTTCTGAAGCGCATCACGAATCGATCAGTTTGGCCGCGAATCGCAGGGTCCGCCATAGGCAGGCTGTGATCATCATCCATGTTGCGCAGTACATCGCTTTGCGCCTCGAGCACAAATCCGGCTGATTCCATCTCTTTGATGACAATCTGCGGGTCAATGCGATGCAAGGTGCTTCCGGTCTCGGACGGAGAACCGGCGGCTGCGTAGTGATCAACGACACCAACAATGCCGCCCGGCCTCAAAGCCTCGAACAATTCGGCCACCAGCGATGGGCCGTCAATCGCCGGCCAACCGTTTTCCGGGTCGACGTAGTAAATGTCGTGGTAGGCGAGAATCATCATCACTGCGTCGAAAGCCTGGTTCGGCATTTCAAGCGCCGTATTTTCCGCCATCGCCGTCTCGACATTCGACAGCCTGCCGTTCGCATAGCGGATCGTCGCTTCTTCACCAACGAACTGCGCGTACGCCTCATTGGTATGCGCGATGATGGAGCCTTCGGTGCCCACTACGTTTGAAAGCATCTCGGTGTAATAGCCACCGCCAGAAAACATGTCGAGAACATCCATACCCGGGGCGATGCCGAAAAACTCCATGATTTCGGCCGGCTTGCGCCCTGCATCTCTATTGCGATCGGCGTCTTTTCTGCCAGGATGCTGAACAGCTTCAATGTACATTGACACTGCAGCGGGCTCGCTCGGGTCGGCCGTTGCCATTTCATTCGCCGGCATATCGTGCTCACTGTATGCACCAAGCAGAATCGGAGAGATCAGAGCGAGGAACGTTGAATTTCTGAGTGACATGACCATTCCCATCGTTTTTCTTATGGCAGCTATAGACTGGTAGTGCCTCATTAAGTGTCACCAAGAAAAAGCCCCACGTTTGACGGTGGGGCTAATAACTCTTTTTATTATTAAAGAGGTAACTGTTTGTTCGGCGACCAAATACAGACTTTATTATTATTATTGGATCTGGATCTTCTTGTTTTTATAGTTATTTTTCTTCTGGCGTCTAAGTCCTGTTTGTATCATTTACCGGTTGCCGAGTTCAGTTACACTTCGCTTGGGCAGAATATATACAGCAAGACCTATGCCATAAGCGCACAAGACAAGCGATTTCAAAGGCTTAAACTGTTTCCTGGTACAGTCGGTTTAACAATTGCTCATGTTGTGTAAAAAAACCCGACGAAATGTTGTCCCCGGACATGATTGGCGTCGAAACAACAGCTAATAACCGTTTGAAATATAAAGTCTTGATAAAAGTGCTCGACCCGTGAATCCGGCAATCGGTCCGGACGCCCACGAAATGGAATCCAAACTGCTCCCATTGCCGACAAAGAAGCGTCGACAAGCTGCATTTTGTCAAATTATTCGACATCCACCGCGTTATTGGTCCGCTCGAGCAGGCTGACCAGGCTAAAGAAGCGCCCGTTTCGAACCACAGCCACGATTTTGAGCAGGTCGTCGACGTTTTCCAAAGGAGCGCCTCCAACGAGAATCAGGTCGGCCATTGCGCCGGGGGTAATGGTGCCGATCTGGTTGTCGACCCCGAGCATCGTTGCTGCATTCTTGCCGGCGGTGAGCAGGGCCTGCTCACCGCTCAATCCCGCGGCCTGCAATGCACGAAGTTCCGCATGCAGCGCTAGGCCGGGTGCCAGACCATTCGGTTTGCTACCTGCCACAATCAGGGCTGAGGTAGTGGCGAGTTGTGGCGCCTGTGCAAGCCGTCGTTCGGGACGCTTGTTCTGATCAAGCTCGATCGCCTGTCTGGAATTGAGCAGCGTCATGATGCCCGGGGTTCCTGCATCAGCCAGCCCCGATATCAGTGTTGGCGGGGCCGAACTCCTGTTCTGCTGCGTATTTCCATATTGACGATCGTGACCATATTGCGAGGTGGGTGGCAAAGCGTCCGCGCCCAGCAAGATGTCAGCACCGAGCCTCCGTCCTGTCGTCCAGTTGTTCACGACGATGGGAACACCGACGTCACGCCACGATTGAATGGCGTCTCTTCCCGCTTCTACGGCCGTAGTTTCTTGTCCGAACTCAACGAGGAAATAATCGGTATCGCCGGTTGCGGCAGTGTCTGTGGCGACAAGCGCGGCCGGCAATATCCTCGGGCCGGGCATGAGTTCGCCTTCCCACGCCGAAGTGTCGATGCCGACATCGGCTTTCTCATCGAACGATGCAGAGACAATTGTCGTTACACCGTATGCGAGCACGGCCGGCCCATCGCGCAAACGACCCGGTGACCGCGACCAGGAATCGATCAGCCCGGGCATCACGGTGACGTTGCCGAGATCCAGAACGGTGGCATCGTCCCAATCACGCCGTGGCTCTATCGCGATAACTGTGCCGCCCTCGATCAGTACGTCCATCTGCTCGCGATAGCCTTTCCAGATGCCGTCAAATAGCCTTGCGCCCCTAATGACGAGCCTGCCCTGCGGCGGATTGCTTACTGTCAGTTCCTGCTTCGGGATCGTCTTCGGCGCAGGCGGTTCGTTGTCTTGTACGATGGCCCGGAAAGGCAGTGGTCGCGAACGTCGATCTTCAAAGCCCCTTGTCTTGATTGCGCCGTCCGCCGTGTAGACCATTTGACCGCGATCATGCCAACTGACCGGTGAGGTAAAATGGTCTTCTCCAACAGCCAGCGCGCGGGTCAATGGTGGATCGGAAAGGATCACCATCTCCAACGATGTGCCGTCTTCGCCATGTCGAAGAAACGTGAGCAAGCTGCCGTCCGGTCTCCATGACGGGGAAGACAATGGCGTATCGGACACGACGAGGTCCTGTTCTTCTTCGCCACGTCGGCGCAACACGAGAACATAACGATCATCGACATGTCTGATGTAGGCGAGGTGGCGGCCGTTCTGCGACCAGGCAGGTTCTGTTTCATCGCCGGCGTGACTGGTGATGCGCCAGCTCAGGCCCGTCGGCAGATCGGTTTCCCAGATATCCAGCCCGCTGTCGTTTCGTTCGGAGGCATAGACGATTCGTTCGCCCTGCGGATGCCAGGAAGCGTCCTGATCGTGGTATTCCGTATTGCTGATCCGTTCTGTATCCGCAGTATTGATCTCCAGTTGCCAGATTTCGGAGCCGTCGACCGCGCGTAACTGGTAGAGAATGGTAGCGCCATCCGGTGACCAGCGCGGTGCTGTCACCGATATCAGCCCGTCTGTCAGCTGTCTTGCCTGACCGCCATTTGCTGGCAGCGTCCAGATGCTACCCATGAGGTCCATAGCAATGCTGCCATCGGCTGGCGATACATCGACGCCGAACCCGGCGCCTTCGGTAAGAATGACATCTGCCCGCAACGGCAGGCAGGCGACGACGAGAAGAATGCCGCCAGTCAGGAGTGTGCGCCTGTTACGAAGCACAATCCACCTGCAGACCGACGCATTGCCCGTCTTCCGATTCGTAACAGATTTGTAAAGGCCTGCAGCATACCTGGCAGTCTTCGATATAGGACTGATTGCTCACGGACAAATCGAGCAGGATAGAAATCGACTCTGCACAAAAAGGACAATGAACGTTTTTCTCTATAACCCGGTAGTCCATTGTTGCCTCAGGGTTGCAGGCGCGTGCTGATCCACGGTGTGGTTGTAAAATTGTCATTCGAGGCCCGAATGATATCGCGAGACCATCTTCCCCGGTCGTGAATTCGGTCTGCACCTTCCACCCAAAGTTCGATATCTGTCGCCCAAAGCCGAAATCCACCCCAGTGTGGTGGCCGCTGGATGTGTGGAATGTTGTCGTCAGTCAACATTTCCGTACCGGCATCCAGTGATAGTCCGAGCTTCGAGCCGCGTTGCCGGATCTGAGACACGAGTGCGGCTTTGGACTCGACAGGTTCACTCTGGTCACTACCCCATGCCCCCAGTTGGCTGCCCCAATCGCGGCCGGCGAAGTACGCATCGCTTTCCTCAGCCGGAGAGCGGACGACGATCCCCTCGACTCGAATCTGGCGACCGATTGCGTCCCAATGAAAAAGGGCCGCTGCTTTTGGATTGGCGTCCAACTCCGCTCCCTTACGGGAATGGTAGTTAGTGTAGAAAACCAGGTAACCCGGGTCCGGGACGAGATGTTTACAAAGCACGACTCTGGCAGACGGCTGTCCGTCAGCATTGACCGATACAATAGTCATCGAATTCGGATTACGCTGAACGGTGGCAGCCGTGGCTTCTTTCAACCATGCGTCGGCCCAGTGCATTGGGTCATCAGGCAGATTAGCTGGCAACCCTGCCGAATTTGTGGGTTCGCTCAATTTTGTCTCCGCATCAGTCATCGTCCGGCCCAATATAGGTGCCACCTTCCCTGCGTGGATCTGCAGCTGCCTTGAACTCCCCATCGGAATCAGAGAGTGCCGCGACCACGCCACCAAAGTACATGTTGATCTCCGGATATCGGGTGACCGGAAAACCCAGGTCCGGCAAATCGAAGCCCGGCTCAACAGCAAGGTCGGATTCTGTGTCGCCGATTTTAAGGTGCATGCGAGGATGGGCCACGGCATCGTCGAGATCAAGACTGAGCTGTACAAAATTGACAAGGAACTGATGCAGCGCTGTCGTTATCCGATCGGCACCAGGCGAGCCAATAGCAAGCACGCGATGATTTTTGCGTGCGGTACTCGGAGCCATGTTGGATGGCAGGCGCCTACCGGGTGGGCCGGCGCGGAGGCCGTGCCGGTTCAGTTCGAGTTCGCCCAGACAATTGTTCAGCCACATGCCGGAACTATCCGGCATTTCGCCGGAACCATAACCGGACGATGCCGTAATCGAACAGGCACGCCCATGGCCGTCAACAGCTGAAGTGTGCACGGTCGAGCCTGACGCCCACTTCGACAAAAACTCCCCGGACTTCGCCAGCGCAAGAAGCTCTGCAACCGGGCCGTCCACATCATCTGCAGCATCAAACACCCGCTGCCGGTAAGACATCACTGCCTCCTGCGTTCGGACAAGCCGAGTGACTGCCGCTTCGTCCCATGTGTCGAGTCGATCTGTACCGAAAGCAAGCAGCATCGCAGCCAGGCTCGCGCCGCCGATCGCCGGCGCCGGGTTGGTTGCTATCTGCCAATTGCCGACTTTGACGATCAACGAATCCCGAATCTCCGGAACATAGTTCTTCAGGTCGTCGGTAGTCAGTAAGCCGCCGTTGTCCAGTACATGTTCAACAATGCGCTTGCCTATTTCACCCTCATAGAAAATGCGCTCGCCTTCATCGGCGATCGCAGACAGGCTGTCGGCGAGGTGCGGAATGGCAATCGTGCTGCCGGCATCACGCAGCCGGCCGTCCTCGTGGTGCAAGGCGCGATAGCCATCTTCGCTGCGGCCATAGATCGCCTTGCCGGCATAGCCCAGGTAATAGTGGCAGGCTGACGCGAATGGAAAGCCGTCGCGTACGGCGCGGATTGTAGGTTGAAGGAGATCCCGCCAGGGCAATTCGCCGTAGCGTTCGGAAGCCTTGTACAAGGCAGCCAGGGTACCCGGCACGGCAACGGACGACGCGCCTACCAGGGTTTCGATTCCGCCGCCGTATTCGAGTTCGACGGCCTCATTGGTTGGAGTAGTACCCTCAGGCAGGCCCATTCCCGGAATCGCAACATTACCGTCGATTGTGATCGGCTTCTGACCATCTTCCCAAATGGTTACGAATGCGCTTCCCGCCAGCGCACAGACGGCCGGCTGAGTGTTGATCGAGCACATCGCAGCGGCAATACCACAATCGACGGCATTGCCACCGAGATCAGCGATTTCAGCTCCAGCATCAGCTGCAAGCTGGGAGGTCGTCGCCAGGGCGACTTTATTTGCTGTTGCGGCCATATTGATTCGGGCCATTTCCGTGGTTTATTCGGGCAATCTTGTGGTTTGCCTGGACCATTATCCGGCCGCTCAGAAGTGAATTACCGAGCGGATGCTCTTACCTTCATGCATCAGGTCGAACGCTTTGTTGATGTCCGGAAGCCCCATATTGTGAGTGATGAATTCGTCAACCTTGATGTCGCCATCCATGTATTGATCGACCATCCCCGGTAATTGCGAACGGCCCTTGCAGCCGCCGAAAGCGGTGCCACGCCAGACGCGACCGGTGACCAGCTGGAAGGGGCGCGTGCTTATTTCCTGTCCCGCTCCGGCGACCCCGACGATCACTGATTCACCCCAGCCCTTGTGACAGCACTCGAGAGCGGAACGCATCAGATTGACGTTGCCAATACATTCAAAGGAATAATCCACCCCGCCGTCCGTCATCTCTACGATCACTTCCTGGATCGGTGCGCTATGGTCTGTTGGATTGATGACGTCCGTTGCACCCATTTGCGCCGCCAGCTCGAATTTGTCCGGGTTAATGTCGATGGCGAGAATACGACTGGCTTTTGCCATCGTCGCCCCCTGGATTGCGCTAAGACCGACGCCGCCGAGGCCGAATACAGCAACGGTCGCCCCGGCCTCAACCTTGGCGGTATTGAGTACGGCACCGATGCCCGTTGTTATTCCGCAGCCGAGCAAACAAACCTTTTCAAGCGGCGCGCTGCTATTGATCTTGGCAACAGCGATTTCCGGAAGTACGGTGTATTCGCTGAATGTCGAAGTTCCCATGTAATGGAAAATTTGCTTGCCGTCCTTCGAGAACCGCGACGTGCCGTCTGGCATCAGCCCCTGGCCCTGGGTAACACGTATTGCCTGGCAAAGATTGGTCTTACCCGACGTGCAGAAATTGCACTCACCACATTCGGGTGTATAGAGAGGAATGACGTGATCGCCAACTTTGAGGTTGCTTACACCTTCGCCGATCTCTTCGACCACGGCGCCGCCTTCATGGCCGAGTACCGCGGGGAAAATACCTTCCGGATCTTCACCGGAGAGAGTGAATGCATCGGTATGACAGACACCGGTAGCAACGTTCCGCAGCAGGACCTCTCCTTCCTTCGGACCGTCAATATCGATTTCTTCAATTTCAAGTGGCCTGCCTGCTTCCCATGCGACCGCGGCGCGTGTTTTCATTTCGTCCGTCCCCAAATATTCGGTTGCAACTGATCGCCAATATTCGCACGATTGAGAACACGACGATAGCCGCAGGGTGGATCCGTTGCCGGGTAACCAAGGCACCGGAGATAACGTGCCAGGTGGCGACATTTGTCTTGGCGTTCAAAACCGGACTACGGTAAAACGTAGTCTGTCAGCAACTTAAGACTTGAGAACCCGAATCAATGAGCCTTGAAGATCTTCGCAGCCAGTTATCGTCAATCGATCAGCAAATCGTCGAGCTGATCGCAGACCGCCAACGAGTGGTCGGCGAGATCGGGAGTACCAAACAGACCGCCGGGCGTGCGACCCGCGATTTTGAACGAGAGAAAGACGTCCTCGATATGGCCAGGAATCAGGCTGAGTCTCTGGGCGTGGATCCGAACCTGGCTGAAGAGATAATGACCACCCTGATTCGTGCCTCGCTCACTCACCAGGAGCGGAGTCGGGTTGTTGCGGAAGGCCGGG
>Ga0255052_10002311_pt1 | contig 13846 bp, 9 predicted proteins | sample JV7_2_21_MG_FD_188632 | JGI IMG/M metagenome (GOLD analysis project Ga0255052, IMG submission 188632) | Seawater microbial communities from Jervis Inlet, British Columbia, Canada - JV7_2_21 | ecosystem: Environmental > Aquatic > Marine > Inlet | place: Canada: British Columbia | collected... | reverse complement strand
CATCGTCTATGGCCCGCGCGTGTACCCATCTGGCGCTGTGTTGTCGCAGACGGGCGGACATGGCGATCGGCGCCATCCATCGGCACCGCATCCTGTGCTCGAGTCTGGCAGCCGGTACATGGCCTCGGACCAGGCCGTTCTCGTCGACGGCGTAGACCAGCACCTTGCGGCCACACGAGAAAACCTGCGTCGTGGTGCGACGCAGATAAAAATAATGGGTGGCGGCGGCGTTATGTCGGACTACGACCCGATTGACTCCTTACAACCTTCGCCAGAAGAGATACGTGCCGTAGTACAGGCGGCCAGCGATTGGGGCACCTATGTCATGGCGCATGCGTATACGAGTGAGGCGATAAGGCGGCTCGTCGACAATGGTGTCCGTTGCATCGAGCATGGACTGTTGATTGACGACGCGACGGCTAAATACGTCAAGCAAAACGATGTGGTCATCAGCACCCAACTTGTGGTTTACCGCGAGCTCGCGAACCTGCCCGGCATCACCGAGACGCATCTCGAGAAACTCGATGTCGTGCTCAAAGGGCAGGAAAACCTGATCGAACTCATCAAGAAATATGACATCACCACAGGATTTTCGACTGATCTGATTGCCGGCATGTACCCAATGCTGACGCGCGAGTTCACAGAGCGCGCCATGTACTGGACGCCGGCCGAGGTCATGGCCCAGGCAACGTCAGAAAGCGCCAAAGTCATTCGCATGTCTGGCAAGCGGAATCGTCACGGCAACTTCGGCGAGATTCGTGCAGGCTGGGTCGCGGACTTGTTGCTGATCAACGGCGAACCGCTTGAAGACATCTCGGTATTGCGTGATCCCGAGAACAACCTGGCCCTGATCATGAAGGGCGGCGAGATCGTCAAGAACCAGCTCTGACACGGTTTCCACGGATTGACAAGAATCGGCGTCGGGAATACATTATTGCCTTGTTAGACTCAGTCTAAATAATAACGATTCTCAAGTGGAAGGACCTGAAATGTCACTGAAAGACAGCAAGACAGAACAAAACCTCAAAGATGCATTTGCCGGTGAATCACAAGCCAATCGTCGCTACCTGTATTTCGCAGCCAAGGCTGACGTAGAAGGCTACAACGATGTTGCCGCTGTATTTCGTTCTACCGCCGAAGGCGAGACGGGCCATGCGCATGGCCATCTTGAGTATCTCGAAGAAACGGGCGATCCGGCCACGGGTCTGCCGATCGGTTCCACGTCTTTGAATCTCGCTGCATCAATTGCGGGCGAGACGCATGAATACACTGACATGTATCCGGGCATGGCGAAGACCGCTCGCGACGAAGATTTCGATGAGATCGCTGACTGGTTCGAGACGCTTGCCAAGGCAGAGCGTTCGCACGCCAATCGCTTCCAAAAAGCTCTCGACTCACTAGACGACTAAGTAATGGCCGACAATCGCGAGGGGAGCCTCGAGGCTCCCACTCGCCACCCACTTGACTGGCAAAGTGGCGAGTTCTATGACGAGCCCAAGCTCTTCGAAGAGCTCGAGCGCGTGTTCGATATTTGCCACGGCTGTCGTCGCTGTTTCAATCTTTGTCATTCGTTTCCGACGTTGTTCGATGCTATCGACGAGTCGGAAAGCATGGAGCTCGACACGGTTCCCAAGAGCGTTTATTGGGACGTCGTCGATCACTGCTATTTGTGCGACATGTGTTACATGTCGAAATGCCCATACGTACCGCCACACGAGTGGAATATCGACTTTCCACACCTGATGCTGCGTGCCAAAGCCGCGCGCTTCAAGAAAGAAGGCGCGTCGACGCGTGACAAGATTCTCAGTGCGACAGACACGGTCGGTAAGTTGGCCGGCATTCCTGTCGTTGCCCAGGTCGTGAACGCTACCAACAAGAGCAAGTTGGGGCGTAGCCTGCTGGAACGCACCCTGGGCGTACATCGCAGTGCACCGGTGCCGGACTATCATTCGAAACCGGCGCGCAAGCGGTTGAAAGCGCATTGGGATGCAGCAGGCGATACCGCCGAATCAACTGAGAACACGCGCGGCAAAGTCGTGCTGTACACGACGTGCTATGGCAATCACAATCATCCCTCGATCGACACTGACCTCGTTGATGTGTTCGAGCACAACGGCATTCCGGTTGCCCTGGCCGAGAAAGAAGTCTGTTGCGGCATGCCCAAGCTGGAACTGGGTGATCTCGAAGCCGTGGCCAAAGCCAAAGACGTCAACATCCCGATACTCGCGGCCATGGTTGACGACGGTTGGGACATCGTGACGCCAATTCCATCCTGCACATTGATGTTCAAGCAGGAATTGCCGCTGATGTTCCCGGACGATGCAGACGTCATTAAGGTTCGCGACGCCATGTATGACCCGTTCGAGTACCTGATGCTGCGCCACAAGGACGGCAAACTGAACACCGAGTTCAAGAACTCACTCGGTAAGGTTTCCTACCAGGTGCCGTGTCATTTGCGGGTACAGAACATCGGGCTCAAGACACGTGACATTCTGCAGCTGGTTCCGGATACAACGGTGGACGCAATCGAGCGTTGCTCTGGTCATGACGGCACTTACGCGGTGAAGAAAGAGTTTCACGACATCTCGAAGAAAATTGCACGGCCGGTCGTGAACAAGGTGAAGAAGGCGGAAGCCGATCATTTCACCAGCGATTGCCCGATGGCAGCCGAACAGATTACGCAGAGCCTCGACGATCACAGTGCCGAGAATCCGATGGGACTCTTAAAGCACGCTTACGGAATCTGACAACCATGCAAAAACTCACGCGTGACGATCTTTACAGTCTTGAGCAGTACTCATCCGTTCGGGATGAGTTTCGTGAAGGCGTTCTCGCGCACAAACGTCACCGGCGGCTAGCGCTCGGCACCAATTCGGCATTGTATTTTGAGGACCGCATGACGATGCAATACCAGGTTCAGGAGATGCTGCGCATTGAACGAATCTTTGAGACGGATGGCATCAACGACGAGCTCGAGGCCTACAATCCGCTAATTCCTGACGGCTCTAACTGGAAAGCGACGTTTATGGTCGAGTTCCCTGAAGAGGAAGAGCGTCGGGCAACGCTGACGCAACTCGTTGGCATCGAAGACAAAGTCTATGTGCAGGTCGGAGACCTGGAGCGCAGCTATGCGATCGCCGACGAAGATCTGGAACGCGCTGACGAGACCAAGACGTCGGCCGTGCACTTCCTGCGCTTCGAGCTGGGTCCCGACATGGTGGCGGCGCTGAAAGACGGCACACATCTGGCGGCGGGTATCGACCATGATAGTTACCAGGTCGAAATCTCGCCAATTCCCGAAAATATCCGGCTCTCATTGCTCGGGGACCTCGACTAGCCTAGAATCCTGCCGAACATCGCTTGGGCAACCTCTGGCACAGGATAGATGGCGAAACGATACGACGCGGCGGACATTGAAGTCCTGAGCGGGCTGGAGCCTGTACGGCGCCGGCCCGGCATGTATACCGATACGACACGGCCAAATCACTTGGCTCATGAAGTCGTAGACAACAGTGTCGACGAAGCTCTCTCAGGTCACTGCAAGAAGATTGAAGTCACTCTGTTCAAGGACGGTTCGCTCGAAGTCGTCGATGATGGTCGTGGTATGCCCGTCGACAAGCATCCGAAAGAAAAAATTCCCGGCGTCGAACTCATCCTGACGCGCCTGCACGCGGGCGGCAAATTCAATCACGACAATTACCAGTATTCCGGTGGCCTGCACGGCGTAGGCGTTTCGGTCGTGAATGCGCTGTCGAAGAACCTGGAGATCTGGATTCGGCGCGGCGGCAAGGAATACAACATGAGCTTTGCGGGCGGCAAGAAGCGCGGCAAGCTTGAAACAGTTGGCACGGTCGGCAAAGCAAATACCGGTACAACCATTCGCTTCTGGCCCGATGAGCAGTATTTCGACTCGTCCAAAATTTCGGTATCGCGCCTCAAGCACGCACTAAAAGCGAAGGCAGTGTTGTGCCCGGGGCTGACGGTTTGCCTGAAAGTCGAAAAGCCCAAGGAGAAGATGGAGTGGTGCTACACAGGTGGGCTCGAGGAATACCTGACAGAAGCGATTGGCGCGACCGAACTGCTGCCGGCAGAGCCGTTCTCGGGCAGTCTTTCCGGAAACAACGAGGCAGTTGACTGGGCCCTGGCCTGGACGACCGATGGCGGCCAGAGCGTTGCCGAGAGTTACGTCAATCTGGTCCCGACACCGCAAGGCGGTACCCACGTCAATGGTTTCCGTACCGGCCTGACCAACGCGATCCGTGAGTTCGCCGATTTCCGCAGTCTGCTTCCGCGCGGCATCGCGATCGCTCCCGAGGATGTCTGGGACGGCCTGAGCTTCGTACTCAGCGCAAAACTCGAAGATCCACAGTTCTCCGGGCAAACGAAGGAACGTCTCTCGTCGCGCGAATCGGCCGCGTTTGTTATGGGCGTCATCAAAGACAGTTTCTCCTTATGGCTGAACCAGCACCCGGAGACCGGCGACCAGATCGCTCAGTTGGCCATCAGCAAAGCGCAGAAGCGTCTTAAAGCCGCCAAGAAAGTGGTACGCAAGAAGATCGTGTCGGGGCCGGCATTGCCCGGCAAACTTGCCGACTGTACCTCGCAGGAACCTGAGCTCTGTGAGATTTTTCTTGTCGAGGGTGATTCGGCAGGGGGCTCAGCGAAACAGGCGCGCGATCGCAACACCCAGGCGATCATGCCGCTGCGGGGTAAGATCCTGAATACCTGGGAGGTCGACTCTGGCGAGATACTCGCGTCACAGGAAGTGCACGACATCAGCATTGCACTCGGCATCGACCCCGGTGACACCAAGCTCGAGAATCTTCGCTATCACAAGGTCTGCATCCTTGCCGATGCCGACTCCGATGGCTTGCACATTGCGACCCTGTTGTGCGCGTTGTTCCTGCGGCACTTCCGCGAAGTTGTCCTGGCAGGGCATGTGTACGTCGCAATGCCGCCGCTGTACCGCGTCGACGTCGGTAAAGAAGTCTATTACGCGCTCGATGATAGTGAACGCAAAGGCATTCTGGATCGCATAGAAGCCGAGAAGATGCGCGGCAAAGTCACAGTCACGCGATTCAAGGGCCTGGGTGAAATGAATCCGTCGCAGCTTCGCGAAACCACGATGAACCGCGACACGCGACGCCTGGTGCAGTTGACGGTTAGTGGCAACGACAAGACCGACCAAATGATGGATATGCTGTTGGCGAAAAAGCGCTCCAAAGATCGCCGTAAATGGCTCGAGACCAAGGGTAACCTGGCAGAGATTTAGGGCCTGCTTGTTGTTAGCGGGTCGCCGCGTTGCTTGACAAAATGCGCCCTGAAAAGGCACGAGGAGAGAAGATTAGTGACACTAAGTGAACGACGAGAAACGCCTGCAGGGCGCATTTTGGGAGCAACCCTCTGGGGCGTGGCCAATTTGTCGCAAGGTGGCGTTCCGGCTCACTTGTGTAATCGTATTACACGGCGCTCGCCGCGCCTGGCCTTGCGACAAATTGGCCGACGCCGCGACGATCCGCTAACAACAAGCAGGCCCTAATATGCAAAACAGCTTGAATCTTGAAGGCGTCGAGCAACAGCCGCTCAAGGAATACACCGAGAAGGCCTATCTCGACTATTCGATGTACGTCATCCTGGATCGCGCGCTGCCGCAGATTGGTGACGGACTCAAGCCTGTACAACGACGCATCATCTACGCGATGAGTGAGCTGGGTCTTTCGGCTGGTCAGAAACCGAAGAAATCAGCACGCACGGTCGGCGACGTTATCGGCAAATTCCATCCACACGGAGACTCGGCCTGTTACGAGGCCATGGTATTGATGGCGCAGGACTTCTCCTACCGTTACCCGATTGTCGACGGCCAGGGTAACTGGGGCTCCACCGACGACCCGAAGTCATTTGCCGCGATGCGCTACACCGAATCGCGCCTGACGCCTTACGCGAAGAGCCTGTTGCAGGAGCTTGCCCACGGTACTGTCGACTGGGTGCCAAACTTCGATGGCACGATGAACGAGCCGGTTGTGCTGCCGGCCCGTCTGCCAAATTTGTTGTTGAACGGCACCACGGGTATTGCTGTTGGGCTTTCGACGGATGTTCCGCCGCACAACCTCAATGAAGTTGCGAGTGCGCTGATTCACCTGCTCGACAGTCCCAAGGCCACGGTGTCTGCTTTGATGAAACACATCAAAGGCCCGGATTACCCCACCGGCGGCGAACTTGTGTCACCGCACGAGGACATCAAGCAGATCTATTCGACCGGCAGCGGCACATTGCGTCTGCGTGCGGCGTACAAAGTCGAGAAAGGTGACATCGTCATCACGGCACTGCCGCACCAGATCTCGGGCGGCAAGATACTCGAGCAGATTGCAGCGCAGATGCGCGCCAGGAAGTTGCCCCAGGTTGAAGATCTGCGTGATGAGTCCGATCACGAGGACCCGACAAGGCTCGTTATTACGCCACGCTCGAATCGCGTCGATAAAGAAGAGTTGATGTCCCACCTGTTCTCGACGACATCGCTCGAGCGCACTTGTCGAGTCAACATGAATATCATTGACCTCGAGGGCCGCCCGCGGGCATTTGACCTCGTTAGTCTGCTCAAGGAATGGATCAAGTTCCGCAAAGACACGGTCACACGCCGCCTGCAACGCCGACTTCAGATCGTTATCGACCGGCTGCATATTCTCGACGGTTTGCTGGCCGCCTACCTCAATATCGACGAGGTCATCGCGATCATTCGCAGGGAAGACGAGCCCAAGCCGGTGCTGATGAAGAAATTCAAGCTCAGCGATATCCAGGCAGAGGCCATTTTGAACCTCAGGCTGCGCAATCTCGCGAAGCTCGAGGAAATGAAGATCAGGGGCGAGCAGGGTGAACTCAACGAAGAACGCGATACGCTCGAGAAAATACTCGGCAGCGCCGCACGCCTGAAGACAATGATCAAGAAAGAAATTCTGGAAGACGCCGAGGCTTACGGTGACGATCGTCGTACCGCGATTGTCGAGCGTGAGGCCGCGCAGGCGCTTGATGAAACGCAGCTGGTTTCGAGTGAACCGGTAACCGTTGTCCTGTCGCAGCGAGGCTTTGCCCGTGCGGCGAAGGGCCACGAGGTTGATGCGCTCGCGCTTAGCTACAAGTCAGGTGACGCCTATCTTGCGGCAGCGCAGGGTCGCAGTAATCAGCTCGCGATGTTTATCGACAGCACGGGACGCATCTACAGCGTCATTGCCGGTACTTTGCCGTCGGCGCGCGGGCAGGGCGAGCCTCTGTCGAGCCGCTTCAAGCCACCCGATGGTGCCGAGTTCTGTGGTGCGATGATCGGCGACAACGACCAGAAATACCTGCTCGCGAGTGATGCAGGTCATGGTTTTGTCGCGACGCTCGAGGACCTCGTGACACGAAATAAGGCGGGTAAGGCGATTCTACGCGTACCGCCGGGCGGTAAGGCCGTGGTTCCGGCGCCGATACCTGCCGACACCGAATGCCTGATTGCCGCCGTAAGCAGTCTCGGCCGCCTGCTGATGTTCGAGATGGACGAGTTGCCGGAGCTTGCCAAGGGCAAAGGCAACAAGTTGATCAACATCCCGTCGAAGAAGTACAAGACAGGCGAAGAGAAGATGATCGCAGCAGCGGTCGTCCCTGAAGACGGTGACCTGCAGGTCTACTGTGGCTCGCGCATCATGACTATCAAGTGGAACGACTCGGATTCGTACTACGGTGAGCGGGCCCTTCGCGGGGCTCTGTTGCCCAGAGGCTGGCGCAACGTCGATCGCCTCGTTGGTGTCGCACGCGATTAAAAAAAGGGTCAGAGCCCTGGGGCTCTGACCCTTTTGTCTTATCCAATCCTCTAGCCGGTCTTCTTGCCGCCTTTTGGCATTTCGATCGTATTGTCGTCGCGCAAATTGACCGTCTCGTCTTCAGCTTCCATGTTGATCGTCGGGTTTACGCCCGTGTCATCATCGTCGCCAATCTCTTTCTGATCACCAATGGGCATCTGCGACGTGACATCGAGTTCGTGAACCGTGGCAAGTGGCATTTCAGACGTCTCATCGCTTGCAAGTGGCATTTCAGACGTCTCATCGCTTGCAAGCGGCATTTCTGATGTTTCGTCGACTGCCAGGTCAACCTGGTCAAGGCTCACAGTCAGGTCATCGGCAGCTTTCAGGATTTCCGCGCTAAGCGCCTGCGTTGCGGTCATCTCATCTTCATAGTCTTGCTCGACTATGTTGTAGTCGACTTCCTGGCTCACCGTATAGTCACCGGTGATCAGTGTCTCGTCCCCGTCATCCACCTGGATGGCCGCGAGGTCAGGTTGCGTCGCGTCGTCAGGCCGCGGCATTTTCGTCGCGTCTACGATCACTGACATGTCGTAGTCGTCATCGTCTGGCATGACTTCACTCTCAAGGATCGAATGCTCGTCAGTGCGCAGCGGCGGCAGGATGTCGGTCTCGGAACTTGCGCCTCCGCTCGACATTTCTTCAGGCAGTTCCAGGTCCAGCTCGGTCGTTGCTGCGAAGCCGAAGTCCTGGGCTACGTCGACCTCGGTGCCCTGCTGCAATCCGGTGCCAACAATCAGATCGGCGTCGATTGCCAGGCTTTCTTTGGCCACTGGCTCGTTGTCGAACTCGACTTCGATACCGTTGGCAGCTTGCAGATTCTGCGTATCGCCATCCGACGCACGACGCTGCGGTGCCGCCGGCGCGATCGGGCTTGAACCAAACCCATCACGGAAGCGGCGACCAAATAGTGCCAATGCGAGGATGATGGCGACGCCACCACCGCCCAGCCACCACAGCCAGTTGGTCGTCGATGTCTCAGTCGGCGTGGCCTGCCGAATTACGGCAACCGGCACATTGGGTGATGTCGATGTTGTTTGCGGACCTTCGAGCTGCGTGTCCGGTATTACGACGGTTTCCGTACTGGTCGACGCTACTGGCGCGACATACGGGTTGTTTGCGTCAATGACGACATCGCCGGGTTGCAGTTCCACCAGCGGTGATTCACTTGATTGGGCTTCGGGCTCTGCAGCTGCGGTGTCAACAGGATTGCTGACAGGCTCGTAAGCTTCGCTGTCCGCCGGAGGTACAACAGGGTCAGCTGCGGTCGGCACGGCAGCATCGGCAACTGTTATCGGTGCGTCGGCGCCGAAACTCGGAATCATCAGCCAGCTTCCGGCCTTGAGCATATTCGGGTCGTTGTCGATGAACGCATCCGGGTTCATGTCGAAAATCAGGTCTGCTGTTTTCCAGACGCCCACAGGCCGATTCTCAACCTGTTGAGCGATCCCGCCCAACGTTGCGCCTGCCGGCACCTGGAACCTCGTAGCCTCGGCGATCGGTTCGCTAACGACGTTACGTGGACGTTCCGCAACCGGAGTACGTCTGATCACCGGTTGTGCATCGAGCTGGGGCTGTGCAGCGACGCGTTCTGGCGTCGGCGCCTGGATCACTGCTGCATCCATCGGATCGATGAACATCATGTAGTCGCGCATCAGGCGCGGTGTGTACTGACAGTTAATGGCGACCCGCATCGATACCAGCGGCTCGCGAACAATCGAGCTGCCCGTGATGGCGATAACACCGTCAGTGACGATCAAAGAACCGCGATCGATGGATGGCAGCCCACCTGCACCCATCATGGGCTGCAGCGATACGCAGGTATCGGACACTGTCTCGTTCGGGCCAAGCGCATAGGCGATGCTTGCACGCAATGGCTGACCCAGCGTCGAATGGACCTTAACGTCGCCGAGTTCCAGCGCTGAGGCTGGCGAGGCAGCAAGGCTGCCACCGACGACGACTAGGGCGGACTTCAGTTTTGATGATGTATTCACTTCCCGGTACCCCGTTTGTGCGGCTTATCCCGAATATTCCCGGCCATTCTATGTTCTGCGGGCTCGCCGTCGTTAGCGTATGGGTCGAACTTCAAAGTGTGACGTACGTCACACTATTTTTGATATTCAAAATCATCTAGTTAGCGTTCGCAGCCGTGAGTTCGGCCAGGGACGTCTGCTTCTTGTTCGCAGTGTCCTGCAAAACGACCTCAGGTTCATTGACATAATGGCCCTGCATGTAGTCGAGGCCGAGCTGAAATAGTACGGCCATGGCGTTCGCATTCTCGACGCGCTCGGCAATCGACTTGATGTTGCGTTCAGCCGCAGCACGGACAATTCTCTCAACGCTCTGCTGCGTTTCCTTGTCCGTCATCAGCGAGTGCATGAGTTCGCCGTCGACCTTGATGTAGTCGGGCTTGAGAATGTCGAGTATCTGGAATTTCTCACGGTCAACGCCGTAATGCTCCAGCGCAAAGCCGACACCAATCTTGCGGAGTTTGTTGACGATGGCACGCGTCTGCTTGATGTGTTTCGCAGCATCGCGTTCCGGAATCTGCACCACGAGTCGAGTGCAGTCGAATTCATGCTTGTCGAATTCCTGGTCCATCCAGGGCAAGGTTGTCGCATCGAGTACGGATTGCTTGGAGAGTCGCACGAAGACACGGTCTGCTTCAGATTCTTTGCAAAAATCGATCGCCGACTTGATCATGAAGCGATCGATGTTCTTCATCATGTTGTTGCGCTCTGCCGCGGGCAGGAACTCTGACGGCAGAACCGAGTTACCTTGTTCGTCGAGCATGCGAACGAGCAGGTCGTACATCTCGATGCCGTCGCTGCGAAGACCGGCGATCGGCAATTGGGCAAGACGGAATCGATCGTCCATCAGCGCAGATTTGAGGTGCTTGATCCAGATTGCGTCGAATTCCTTCTGTTTGGAATCTTCATCCGCACTCTCGTTCAGCATCGCTGTATTGCCGCCGGCCTCTTTACCAATTTGGTAGGCGTCGATAGTTGCGGCGACAAACTCCTCGAGATTGCTGTAGACCTCGTTTGCGGCGCAGACGCCGACGGTGCAGGTCAGTTGCGTAGAACGATCGGCAACCTCGAAGGTCTTTTTGCGAATACTCTCGCACAGCTGATTGCCCCACACCTCTGCGTCGCGCGCGCTACCGCGCTCGAGCAGTACCATCATCGAGGTGCCTTCGAAACGTCCGGCGACGTCGCGCGGATGCAATCTCTTGCGCAGCGCCTCGGCAAACTGCCCGAGTATGTCGTCGGAATTCAAAATGCCGACCTTGTCGAGCACCTCCGCAAACTTGTCGACCTTTACGTAGGCGAGTACGTGCGTACCTGAAGACGGTTTCCGTGCCAGACGTTTTTGGAGGCGCTCAATGAACTGGGCACGATGGAAGAACAGCGTCGTCGGATCACGTTTCAGCGCGTCGTGCACGAGCTTGGTGGGTTCCTTGCTGTCCTTGTCCGGTGCCGACACCTTGACCTGTACACAAGGGCCATTGTCGAACGCGAACTTACGAAACTCCAGGTGAACTTCGTTGATGTCGTCGCTCGTAACGGGAGACTTGGCGATGAGCTTTTCGTCACTCGCCCATTTGCCGGCGATCGCGGCGACCAACGCGCCTTTGATAGCTGCCTGACTCTCGGATTCGAAGTTGTCCATCAGTGGCAGACCAACGACCTCGTCGTTGCTCGCAGCGCGGAATAGTTTCAACCAGGAATCGTTGACGTCGGTGATAATGCCTTCCTCGACCAGTGCAATCGCGTTGGGGGAGGTCTGCATGTAGTCCTTGAGTTGTTTCTTGTACTCGGTCGCCGAATGAATCGTTGAGTTCAGTGCGCGCTCGACGCGTAAGGCACGCAGTTCGCGCGAAACGACCGACTGCAGTCGATCCTTGTTGCCAATCGATACGAGATCGCAGGCACCATTTTTCATGGCTTTTTGCATGCTGAACTCGTCAGCCTGTTCCTGGATCACGATGAGCGGAACTTCGGGATTGAAACGGTCTTTTTGTTTGATGACCTGGCGAATAGTGTCAGGGTAGTTGTCGCAATTGAGGATCAACAATTCCACGTTCTCGGCAGCGAGGGTCTCGCCGAGGTGCTTGGGATTGTTCGTCCAAAGGCAGTGCGCGGCGTGGCCGCCATCGCGCAGCGAGCTGTTGATCAGCGCAACGTCGTCCTGATTCTCGGTCAGGACGGCTATTGAAATGCTGTGGCGCCCGTTCAAATTGCGTTCCTTGCAATGATCTGGAAATGTCCGTACCAGTCCAGATTCTGTTAAAGAGCATCGAGTCTAGCACCGCCTATTCTTAAGTCCCGGTCGGGGTTACAAAACCGTGACGGGAATCATATTTCGGTGTGAATTAGGCGCGATCACTGTGATAATTCGCGATCCACTGGCACATGACCGGGACTTCGGTATCATCCGAGATTATGGCAAATTACAGCACTAACGAGTTCCGCTCAGGGCTCAAGATCATTCTCGACAGTGATCCTTGCGTCATTGTCGAAAACGAATTCGTGAAACCCGGCAAGGGCCAGGCATTCAGTCGTGTCCGTATCAAGAACCTCAAGACCGGCAAGACCGTCGACAAAACGTTCAAGTCGGGCGAGAGCGTCGAAGCGGCGGACGTCATGGACACCGAAATGCAGTACTTGTATTCCGACGGTGAATTCTGGCATTTCATGGTGGCCGACACGTTCGAGCAGTTTGCCGCAGACGCGAAAGCTGTCGGCGACGCCAAGGACTGGATCAGCGACGGCGATATGTGCCAGATCACGCTTTGGAATAACTCGCCGTTAATCGTTGAGGCACCCAACTTCGTTGAACTGGAAATCGTTGAAACGGATCCCGGTGTCAAAGGGGATACGGCGAGTGGCGGCGTGAAACCAGCCACTTTGTCCACCGGGGCAGTTGTGCGCGTACCGTTGTTCGTTGATCAGAACGAGGTGATCAAGGTCGACACGCGCTCGAAAGAGTACGTGTCACGCGTCAAATAAACGTCGTGGCGCGGGACTGAATCTCGCAATAAGCACGACAAATCGATTCAATCCCTTCCTGGTCGGCTGTGCTGAAGCGGTCGAGCGATGGACTGTCGATGTCGAGTACGCCGATCAGTTGTTCATCGACGATTAACGGTACGACGATCTCGGAACGAGAGGCCGCATCGCAGGCGATGTGGCCGGGAAATTCATGCACGTCCGCAACGCGCTGCGTCTCGCGCGTCGCGGCGGCTGTGCCGCAGACGCCGCTACCTGTCGGAATCCTGACACAGGCTGGCTGACCCTGGAATGGGCCGAGCACGAGCTCAGCATCGCGCAAGACATAAATGCCCAGCCAGTTGACGTCATCCAGCGCATTAAAAAGCAGCCCCACAAAGTTACTCGCATTGGCCAGCGCATCGTTCTCGTCGCCGACCAGGGCGGTCAATTGCGATTCGAGCAGTGTGTAGTCAGTGTCACTCATGATGTCCGTGTCATAAAAGTGATGACGTCGCCTATATCCTCGGCCTGATCGAGCACCATATGCAAGCGTTCGAGGCCGATAGACACGCCGGCACACTCGGGCAGGCCGGCCTGCAACGCGGCAAGCAGGGACTCATCGGCAAGCAGGCTGCTCTGACCTGATTTTTCTCGCATCGCGATGTCGTCCTCGAATCGCTGACGTTGTTCACTCGCGTCGGTCAGTTCAACGTAACCGTTGGCGAGTTCGAGATCGCCACAGAAGACCTCAAAACGATCCGCAACCCGATCGTCATCCGGGCAAAGACGAGCGAGCGCAGCCTGGTCGGCAGGGTAGTGCTGCACAACTGTGAGTTTGTCGGGATCGAAACGTGGTGCGACGATCGTACTCATGATCAGGTCGAGCGCGGCGTTGCGATCATCCTTAAGTTCCGCTCGCAGTCGCGCATCGTCTGTTGCCCGATCGACAAGCTCGCCCGTGCTCGCATCCAGCGCATCAATGTCTGCAAACTCCAACATCACGTCATTGTAGTCGCGTTT
>Ga0255052_10002310_pt1 | contig 13849 bp, 11 predicted proteins | sample JV7_2_21_MG_FD_188632 | JGI IMG/M metagenome (GOLD analysis project Ga0255052, IMG submission 188632) | Seawater microbial communities from Jervis Inlet, British Columbia, Canada - JV7_2_21 | ecosystem: Environmental > Aquatic > Marine > Inlet | place: Canada: British Columbia | collected... | reverse complement strand
TGGGGCCGAAGGGCGTGGTTCGCGTGTTTTTTATTCAGGGCGCAGTCATCGGCTGGCTCGGTGTTTTGCTGGGCGTCATATTTGGCGTTGTGCTCGCCATGAACGTACCGACGATCGTACCCTGGCTGGAGCAACTGTTTGGTTTCCAGATCATGCCTGGCGACGTTTATTACGTTACAGATATTCCGTCCGACATCGAATTTTTCGACGTGACCGTTATTGCCGTCGCTGCCTTTGCCCTGACGTCCTTGGCCACACTCTATCCGGCCCGCCGTGCTGCCCACATTAATCCTTCGATGGCGCTCAGGTACGAGTAGGATGATGCGCTGGTATGAAATGTGGATAGGCACGCGATATGTGCGAGCGCAGACCAGTAATCGCTTTGTCTCTCTGATATCGGCCATATCGATGCTGGGCATCGCGATCGCCGTGGCTGTATTGATAATTGTCCTTTCGGTGGTTAACGGCTTCGAACGCGAACTCCAGGACCGGTTGTTGCTGATGTCGTCGCACGCGAGCATAGAGGACCCACAGGGCGGCCTGACGGACTGGAAAAAGCGGGTCGCTGATGCCACGGCCAACCCCCGCGTGAAGGCCGCCGCACCCTATGTCGAAGGCAAGGCCCTGGCTGTATATGGGCGGCAACTCAGTGGCATCGAATTACGCGGAATCGATCCCGTACTCGAGAACGAGGTGTCCGGCGTATCCGGCGTCGTTACAAAAGGTAGCCTCTCGAGCCTTGAGGAGCAGGGCTTCGGTATCGTGCTCGGCGCCGAACTGGCGGATGCCCTGCAAACGGATATTGGCGATAAGGTAGCGATTACGCTGGCGGAGGGAATTGTTACGCCTGCCGGCCTCGTTCCAAGAACGAAGCGTTTCACAGTAACGGGCATCTATCGCGTCGGCATGTATGAATTCGATCGACGATTGGCTTTCATCCATCTCGCGGATGCACAGAGACTGTATCGCAAAGGAAACAATGTCAGCGGCTTTCACCTCGCCGTAAATGATATTTATGCCGCACCCGCAATCGTGCGAGAGGTTGCGCTCGATGCTGGTGGCGGCGTACTTGTCAGCGACTGGACCCGCCGCCACGTAAACTTCTTCCGCTCAATTCAGATTACGAAGTCTATTCTGTTCGTTATCCTGCTGCTGGTCGTTGCCGTTGCGGCATTCAATATTGTTTCGACGCTTGTAATGGTAGTGAAGGACAAACAATCGGACATCGCGATTTTGAGAACGGCAGGAGCAAGTCCATCCAGCATACTGAAAATTTTCATCACGCAAGGGAGCATCATCGGTGTGGTTGGTACGCTGGCTGGCGTGGCACTGGGTGTGTTGTTCACAGTAAACCTGGAAACGATCGTCTCGTTCATGGAATCGGCTTTCGGCATAAAATTTCTGGCGGCCGACGTGTATTTCATCAGCGACTTGCCGGCGGATCTGCGCATCCCGGATGTCGTCAGGATAGGGGCCATCGCATTGGTCCTCGCGCTGGCTTCGACTGTTTACCCGGCCTGGCGCGCTGCGCGCACGATGCCGGCCGAGGCGTTGCGATATGAGTGAACAAATGCAACAAACGAACGACAGGGAAGTGGTACTCATGTGCCGTTCCATCGTGCGGCGGTTCGACGAGGGCGGTTCGATGCTGGAGGTACTCAGCGGCATCGATCTGACGGTCAAAGAGGCCGAACGACTGGCCATCATCGGCACCTCGGGTTCGGGCAAGACGACCTTGTTACAAATATTGGGCGGACTCGACACGCCCACGTCCGGCGAGGTACTGGTCGATGGACAGTGCATGCACAAGACGAGCGAGCGGGGTAAGGCAGACCTGAGAAACCGCTACATCGGGTTTGTCTATCAGTTCCATCACCTGCTGCCCGAATTTTCGGCCGCGGAAAATGTCGCAATGCCGTTGCTGATCCGGCGTGTCCGGAAGGAAGATGCGTTGAATCAGGCACACGCGTTACTGGAGCGAGTGGGCCTGGGCGAAAGACTGACTCACAAACCGGGTGAGTTGTCCGGCGGCGAGCGCCAGCGGGCGGCGGTTGCAAGGGCGCTGATAACACGTCCGAAACTCGTCCTGGCCGACGAACCGACCGGCAACCTAGACGCCGGCAATGGCGAGCACGTCCTGCAACTGATGCTTGAACTCAATCGCGAACTCGAGACGAGCCTCGTCATCGTCACGCACGATCACTCGATTGCCGAGCGCATGGACAGGATCATGTTGCTGGAGGGTGGCTGTCTCATACCCGCCGGCTGATGTTGCTGGAAGGAACGCGAAGATTCCTCAACTCTTGTTCTTGCGGCGCCGACGAGCAGCCACGTAATCGGCGAGCGACGCGCGCCACAAAAGATCGAGCCCGACATAGCCGATCAGTGAAGCGAGCGCCCCACACAGCATGCAACCGAGCAACAGTGGTTGCCAGACATTCAAAAATCCGTGTGTCAACCATTCCACTGACAGCTCGAACTCGAAAGGTTGAGGCTCCAGTCCGAGCAGAAACGAACCCACACGGTATGCCAGTCGAAACATCGGATATATCGTCACCGGGTTCATTAACAATGTTCCGATGATAGTTGCCGGTATGTTGATTCTCAGGATAAGCGCCAACAGTACGGCCGTCAGCGTGTGTGCCGGGAAGGGCAGAAACGCGATAAAAAGTCCCAGCGAAAACCCCGGCACGACCGTTTTGCGCCGTATGCCCCAGTATGCCGGGTGATGCAGCAGGTGACGAAACGGGCTTAAAAACCACTGTTCGCTGATTTTGTGGCGTTTGAACGCAAATTTCCTAAAAAACCGCCTTGGCATTCGTGACTGAATCCGGTTCGATGGAAAGCAGCATCATAACGATAAACCGCAGGGAAGCGGAACATGCTTATGCTTTGCTTGTGCGCATTGGCAGGCGCCTACACACTACAGTTATGCAGTCAATTGCCCGATAAATTCCTGTTAATTGTCCTTGTTCCCGTATCGCTTGCCGCTTTTCTCGCCCCGGGAATACGCTTTGCCGGCGCCTATCTGCTTGGGCTACTGCTTCTCGCGTTCGCCGCACATAGCGTCATCGATGCCAGACTGTCACCGGCGCTTGAAGGGAAAACCATCAGCATAGACGCGCGCGTCGCTGACTTTCCCAAAGACCGTGGTGCGTCACTGAGCTTCCTGGTAGAACCCGTGGGCCGTGATGACCTGCCCGGCAGGATTCGACTGAGCTGGTTTGAGGCGAGAATGAAACCGGCCCTCGGCGAGACATGGCAGTTCGAGGTGCGTTTGCGGCGACCGCGAGGCTTTTCGAATCCCGGCGGTTTCGACTACGAAGCCTGGCTCTTTCGGCAAGCCATTGGCGCGACCGGCTACGTTGTAAACGGTTCGAATAACGTTCGGCGCGACGATCAGGCTGTTGATCGGATTTCCCGCCTGCGGCAGCGATTCGCAGCCCGAATCGGCGCACGTTTGCCCGACGATGACGCCTCGGCCGTCGTGATGGCGGTGGCCGTTGGCGCGCGACATACCATCACGCGGGAACAATGGAAGCGCTACGCGGCTACCGGAACAAGCCACCTGATGGCGATTTCCGGTCTTCACATTGGTCTTGCCGCCGGTGGCGTGTTTTTCCTTTGCTGGTTCCTGCTTTCCTTTTTTTGCCGCAGGGCCAACTTAAGGGATTGTGCGGCAGTCATTGCGGCAATTGCTGCTTTGACTTACGCCGAAATTTCCGGCTTTGCAGTGCCGGCCCGGCGGGCGGTCCTGATGACAATCATTTTTGTGTTGGCGGGCCTTTTTCGTCGTCAAATATCTTTTGCCCGCCTGCTTGCCATTTGCTGCCTTACAATTCTGATAACAGATCCGCTCGCAATTCAGGCGCCCGGCTTCAAGCTTTCCTTCGCCGCTGTCGCGACACTGTTCTGGCATTTGCGGGTAACGCGGATCCCTGCGTATGCCATGAGCAAGCGCTCCGTTGCGATGTTGTTGAACGGCATACGACGTTTGTCTTCTACCCAGGTAGCACTTTTACTCGGTCTTTTTCCCTTGACGGCGCTGCTGTTTGATCGGGTCGCCATTCTCGCACCTTTCGTCAACTTGCTGGCGCTACCGGTTTTCAACTTTCTTACGGTTCCCTTCTGCCTGCTCGGCCTGATGCTCGATGGACCGTTTCAGCCGGCGGGCAACATTGCGCTCGACATCGCATATCGAAGCGTCAGTCTCGTGCTTTGGCTGATCCGGCACGCGGCCGAATTGCCGCTCGCAAACTTTCACATCGCGCGGCCGGAGGGCCTCATCGTCATAACGGCACTATTGCCTTCGCTTTGGGCGCTGGCTCCGCCCGGCTGGCCGGGACGCAAACTGGCCCTGATTGCTGCGCTGGCAATGATTCTCTACAGGCCTCCACCACCACCGCAGGATTGCATTGATATGCACGTGCTCGATGTGGGTCAGGGTCTCGCTCTTGTCCTGCGGACGCACCGGCATGCAGCCGTTTTCGACACCGGTCCGTCGTTTCGTGGTGGCACCGATACCGGTCAGCTTGTCCTGGTGCCCTTTCTCAGGAGCGAGGGCATTGCTTCGCTCGACTTGCTGCTTGTCAGCCATGCGGACCAGGATCATGCGGGAGGTGCGCAGTCGCTGATTGAGGAAATCGGCGTAAAAAGGGTGCTGACCGGGGAAGCGCTTGACCATATCGATCGTCGGCAAGAATGGTGTCACGTGGGCGAGGGTTGGCATTGGGACGGCATCGAGTTCGCGGTCATGCACCCTTCGGAGTCGGGCCGCTGGCGCGGCAACAACGCGTCCTGTGTCCTGGAGCTTCGCATTGCCCGACACAGGGTTATTCTCACGGGTGATATCGAAGCACCGGTGGAGAGTCTGCTGGCGCGTAGCGGTGTTCTTGCGCCTGCCGACATCCTATTGATTCCGCACCATGGCAGTCGCACCTCATCCAGTGAGGAGTTTGTCAGGAGCATCCGACCGAAAGTGGCAATCGTTTCCGCTGGTTTCAACAACCGCTGGGGGTTTCCCAAGGAGGATATTGTCAGCTTGTGGAGGAATGCCGGTGCCGAGGTGTTGAATACGGCCAGTTCCGGGGCCATCAGCTACCGGATCTGCCGCGATGACGGCATACGGCGCCTTGCCGAACACCGGCGGGACGATCGCAAGTACTGGCATCAATATTCTGAGAAATGAGCGCTTGCCGGGGAGCAATTTTCGGCTGGCCGCTGTATATTCCGATTTTCCTCCGAGTCAGCTTATATGGTTGAAATCGTCAAAGCCGGCGGCTGGTTGATGGTGCCGATTATCCTGTGTGCGATTATCGCGATGGGCATCATGCTCGAGCGATTCTGGACGCTACAACAAAAGCGCGTGATACCGGAAGATCTGACCAGCAAGGTATGGGGTTGGGTCAAGAAAGACCAGCTCGATCAGGGTCAGATTCAAATCCTGCACCAGGGCTCCGCGTTAGGCCAGATCCTGGCTGCGGGCCTCATCAATCGCGACTACGAGCGGGCGATCATGAAAGACAGTATCGAGGAAACCGGTCGTCATGTCGTTCATGAACTCCAGCGATACCTGGACACCCTGGGTACCGTCGCAGCGATTTCGCCGTTGCTGGGACTGCTCGGCACCGTCATCGGCATGGTCAAGGTATTTGCGGCTATCACGACACATGGCGTCGGCAATCCGACCGTCCTGGCTGGCGGTATTGCCGAGGCCCTGATTACGACGGCCGCCGGCCTGACCGTCGCCATACCGGCACTCATCGGATATCGCTTCTACAGTAGCCGGGTTGATACGCTGGTGGTCGACATGGAGAAAGAAGCGATCAAGCTTGTCGAAGCACTGCATCGCCGTCAGGCGTCTTCCGGCCAGTAGAAATGAACTTCAACGTTCGTCCACGCGCGGAACCTGAAGTCAACATGACGTCTTTGATCGACGTGGTTCTGCTGTTGCTGATTTTCTTCATGGTCTCTACGAGTTTCGTCAAGCAGTCTCAAATCACGATAAGGCTGCCCGCAGCGGATAGTTCGGCAGTCGTCGAAGAAGTTCCTGATCACCTCGAAATCATGATCACGGAACAAGGCACCTACCTCATCAACGGGCGTGAACTCGTCAATAGCCGTCCGGAAACGATCAGAAACTCGCTGCAAAAGCTCTCGGGCGGTAACACGAAATTACCGCTGACGATCAGCGCCGACGCAAACGCCCGCCATCAGGACGTAGTCACCGCAATGGACGTTGCCGGCAAACTCGGCTTCGTGAAGATTAGTATCGCCACCGTCAACGATCCGACTGAACAGTGATCGTAAAACTCGATCCGCACAACGTAGCCGTATACCGACGTCTCTGGCGATACGTCACTCCGTACTGGGTAATTGGCAGCGCCGCGATTGTGGCTATGGCTACCGCGGCTGGTGTCGAGGCGCTTCTGATTATCCTCTTGAAACCGCTGACCGATCAGACACTCGTCGAGCACAATCTCGAGACGGCGCGCTGGATGCCGTGGGCGTTCATCGGCATTTTTATTGTGAGGGGCCTTGCCGGGTACACGTCCGAATATAGTCTGGGCTGGATCGGTCGCGGCGTGATCAGCTCATTACGGCGCGACGTGTTTCAGAAGTTCCTGACACTGCCAACACGATTCTTCGAAACGCAAGCCACAGGTCCACTGCTGTCCCGCATGACCTATAACGTCGAGATGGTCGCCGAGGCTAGCGCAAATGTCGTCACGGTCATGGTGCGCGATTTGCTGACAGTTGTTGCGTGTATCGGCGTCATGCTCTGGCACAGTATCCGCTTGACGGCATTCGTTGCAATTGTCGTCCCGCTGATTGCGATAACCGTGCGGGTACTGAGCCGGGCCTTCAGGCGCTACAGCGGACGTATTCAGGACTCCATTGGTGACGTGACGCGCGTTTCCGAGGAAGTGCTCATGGGAAACCGTATCGTCAAGGTTTTTGGCGGTCACGAATACGAAAGGAATCGCATCGCCGAGGCTGACGGGAAAAACCGAAAACAGAATATGAAACTGATCAACGCGCGCGCACTCGGTGTTGCCGTGACACAGATCTTGTTCGCGTTCGGTATCGCCGGTGTCATTTACGTTGCCGGCAAAGAAGCTGCAATGGGCAGCCTGAGCCCGGGAACATTCATTTCTTTTATCGGTGCGATGATTCTGATGCTGCAGCCATTGAGGCGACTGACTAACCTGAACGCGTCTCTTCAACGTGGCATAACGGCCGCTGATAGCCTGTTCACTATCATGGACGAACGCGACGAAGTCGATTCGGGCACGTTTCGAAAGGACCGTGTCGACGGAACGGTCGAGTTCAAGAACGTCAATTTTTCCTATGGCGGAAAGAATGCACCGGTCCTGAGAGACCTGTCGGTGCGGATCGAAGCAGGCAGTTCTCTTGCTATCGTTGGCCACTCGGGCAGTGGCAAATCCACGCTCGTCAGCCTGCTGCCGCGTTTTTACGATGTCGAGTCAGGCACGATCCTCCTCGATGACAGGCCGGTGGAGGAGTACACACTCGAGAACCTCCGTGACAATATCAGCCTCGTGACCCAGGACGTCGTGCTGTTCAATGACACGGTCGCCAACAACCTTGCATACGGGCAGCTCCGGCGATGTTCACGTGCAGAACTTCTCCAGGCCGCGGAAGCTGCACATGTTGTTGAGTTTGTTAAAGAAATGCCAGAGGGGCTCGAGACGATGGTGGGCGACCGCGGTGTGCTTTTGTCGGGCGGACAAAGACAGCGTATCGCGATCGGCAGGGCGCTCCTCAAAGATGCACCGGTACTCATTCTGGACGAGGCCACGTCCTCCCTCGACACGAAATCGGAACGTCACATACAGGATGCGCTGAAACATCTGATGAAGAATCGTACAACGCTCGTGATTGCGCATCGACTGTCGACCGTGGAAGGTGCAGATCGCATCATTGTGCTCGACAAAGGCAGCATTGTTGAGTCTGGAACGCACCGCGAGCTCATTGAACAGGATGGTCTGTACGCCGATCTGTATCGCATGCAATTCAGCGATGAAAAAAACGGCGACAGCTGAAACGGTGCCGGCCGGCAGGGCGGTTCGATAGTGATTCGTCACTTGCAAAACCTGATCCAACGTATCTGGTATGAGGATTCGGCCGCATTTTGGATGCTCCTGCCGCTGAGTTGGCTGTTTGCCGGGCTCGTCTCGGCCCGGCGGAAGCTCTATGAACGCGGGGTGTTGCGTTGTTATCAGGCAAATGTGCCTGTCGTCGTCGTTGGCAACATCACAGTGGGTGGCTCTGGGAAGACTCCGGTAGCGATCTGGCTTGCTCTTCAACTGAAGCGACGAGGTATGCGGCCCGGCATCGTAAGCAGGGGCTACGGCGGATCGGTTGGCCGAATACCCTTACGAGTGACCGCGGACAGCGATCCCGATACGGTTGGAGACGAAGCCGTCCTGATGGCCAAACGTAGCGCCTGTCCCGTCGTGGTTCATCCGAATCGTGTTGGCGCCGCAAGGGAAATTTGTGACCTCGATGTTGACGTGATCATCGCCGACGACGGACTGCAGCACTACCGCCTTGTACGACAATATGAGATTGCCGTCATCGATGGCACGCGCGGCTTTGGCAACGGCAGGTTACTTCCCGCCGGACCATTGCGCGAACCCGTGTCACGCCTCGAGTCAGTCGATCGCGTGCTCGTGAACAAGAGCGTCATGCGCAGTGAACGCGCCATCAGGGAATTGCCTGCCGGGCTTGCTGTGACCGACTTCTACCTGAAAGGCACCATGGTCCGAAGCCTGGATGAACGCGAGGAGGCGCCTCTGGCCAAATTTGCGGGCAGGCAGATTCATGCGGTGGCTGCGATTGGCAACCCAGGCCGCTTTTTTACGTTTCTCGAATCGCATGGTATGCAGGTTATCGAACACGCATTCCCGGATCACAGCAGACTGACCGAGAAGGATTTGCGCTACGATGACGGGCTCGATGTCTTGATGACGGAGAAGGACGCCGTCAAGTATGCCAACCTTTCTATCGAGCGATGCTGGTATGTACCGGTCGAGGTAGCGGTTGACCCGCCCCAGGACTGGCTTGATGAACTGCAGACGAGACTGGCGGCGATAACCCTGCAGGACAAGGCATGAGTAAATTCGTTGTAGTAATACCTGCGCGCCATGCATCGGAGCGGCTGCCCGGCAAGCCGCTGCGTAGGATAGCAGGCAAAGCCATGCTGCAACACGTCTATGAGCGGGGCAGGGAAAGCAATGCCAGAGAAGTGACTATTGCAACAGACGATCAGAAAATTTTCGACGCAGCGGAAAGTTTTGGTGCATCTGTGCGCATGACTGACAGTCAGCATCGCTCGGGTACGGAACGGATTGCAGAAATCAGCGAGCAGATGAACTGGCCTGATGAGCAAGTCATCATAAATTTGCAGGGTGACGAACCCTTGATGCCGGCCGAGCTGATCAATCAGTGCGCTGCGTTGCTTGACGACAGTTCGGTGCATATGGCAACGCTTGCATCGCCGCTTGCTTCAAGAGCGGATTTTGAGAACCCTAATGTTGTCAAAGTTGTTTGCGACCTCGACGGCAATGCGATTTACTTCAGCCGTGCGCCGATTCCGTACTCGAGGCGCGAAAAAACCGATGAACTTGCAGTGCAAAGTGCCATGCACCACCACGGAATTTATGCCTATCGATGTGCGGCCCTCAGAAAAATCGTGGCCGCGCAGCGCTCGGATCTGGAGGCCTGCGAGCAGCTCGAGCAGCTACGCGCCCTTTCGATCGGACTGAAGATCAGGGTGGCCAGAGCCCTCAGCAGGCCCCCGGCAGGTGTCGACACCGAGGAAGATCTGGCCCAGGTGGAACGCCTGTTATCGGGGCATTAATATCAAAGTTATCAGTAATTTACGACAGACTTTGAACATTGCAACACCGCTGGACAGATTTAATGCTTGTGTTGCATCGACCGGTTGAGGTCGCAACTCAAAGCGGACGTCACCAGCTCACACACTGCGCAAATTGATAATCATGACGGGTGAATTTTTGCTTGAGTCTCGTCGCCCGCGCGTGAATCATCATTACACCACCCGCTTCGTTACACGCCTGCAACCTTGCCTCGTATCGTTCCCTCGCAAGGATGAGCGCATCATCGTGCGCATACTGTTTATCCTCTGCTTCAATTCTCTTATTGACCAGAGACCGGTCGCCGGTGAAATGTGATTGTTCGATGAGGTCTCGTGTGCTGGGCGCACAACCAAACAACACAAACAACGAAAGTATGCTTAATGCTTTCATTTTGACGGAACCTTAATTCGCTCCCCCAAGGCATTATTGTTTGTCGTTGTAATTCTGCACGCTGCTTCGAGGCAGCAAATATCGGTTCCACTCCTTAGTGGCTGTAAAATGTTATGTATGATTCTATCCCGTGGTGGTGGCCTCTTCCATAAACGCCATCACACTTTTGACAATGGGTGGGGCACCGCAGAACTAGGCAGCGTCACGTATTTGAGGTGAAATCAGACGCTGTGGCGATACAACTTTTGTCTTTGTGTCAGTGGGTCCTCAGTGTGTCTAAAAACGCTTTGCTTGCGGATATCAGGCCATGCCAGGAGTCTACCTGGAGTTGGGCGTTTCTTTTGTTGGTTGGGGTGGCATGCCTTTCGTTTGCAGGGGCAAAATACAACAGATCTATGGACTGTAAACTCCTTCTACTTTCCCTGCTCCGCGTCAGCGGCAGTTTGGAATCTTTCCACGCAACATAGCCACCTTCCAAACTGTACAAGTGCTTGAACCCGAGGTTTTGCAGGGTCTCCAATGCGCGACTGGATCTGCCATCGGTCGGGCCGTATTAGCGGCATCTGAATATGGTTGATGCACACCACGGTCGGGATGGCCTCAAGACTCACCCCACAAGTTATTTGATGCGCCCGGGAACTAACGTGCGCCATAGGTAGCTTCCGAGCACAAGCGTTCAGGGACGGTCTGAATCTTTAGAATTGATCCGCTATGATGCGTTAGCTGCGGTTGGCGGCTACTGGCAGGAAAAGCGCAGTAAATGACTGAAATCACAGAAAAAGTATCCGTACTGTTTGTCTGCATGGGCAACATCTGTCGCTCGCCGACGGCCGAGGGCGTTTTCCGCAAAGTCGTCAGTGATGCCGGTCTGGATGCCCGTATCCGCATCGATTCGGCAGGCACCCATGCGTATCACGTCAATGAGCCACCCGACCGGCGTGCCCGGGCCGCGGCCGAGCGTCGCGGCTTCCTGCTGCACAATATCCGCGCGCGGCGTGTCGTTGACGAAGACTTCGAGCATTTCGACTATATCCTGGCGATGGACGAGGACAATCTCCTGGTACTGCAGGACAGCGCGCCCGAACATCAGCGGAGCAAGATCAGCTTGTTCCTGGAATTCGCCGGGTCGGGCCGTGAGCTGGAAGTACCCGACCCGTATTACGGAGGTGCGGTCGGCTTCGAGCGCGTACTCGATCTGGTCGAGGACGCGTCCCGGGGATTACTCGATACGCTGAAACGGGAAAGCAGCTTCGACTAATCCTTGTCCGGCATTTCCTGTTCCGTTGGATCTGGCGCGGGGATTGACGGTTCCCACGGCAGTAACCTGCCTTCGGGTTTGTCATCATCCGAGCTGATGTCCTCGGGTTTGGTTTCGGCTTTCTTCTGCGGCTTGTCCTCTATTGGAGCCGGAGCCTCTGTTGGAGCCGTAGCCTCTGTTGGAGCCGTAGCCTCTGTTGGAGTCGGAGCCTCTGTTGGAGTCGGAGCCTCTGTTGGAGTCTGAGCCTCTGTTGGAGCCGGAGCCTCTGTTGGAGTCGGAGCCTCTGTTGGAGCCGGAGCCTCTGTTGGAGCCGTAGCCTCTGTTGGAGCCGTAGCCTCTGTTTCAGTCGGCGTCTCCGCTTCGGCTTTTCGTTCGACGGGCGGTGGCTCATCGACAGCTGGTGCCGACGTCTCCGACTCGGTCTTCGCTTCGGGAGCCGGGCTCGCTGCAGGTTCGTATATCTGTAAATCGAGAACCGGAATTTCGGGCTGGGTGATGTCGAAGTCAGCAGATTGACTGTCGTCCACCTGTACATCTACCGGCGGTTCTGCTGGCACATTTGTCGGCGGTTCTGAGACAGGGCTCTCCGGAATCGTCGAGACGACGACCGGCTCTTCCGCCGGGGACCTGGCGGTTCCGGCGTAGTCCTGGTCGCCCACCGGTGCCTGTATGGCCGCTTCCGGCCTGTCAATCGAAGTCTCAGTAGCCTTCTGTCCATTGCCGGCCTGTGAAGCGGCGGTACTGTCTTCCGTGCTCCGTCTGCGGCGTCTTCCACCACGGCTGCGGCGTTTAGGCCCGGTCTTTCGGCCATCGCTCCGGGCCTCATCGCGCGCTTGCTTGCGACTGTCATCCTGTTTCTGATCGCGTGCCTTCGGTCGTTGGTCAGATCCGGAATCCGCTCGTTTTTCCTTGCGAGCTTCCTGCGATTTGCGGGCAGAATCTTCGCCTGAGGCCTTCTTGCTGCGTCGCTTGCTTTGCTGCTTCGACCGTGCAGTCTTCTTACCGGCAGCAGTTTTCTTTGAGTCGCTGGGACGCCGCTTGCGCTGAGCGCCGCGGCTGCGGCCACGGCTGTCAGGCTTCTTGCGTGTTCTTTTCTGGGTACGCCGCTTCTTGCTGCCGCGAGCATCAGACGAAGAAACGAATAATCCGGCCAACCACGCAAAGATTCCAGGACCTTTTTTCCGTCTCGGCTTGGGTACCGGTGTGAGCGGCGCAACGGTCGCGATCGCGGCTGGCTCCGCTACCTTGCGATCCTGCATTGTCTGCGGGATTTCCGGTTCAGCGGCGGTTTCGGCCAGCGCGTAACTGATGCCGACGTTCTCGGGCAACTCGACCTGGTCATCCCGGACTCTCCGGATCTGGTAATGCGGTGTTTCCAGGGCCGAATTGGCAACCATGACGACCTGCATATCGTTGCGCGACTCGAGACTCTGCAGCCAGCTGCGCTTCTCATTCAACAGGTAAGTCGCGACTTCGACCGGCAATTGTGCAATCACTTTGGCAGTGCGCTCCTTTCTTGCCTCTTCGCCGATGATGCGCAGAATAGCCAGTGCGAGCGACTCCACGCTGCGAATATTGCCGATGCCGGAACAACGGGGGCAAGTCATATAGCTCGACTCGCCCAGAGACGGACGCAAGCGCTGTCGCGACATTTCCAGCAGGCCGAAGCGACTGATCTTGCCGATCTGGACGCGTGCGCGGTCTGCTCTCACGGCTTCCCGCAGCCGGTTCTCGACTTCCCGCTGGTTTTTTTGCGGGCCCATATCAATAAAGTCGATGACGATCAGCCCGCCAAGGTCACGCAGCCGCAACTGGCGTGCGATTTCGTCGGCGGCCTCAACGTTGGTAGTCAATGCGGTCGCTTCGATGTTACTGCCCTTGGTCGCTCTTGCCGAGTTGATGTCGATGGAAACCAGCGCCTCGGTATGATCGATGACGAGGCTGCCGCCGGCGGGCAGCGTGACCGAATGGGCAAATGCAGATTCGATCTGAGATTCGATCTGGTATCGGGTGAACAAAGGAACCGAATCTGTGTAGTGTTTCAGCTTGCGCAGATTGTGCGGCATGACCTGTTCGACAAATTCCTGCGCTTCTTCATACGTTTTTTCATCATCGATGAGAATCTCGCCGATCTCGTTGGTGAGATAGTCGCGCAACGCGCGAACGACAGCGTTGCTTTCGCGATAAATCAGGAACGGGGAGGGCCGCTCGACGACGACTGTCTTGATTGCTTCCCATACGGCAAGCAGGTTGTCCAGGTCCCAGGTAAATTCGTCTGCGCTGCGGTCGATGCCGG
>Ga0255052_10002309_pt1 | contig 13851 bp, 6 predicted proteins | sample JV7_2_21_MG_FD_188632 | JGI IMG/M metagenome (GOLD analysis project Ga0255052, IMG submission 188632) | Seawater microbial communities from Jervis Inlet, British Columbia, Canada - JV7_2_21 | ecosystem: Environmental > Aquatic > Marine > Inlet | place: Canada: British Columbia | collected... | reverse complement strand
TTACGCAATGACCCCGACCCCTCCGGATCGAACCGGCTCTTTCGCAACGACGGGGAGCGCTTTACCGACGTGACCGAGTCGGCCGGGGTGGCGGACCTGGAAGGATTCGGGATGGGGGCCTCCTTTGCCGATTACGATGGCGACGGCCACCCGGACCTCTACGTGACCAACTTCGGCCCCAACCGGCTCTACCGGAACCTCGGGGACGGAACCTTCGAGGAAGTCGCCTCGGAAGCGGGCGTTGCCGATCCGCTGTGGTCGACCGGCGTGGCCTGGGGGGACTTCGACCGCGACGGCAATCTTGACCTCTACGTCTGCAACTACGTTCGTTACGACGACGAGGGCGTCGGTTCCCAGTTGACGCTGGACACCGCCGGCGGATCGTACAGCGTTCCCTTTACTCTGAACCCCAATTCCTTCGATCCGCAGCCCAACCGGCTCTACCGCAACCGTGGCGATGGCACCTTCGAGGAGGTGGCCGAGGCATGCGGCGTGATCAACACGGATGGCCGGAGTCTTGCTGCCGTCTTCTGTGATCTCGACGGCGATGGCTGGCTGGACCTCTACGTTAACAACGATGTTTCCAGCAACAAGCTCTACCGCAACATGACGGGGGAGCTCGGGGATGAGGGACCGGCACCATTCGCGGACCTGTCGGCGATGACAGGTACCGCCGATCCTAGAGGTTCCATGGGCCTGTCCGTTGGAGAGATCGGTGACATGAGCGGCGCCCAGGACGGTCTGCCGGATCTCTTCATCACCCACTGGGTTGCCCAGGAGAACGCTCTCTACCAGAGCGTGGTGACTTCCGGCGGCAGTCTCGAGTATCGAGACAAGACCCGACAGTTCCGTCTTGGGGAGATATCGATCGACACGGTAGGCTGGGGCACTGCCCTGGTTGACCTCGACCTGGACGGAAGGATCGACCTTGCGGTGGCCAATGGCAGCACGCTGGAACAGAAGGATGACCCCAGCCGACTGATCCCGGAGCCGATCTTTCTCTTCTGGAACCGGGGCAAACAGTTCCACAACGTGGCTCCGGCGGCCGGGAAAGCCGTGTCAGGCGTTCACGGCGCGCGCGGACTGGCCGCTGCGGATTTTGACGGTGATGGGGACGTGGATCTGGCCGTGGCGGTCAACCGAGGCCAGCCGCTCCTTTTGCGAAACGAGACGGAGACGGCGAACCGTTCGTTGACGGTCATTCTGAAGGGAACCTCTGCGGTTCGCTTCGGAGCCAAGGTGACCGTGACGGTCAGAGGCAAGCCGCAGGTCCGGTGGTGCGGCGCGGATGTATCTTTCCTCAGCATGCACGGCCCGGAGCTGATCTTCGGCCTCGGAACCAGTAAGTCCGCTGATCAGGTCCGGGTATCGTGGGCGGACGGCGAAGAGACGACGCTCGCCAACGTGTCTGCAGGACGGGTGGACGCTTTTCACCCCGACGTCCAACCGGCCGCCCAGCGTCAGGCCCCCGGGATTTCCTCCGACCTCATCGACCGGATCATCGCCCCCTTCAACAGGGGGGTGAGCCTGATGGACCAGTACCAACCCCGCGAGGCGGCAAAGGCTTTCGACGAAGTGGTCCGGCTGGCGCCCGACTGGGGCACGGGACGACTGAACCTCGGGATCGCTCTCCTGAACGCACAGCGCCACGCCCGCGCCGAGGAGGAACTGAAATGGGTCATCGAGAAGGACCCCGACCACCCCTACGGCCACTATGCGCTTGGCATGTTGCTCAGACACATGACCCGGTTCGACGAGGCGAAGGCCCACTTCGAAAGGGTGCTGAAGATCGATCCCGAGGACGCGGACGCTCACTACCAACTCGGTATCCTTGTTATAGGCACGGATCCAGTAGCAGCCCGAAGCCACTTCGAGAAGACATTGGAAAAGATCCCCCATCACGAAGCAGCCTCCTACCGCCTGCAGTCGTTGCTGCGCAAGGCCGGCGAACAGAAGCTGGCGCGGGAATGGTTGTTGCGTTTTCGCGATCTCAAGACCTCAGGAGCGGGCGTGTTTTCCGGGATGAAGTACGGCCAGATGGGACGCTATGCCGAGGTGATCCGCGCGTTCGAGGACCCCGTCCGTGCATCTGGACCCCAGGTGGTGCCCGCCTACACGGATGTGGCCAAAGAGGCCGGCTTAACGTCTGTGGCCAAGGGACTCCCGGGCTGGCCGGGAGAAGCCAATCAGGGAACGGCGGCGACCCTGGGCCCCGGGATTGCAGCGGCCGATGTGGCAGGCAAGGGTGACCTCTACGTCTACATCACCGGAGCCGGTCCGGACGGAAAGGGCGTGCTTTACCATTGCAGATCGGGGAAGTTCTCTCTGGTCCAGGACACCGGCATCGATGGCCACAATGCCGTGGGGGCTTACTTCGGGGACTACGATGGCGACGGCGACCCCGATCTCTACCTCACCTGCATCGGTCCCAACCGTCTCTACCGGAACGAGGGCGGCGCCCGGTTCACCGACGTGACAAATGCGAGCGGCACGGGAGGCGGCACTTTTCTCAGCGCCGGCGCCGCGTGGGCCGATGCGGACCACGACGGGGATCTGGACCTGTACGTGGCCAACGTTTCCTCCTCGACACCGGGCGCGGAGGACGCAGGCGGAGCACCGAACACCCTCTGGCGGAACAACGGCGACGGATCGTTCGCCGAAATGGCCGCCAAGGCTGAAATCGACGGGGGAAACGCCGTCAGCATGGCGGTGCTCTTCTTCGATATCGACGGCGATCAGGACCTCGACATCTACCTCATCAACCATGGCTCGTCCAATCGGCTCTTCTTGAACGACCGCGTGGGACGATATACGGACGCGACCTCCTGGTTCCCCGAGTTGGCCGACACCGGCCCCGGACTCGGCGCTTTGCTGGGTGATCTCGATCAGAACGGCCGGGAAGACATTCTCCTGTTGCGGGGATCGCAGCCGCCGCGTCTCTTCCTGAGAATGAACCGGCGCCGATTTGTGGAAGACAAAGCCTTTGGGGCTATGGCGCGACGCCTGGGAGGCGCGATCGGGGGAATCATCGGTGACATCGATCTCGATGGCGATTTTGATCTGACGCTTCTCGGCTCGGGCGCCGATGGAAGGATCGGGCATCGGATTGTGATGAACAGGGGCGCGGGCCGTTTCGACCCGCCCGTCCTCCTTGGTGAAGAGCGCGCCGCACCGGACTCCCGGGGAGCGTTTGCCGCGGACCTCGATGGGGACGGCTCCCTGGAACTCATCGTAACGCGTGTCGGCGCCCGTCCGGAGTTGTGGCGCGCTCCCGCTCCCAAGAATAGGCACTGGCTGGAAGCAATCCCCGTCAGGAGCAAGGAGGGGGAGGTTTCCTGCATCGACCCCAGTGCCGATGGCCTGCTCGTCGAAATCAAGTCGGGACGCCGGCTTCAGGTTGCCAGGATCACGGCGTCAGCGGGCTACCTCGGCGCGCCCCCTCGCCGGGTGCATTTCGGCCTGGGCGAGCACGCAAAGGCGGACTACGTACGCCTCTCCTGGACGGATGCGGTCATCCAGAGCGAGTTGGAGGTGGCCGCCGACCAGCGCTGGCGCGTCACCAAGTTGCAGCGCAAGCCTTCTTCCTGTCCGATCCTCTTCTCCTGGAACGGCGAGCGTTTTGCGTTCGTCACCGACTTCCTCGGCGGCGGCGGCGTTGGGTTCTTCGTCGCTCCGGGCGACTATGCGCCACCCGACCCCACCGAAGATGTCCGGATTCCGCCGGAGTCCATCGCGCCGCGTGCGGGACGGTACCTTCTGCGTGTGGCCGAGCCCCTGGAGGAGGTCACCTATTTTGACGAGCTGCACCTCATCGCCTACGATCACCCCGACGATTGGGAGCTCTACCCGGACGAACGGTTCGGCGGGTCGCCACCGCTCGCCACCGGCCGGCCGATCGCGGTGGCGGAGAAGATCTTCCCGAAGGCAGCCCGAAACGACCGCGGCGAAGATATGCTCGACCGCATCCGCGCGATCGATCGCCGGTACGTGGATCCGCCCAGGGACGCCAGGTTCGTGGGCTACGCCGCCGACCATTGGCTGGAACTGGACTTCGGCGAGCGGCTTCAAGACCCGGCTCCCAAGACTCCACTTGTGCTCTTTCTCTACGGGTGGGTCGAGTACACCTATTCCCATATCAACTACGCGGCTTTCCAGGCCGGATTGGTCATGCGGTCACCGTCGATTGAAATCCCGGACGGCAGTGGTGGGTGGCGCGTGGCGGCGCCGGACATAGGGTTCCCGGCCGGTCTCCCCCGTATGATGACCATTGACATTTCCACGCTTCCCATCCGGGATACGGGCCGGCTGCGGATTCGCACGAACATGGAAGTATTCTGGGACCAAATCTTTGTGGGCGAGGATGTGAGCACGCGGGAGGTCCGCGTGCACACCATGCGCCCCAGCGCGGCCGAGCTTCGGCCTCTCGGATACCCTCGGGAGTACTCCCCGGACGGGGCCGATCCGACCCTGTACGACTACCACCGCATCGATCACGGTGTTCCTTTCAAGAACATGGCCGGGAGCTTCACCCGCTTCGGGGACGTTCGGGAGCTTCTGGCATCGGTCGACGACCGGTTCGTCATCATGGCCCGAGGGGAAGAGCTCGCGCTGGAGTTCGATGCGGGCGGCCCCCCCCCTCTTCCGGAGGGCTCGTCCCGCAGCTTCGTCTTGCATGCCGACGGGTACTGTAAGGACATGGATCTCTACACCGCGTTCCCCGCTACCGTGGAGCCGCTGCCCTACCACGGAATGGCCAACTACCCACCCGCGGAGGGCCCGCCGAACGCCGGGGAACTGCGCGACTACGGGCGCGTCTGGAACACGCGAAAGATTGCGGGGCCATAAGGGGAGAGCGAAATGCCAACACCGTCACAGAAGGAGAACCAAATGCCAACACCCTCACAGAAGGAGAGCGAAATACCAACACCGTCACAGAAGCTACCACGGGCGAGCGCGACGCGCAACCACTCACGCCGTCTTGCCTGGCTCGTCGCCGTGCTCACGTCGGCGGCCGTCGGGGGGGGGTGTCTCTGGGTATTTGTCCGGCCGATTTTCTGGTCGGTTGGCGGGCCCGCCGCGCCGGAACAGTTTGACGCGGTCGTCGCCGCGACGGCGTTTGTCGACGTGACGACCGCGGCCGGATTCACCCACGTCCACCACAAGCCTGACCTCGACCCGAAGCTCGAGCCGATCATGTCGTGGGTCAGCAGCGTCGGCGCCGCCGCCGCTGCAGGGGACTACGACAACGACGGTTGGGTCGATCTCTATGTCACCGACTCTCGTAAGGGCCAACCGAACCGCCTGTATCGCAACCGGGGCGACGGGACCTTTGTCGATGTGGCGTCACGGGCGGGTGTGGCCGAGGTCAATGACGATTCCGGCACCAGCATGGACTGTGTCTGGGGGGATTACGACAACGACGGACATCTCGACCTGTTCGTAGTCAAGTGGGGACGAGATCACCTGTTTCACAACAACGGCGACGGCACGTTCACCGATGTGACGGCCAAGGCGTTCCGGAACGAAAGCGGGAAAGCGGGCTCTCCCTGGGCTAATGGCTGCTCCGCGGTTTGGGTCGACTACGACGGGGACAGTCGGCTCGACCTCTATGTGGGGAATTACTTCAAGCCCTTCGACCTCTGGAACCTCGAGCACACCCAAATCATGCATGACAGTTTCGAAAAGGCGAGGAACGCGGGGCGGAACTCTCTTTTCCGCAACAACGGCGACGGCACGTTCACCGAGGTGGGGGCCAAACTGGGGTTGGACGATCCGGGTTGGACGCTCAGCGCCGGGCACGGCGACATCAACAACGACGGCTGGCCGGACATATACTGCGCCGACGACTTCGGTCCGGACCAGCTTTTTCTCAACAATGGCGACGGCACCTTCAGCAACGTCACCGAGGAGGCGATCGGCTATGACACGAAGAAGGGCATGAACGTTGATTTCGGCGATTTCGACGGGAACGGGTGGCTCGACATTTATGTTACCAACATCACCACAGCGGACTATCTGAAGGAAGGGAACATGCTGTGGCACAACGACGCGTCGAACGACGAGGGCGTGCCGCTGTTCATGGACATCTCGGTGGAGAGCGCGACCGACAACGGCGGGTGGGGCTGGGGTGCGAAGTTCTTCGACTTCGACAACGACGGCGATCTGGACATCGTGTCGGTAAACGGCTTTATCACTGCCGGCGAGGACAACTACTGGTATGACCTGGCATCGTGGACGGTCCTGGACCAGGATGCCGCCGAGGCCACGAACTGGCCGGCGATCGGCAACCGCAGCTTTTCCGGCAACGAGGCCACTCGCCTGTGGCGCAACGATGGCGGGCAGCGGTTCACCGAGATGGCCAGAAACGCCGGGGTCACCAGCCGCGCCGACGGCCGCGGTGCGGTCGTTTTCGATTATGACAACGATGGCGATCTGGACTTGTTCCTTGCCAACCAGGGTATGGCGCCGGTCTTCTATCGCAACGACGTGGGTGGAAGCGGACATTGGCTGGGGTTGCGACTCATCGGACGGCCCGCAGTTGGCACGAATCGCGACGCCGTGGGGGCGCGTGTGACGGTGGTCACGGCCGCGGGCACGCAGATTCGCGAGCTTGACGGCGGCAACAGTTACTGCGGACAATCGGATCGGCGCCTCTACTTCGGGCTGGGCGACGAGATGATCGTCAGGACGCTGGAGATCCGCTGGTCTTCGCGCCGGATACAGGTGAAGCACAACCTTCGGGGCAATCAGATCCTAACGATTGAGGAGCCTGTCGATCTGCCAGCCGTAGCTTCTCTCATCCCCTCGTCGCGCGAAGCGCGCAGGCGGCCACCGGCCGGTCGCACGACGCTGCAGGAGGCTCTGTTGCCGCAGGCCGAGCGCGACGCGCTGCTCTCTGCTCTGGAGGAACAGGTCCGCCGCAAGGTGGATGACCTGACCCTCGCCAGCAAGTACCGCGCCCAATGTGTCAAGCTGGCGGAGCACGAGCGCTCCACCAGGTTCTTCGAGAAGCTTGCCGCCGCGCACCCAACAGTTCGGAATGCCCGGTTGCAGCTTGCGGCGGCATACGTGGACCGGATCCCCACATGCGTTGGAATGGCGGCAATAGTGTCCAAGGGCAAGCTGGCGCGCCAGTCACTCGACCAGATCGATATGCTGGTCGATGCTGACGAGATGTGGTGGCCCGCCATTTACTCGCGGGCCACGAACCACCTGCACTGGCCACGCGCGCTCAGGCATTCGAGCGACGCCGCCCGCGATTTCAGGTCGTGCATCGAGCTGCAGACCGAAGGGGGGGAAGCGCCCAATGCGCGCGCCTACTACGTGCGGGCATACATCGGCCTCGGGGACGCGCTGGCCAAAGACGGAAACTTTGGCGATGCACAGACGGCATGGCGGGAAGGGCTGAGCGCTTTCCCCCGCAATTCCGACCTGCAGGAGCGTGTCGCCCTCACATCACGCGACGAAGCCGGGGATTATGTGGAGAAGGTGCGCAATCTGGAACAACAGGTCGACACGGACTTCTCGTTCCTGCTGTCACAGTAAGGCGGATGTGTCGAGCCTTCAAGAGAAGGGAAGAGTAAGAATGAGGTGTCGTGAGGCTTTTCTGCGATTAAATCCTGCTGCCAGAAGGTGGGCAGTAATCGTTTCGTTTCTATTCTACAGCAGCTCGCACGCACAGACGGGGAGCGCGATTCTGCTCAATGATGTGACCAGCGAGACTGGGATTTCGTTCAGGCATTCCGATGGTTCCAGCGGCAGATACTATATCGTCGAGAGCGTGAGTTCTGGTTTGGTGCTCTTTGATTACGACAGTGACGGTGACGTGGACATCTATTTCCTCAATGGCGGTGCTCTCAAAGGAACAAAGTACGAGAACACACCAAGAAACGCCCTCTATCGCAACGACGGCAACTGGAGGTTTACGGACATAACAGAGGAGAGTGGACTGGGGGATACCGGCCATGCACTGGGAGCAACTGCGGGAGACTACGACAACGACGGAGACTCTGACGTCTACATAACGAATTTTGGCCCGAATGTCCTGTTTCGAAACAACGGCGACGGCACTTTTACGGATGTGACGACAGAGGCTGGTGTGGCAAACGGCCGTAACGTCGGTGCTGGTGCCAACTTCCTGGACACAGACAAGGACGGCGACCTGGATCTGTTCGTCGCAAGCTATGTCAACTTCACTTATGACAACCACAGCTCGTCGACTATCAGCGGTTACCCGATGTATGTCGAACCAGATGCTTACAGACCGAGGCCGGATGCGCTTTATCGCAACAAAGGGGATCAGACATTTGAGGACGTGACTGAAGAGTCGGGCATTGCCGAAGGCAAGGGATCGAGCATGGGCACCGTCTGCGCCGACTACGACAATGACGGTGATACCGACATCTTCGTGGCCAACGACATGATGCAGAATTTCCTCTGGCAAAACGACGGAACAGGTAAGTTTGAAGAGGTCGGTCTGTTTGCGGGAGTCGGCTACGATACGAATGGCAAGACCATGGGGAGCATGGGTATCGGTTGCGGTGACTTCAATGGTGACAGTCTGCTGGACTTCTGCGTCACGGCCTATCATGAACAGGTCCCGTCTCTGTACGAGAACCTGGGCGACGGGATGTTTGAGGATGTCGCATCTATTGCCGGCGTGGACGACAGAGCCGTGCATACAGCCACATGGGGCAATGATTTCATAGACTTCGACAACGATGGTGACCGCGATCTTTTTTTGGCTCTGGGCCACTTGCAGGACAACATCGAACGTTGGGACAAACGCAGCACGTACCTGGCGAGAAATGTTCTGCTTATGAACACAGGCGATGGAAGATTCGTCAACGTGTCTGACTCTTCCGGTAATGGCATGGAGGTGATGCTGAGCAGCCGCGGTGCCGCCTTTGACGATCTGGATAACGATGGTGACGTGGACGTTGTCGTGCTCAACTCGCGCCGAGAGCCGACTGTCCTGAGAAATGACTCTCCCCAGCAGGGGCACTGGCTCCAGATAAAGCTGCAGGGCACCAAAACAAATCGTGATGGAGTAGGTGCGCGGGTCACAACAACCGCCGGCGATCTGGTACTTGTCGATGAAGTGCACAGCGGACGTGGATACCAGAGCCATTACGGGACACGCCTCTATTTCGGCCTCGGAAAGCACAATCGAGTGGACAGCGTTGAAGTCCGCTGGATAGGGGGGACTACGGAAGTGTTTCGAGATATAGCGGCGGACAGGCTCGTGACACTGGTCGAAGGAAAAGGAGAGCCGAAGGCCGCCGGCAAATGACTTTTGAGAGCCTTATCTTTCGTGATGATATCACATGGGTTTGTCAAGGGCCAATAGGACCACGTGCAGTGTAATTATTATCCCCACATGACTCCTTCTGAAAGAACAGTGACCTAGCACGGATGAATGTTTACACTCTGTGGGATGTGAAAGTGAAAAGAGGATCGGACAGGTTCAGAATGGGTTATCCCCGAACCATCGGAAAAACCATTTCAAGCAGAACGGTGCTGTGAACCCAGCCGCACCGCCCCCCATATCGTTAGAAAGAGCAGCACAAGAAAGACAAGAGCGGTGATAATCATTGATGCGGCGAACTTCGCAGGAGTAAGACTGGTCAGGACCGACATGGGATGACTGAGCTGCCCCACCACTTTGAGGGGCTCTTCCAGCCGGGCAAGGTCCGCCATCGGCTTTTCAAGTCTTGCGACTTGATCCAGCGAGACTCTCAACGTAGCGAGCTGCACCATCGGATCCCGCAGGCCGGCCAGCTTCTCCATAGGGACATCGAGGCTGGCAACGTCCGCCAGGGCATGTTTTAGTTCGGCGACGCCATGGAGCGGCCCCTCGAGCCGCGCCACCGCTTCCAAGTCTGTCTGCAGATCGGCAACCTCACCGAACGTCGTACCCAGAGCGGCCAGGTCCTGCATAGGCTCCCTCAGTGAATTTACCTGCTGCAAAGTCGATTCGAGGGTTTCCATTGTCTGCGTTGTGGCGGTGACTGCTGCCGTGTTTCTATCAATGGCCCGGCTGGTAGTCTTGATGCCTTCGGTATTCTCTTGAATCACCTCGGCCATTTGGCCTCCTAACCCCAATGCAATGACCAACAACGATGTCTGTAGCATAACGCCTTCTGTTTCATGGCTCTGTCTCCCTGGCACTGTGAGTTTTGTAGATTGACATACAACCATCATAATTGTCTATCCCGCTTGTGCAAAACCTATTTTTCACACCCTGCCGAAGACTTATTAGGAACAGTCACAATCCTGTTCGGCTTGGGGTTTGCTGTCCGACGGACCGGTTTGTACGGTGTGCAGTATTTCTCGAAGGTCTCGTACCCTAGGCCATATCGAGGGATATGTCCGCTGGATGTGCGCAGCATTTACCCAGGCTGCGATCACCATGGGGATCGAGCCTGAACTCAGTCAAGCCAATTCTTGAAGATGTTGAATATGACTGATCAGTTCGTCTTCATCGGCCATGCCGGTAAAGTACCAGCAGAGCATTTCATACGTCTGAAGCACCGGCTTATTGTTGTGTGCTCCCGCGTACCTGGTTTCTGCCGCAGTATTTCTATGTGCACTTCCCGGATGTGGCTTGCTCCGTTGGAATCAACGAATTCCAGGATTAGCGTTCTAATGGAAGCGTCTGACATTTTGTTCACCTCCCCTGACCCAAGCGGCCAAGCCTCATGGGGTGGGGCTGGCTCCTTGATGAGATCCCCCTTTCACCTGTCTTGAGATGGAGCAACAGAGATTTGATCCGTGTGTGGCGTTTGTAAGCAATTGTGAAGAAATGGTTTATGCTTGTCAAATAACGACTTATGAAGCTGGCCGAGACGCGACCGAGCGCCAACCGAGCGCCAGACGGGCGCTTCTGTTGCAAATTCTGTTGCAAATCGCAGGTTCAGGTTAGTCCAATTTTTTGCTGGCGGGGTTGGGTACTCTGGGAGAAGCGGTTGCCGCCGTTGGCGGCGAGGGAATTTTCTTGGCTCTTTGAAGGTTCGCTTCGGCGATGCCTACGGTTACCCCTCATATCTAAGGACCGGACTATAATCAACATATCGCATGTTGACTATAAAACCAGTCTACATTACAGTGTCACGAAGTCAAGATCTAATAAAGATAGTTGGAGGGTTTTTCAGCGGAATCGAAGATTACGGCATGATGACCCCTTGTTTCCTCTTTCTACTTTTTTCCAAGACGGCGAAGCAGGCGATATTGGTTTTATCGTCGATGCAGCCGGATGCAGTCAGGTGGAAAATGAGCCGCTCGAAGCCAGATCGAGTTTCCAGACAGAGCCTGTGGCGTTAAAATGCCTTTGGGGTGGTGAGTTGGGCCGTTTCTGCCGATAAGAGTATATGTTTAGCAGACATTACCGAGCAGTTCGTGGGCAAGAGCCCCGCTTTGGGATGGAAGAATCTGGGAGTATATGTAATGGTTAAGAGACGTATCTGCTGGTATTTGGGATTATCGCTATCGCTTACGGCGCTATCTGGCTGCGGACCGAGGGCATTCCATATCGAATTGGTGCCAACCAACCGAAGTCTCACAGAAACGCTTATCCAAAGTGATGCAGGGTTATTCGTTTCCGACAAGATAGCCGTCATCGATATGGACGGCTTGATGATCAACAGGCGCAAGGGCGGGCTGATGCGAACCGGCGAGAATCCGGTGAGCCTGCTGCTGGAGAAGCTCGACAAAGCGGCTGGTGATCCGGGCGTAAAGGCTGTCGTGCTCCGCCTGAACTCACCCGGCGGGACGGTGGCGGCCAGCGACATAATGCATCATCGACTGCTGGAATTCAAACGCAAGATCAGAAAGCCCGTTGTGGCTTGCGTGGTGGGTCTGGGTTGCAGCGGGGCATATTATCTGGCGTGCGGCAGTGACGGGATTATGACCCAGCCGAGCGCGGTGACGGGAAACATCGGGACGATATTCCAGACGTTCAGCGTGGCCGGGACAATGAAGAAGATCGGCGTCAAAGCGGTCACGATCAAGAGCGGGAAATTGAAAGATATGGCTTCGCCGCTGCACGATTTGAGCGACGACGAGCGGCAGGTTCTGGAAGGTATCATACAGGATCTTTACCAGCAGTTCCTGGCGGTCGTGGCTAAGGGGCGCCCGGGGCTCGGCGAACAGAAGATTCGCGAGCTGGCCGACGGGCGGGTGTTCACGGCGAAACAAGCCCTCGCCGAAGGTCTGATCGACAGGATCGGCTACCTGACCGACGCAATCGAATGGGCCAAGGAGATGGCGGGCATCGACAGAGCGAAGGTTGTAATCTATCACCGGCCGTCGAGCTACAAGCCGAATGCGTACGGCTCAGCTACGGCTAATGTGGAGGGACTCGGACCATTGATAAATATTGATCTGCCCGACTGGCTGGCATCGGGCGAGAGCCAGTTTCTGTACCTGTGGCAGCCGGCGGTCTACTGAGAATCCGAGGTCGCTGATTAGTTCGGCTCGGCGGGCACGGGGGCGTTTCTGACGCAGCGAAAGCCGTAGATGTCGTATCCGAAGCAGACGTCGGCGTAGCCGGGATTTTCGTTGTAACGGTATCCGGAGCGGCAGCTATCGGCGCTGAACTTCCACGCCCCGCCTCGGACGACTTTGGTTTCGCCGGTCTTCGGACCTGGCGGGTCTTTTTCGGGTGACTGCTGATAGTAGTCTACCTGGTAGAAGTCGTTGCACCACTGCCAGAGGTTGCCGTGCATGTCGCGCAGACCCCACGGGTTGGGCAGTTTGCCGCCGACCGGTTGCGGTTTTCCGCCGGAGTTATCTTCGAACCAGGCATGATCGGACAATTTTGACGGACTGCCGCCGAAGTAGTACGCCGTCTCGGTTCCCGCTCGGCAGGCGTATTCCCATTCGGCCTCGGTGGGCAGCCGGTATCCGTTTGCTGCGAAGTTGCATTGCCAACTCTCCAGATCGTAGCAGGGCTCAAGCCCCTCGAGTTCGGATCGTCCGTTACAATATTTCACGGCGTCGGACCAGCGCACCTGCTCGACGGGATTCTTGCCCGCCTTCCATCGGGAAGGATTGTCGCCCATGACCCTTTCATATTCCTCTTGAGTCACCAGGTTCTTGTCCACGTAGAACGGGCTCAGGATAACCTTGTGCGGTGTCGCATCTATCTCATTTTCATCTCCCATGATAAACGAACCGCCCGCAAGCTCAACCATCTCGGCGCCCGATTCGGTCGTCGAAGGGCCTGGGGCATCCTGCCGGGCTTTCGCGGCATCGTCCGGGGCTTTGCGTTTGCATCCTTGAAGAAATAGTATCGAAAGAAGTAATACGGCCACAATATGATGCTTCATGATTTAACGTCTCCTGAGTGCAATCTTAGGATTGGTATTACGTGCTCAATAATCCGGCCATATCTCATAGCCGTCGGGATTCCTTAGACACTGCCTGCAAAGACTCCTGATCTCGTCGGCAACCCAAACCGCCTCGGGCTGACCCACACACCCGTAACCGGCCCGCTGAAACAGTTTACGGGTAATAGTGTGAAACTTGCAGACAAGGGTATCCTGCGTTCCACCCACACCCCTCCATTTCATTTTGAGATTTTTGAAGCGAGATAGATTTCCAGGGTCTTTCCTAAGCGTAAGGGCCTTGGTCTCGCGGGCCAGTTTGTCGGCGTAGGCCAGCGTCTTCATGTTCTCTCTTTGCCTGTCATGCTCTCTGATTATCTCCTGCGTGATGGCTCTCATATTGTCTAAGAATGGCTTGATGTCGGGCCGGGCTCTGCTTGTCCGATCGAGATACTTCATCATCCCGCCGGCAAAGGCCTGGTATTCGTTGATCCTCTGTTTCTGCCGAGCGATAAAGTATACCATG
>Ga0255052_10002307_pt1 | contig 13856 bp, 9 predicted proteins | sample JV7_2_21_MG_FD_188632 | JGI IMG/M metagenome (GOLD analysis project Ga0255052, IMG submission 188632) | Seawater microbial communities from Jervis Inlet, British Columbia, Canada - JV7_2_21 | ecosystem: Environmental > Aquatic > Marine > Inlet | place: Canada: British Columbia | collected... | reverse complement strand
GAACCGGCCGTAGGCGAATTCCCACTGAATCCATTCTCGTAGCTCTCATCCCGTGATACAGATACCGGATACAAGCCATCAGGGAAAACGATCGTGTCACCACTGCTCATGGATCTCGCCGCATTGCCTATGTAGGGCGATACACCGCCTTGACCCGCAACATGGAGAGAACTCGAACCACTCTTATCAACATGAATGACGCCACTAGAGAACGCCGACTCAGTAGCATTGCTACATTTGATACGTACATAGAAACCACGACCATGGAGCAACGAACTCGTGTTCCATGTGATCGTGCCAGTTTCCGAATCTACCTGCAGATCATCATGTCCCATGTCCTTGCGGCAGATATCTGCCAAACCGGTGATCTGTGGCACGATCTGAATCGTCTGCCCGTGCGCCACCTCATGCAGGCCGAGGTCCGCAATACGTAAGGACCCACCTGTTGATCCTGGTGTTTGAACAGTAACGCTCGCCTGAGATGTATTCGCCGACGTCGAATCATCGGTCGCCACAGCGCGAATAACGTGGACGCCATCCGACGGTGTCCAGACAAACTCATACGGTGCACTGGTATCTGAAATCAACAGGACATCATCTACGAATATGCCTACGGACTGAATACCGCTGGCGTCGCTCGCATTCACTGAAATTGTTGTTGGCCCGGAAACATCCGCCGCATTTATCGGGCTGGCAATAGACACTGTTGGGGGCGTCGTATCGTCAGACGGCGTCCCGTTTCCACCATCCCAAAATACCGTCGCCGTGTCTTCAGCGGTATTTGGTGTGGACGCGTTATCCGTCGCCACTACCCTGATAGAATTGGAGCCGAGCAAAGGTGCAAACTCCGCTGAGTACGGTGCGCTCGTATCCGTCGCGATCAGAACTCCGTTGCAATAGAACTCCACACTGGCAATTCCTGACGCATCAGTTGCTGTCACATTGATCGTTACCGAGGCCGGCACATTCGCCTGATCTGCAGGACTCGAAATCTGAACGCTCGGCGGTACGGTATCCCCTGCTGGCGGATCAACAGGTGGCGGTTCCTCTTCTACCGGGGTGGTTTCCTGGCTTAGACAGCCAGAGACCAGTGACAAGACTGACAACAGGGCGAAAGTACGAAACGCAGAGAACAAGTTATTTTTCAAAACAGTAGTACCTGGGGTGATCTGACGTGGGTTCATGAGCATGTTATTGGCCATAGCGGCGATAGCGATCAGGTTCGCTGGTTATCAACATATCAAAAGACGAATCCAGTGCTAGCCCTTCATGTTGACTGCTATCCGACATAGAAAGTTGACTCAATACAGTTCCGTCTTGTGTCACTTCCATGACTTTGTGACTCTCGTCACTCAGAATCAGGAGATTGCCGGTTCGGCTATCGAAGTGAATGGCCGATAAATCACTTGCTGGAAGGTCCTGAGCACTGAACGGGACTTCCGGGCTAATTGTGATATCCGATGAGCCCGCGGGGCGTTGGAACTTCACAATTTTTCTCGGACTCTTTTCTTTGACGGACCAGAAAGTATTTGAGTTGGGATCGAATGCGATTCCCTCATAGCCGCTATTGCCGCCTATCGAATCGAATGTCACCCGTTGAAAGTCATTCCTTGACAGCGATGTCGCTGATGGCGAAATCGTACCTATGTAGAGAACCGATGACTCAATCACGATTCCGAATTCATTATTACCAAGGTACACAATATCCTCAGTGTCGCCGAACCCGCTAAAAGAGATTGTCCGAATCCGATTGAATGCTGTGTCAGCTTCCCAGATTCGACCGCCAGAATTTTGAATCATGAAAAACGTGTTCGTATCCGGGACGTAGGTGATTCCAGACAGGTCCGCACTCACGTACGAAAGCGACGTCAAATTCGATTTCGAAGAGTAGGTGCTCAACAAGCCGGTCGGCGGCGGAACTACGTCATTGACCTGCAGCGAAAACGATTTGGACGCAATCGTATTTTGTGAATCGGTTACCTGGATTGTCGTGGTAAACGAGCCAGTCGCTGCAGGCGTTCCACTAATCCGACCAGCGGATGAATCGAGCGAGACACCGGGCGGCAATGCGCCAGACATGATCGTCCATGAGTACGCAGGTACACCGCCATTTGCAGACAGATTTGCCGTATATGCCGCATCTTTTGTGGCATCCGGCAATGAAGACGAGGACACAATTGTCAGATTCGACGGCCTCGTAACAGTTATCGTATCTATTGCAGTATTCGCCTGACTGGACGCATCAACGGCTCGCGCCGATATCGAGTGCGTCCCTATACGTGGCACCCAGGTGAATTCATATGGCGCAGCATTGTCTTCATCGACCTTCACGCCATTGACCATGAACTCGACAACGGCAATGCCACTTGCGTCGCTAGCCGTAACCGAAACAGATACCGAGGTGCCCACGTTTTCGCCGTCGCCTGGCGATGCGAACACTACAACCGGTGGTGTGTTATCACTATCTGAAGATGGTGGATCTGCAGGTGGTGGATCGTCATTCGCTGTGGTTTCTTCACCACTGTCCAAACAACCCAGCAACGCTGAGCTAAGAAACAACAAGAGAAAAAGTCTAAAGGTTTTAATGTGCAAAATATCGCCTCACGTGATTTGTCGACTAAGGGCAAATCGCTTCACGCCGATATATTACTTTTTACCGTCCCAGGATAAGGACCGATAGATGTTAATACTGGCGGCTCCGCTATCGTAGGGAAAATCCCCTTAGACCGGTGGCTTTGCGTCCTTGTCTTTCGACAAGTTTGCCCTTTCACTTACGAAAGATTTGTACCTAATACGGAGCTGAAAATAACAACCCACGTCACAGAATTCAACACGCCTATCGTCTCTATTTGGAGACAGGTAGATCTCACAAGTTGCGAAAAAACCTAGAGATTTTAGGCGGTTTCGAGCGACTATCAATAATTCGCATTAACGAAATTAGGTTAGCACACTGTTGTTTTGGATAGGTTTGACAGAGATATTTTTTAGCGATGCCGCAAGTCTGCGCAATTGCTTCGTCGATACCACTTTACTTATTGCAATTCGAGTACCGCAATGTGGACATAATCTAACCGTACTACCTGGCGCCCTTGCCCCAGATGACCACCTCCAAGGTCTGCAACATGATCGTTATATCCATAACAAGCGACTGATTCTTTACGTAGAACAAGTCGTATTGCAGCTTTTGAATCGTGTCTTCTTCGGAGGCGCCATAGGAATATCGCAACTGCGCCCAACCCGTTATTCCAGGCTTTGCGGTGTGTCGCTCAAGGTAGTATGGAATGGACTCCGCCAATTTTTCGACAAACTCTGGTCGCTCTGGGCGGGGTCCGACCAGGCTCATCTCACCACGTAATACGTTAATCAGCTGCGGTAACTCATCAAGACGTGCGGCTCGTAAGAACCGACCAATCCTCGTTATTCTTGAGTCGTTTTTCTCAGCCCACACGGCGCCGCTCTTTGACTCCGCGTCCTGCCTCATGCTGCGGAATTTTAGAATCTTGAAATTCTCGCTAAATTGACCGACACGGATTTGACCATAGAACACCGGAGCCCTGATCCCGTCTTCGCACTTGATGACAAATGCAACCATCAACATCACCGGCCAAACAAACAGCAACGCGACAAAGCTCAATAGAAAATCAACAAAGCGCTTACCGATACTTCGAATTTTTGTTGTACGAAAACCCGGGGAAAACACCAGCCAACTCGGATTGACAAGATCAATTCGAACCTTTTCTGACTCGCGCTCGAGAAACTCGACAATATCGATGACGTTCACGCCTGTGAGCTTGCAGTCAAGCAACTCTCTGAGTGGCAAATTGCCGCGGCGATCATCCATCGCGATTACAATTTCATCAATCGCCAACTCTTTCGTGAGCGATATTAACGACGGCTCGTGAAACAACGTTCCATTCCCTTGTGATATTTCCAAGTCGCCGTTGGCTGGAATAGACCCTACAACGTTGAAACCGCGTCGATCGGCGCGTCGTCGAAGATCAGCAATTCCTCGCGCCCGCTCGCCAGCGCCGTATATCAGCGTTCGGCGCCGAAATACGTTGGTGTCAACATTATGAAAAAAGTAAAGACGCGCCACCAATATGGTGACGAGTGCTAATAGAAAGGCGACTGATATGAAATTCCTCGGCAGTGATACGGTCGGAAATACAAAATAAATTGCCGCTATGGCCAACGCTCCCAGCGCAATGCCAACCGTTACTCGTGCCAGTACTTCTCGAAAGTACAATCGCTGATGGAAATTGTAGAGCCCCATCGAAAGCAAGCTCGTCAACAAAACGATCGCGACCACGGCAGCATTCAAATGTATGGAGCCTAGCGCCACTTGACCCTGCCTAACGCTACCGTAAAGAATAATTGCAGCGCCAAGCACAGAAAAATAGGCAGCAAGGAACTCTACCGTGCCAAGTACTAGCAACGGCGGGCGTATTGAGAAGTTTCTTGACCAGATGGGCATTGTTGTTCTTATGTCATGGCTTGCTCAAAACTTCAGCAAGCCGCATTTCATTCATCCATGAATGCGACGGAGCAATTTAAACTTCGTGCGTCATCGACCCCAACTCGGAATATATGCCACTCCGAATGTTGCCCTGTTCTCAGTGAAGTTCTCCGTCTCATCGTTGCTTTCTCTATCAACGTGTCGATAACTGACGAACATATTAAAAGCCTCGGAGAATCTGTAGCCAAGAGTCGCTCCCACTACAAGGTCATCATCCTCACGATCTATGTACTTGTAGTCCCTATTCCTGATAGTCACGTTGAAATTGACAAAGAAAGTCCTGCCAAGATCTCGTCCGATGAAAAAACGGCCGCTAAGAATGTCTCTATCTTGTGCTTCAGCAACACGTTCGGGGTACTTGAAATCGTCCTGATTCCAATCAAGCTCGACCGACATCCTGGTTCGTTCCCCGGTTAAATCGTATCGCGTGTAAAAGAAGTTGTTGCGGAACGGTGTAGTGTCATTATTCACATCGACCGTACCGCCAATTTCCCGGCCATTACCTTGTGAGGAACGGAAAATGTCTCCCTGGGTCGAGTACCGACTGCCACCGCTTAACAAGAGACTATTTGATTCGGAAGATACCCGAGTCCAGCTGGCCCTGACCAGATAGCCGTCCGCGACATCGTCTTCGATACCAAGGTTAAAGTCGAGTTCCGTATAGCCTACGTCGATATCAATGATGTTTCTTACGGAGTCGACATTGTAAGAAATAAACGCTTCGTGAATGTCAAAGTCATTCTGGAGTGCATCGTCTTTGAACTCCACACGTTCTGTTGATACGTTGAGGGAATATGTGGTTTCTTCGTTGCTGCGTCTGCCAATCTGAAATAGTCCCGATGTACGATCGTTGTTACTCAGGGACTCCTCATACCGGACTGTTGAATACCTTCCTTCGAGACCGATAAAGGCACGACTGCCCATGGGTATTAGTATCGTCGGCCCGGTTGTAAAAAAGTTTATGTTCTCTCTGTTTTCGGGGTTCGGTGATGAAAAAGGATCAGTCAGCTGTTGGCCGTAGTTATCCTGAATTGTCCAAATAAAATACTCTTCAATAAAACTGTAGTTCAAAAGCAAATCCAACGCACCGATAACTTCTGAATCAAAAGTCTCATCGTAATCCAGGTAGTCGGCAACGGCCTCGATCTGTGCAAGCATCCGATTCGTTTCTTCAAACAGAGTAAACGTCATACCTGCCGTCCAGATGCTGTCTGAAATCTCATTGCCGGCGGTCAGGAATATGTTGTCAGTGGTGCTATATCCTGCGCGCATTTCTGCTCCGAGCTCCGCCGCATTGGCCGAGCCCGTTGCAACTGCAAGAACTGAGAAGAGAAGCAAGCTCGGACAGAGCAAGTTCAGTTTATTATTATTAGACATTCCGTTTTCTCCTTCGCTCTCTTGACGAACTGCGCAAGCACAACATCCTAGGTGGACTTACTGTCATGACCGTATCCATACCCATACGTGTACTCGTTTTGGCTCCCCGCCTTCCTTGACTGGTTCAGAATGAGATTGACTGCCTTATCTTCACCAAGCACATGTAACGCTTCCCCTACGGCACCTTGAGACGTGTGTTCCGCCTTGACTACCAGTACGACCTGCCCTGCCATGCTGGTAAGGATTTTTGACTCACTTGTTCGAAGCAATGGGGGCGTGTCGAATACAACAATGCGCTGCGGTGATCGCGCGGCCAACGTCTTGACCAAATTCTCCATTTTGAAAGCGGAAAGCAATTCCGTGGCATTTAGTCTTGGTGCTCCAGCCGGGAGGACACTCAATCCGTCCATATCTGTCGGCACTACAAGGGACTCAGGCGAATGATTGTCACCGTCCAGGATATCCAGTAGCCCTGGCATCTTACCGACACCCAATACAGTGCTGATGTGCGGCTTAGCCACGTCCGCATCAACGAGCAGTACCGTGAGATCCTGTTCCTGAGCGATGCTGATTGCGAGATTTATGCTCGTAAACGTCTTGCCTTCGCCTGGTAACGCGCTGGTAACCATTATCAGGTTGCCATCTTCAATCTGTACGACGCGTTTGCCGAATGCATTCGCGATCAGCGGTCGTTTGATATCCCGATACTGATCTGCCAGCAATTCCTCGTGATAGTCCGGGGCAATGAGTCCTGCATCGCGCAAGGCCTTTTGATCCAGCTCGATCACCACACCATGCGTAATCTCGGACACGTCCTCACTTATCACAACCGGACCTGCTGCAATACTTGCGACCGAAGTAGCATCCTCGCGACGCCCCAGCTGCCTGTCAGACTTGGGGACGCCAGCGGATTGCAGTTTCTTCAGGGCTTCTTGAATTTTGCTCATGTACGAAACATCCTGAATCCAGGCCTAACTCTCTGACGCCAGGAGCCACTGCACAGCAGCAACACCGGTATCTTGAAGTAATACTGCGAGAACAAACGAAACTACTAGAAGAGCACCCGCAAGGGAAAATGAAGCAAAATCCAAGAACCGCTTGGCACGATGTTCTTGCACCCAGGTCATGCTGATCGCACCCAGTACAGGCCGACGACTAAAATGCCTTAGAGTATGCACATCACTGAAAACCGGAAGCCCGGTATGTCGTAGATAGGCAACGCCAGCTCCGGCTCCGAGCCCCACCGCTAATACCATTAGCAACATGATGCTGCGGCGCGGCGATACCGGATCAAGAGGCGATGCGGGCGGTTCAATGATATTGAAACTAATGACCTCTCTCTCATCGCCAGCTTCGCCCATTCGTTCACGCTCTTTTTGTACCAACATCTCGTTGTACAACCCACGAAATTGTTCGTAGTCACGATTGAGCTGAGCGTACCTCGCCTCGACATCGGGAATTGTGTTTATCTGGCCGTTGAGATCCCTGATCAGGGCTTCATGCTGTTCAATTTCGCTTTGCAGGCCCGCTATTACAACGCTCGAATTATTTAGCGCGATCTGCACACTTTGGTAAACGGGATTCGTAGCATTCGAAGCGCCCTCAATTCCGCTTCCCTGCGCTGACATTGCGGACATTTCTACTTTCCGCTTCTCATACAACTGCTCGAGTTGTTCGTTGATCGCAACGACATCGGGGTGCCGCTCTGTGTAACTGAGAAGCAGGTTGGACCGAGTGGACTCAAGCTCGCGAATTGAATTCTCTGTTGGGCTCCCTGTGATCGCGGACGAAACAGAGGCTGTCGCCCCGTCCGGCAGATTCGGCGTCTCGGTAATCAACTGACCTCGAAGGGCCCGCCGGCGATCCGTTTCAATACTTAGATTGAGGCGCAGCTGCTTCAAGAGATTCATTTCCTCCTGAAGTCGTTCAAATATTCCGCCGCTATCTCCTGGCAGCAATCCAATGTTCTCTTTCTTGAATGCCGCGAGTTTTTGCTCTACGTCAGACAACGCGTTGCCGTAGTACGTTAATTGATCATCCAGATAGCCTGTGGCCTGCTGCGAACCTTCTTCATTTCGTTCCAGAACATCGCTGACAAATCTTTCCAGCAACCTCGTAACAACGGCTATAGCCATTTCCCGGTCACGATCCCGAAACGTTATCGTGTAGAGATTCCTCGCATCGGCAGTCCTGCCGGCAGTGATGGTAATTCTCTCTTGCAGGCCTACTATCAGATAGTTGTAGTCTTCTTCCGTCTCTACGCGCTTGTCCAAACCCGTATCTCTGGCGACATTTTCCAGTTGCGGCCGTCCGAGCATCGCCTGCCGCACAACGAACACTGTATCGCCGACCCCTGGAGCTACACCAACCACACCCATTACCTCTACAAGGCGTGAATCTGCGTCGACAAATACCTGGGCTTGCGCCTCATACACATTCGGTAGTGTGTAGACATAGAACCAGCCAACGGCACACACACACCAGGCGATGGCCAGGGCCAACCACCGGAATCGCCACATTCCGCGAATTTCGGCGTATACGAGTTGAAATAGCTCCTGCATTAGAAACGTGATTCCGGAATTACAAGCACATCGCCCGGGAAGACCAAAATATTCTGTGACATATCACCAGCCATCAGGTCCTTAATTCTGACACGGCATTTCAGCTGGCCACTCTCTGTTTCCCGAATCAGGTTGGCGCGATTCCCTGCTGCGAATTCATCCATTCCTCCAGCGCCGACGACGATATCGAGGACGCGAATTCCGGCGCGGTAAGAAAGCGACTGGGGCACAACAACCTCACCGACTATCTGAATTTGGTTTGAAGCTCCCTGGCCCGTGACGATGACGCTCACATCGGGCGTCCGAATATACTCACCCAGTACAACTTCCATGTCGGCGGCCAGCTCAGATGGCGTCTTGCCGGCGGCTCTCATATCGTCGACCAACGGCGTCGATATTTTTCCGTCTGGTCTAACTGGCACGATCGCAGAAATCTCGTCATTGCGCCAAACAACGACGTTCAATGTGTCACCAGGACCGATCTGGTACTCTTCCGATTGGTTCGACGGTGCTTCGCATTGTTCTGCGTCGACCGTGACTCCACTTGAAGCACACCCACCCAACATTAATGCAGACACCAGCAAACCTGCGCCTAAGCGCATGTTTTTGCTTTCAAATTCGACCATCTTGGGTTGCTCCCCGAACACCTGGTTGTTCTTAGTCAACACTACTTAACATATTGTAGTAGGAAATAACGCGCCGTAGCGGCAGTTGCAAGAAGTGATTTTCTTGCGGAAAAACTACGTAATCCAAGATGTTACAGCAGGTGTTGGGCGCTGTCGTCAGGCAAATTCGCAGTGTTTGCAAAGTGTGAACTACGTCACACTTGGCTTCTCATGGGCGCTCACAGAATCAGCCTATTTATCGGCGACGCGCAGGCCCAGCGACACTATTGTTCCGGATCCAACAAGACTTTGGACGCTAACACTCCCGCCCATTGAGCGAATCGTCTCACGCATCTGGTATGCACCGATCCCCATGCCCTGAGTTCCCTTCGTGCTATCGAACGGTCTGAAGAGGCGGTCGCGGACAAACGCTTCATCCATTCCGGCACCCGTATCGGTGACCAGGACAGTACAGTCGTCGCCGTCATCGGACAGTTCTATCCTTACTTCGCCCTCGGGCGGTGTCGCCTCCTGCGCATTGCGAAGCGCGTGATAGACGGCCATCAACAAACGTTCTCGATCAGCCCGCACCCAAACCTGCTTCCCGTCAACGAGAGCCTCCGGCGATGGCATCCTGTCAGCGCATTGCGAGACCGCCTGATTGATGAGCTGATTCAATTCCACACGTTGCAACGGCGGTCCAACCGATCTTTGCTGAATGTGCTCGATGACGCGACGCAGTCGACTTACGCCCCCCTTGATGGTGGCAATCGCATCGTCGATAAACTCTGGATTGTCGCGGTGCTTTTGCGCGTTCTCGACAACCAGGGATTGCTGCGCTATCAGATTCTTCAGGTCGTGCATCAGATAGGCCGTTAGTCGATTAAATGCTTCGAATTGTCGGCTTTCAGCAAGCTGCTCAGTGGAAAGCTCCTGCGCAAGGTAGCTGGCAATCTGCTTGCCAGCGGTCTTCAGCAGGTCGTGATCCTCGAAGTTGAGTGTTAGTGGCGTGCGCGGCTGCGAGAGAAATACGAAACCCAGAAGATCACCTCCATCCAGCAAGGGAACAGCAAACGCAGTTTCCGGCCGTGCTGGCAGCTCGTCGTCGACCGACAGCATTTCGTAGCGATCTCGATTTCCGCTGTACTCTCTGAAGTCAATAATCCAACCGGTTTCCCGAAGAAAGCCCACGATTGAGTGGTCGCCCTTGATCACCTCCGGCGGACGCGGTGTGTTCCACCCGGCGACGCACGAATATTCTGTTTGGCCACGTTGTCTGAGCCAAAGTAGTCCGGACGGAACATCAACGACCTGCGCCAGCGCCTTTATGGCCCGTTTTCTCAGCGGCAATTCGTCATCAGGCGACGTTAGCGTTTCAATTAGCCGCAGCCATTCCTCGCGATAGTCGTACTTACTCTCGAAGAAGTGCTTCGTAATGTAGACACGAATTCTGGCTCTTGTCTGATCCGATACGAGCAAAACAGCTAACGTCAGCAGCGCCGCAACAAGCACGACCAGCTGCGCAGCACCGCCCCACGGACCACCAAGCGTGCGAATGTAAAAACCTGCTATGCCGATAACAGTGATGTAGATAACGGCGAACGCGATTGTTGTCGTATAGAAAACGACGCGCCGCGACACAAATATGCCCGCCAACCAGGATGGTCCGCGTACTGTTGCAATGCCGATAATCGGCACGCACATCAGCACAATGACGCCGCGAGCGCTCCACAAAGAGCCGCTGATCTGGTTGGAGAGAATTGCGTTTGAATACAATAGGATATCGTAGGCAAATACTGCTCCAACGCCCAGACAAAGATACTTCAGACCCTTACGTTGGGACGTCCTGGCATTGCGGAATATCTGCTCGAGCCCGACGAAAACAAACAGCGACGTGAGGAGTGAACCAAAGAAAAGCGTCCTGTGTAACTCCGGAAGAAATGGCCCTAATGAGATTCCGGAATTGGCCCAGGAACCGAGCAGGAGAACCAACGCTACGCACCCAAGCCCTGCGAATCGGGCAACCCGGAATCGCCGCTGACCGACAGCGCCCCCGAGGAGCATTGACATAAACAGCAACCAGAATCCGTCATGCAGTATTTCCAGCAGAAAAACCTGGAACGTGATTTCAGTGAAAGCCGGCGCACCAGAAGCCAGTGCCAGCCCCCATACCGCGGACGCTACTGCAGCTATTACGAGCCAGACACTATGAGATTTTCCGCGTGATTGTGGCAGGAGCATTAATGCCAGAACCAGAAACGCGATACCCGCAAACGAATAACCAATTACCGAAAATTCAGAGTTCATGAATAGCGTTGCGGCACACGATCAATGTGCTCCAGAGACGGGGACAATTTCTATCGTTTTCAATATATTATCAAAAGACAATGATTTAGTATGCGCGCAACTATGAACGCCCTCACCCACATTCGACGTAATCTGCCCCATATCGGCGTGGCTGTGCTTTCTATTGCGCTGCTCGGCATCATCGTATTCGCCCACGTACGAGATTCGACGCAGTCATCGCAGATGGCCAATGCATTTGTGAATTCGCTGCATGGCCCAGGATTCTCGTTTGTCGCCGTGTTCGTTTTTGCTTTGTTTCGAATTTGCCGCCGCAGCACGAAAAATTACCTGCATGCGGCAATAGTTGCGATGACTATCGGAGTGTTGTCAGAGGCCGTGCAGATACCCGGACCTCGCGATGCGTCTGCTTCAGACCTGATATTGGACGCGGCCGGCATTCTTGCCGGGCTCGGTATTTTCGCGGTGTTTGACCGGGACTTTCGGTCTGGGCTCACCGACAAATTGTGGTTGGGACTGGGCACGATCAGCATGTTGGCACTTGTTGTCACGTTTTCGCGCACAGCATTTTTTGGCTACACGGCCTGGTCACAAGATCGAGCCATGCCGACGCTACTAGCGTTTGAAAGCGCCTGGGAAAGATTAATCTATCGCCAGCCGTCCCGGAACAGTTTGAAACTGATCAAAGCCTCCTCCGAATGGCCTCAAGGAAGCAATCAGATCGCCTTTGCAACAGAATCCGGGCGAGCTGGGATATTTATTCAAGTGGAGCCATATTCGGACTGGAGCGACTATTCAACACTTAGCTTCATGGCAGCGTCGGGCAATGAAAATCTCCAGGTTGTACAGATATCTGTTCGGGACGTTCGTCAAAGAGGCGAAAGACGAAGCAATCGATACGTGGAACAACTTCAGGTCGGCCCCGAGCCACGGCGCTACAAAATCGATCTGTCAGTTGTCCGGGAAGTCAGCAATGGCAGGCCGTTCAATATCGCCAGCATTGATTCCTTCACACTCAGCACAACCGAACCCGGCAGTGGCGTAAGCTTGTACCTCGACGACTTCCGCCTCGAGTAGGAGCGCTGCCTGTAGGAGCGCTGCTCGCAGCGCGACCGCGACATCCATCAGAACTAAATCACCTCCCCGTCAGGTCTTCCCCGGCCTGTTTCTTTGACGGCCAGCCGGTTTCCGGCAGCTTCATCTACGACCCCAATGCCGAACTCTTCAACATCACGCCGAACGGCATTGCTGTGTATCGAGGCGGCATCCTCGAAATGAACGCGTCAGTAGGCGGTAAATCGTTCGCTGATGCATTCGGGATCATGGTTGTCGGTGACAACGCCGTTCAGGGCACCCGCGATATATTGCGCTTCACGCCAGGATTAAATTTTGAGGGATTCAACATAGCCGGGTTCGAACTCGTCGACGTGAGATTCCTCTGGATGACGAATTTCCCGGCTGGCACGCCCGACTTCCTGACCGGCCTTGAGCAACCTGCCGAACTGCCGGATATCCCTGGCGTGCTCATCCTGGACTTCATCAACCCGATCTCACCTGGGACTACCTTCAGCGTTAACTTCGAGAACTTGCTGGTAACGCTGGCACCGATAGAGGTAACCATGGACATCAAGCCGGGCAGCGCCGAGAACAGTATCAATCCAGGTTCCAAAGGCGTGATAACGGTCGCCATATTGTCCGCAGACACGTTTGACGCACTTCAGGTTGATCCGTTGTCAGTGTTGTTTGGCGTATTGCCGACACCCGAGGCGCGTGCACAAGGCCATATTGAAGACGTTGACGGCGACGGAGACGCTGACCTGGTGTTGCATTTCAGGACCCAGGAAACGGACATCACCTGTGGTGAAACCGAGGTGTACTTGTCCGGCGAGACTTACGACGGTCTATCAATTGTTGGCACCGACGCGATAGCAACGGTCGGCTGCAAGTAACCAGGTCCTGCCACACGCATCAAGGGCCCCTTCGGGGGCCTTTGATTCAGGCCTCGAGGATCGCCAGCACCTCGGCCGTCTTCGTCTCCATCAATGCCTGGTCACCCCTGCTCTCAACATTGAGCCTGACCACTGGCTCTGTATTCGACATGCGGATATTAAAGCGCCACTCGGCAAACTCGAAGCAGTAGCCGTCAAGATCGTCGACTTCCAGGGCATCTGGCGCATAACGTGAGTACAGTGTCTCCAGTGTCTGCTTTGCATCGGCCACTTCGCGATTGATCTCGCCGCTGATCGGGAACTTCGCCTGTCGTTCGCCAACCAGCTCGCACAGCGACTTGCCTGTCACGGAAACCAGCTCGGCGACGAGCAACCACGGAATCATGCCGCTGTCGGCGTAGGAGAATTCGCGAAAGTAGTGGTGCGCACTCATCTCGCCGCCGTAGATGCCGTCAACCTCGCGCATCGTCTCTTTGATAAACGAGTGGCCTGATTTGCTCTGCACAGCCTTGCCGCCCGCTTGTGCGACGATGTCCAGCGTGTT
>Ga0255052_10002306_pt1 | contig 13858 bp, 8 predicted proteins | sample JV7_2_21_MG_FD_188632 | JGI IMG/M metagenome (GOLD analysis project Ga0255052, IMG submission 188632) | Seawater microbial communities from Jervis Inlet, British Columbia, Canada - JV7_2_21 | ecosystem: Environmental > Aquatic > Marine > Inlet | place: Canada: British Columbia | collected... | reverse complement strand
CACGTGGCCGCCGTGGATGAGCAAGAGCGTGGGGTAACGAAAAGCGGGATTGAAGGAAGGGGGCTTGGTGATAAATCCTTCGATCTCAAGGCCGTCGTGGCTCTTGAAATGGATTTCCTCGGTTTCGCCGAGCGTGATCTTGGAGAAATGCTCCTCATTGACATGAGTTAGTTGGCGAAGGCCGTGTTCGGCGGCGACGAAAATCTCGCCGGGCAGTCTGGGTTTGCTGATCCGTGCGACCAACGCACCATTGTTGGCGAGTGAGAAGGCACCCGCGCTGACTTGGCCGGCGATAAGCCGGGTAATTTTACCGCCCTTGGCGGGGATGCGCGCGATGTGATTCTCGCCGCTGTCCTCGACATTAGAATAGATGTACTTCCCATCTTCAGAAAATCTGAGCCCTGAGACGTTGCGATCGAGGTCCTCGGTCAGGAGCCTGGATTCGCCACTGTGGGGATCGATCACCGCGAGATGCTTAGTGGTGTAGTTGCTGCCCTCGACATCGGGAACCGAAGTATATGCGATGAATTTGCCATGGGGATGCCATGTGGGCGAAGCGTCGGCTCCCGGGGAAGTTGTCAGTTGAATCAGGTTCTTACCCTTATCTGTGTTGTCCGCATCCACGAGCCATATGTCCGTATTATAATTGCCGTCGGGCTCTTCAGTGCGGTTGCTCACGAAGGCGATGGTCTTTCCGTCGTGCGACCACGCAGGGCCCGAGTCGTCATAATCGCCAGAGGTAGCCTGGGTGAGCTTTTTCGATTCGATGTCATATACATAAACGTGATCGCGTCGATGGTCGAGATAGCCAGTGTAATCACGCTTGAACTGGAGGCGGTCAATCACCCAGGGTTTGCCTTTCGGCCACTTTTTGGAGGCATCCTTTTCCCCTTTATTGGGGGAGTCCTTGTCCACCTCATCGGGGTCAGGGTCCTTCAATACCAGGAGCAGTTTCTTTTCGTCACGGGAGAAGTTGATTGAACTGATGCCTCGTTCGAGGCTGGTAACTTGCTGCGCCTCGCCGCCATGGACCAGATCGAGGAACCACATTTGAGACTTGCCACCGTTGCGTGCCGAGCGGAAATACAGCTTCTTCCCATCCCGGCTGAATCTCGGCGCCCGGGAGGAGACCGCTTCGGCCGTCATGGGGATGGGCTCGCCGTTTCCAGTCGCCATCATCCAGATGCGTGTTTTTGAACTATTCTCTTCAAAATTGCGGGTGCTGACCGTATAAGCCACCCATTTGCCGTCGGGCGAAAGTTCGGGGTGGCCGACATGCTTGATCTTGAAGGTGTCATCAATTTCCAGGACTCGTAAAGAGGGAGGCGACGTATCCTCTTCAGGGTCCTGCGCCGCCAACAAGGTGCATGGCAATAACGTGAAGATGCAAAGGATCGATGCAAGTGATTGAACTTTCATCTTTCTGCCTCTCATTCATAATGTTTGCGTGTAAACCCAGATCGACGCAACGCCATCGGTTGCAGTGAAGTATTTCCTACACTAGATCAACTTCAAGCAATGATCTGCTTGAATAGATCCAGATCAATATTCCGGCCGCAAACTGTCAGCACCACCTTTCTTCCTTTGAACGAGTCCTTCATTTTGAGGAAACCACCTACACTCAGGGCTCCCGAACCTTCGACTACCAGGCGATGATGTTCAAATAAGATGCGTATGGCGTTGGCGATCTCCTCTTCAGTCAGGAGAGTGATCTCGTCCGCATATTTTTGAAGCAACTCCAGTGTGATACTATCCAGGTCCACGCCACCGGCACAGGTGTCAGCCAGGGTCGAAAATGTTTCCATCTCTAACATTTTGTTGGCTTTGACCGATTCGTACATGACCGGAGATCTTTCTGGTGAAACGCCTATGATCTCAATATCCGGATTGAAAGATTTTAGCCAGCCCCCTGAGCCGGAACACAGGCCGCCACCTCCAACAGCGAAAAAAGCGGCTTGGACATCAGGCAACTGTCTGGAGATCTCCAAACCACAGGTGCCCTGACCGCCAACCACGACGGGATCGTTGTAGGGTGAAACATATATTTTACCTTCTTGCTGGGCCACTTGGCGGGCACGCTTCTCGGGAGCCCAACCGTCCTGCCCATAAAGCTCCACATCATAGCCATGGTCCTTCATCATTTGCAGGCGGGATGCTGCGATATTTTCGGCAACATAAATAGTGAGTTCGCAACCGCGTATTTTCGCAGCTTCGCCTATAGCCAAGGCAAAATTTCCGGTCGATGCCGCCACCACGCCCTTGGCCAATTCTTCTTCGGTTAAAGACATTATCTTGCTGACTGCGCCACGAAATTTGAACGAACTGGTTTTTTGCACCAGATCCAACTTCAAATAAACTTCCGCAGACGTCAGTTTGCTCAGGTACAGTGAATATTCCAGCGGAGTCTCATTAATATACTTCCGGGATCTTTCTTCGGCGCCCAACACCCATTGACGAACTCTATTTTCCTGCTGTTTGCCTGTAACCATTACTGTTTCCCCTCTTCGAAAGAACGGTTAATCAACGAACTATTCTATTTCTTTCAGGCCATGATAGACGGCTTTGGCGATCTGAATGTCTTGAACCGCCACCCCGGTCAGGTCTGCGATGGTAATTTGTTCCCCAGAGCGTCTGCGGAGCTCTGGACTGATAATCACGTTTCCCAATTCAACAATCCGCTCCTTCTGAAGCACGCCCGCGGCCAGGGCGTGGTGGATCTCGCCCCGCAATAGACATTGGCTGATACTGTCAGCGACAACAATATCGGCTTTGTGCAGAATCCGCGGATCCAATTCATTCTTCTCCGGAGTGTCGGATCCCACGGCGGTAATATGCGTGCCCTTGCGGATATTGTCGGCGGACAACAAAGGTGATTTCGAGGGAGTTACCGTGACGATAAGATTGCAGTGAGCGCAAATATCTTTGGTACTCAACACCGTCTGGACGCGGTATCCCAAAAGCTCCATATCCTTCTTGTAGTCATCCAGTGCGCTGCGGTCTATGTCCCATACCATGACCTCGCTGCAGCGGGTAACATGTGCCAGATATTCGAGCTGCATCCGGCCTTGGATGCCGGCGCCTATGACACCTATGCACTCGACATCTTTCGGAGCGAGGTATTTGGCGCTTACAGCACCTGCGGCTGCGGTACGCACGTTCGTGAGATAGCACTCGTCGTTAAGAGCGCAAACCAAATCGCCTGTTCCTTTTCTGAAAAGCAGCATGAGTCCGTTACTTGTATAGCGGTTTGAAGCGGGGCTCTCGAAGAATCCAGAAGCAATCTTGATGACATAGTAATCATCATCCAGGAGATATCCGTATTTGATATGAGTCTCGCCCGGCGGTTCCTTGAATTGTAGTTCCCCAACAGGAGGGATCACTGCCTTGCCTTCGGAATAGGCAACGAATCCCTTTTCGATCTCCGGGACGGCTTGTATGGACTTCAATACACTCTTGATTTGGGCGAGATCGTAAATTTTGCTCATCGGATGTTTTCCTTTCCGATTCACTGATAGGCTTCATTATCCTGGATCAGTTGAGGGATATCGACCAGATTCTTGATTTCATCCAGTTTCAGTACTGCGGCCAACGGTTCACCTCCTGTTGTAAAAAGGACCAGAAAACATACACCTTCACCAGTAATGACCAGCCTTCTCCTGGTAATTACGTGGCGTCAACGCAAACAAGAAACCATCGACAATAAGCTCGAGCATTCTCACCAGGGGACAGGTTGAGACGTACCCATACCCGGTCCAAATAATACGGCGTTGAAAAATAGTCGCTGTATGCCCGGCAGCCACGTTCTCAAGGTCGGGACCACAGCGAATAGAATTACCTGACCCTGTCCCAAAGACTCGACCGTGGCATAGGCTGTATTTGCAAGGCGAACTCTCGCTTCAGGCCAGAGCAGTCCACTCAAACGAAGCTGCTCCTTATCGTCCAGCCGAACCACCGTCGAAGCCGGGTGCTTGGACATGAACGCGTAGCTGCCCATGAACATAATTGGGAGCCTTTCTTCCAGACCAAATCCAAGCCAGTGTTCTGTGTCGACATCTCCGGCAAGGAATACACCGGCCGGACTGAAAATCCGCTGCCATTCGTCCGTGCGTTTGAGCTTCTCGATGCCCTCCTTGGCATCTTCGTCTTTTTGGGTCTTCTCCTTCTCGCTGTCTTCTATCTGGGCCTGCGCATCTTTCGTCTTTTTCTCAGGCGTTTTTGCTGCCCATATCTCGCTTGGGTCAATCTTGATATCCCGGGCGGATCTTTCGCGCTGGACAGCCTCTTTATAAATGGAGAGGTCCTTGAGAACATTACGCCTCAACCGCACAGACGAAAGTCCTCGTTCCTTTCCGGCCAGAAATACGGCTGAATTGCCGGACGCAATCAGCGTTCCGCCCTCTTCAATCCAGCGTTTTATTCTTCTTGAGGCTTTATCGTCAATTATACGGTCAAGTCCATTGCTGCTCGGAAGAATCAGAACATTGTATTTTCTAAGGTCGATTTGACCGATGCCCTGGATGTCAATAGCAGAGCTTCGCAGTCGAAGTTCATGGTCAAGAAGATACCATGCTGAGCCAAAAGACGTCGATGAGATGGGCCACTGTGAAGCTATCGCCACTCGCGGCGCCGCCAGCAACTCGAACTTCCGGGAACCAAGGTCAGGACCATTCTCAGACAGAGCCGTGTCCACCGGATGCACGTTGATATCAAGCTCGTCGCAGATTTCCTCCAAAATAGCGAAAAGGCTTTTCGGATTCTCGTGAGCACGCAAAAGGATGGTACCTCGCTCGTAGCTTCTTCCTTCTATCTGAAATGGCTTGGTTGCCACTCGCAGATTGCATTCGTTCTCAAAGAGACGAACCAACACCGGATAGATGCCTGAACTGGCGAAATCAATAATGTAGCCGTAATCGCCCCTGTCCTCCAACTTGGATGAACTCCGCAGCAACTTCGAAGTATCCGATGAAGAGTCTACCTTTGGCACTCTCTTGGCCCAGTAGGCCTCGAGTCCAAATGCCATCGCCAGGTTCCAGGAACTAACGTCGTAAATGCGCGTGGCGCGACGGTTTTCCAGTTCTTTGCGCTCGTCGGCCAAGAAACCGTCAGTGAAGTGCGGGTCAAACGCCAGAAGTGTGTGGAGCATCCGTCGATGGGGCTGGCTCGATTTTGCCACCAGCGTCCCTGCGGGTAACTCTTTCTTCTCGATCTTGTTGCCCCAAAGGTCGGTTATCTCTTCAGCCTCGAAGCTGCCCTCGGCAAATTCTGCTTCGATACCTTGATGCCTAAGCAGCTCGACCAGAGACCTCCACCTTGACACGTCTGTGGCAGGCGGCAACAAGAACGTTTCGTTGTGCGGTCCCTTGTCAGAAACTGCCCATTGTCGTTCAGCCAAAAAATCGCTCAGAATTTCGCGTCTGTTGGCCGCAAGGGTCTCAAGGTTCGTCAAGCTGCTTATAATATGATGCTGTACAGTCTGACGGTACGTTGTTTCAAGCCCTGTTGGTTGTTTCACGGAGGTTGCATTCGTTCCCGCCTGCTCATAGAGCAAACCAATCGAGCCCAATATGTTTGCCCATGAGCTCGCGTATATTGGGCTCCATTCCGAATACCAACTCTTGGAATAGTAGCTCCACCCATGCCGGTTAAAGGCTGCGGCGTGGTCCGACCCGAAACGCTTGCGCCAGGACAAGTTCTGTTGGGAAAGGTAGACATTGAGCGGTTCGCGCGGCGGATCCATAAGATAGGTATCATAGGGGCCCATTTCGTGGGAATCGACAAAAAGATGAGGGTTCCAGGAGTGTATCGCGCGGGTTAGCGTGTGCACTTCCGGTTGAGTTTGTGCCAGCCAATTCCTGTTCAGGTCGAAAAGATAATGGTTCCCGCGGCCCTGCGACCACAAACCCCTATGCTGCATCGACTGGTAGTCAGGGCTCGAAATGGCCCCTGTCAGATGCTCAAGCTGGCTCAAATACCTTTCTCTTCCATCGGGATTCATCAACGGGACAATGTGAATCACAACTCTATCCACAAGGTTCCGCGTCGCTTTATCTCTTCCGGCAGCGAGATGATAAGCAACGTACATTGCTGCATCCGTACTCGAGAGTTCATCGCCGTGAATGCTGTACCCGAGCCACGCAACGGCCGGCATTGTCTCCAAAATCCGCTGCGCTTGCTCGGGCCCAGAAAGTCTTCGTGGATCTGCAAGCCTTGAATTGTTCTCCTTGATCTCAGCAAGGCGCTTGTGGTTGTCGGTGCTGGTGACAGTAAGGCAATAGAGCTCTCGCCCTTTGTGGCTTTGGCCGTAACTCGTAAGCCTGACACGTGGTGATGACTGAGCCAAAACTTTTAGATATCGCACAAGCATGTCATATCGAACAGCCTTCTCACCGAGTCGATGACCAATCACCGTTTCGGGACTTGGTATGGCCGGATCAAAATCAGCTTTCTCAAAGAAGGGCCTTTGCAATTCGCTGCCGGATACGACCGGCGCACTCGCCTGGCAACTGCCGCAAAACAGACCAATAGCGGCAGTTGCTAATGTGAGAAGGTGAGTACCGATAGTTCCGTGGACCATCCTTGTTTTCACGTCCTCCGTTTTAAGCAATTGCCTCATTTCCATTCTTCTTCTCACATGAAATCCTCGCAACTATTAGGCAGGGGGGCTGGCTTGCCCGCCAGAATCGACTCTACTTATACAGTAAAAGCACCTTATGTCAACACCTATAGTCGGTATAAAGCGTTGCTTCTAAACGGCGGAGCAAGACTGCGCCACGCTTACTTATATTTGGGTCGAAGAGCATGACATTATTGTTGACAACAAGTTGGCAACAGGCAACAATGGAAATACACTTTTTCTCCCGGATGAAGAATATCGATTCAAAGAAAAGAGCGTTTAGGCGATTTTTGCGGCAACCTTTATGCGGGCCTTTGAGTCTTTTCTTGCCAATAGCGGCAATGAGACTCAGTGGATAGTTGGGTAGGCATATAGTTAGGAATACCGAGACGCCAGGCTGAACGGAACTCGTGAAAAGAAGACTTCTCACTAAAATTGCCGCTTCTGCCGTCTTCTTCGCAGCCGTCTGTGCGATGGCGGCCCTGTCAGAACCGCACCAGACAGCCGACACTCAAACGGCCCCATGGTACAGCATCATACCGCCGCTGATGACAATTGTGCTCGCATTTCTTACCCGAAACATGCTGCTGAGCATCGCCGTTGCTATCATCACAGGCGGCCTGCTCACAACTCTGCCATCCGACCCAACCAGCCTGAGCGCCATCCTTGCAGGCCTTAAAGCAACCGTTTCCTACCCAATCGACACGTTAACAAACATAGACAATTTGAAAATACTTGCTTTTGTCCCCCCAATCTTTGCCATGGTCGAAATCATCATCGTCTCAGGAGGCTTCACGGCAATACTCCAAAAACTCCTGCCGCTGATCAAAACTAAAAAATCCGCCCAAGCCGCCACCGCCCTGATGGGACTCATCTACTTCTTCGACGACTATTCAAATGCCGTGATTGTCGGCTCGGCAATGCGACCGGTCACAGACCGATTCGGAATCAGCCGCGAAAAACTCGCCTTCCTCGTCGACGCCACCAGCGCACCGATAACGAGTCTGGCCGTTATCAGCACATGGATCGCATACGAAGTGGGTCTCTTCGCCGACACTGCACGAACACTCGGCATCGAAAGAGACGGATATTCAATGTTCTTCGACTCTCTTGCCTTTCGATTCTACAGCATCCTGATGCTGGGTTTTGTCTTTGGCCACATACTCCTCGGCTGCGACTTCGGCCCAATGAAGAAAACACAAGACGAAGCAAAAAAGAATCCGCCTGTAGATACTGATAGTGCCGCACCAACCAAAAGAACTGACGACAAACCTACAGCCGGCATGCTTAACGCTATTGTACCCCTGGCCGGGCTTATTCTCTTTCACGTTACTGGACTTTGGATCGACGGAGGTGGACCCGCCAAAACCACCGGCCTTGCCTCAGTCTTCCACTGGCAGTACTGGCGTGAAGTCATCGGCGGCAGTGAAAACAGCATACTCATTCTTATTTATGCCGCCCTGTTCAGCCTGACCCTGGCAGTGCTGTGTGCAGGCCTTTCGCGCTCGCTGCAAATTCCTGCTATCATCAAATGTATCATGACCGGAACCAAAAAATGCCTCCTCCCGTGCCTTATTCTTATCTCCGCGTGGTCGCTCAAAAACTGCTGCGATAGCCTCAGTACGGAACGTTTTCTCACGAACTTACTTTCCGATAGCGTCCCGCCAGTTGTTTTCCCAGCGATTGTCTTTCTCGTCGCTTCTGTAACCTCATTCGCCACCGGCACAAGCTGGGGCACAATGGCAATCATCATACCAACCGCTGTGCCCATCGCTTTCGCACTCGACGGACACACATACGGCCTGACGACGATTATCACACTCGGAGCCGTTCTCGACGGCGCAATCTTCGGCGACCACTGCTCACCCATCTCGGACACGACGATAATAAGTTCCATCGCCTCTCGCTGCGACCATATCCAGCACGTCCGAACCCAGATGCCATACAGCCTCTTCGTCGCAGCCCTTGCCCTCTTATGCGGCTACATACCCGCCGGCCTCGGCCTCTCACCGCTATTGTCTTTCACAATCGCACTCACGGCAATGGTCATTGTCTTCCTCACCCTCCCACGGCTCAGGCCAAAAGAAACTTCGCCATTTATTGGAAACGGAACGCTGAATAACGGCTCCGACTAGCAGCGGCGAAGTTTGTGAGAAATCCGCAGGAAGCCAAAGCCGAGTGCAATCAGGGGTAGGAAATACAACAAACATACGATAATCCAGGACGTTACCGCAGCCGGCCCCAATGCCACGGCGTTCGTGGTGATATTGTTAAAGCCAAAAGTCGGGACAAAGATGAGCATCACCAGAGCCCAAAGACTTAACTTCGACTTCTTCATTGTGGTCTTGTGTCCGGTCATCTGAATCCATCCCAGACGATCAATCAGAAGTAACAAGCCTGCGCAAATCGGCCGAACAGGTCTACGTTCGTATTCACGCTGTCACTGGCGGAAGCGGCAGTTGATCCTGCCCATAGCGGCGGGCTTCTGTTTCCATGAGCGTTGTCAGATCCTTTTTTGTTGTCTCCGGCAGTCTGCTCGGCTGGTAAGCTTGCCGCAATCTGTTGACCTCATCGCCAAGTCGTGCGTTGATGTCTGCAGCGCCCTGCTGTTTCCAACGCTGTCTGTTTGCACGGTCGATAGCGATCCCTGGCGAGTAGATCTCTTTATCGCGGTGACGCATGGTATGATCCGCTATTAGCAGGTGTTTGTCTCCGAGAAGCTCCTGGAAGATAGCTATTGCGGGGAAATCGTCTTTGGGTGTTACGCCGTCGATTAATCTAAAAGCCATTCCGCACATTTCGTTGTCAAGTATGAGTTTTTCGAGCGACTGGCAGTTTTCAAAATCTATCATTCCTGGGCCTGAGATGCTGTTGATCCCGGACAGGGCGGCCAAGGTAGCGCCCATTGAGCTTTCCAGACCGGCCTGTGCATCAATTCGTTTTGCGTCGCTCATGGCAGTGAAGGCTTGTGTGGGCAGATTGAGGTATTTTCCGATTTCGTTGAATGAGCAGTCCAGCATCATCGTCTCAATTGCGCCCATGGGAGTGGTTTCGTTGCGGATGTCAAAAATAGCAGGTGAGCCGCCTGCGAGAATTGGCGTGCCGGGGTTCAAGAGTTGACTGATGACAATTCCACTGAGAACTTCGGCGGTCTGCTGAATAAGCGTTCCGGTAAGTGTGACAGGTGCCGTAAAGCCGGCAAGAGGCATAGCGATGATTTCTACAGGTATTGAGTATCGGGTGCAGTCTATGAGGTTCTGTGATGCTACTTCGCCCCACTTCAAAGGTGAGGTCGGGCAGCATGAGAAGGTGCAAAGTGGTTTTTTCTTTAACTGGCTTTCCGAACCCCTGACAGCGAGCAGCAAATCCTTCATGACGGTGAATGAATCGATGGTAAAAACGCCGGTGACTACGGGTTTTTCGCAGTAGAGGAGGCTGAGGAAGAGCCTATAACTGTCGGAGATTTTTTCGTGTACATCTGTGGGTATGAAAGCCGTACTTGTTAGTGCGATATTGTCAAGTTGACCAATGATCTTTGAAAAGTCAATGTAGTCATTTGTGAGCGGCTTGCGAATTTGCTGGGTTTGGCCATCGAGAAAATTAAGTGCGCTCGATCCGGGGGTAAAATGTACGTTGTAGTCAGAGAGGTCGTGGGTCTGGTTTCCCATGACGTCATAGAGCTTGAATGAGTTGGGGGCTGTTCTTAACGCCTTTTGGATAATATCATCTGTCATGTTGACGTGGAAGTTATCCATATCGATCTTAGCCTGGTGGTCTGCAAGCATCGACAGAATCTGTTTGTTATGTATCTGCAATCCAAGGCGGCAGAGTATATCTACGGCCTCGTCGACAATCTGTTTGATTAGCTCATCAGTTAAGAATCTTACGGTTGGCCTCACAGCAATGCTCCTCGTTGTATTTGCCACGTGTTTGTCGTCCTACCTGGGACTTCCCAGATAACATCGTATTTCCTTGCTCAAATATCCCAATGCATCGGGACTGAGTTTCCTCTCCACTATAACGTCAAATCCATCACAAACTCAATTTCTTTGTGTGTCAGTCGAAGATATCTCATTTCAACGGCAGTCTGCCACTCGATCTCCAGAGCACATACTTGCTGTAGCATGTGAGATTCCGGCGAGCTGTCCAGATGCCTTGACCACACGGCAAAGAAACCTCTGGTATTCTGGATCTGGCAGATGCTTCGTGACACACGGACTGTGATTTGATAGCATAGGGCCTATGGAGACCCCTCAAGGCGGTCTTGCAAGGAGTACAGACCATGAGCAAGATAGGCTGGACAGACATTCAATTCAAACGTTTGAAAGAACTTGGCGCCGATCCACAGACTTCCACCCTGTTTGACACCAGTCAAGAACGTAACCGTTCCTATCAGATATTGGAGAAGAGACTGGTCAAACGTGAGAAAGCACGGCTGGATGAATTTCTGACCACTCAACTTCAGACCAAGCTCCATAAGCTTGAATGCCGCTTAACCGACGTTCTTAATCAACAGGGTTTTGCACGAGTGACTACTCCTACGATAATATCCAAGGCCCAACTGGCTAAGATGTCCATTGACGAACAACATCCACTTTTCAATCAAGTGTTTTGGATTAGCGCCAAGCAGTGTTTACGACCCATGCTGGCTCCGAATCTATATCGCGTCATGTATGAATTGGCAAGACTGGGCAGAAGGCCGATTCGTTTTTTTGAAATCGGTCCTTGTTTTCGAAAAGAATCCGATAGCGCCCAACACAACAATGAGTTTACTATGCTCAACCTGGTTGAGATGGGATTACCGCAAGACAATCGTCATGAACGTTTGGTGGAATTAGGTCAATTGATCGCGGATGCAGCCGACCTGAAAGAGTATGGTTTTGAGAAAGAAAGTTCTGTGGTTTATGGCGATACCATCGATATCGTCTGTGGCGACAACAAGCTGGAAATCGCTTCTGGCGCGATGGGCCCACACCCCTTGGATTCAGCCTGGAGAATAACCGACACCTGGGTAGGGTTAGGCTTTGGCCTGGAACGCATGGTCATGATGACAGAAGGAAGCGATAGTATTGGAAAATGGGGCAAGAGCCTGGCGTATCTGGATGGTATCCGGTTGAATTTCTGATAAAATGTCCATGTTAGTCGCCATCATCGGGGGAAATCTTCAAGGGGTGGAAGCCACCTACCTGGCCAAGAAGGCCGGGTGGGAGGTGCTGCTCATCGACCGAAATCCCCAGGCGGGCGCGTCCTTGATGTGTGATCGTTTTCTTCCACTGACGATTACGAGCGAAACCGATCCGCATGAGATTCTCAAACAGATTGAGCTTATTATTCCGGCGCTGGAGGACAATAGCGTTCTTCGCATTCTGACAGACTGGTCTTCACAGACGGGAATTCCACTGGCCTTTGACATGGAGGCCTATGCGATCTCGTCTTCAAAAAATAGATCGAGCCAAATATTTAACGAGATCAATATCGAAACTCCCAAACCCTGGCCCCAATGTGGTTTTCCCATAGTGGTCAAACCAGATGGCGAAAGTGGAAGTCGAGGTGTTCAGATCATCCATAATGAAAAAGAACTGACCTCGAACTTCCCAACAAAACACTCTTTAAACGGCATGGTGGCACAGGAGTATCTGGAAGGGCCATCCTATTCTATCGAAATAATAGGTCTTCCAGGTAACTATACCCCCCTCCAGGTCACAGAATTACATATGGATCACCATTATGATTGCAAACGGGTCCTGGCGCCCTCTGGATTGGACTCACCACGGGTGCGTGAATTCGGGCAAATGGCGATTCGCGTGGCTGAACGTATCCAGCTTAGAGGACTCATGGATATGGAGGTTATTCTACACGACGGCCAGCTAAAGGCACTGGAAGTTGACGCCCGTCTTCCCAGCCAGACGCCCACCACGGTATCTCACTCGGCGGCAATCAATATGGTAAAACTCCTGGCCGAGTTGTTCTCAACCGGGAAGATAAACATCAATCATATTGACACGCCACAAGCCACGATTTATGAGCATGTCAAGGTGACGGAGAATCATATTGAGGTGATGGGAGAGCACATTATGAGCAGTGTCGGTCCCCTAAGATTGTTTCAAGGACTATTTGGAGCGTATGAAGTGATCAGCAATCTTGACCCCGAACTGAACGAGTGGGTGGCTACTCTCATATTTAAGGGAAAAAACATGGAAGAAGTTCTTGGCAGAAAGCAACAAACATATGAGAATATTCGCAACAAGGTAGGGCAAATCGCTCAGGACATCTAATGACACGATTACGTACTGAGGACATTAAACATATCGGCCAGGATTTGAAGGCCTACGATCAACAGCTATTGAATAAGACGGGCCAAACCTTAAAAGGCATAGCCTGTCACGCGCTTGGTATGCCTGACGATGAGTTTGAGGACATCGTCAATTCATACAAGGTATGTGTGATCCCCTTGACCTGTGGCCAGGGAGTCATCAACTGTTTTTCCGCTACAGTAAGCGACATCATCAGTCATCTGGGTCTTCGTTCATCCGTGGCTCAAGAGTCAGATGCAGCTGGAATCGCGGAAGCCTTTGAGAATAATTCCGATATTATCCTATTGGCGGATGATGATCGTTTTGTAGCCATAAACGTTTATACAAAGTACGTCTCCGACAATATCGAAATGACGGCCAAAGGGTTTGTGGCGGGACTTGATCTAATGGCCGGAGGCCTTAGGGGAAAAGAGATCCTAGTCATTGGCTGCGGGGAACTGGGTCGTTATAGTGTCAAAACACTCGTTGCCATGGGTGCTCGGGTTTCTGTATGCGATATCAATCCTCAACTCACTTTAGCTCTGCAAAAAGAGATCATGGATGAACTGAAAACCTTCATTCAAATAGATAATGACTGGCGTTCGGCGCCAGGAAGATACCGGTGTATGATTGACGCCACGCCCTCTGCCGACTTCATTGACGCGTCGATGATCATGGGGGGCACCTGTGTCGCGGTTCCCGGTGTCCCGTGTGGATTGAGTTCAGAGGCGAGGAATGAACTATCCCACAGATACTTACACGACCCTCTCCAAATTGGCGTGGCCACCATGGTGGTAGACGCTGCAAACCATAACCGATAAGAGACCCCCATGAGTTCCGAAAAGAAAGACAAACCACCTGCCCGAAGGTACTACCGCAAGCGCGTTCATCTATTTAGCTTGATTGACAAAATCAAACTGTGGCCTTCCCGTAAAGGGATTCTGCACGGCAT
>Ga0255052_10002305_pt1 | contig 13861 bp, 9 predicted proteins | sample JV7_2_21_MG_FD_188632 | JGI IMG/M metagenome (GOLD analysis project Ga0255052, IMG submission 188632) | Seawater microbial communities from Jervis Inlet, British Columbia, Canada - JV7_2_21 | ecosystem: Environmental > Aquatic > Marine > Inlet | place: Canada: British Columbia | collected... | reverse complement strand
GGCAGGATCAGGTGCAGTAAACCCACGTGCACGAAGTTATTCGGGTTCTTGTCGGTAAAAAATGGGCGGTCGCCGCGATGCCGACGGGTGCGCTCGATATACTCACTCCCAAGGCGTTTGAACCCGTCTGCGTCAATGTTCGCTATAGAGGTCGGGTAGCGAGCGGGGGGCATGGTCAATTTCCGCCTGGACCGGATCATTTGAGACAGATCATGCAACTCGTGGGTCCCGTCCACCTTGGAGTGGCTCGACAGGATTTGCTCTAACAGGGTTGAACCGCTCCGTGGCAGGCCAACAATTAATATCGGGGCAGGATCAGGGTCCCCATGGCCAGCGTTGTCTTCAAGAAACTGCTGCGTGAAAGCCTCTATCGACAAGGTGGTCCTCTCCAGGTTCTCGACGCGGTCATAGAACTCCTGGTCGCGTCGCAGACTGTTGCCACGATCGATGAACTCGAACGCCCGGTCGTAGTCCTTGCGGCCCTCGAACTCCAGACCAAGCGCATTGTTCAATTGCACCTGACCCTCGTGCGGGATGCGCTCATCGTCGAGCAACGCCAGCATGTCGTCAACTTCCTGATCCTCGAAACGGAACGTCTTCAGATTAGCCAGGCTCCAGTACGCTTCGACATGCAACGGGTTCGCGCTTATGCTTCTCCGAAAGGCGGCAATTGAGCCATCCTGGTCTCCCATCGTTCGAAATGCGTTTCCTTTACCGCACAATGCCCCGACATGATCCGGTGAAATTTCAAGTGCGATGTCAAAAGACTCCAGGGCATCCTGGTGACGCCCCGCAGAGGCAGAGGCAGCCGCCAGCCAGGTATGCCCATCGGGTGCGCGTCCCAGCCTGATAAGCCTCTTTGCGCTCTTGATAGTGTCGTCGAATTTCTCCTGATCGAACTGCACACGGCACAGCTCGGCCCAGGCCTTGTTAAAACCTGGCGCCACCTCAACCGCCTGCTTCAACAGCACTTCCGCGCCGGCGTACTTTTTTTGCCTAACGCCGAGTCGAGCCCACAAGCGCATCGCCGAAACATTGTCAGGATGGCGAATCAGAATCTGGCGGTAGAGCTTCTCCGCTTCCTCGTATTTTTCTTCTTTTTCCAACCCGGCCGCCTCGGCGATGTCCTTGTTGTCCTGATTGAACTCGATAAACTCGGCCTTTAACGCCCGTGCCTCTTCCACGCGGCCCAAATCCATAAACACCTGCCCCAGTTTCATACGTATTCGTTGCCGCTTGGGGTCGAGTTTCAGGGCGTGTTGAAATGCTTCGGCCGCGGCGGTCGGCTGGCCTTGCGCGAGCAACAGATCGCCGCGCACCTCGTGTGGGCGTGCGAACTCCGGATAGATGGACAGTGCATGTTCGATTCGCGCGCTCGCCTCGTCGAATCGCTCGAGCTTTACCAACGCTCGAGCCGACAGGACCAAGAAGTTGGCATCCTGTGGGTGCTGGTCCAGCAGACCCGCGCAGACGGCTTCCGCGGATTCGGCCTCGCCGGTCTGCAGATATGTCTGTGCCTGCTGAAACCGTTGTTCTATTTCATGGGAAATCGATCTTCTCCAGACTTCGTGCCGTGCGTACGTTACCGCACTGGCCTGGACAATGCGCAAGTTTAACGCGCTCTCGCTTAGTATTTGATTGCCTCAGGAATCTTCCTCAGTCGGCAATAGACACCGTTATTCCGCTTCTTCGGAAAATCCCTGAGGCAACCAAATCCTTGACCGATCTTACGCGTCACACTCGCGCATTATCCGGGCTCGGGCGCACGCCAGAGGCGCTGATCGCGGCCGGTATGGTTTCAAGCTTACCCAATGTCAACAGGTTGGCGCCAGACACACCGGGAATCGTCGTCAGTTCCCGCAGCAATTCCGCACAAATCTCGATGCCCTCACATTCCGGATCAGACGCCTGCTCCATGCGCTCGATGACGGACTCCGGCACCAGTGCGCCCTTCACGTTATCCCGTACCCAGCGCGCCGCGTCGGCAGACGGCAATGGTGATAACGCCATGATGAAATTGACCCTGTGCGTCAGCTTCGACGCAACGATGCGGGCCATGTAATTGCGGAGCACACCCATATCGAAACATATCTGTAACTGAACAAAGTTGGTCCCGGCATCGCATTTTCGGATGAGGTTCTTAGGCGTCCAATCAGCCTCCGGATCGAATATTTCAGCGTTGGCCCCAACAAGAAGGTCAGCGCCGAGCGAAGCGTTTTCGGCCTGCTTCAAACTCTGTATGTGCGCCATGAATTCCAGCGCGGGCATGTCGAAGACGTTGCGCACCCCGAGCTTCTTGCTATCCGGGATCGTCTTGCCGCGCATCACCAATACACTGGTCACTCCGAGCGCGGCTGCGCCAATCAGATCTTTCTGCAGCGCGATGCGATTTCGATCGCGGCAGTTCATGTGAACGATTGGGTCTATGCCCTGCTGTATCAGCAACGCCGCGGCGGCAATGCCCGACATATGTATCTGGGTGCTATCGGTCAGCTGCACGGCATCGACCGCCGGGCGCAGAACCTCGCCCTGCCGGATTAACGTTTCTGCGTCCCGTGCCTCCATCAGGTTCACATGGGCAGTCACCACGAACGCTTTCGTATTCAGGGCGTCTTTAAATGTCATATAGTATTCATGAATTTGAATAGTTCGCCATGCCGACCAGGCGAACTCCTAATATAATCATATTGCCATCACACGGCCACCAAGCCATGCAAAAGAAAAACATCAACAATAATTCAGAAGACAAAGATGTCGCAGCGCTTGCCGACATGGCTTTGCGGCATTATCAGGAAGGCGACCTGCAACAAGCCCAGGATGATTGTCAACGCATACTGCGCGAACAACAACGCCCCGACGCCATACTTATCTTGGCCAAGATCGCTCACGAACAAGGCGAGTTTCAGGTGGCAGTCGAGCGCTACCAGCAATTCTTAAGGATTATTCCCAATCATGGACAAACTTACTTTAACTTAGGTCTAGTGTTTGAGGAACTGGGACACACAGGGCGCGCCATAGGGCATTACAAGAAATCGATCGCAATTACCGCCGACGATGCTGCAGTGCATAGCCATTTAGCCGATGCCTGCTACAAGCTGGAACGCTGGGAGGAGGCGATTGCGTCTTACCAACAAATCCTTGCTCTTCAAGGTGAGGATGTTGGCACGATGCTAAAGCTGGGTTGTGCATTTAATGCGCTGCAGTTGTTTGCAGAAGCAATCGTGCTGTTTGAGCGGGTCTTAACAATACTGCCCGACAATGCCCTGGCGCATAGATACTTAGGGGCTTCGTTACAGAGAATGGGGCAAATTAAAAAGGCGATCAAGTGCTTTGAGCAAGCGCTCCGTTCGCGCCCGGATTATGTCGGTGCGCGTATTGACCTGGCGCGAGCGCTGCGCCTGTTGGGCGAAGCCGAGGACGCATTGACTCCACTTGAAGAGGCTACCGATCTTGAGCCCGACAATGCCGAGGCTCATATGCAGCTGGCGGCAACTTTTCGACAACTGGGCCAGACAGAACTTGCCATCGAGCGATTAGAACATCTCCTTTCTATCAGGCCTGCCTGCGGCGAGGCCTATTACCGAATCTCGGTGATTAACCCTAAGCGAGAGCTGATATCCGTTGTCGAAAAACTCCTTAGCGACGGTTGCCCGAAGGTCGACACCATATATTGCCATTTCGCCCTGGGCAATCTGTTTAATAGCAGCAAGTCTTTTGATCAAGCGTTCAGACATTTTCTGAAAGCCAATACGCTGCAGCGCGAAACGATCACCTATCACGCCGAGGAGAACAGTCAAATCGTAGACAGGTCGATTAAGGTCTACTGTAAGGATTTTTTTGAGGATAAGCGCCAATTCGGATCAGCATCGCCATTGCCCGTATTCATAGTCGGAATGCCCAGATCCGGTACCACCTTGATTGAGCAAATCCTCTCCAGCCACGCCCTGGTACATGGGGCCGGTGAAATAGAGACTTTCCCCGGGATCAGTCGATTAATTGCTCAGCAGCTCGAATACGCCAAAGGTGTTCCGGAGTGTATGTCCCTGATGGATGGAAAGATGGTTGAAGAACATTCTGCGCGGTATTTGCAGGAATTGGCGCTTTGCTGCCCGACCGCGGCACGCATCACTGACAAATTTCTGCAGAACTTCTTCGCAATAGGGCTGATTAAAACCTTGTTCCCTGACGCCCGTATTATCAACTGCGAACGCAATCCACTGGACAACTGCACCTCGATATTTTTTCATTGTTTCACGACCTTTAAGGCCGGCTTCGAGCTGACAGAGCTGGGGCAATATTACTTGCAGTATCAGCGCTTGATGTCTCACTGGCAAAATCTTTTCCCCGGCGAGATCTTCACGGTGCAGTACGAAGATTTGGTGCTGGATCAAGAGAGGGTTAGCAAACAATTAATTGAGTATATCGGCCTGGAGTGGGATGAAAAATGCCTTGATTTCCAAAACAATGAACGAAACGTTTTGAGTCCGAGTAATATGCAAGTCCGGCAATCGATGTATAAGAGTTCAATTAATAGATGGAAACGTTACGAAGAACAGTTGCAGCCATTGATCGAGGTGCTGCACCGGGCAAGTTAGATTACTGACTTGCCGGGTACAATGGCAGGGGAACCGGCGGAAGGTAGTCGAAAATAAAGGTGATGCGATCCTCGTCTCCCTTATTTGTCACTCTGTGCTGTTTCTGGTTGTTTATCTCGTATGCCTGCCCGACTTCGAACTGGTACGGTCGGCCATCGATCGTGAACCAGACTCTTGGATTCGTCGTAATCGGCACATGGATACGGTGCGCAACATGAAACGATTGGTGAATGTCATTATGCGCTTTGATATTCTCGCCGGCTTTAAGACTGGCAACCACCGCACGAATGAGCTCGCCGCCCACTGGATAGTGTTCCTTGATGATTTCTTCCATGACCGGCACAGCGACGTCCGCTAATCGCTGCCACCCCGGTCCTTTGCGCACGTCGCGATCAGGCCATTTCGTATCGTCCAGGGAAAGCAGCACGATCGACCGTGTCTGATCGTGCACGTAGAATGACTTTTGGCGAGATTCGTCCTCTTGCCAGGCGGCGGCGTCCTGACCGAGGACTGCCTCACGCAGTGCCGTCGAATCGATAGCGCCAAGTTCGCGCAGTGGTACGTCAATATCCATGCTTCCCCTGGCATTGATTCCTGCCTGCCGTCCTAGAAACCGGTCAATCCGCTGGGACGGGCCCGCAGCAACTTGAAGCGGTGAAACCCGAGATCGATGAATGGTTGCAGTGGAAAGTCCACCATCCCCTTCAAGTCGCGATGCTTGAACATCAGCACGCATTGAAACTCACCACCTTTTCCTTTGTTGATCGTCGAAAGCGACCGGTAACAGAGCTTCGATGGGCATGTAAGCGCACAGCCGGCATTGGCAAAAAGGGTGATTCGGTCCTTTGCGTCTATTTTTTCCAGAAAATCCAGATCCTCATTAAGGTGCATCGGCAGCACGACCGAATCGTACAACTTAAGGGCCTCATCGATTTTTCGATGGGTCTTGATATTCTTGATAACACTTGCGTCAATTCGATAGTTGGGAAAGTCTTGTTGAATCCATCTTGCAAGATCGTCGCTTGTTACAATGACGGAATTACACGGGCGATGATATTTTTGTAGCAATGGCCGATTGTTCTCATACTCTTTGCGCTCGACAAAGTGGTTCGACATCGGTAACCGAACGCCGATGCCTGCGCTGTTGAGGTGAGTGACATCCAGCTCAGACAGTTCGCGTTCAACGAACGCCCGCCCGCCATACAGTGTGCTCCGGTCAACAAACCCGAACAGGCTGTCAATTTCGCCTAATGGCACATTGGCATAGTTTTTTCTTAAGTAAGCGAGTACAGGTGCATCCCGAGGTTTGCCACGCGCGGATATTGTGTACGTCGCCGCGGGAGGCGGCAGCGGTTTAGCCTCGGTGAACGTTCTCTCCGTTGCATATTCCGAAGGAGTTTCTTGTGTCTCACTACCGGTTTCCATGGAATCGCATCATTCGTGCGTAAGGGAACGTTATGATAAAAGGTTGTTGCCAATCTAGTAAAGCCCGCTGTGAAGCTGGTAGCGCGAAATAGATTTCATTGTCCAGGTTCCTTGCACATCACATGAATGCAAATCAACACCACCCTCTCGCCCTGGATGACCCACGTTTCACGTTGGTCGACGGTAGAACGCGACCGGAATTCATGCTGGTAGGCGGAATGAAGTGCGGCAGCACCTCGTTTGCCAGGTACTTAGGCGCTCATCCCCAGGTCAAGATTCCGGGTCCAAAGGAACCTAACTACTGGGCCTGGCACAGATATCCTGCCAGGTACCAGAATTTTTTTGCCAATGAAACGCCCGTCCTTGATCCTGGGCCCGGTCAGCACGTCAGTGGCGAATTTTCAACTGCATCATTAATTCATCCCCTGGTGCCACGACGCGTCCAGCCAAATCTGCCCGCAATCAAGATTTTCGTCCTGTTGAGAGATCCTGTCGATCGCGCCTATTCACACTTCATGATGTCAAAAGCAGCCGGTCTGGAGAAAGAGTGCTCGTTCGAGGAAATTGTACGCAGAGAAATGGATGAAATTCCTGAACTGCTCGCAGCACACGAGAGAGGTTTTCTCAGTACTACTGGCGATTCGAAATTCTGTTATTCAACAATCGATGGAACTCCGATTTGCGTGGTCAAACATGAACGAGGCTGGCCAAAAAATCGACTTCGTCATGATTTTGACCTGCGGGATTTTTATTTCAAGAGCTATGTGTTTCGTTCGCTCTATCACGACCAGCTGCATCGCTGGCTACGCCTGTTTCCGCGTCAACAGTTGATGATCATTCAGTCCGAGCATTTCTTTGCACATGCAGCGGACACGATGAATGACGTGGCGGAATTTCTGGGACTCGAATTTTTTGAGTTTCAGGCAGCCGAGCAACTGCAGCGCAGCTGGGATGCCGGGGCCCGTAACGACTTCGAGATTCCACAGGACTATCCCGCACTGGATGACGCAACGCGCAGATTATTGACTGACTTCTTTGCACCCTATAGTCAGCAGTTATACCGCTTGATCGATAGAGATTTTGGCTGGAATTAAGCGTCCCGTACATTGCAGACCGACATTATTTATGCGATACGTCTGTCGCATCACAGTCCACAGCTCGAAAAATGACAAACCATGACAATTAAATTACCAAAGCTTGTCGCAACATCCGTCGTGCGCGGCAGCCGGAAAGGCGAGAGTCACGGTGGCGTATTTGTGGTCGATTTTGAGAATCAGGACATAGCGCAGCTGGTCGACTGGAACACGAGCGAGATCGACTTCGAGGGCCGCGGCGGCGACCGGGGCCTGCGTGGTATAGCATTTGGCGACGACGATATTTTCATCGCCGCAAGCGACGAACTTTTCCACTTCGACCGCAGCTTCAAGATCAGGACTTCCAGTAAGAACCATTATCTGAAGCATTGCCATGAGATTTGCCGATTCGAGCAGACGATTTTCCTGACATCAACGGGTTTCGATAGCCTGCTCGCTTTCGATCTGGACAAGAAAAGATTCGTCTGGGGCTTCCACCTGCAATGGCAATACGATCAATGGGCCGGCCACACATTCCACCCCCTCTCGGAAATGGGTCCAAGACCCGTCAACAATTTTCACATCAACATGGTCCATGTCGACAGCACAGGGATATATCTGAGCGGCCTGCGCACGAGAGCTCTATTGCATATCGATGGCAAAATGGAGGTGTCCACAGTTTGCTCGCTGCCAGCCGGTGCCCACAACGCTCGCCCGTATCGTGACGGGCTTCTGTTCAACGACACAGAAGACGACTGCATACGCTTCGCTGGGCGCGATGACAAGAATGTCGCATTCAAGATCGTGACTTACGACGACGGAGACATCGAATTCGCCGGTTTCGACGAGTCGAACATCGCGCGCCAGGGTTTCGGCCGCGGCCTTTGTCCTGTCGGTGACCGATTCGTAGCCGGCGGTTCGTCACCGTCAACAATCAGTCTGTACGATCTGGCAGCCGAGCAAAAGGTCGGATCTGTCAACCTGACTATGGATATTCGCAATGCGATACATGGGCTGGAAGAATGGCCATACCAAGACTGAGTTCGTACCAGAGGGCGGACTGGGCCATACCAAGACTGAGTTCGTGCTAAAGGTCAGTCCGCGATCATCAGGCTCTTGATTCCAGTTGTCGCAGGCGGACTGGGCCCTACGATGACTGAGTTCGTGCTAAAGGTCAGTCCGCGATCATCAGGTTCGCGATATCAGATTTAGTAAGCGAACAGGATCGGCTGACAATTCGTATCGTACTAAAGGTCAGTCCGCAATTATCAGATACGCATTTTCGAACTTTGGGGGCGGACTGGGATCGGATCCTTGCTTCCTTTGTCGTAACGCAGTGCCGTTTCTGCTTGTTTATCTCGTAAGCCTGGCGATCAGGCCAATTCAACTCATCCATGAAAACCAGTACGATCGGCCGGGTCTGATCGTGGTTGTGGCACGTCAGCATCCATGTTGTTAGGCAATGTGTAATGCTCTGAGAGCTTTATCGAACTACATGTTGATTGCTATCACCACTGGAACCAAGCTCTCCATTCAGTTCATAATACCGGCCTGATATTTCTCGAGTCCATGCTGCCAACAAGTATTGTACATTATAGAATATTTACCCGAGCGGTTCAGTGATGGTCAAAATTGAAGTGAGTTGATATGAACGAACATGCCCGAGTCGTCGTAATTGGCGGCGGTATCGTCGGTGCCGCAGTGCTTTATCATCTGACCAAGCTGGGTTGGTCGGACGTTGTCATGGTTGAACGAAAACAGCTGACAGCCGGTTCGACATGGCATGCTGCTGGTGGATTTCACTCGATGAACAGCGATCCCAATGTCGCGAGGTTACAGGCGTACGGCATATCCGTTTATAAAGAAGTCGAGGAGATCAGCGGCCAGGATGTGGGAATGCACCTGACCGGCGGAATCAACATCGCCGCGACTCCCGAACGCTGGGAAGTAATACGTTACGAGCATGCACGTCACAAAGTACTCGGGATCGACAGTCATCTGATCGGCCCGGCGGAAATCAAAAAAATGTGCCCGATCATTGACACTAGCGATGTAATTGGTGGGCTGTTCGATGGCAATGAAGGGAATATTGACCCCTATGGCTCCACTCATGCTCTGGCCAAATCAGCCCGTATGGCCGGCGCTGAAGTCTGTGTGAACACCAAGGTTGAGGATCTTGTGCACAAGTCCGATGGAACCTGGACGGTGGTGACAAATAAGGGAAATATTCAGTGTGAACATGTCGTCAACGCTGCCGGATTATGGGCACGGGAGGTTGGGGCAATGGCCGGCGTGCACGTGCCCATCATCCCAATGGAGCATCACTACATCCTCACGGGAGAAATCGATGAATTGGTCGAGTTTGACGGTGAGTTGCCCATGATGATCGATCTTGACGGAGAGATGTATCTGCGGCAGGAACAAAACGGGGCTCTGCTTGGAGTGTATGAGAAGAACTCCACTCCCTGGGCAGTGGACGGCACATCATGGGACTACGGCGAAACAGATCTGCTGGCGCCACGCCTCGATGATATTGAAAGTGCACTCATGCAGGGTTTTGAGAGATTTCCGTCTTTGGCTGAGGCAGGAATTCGCCGCATCGTAAACGGACCTTTTACATTCGCCCCCGACGGTAATCCATTGGTGGGTCCGGTGCGAGGTGTCCAGAACTACTGGTCCTGTTGCGGAGTTATGGCGGGGTTCAGTCAGGGCAGCGGGGTAGCGCTGGCTTTGTCACAGTGGATGATAGACGGCGAACCGGAAGGCGACGTGTTCGCAATGGATGTCAATCGCTTTGGCGCGTACGCGACGAAAACCTACGCGCTTGAGAAAGGAAAGGAATTTTACGAAAACCGATTTACACTCTTGTGCCCGAATGATGAGTGGCCCGCCGCGCGTCCTCTAAAAGTATCTGCAGTACACGATCGCCTGCAGCAGGCGAATGCAGTGTTTGGTCCGTCATTCGGCCTTGAAACACCGCTTTGGTTTGCACCAGAGGGAAGTGAGCCAATTGAGACTCCCAGCTTTCGACGATCGAATGCGCATGGGCCTGTGGGTGAGGAATGTCGTGCAGTGAGAGACGGCGTCGGCATCATAGATATCTCGTCGATCGCCAAGTATGAAATTTCCGGCCCTGATGCCGTTAGCTATATGGATTATCTGTTTGCGAGCCGATTGCCGGATATAGGACGAATACGCATGGGTCCGTTACTTCTGCCGTCCGGGCGTTTAAAAGGTGACTTGACTGTCATGCGGCTCACCGAAGATAAATTCATGGTTACTGGCTCCGGTTACCTGCAGGAATTTCATATGTTGTGGTTCGAACAACATTCGTCCGGCAAACAAGTCCGCATCGTCAATCGGACAGAAGAATTGAGCGGGATCGCGATCGCCGGCCCCGCTTCTCGTGAACTCTTGAGTCTGGTTACGTCTGGAAATGTAGATAACAATTCAATGCCATTCATGTCTGCTCATTCTATGGATGTCGGTTTTGCACCGTGCCTGGTGGCGCGGCTTTCATTTACGGGTGAACTGGGCTACGAAATGTACGTTCCAACTGGGTACGCACGTGCGCTTTATGATCACTTACTTGAATTTGGGGACAGTCTTGGCATAAGACCTTTCGGCATACGCGCTTTAGTGTCGCTTGGAATGGAGAAAGGCTTCGGGATCTGGTCGCGGGAGTTTACACCGGACTATACGCCCGCCATGTGTGGTATGAATCGATTCGTCGACTATGGCAAAGCCGATTTTATTGGTTGCGAGGCAGCGCTGGCGGATCGCGAAGCAAAGCAACCGCATCAGCTCGTCGCGCTGGAAATTGATTCGAATGATGCCGACGCCTGGGGATATGAACCGATCTGGCACAAAGACGAGTTTGCCGGGTTTGTCACATCAGGTGCCTATGGGCATACCGTCGAGAAGAGCCTGGCAATGGCTTACGTGAAAACACACTACTTGAATTCATCGAACGATGAATTTTCTGTGCATGTCGTGGATGAACGAAGGCCGGCCGCGATAATTTCTGGTGCATCCTATGACCCAAGTGGATCACGTATGCGAGGTTGATAGATGCATGAATAATACAAGCGGAGAATTTGCTGACGTGGGAAGTCTTCTTCGCACGGAGTGTCCGAAAGATCCGGTCTATTGCATCTTTCCGCACATATATCGTGAGACCACAGAGGAGTTTCTGAGGGGATTTCCGGGCCGTGTTTTGTACGCCGTCAAGGCGAACGCCGAGCCGATTGTTCTCAGACTGCTGATCGACGCCGGTGTGCGTCATTTCGACTGTGCGTCGTTGCCGGAAATAGAGCTGATCGACGCAATAGATCCCGGTGCGACGAAGTACTTTATGGTTCCAACTCAAATACGAGGAGCGGCAGGAACGGCACAAGAAAGACACGGTGTGCGTCATTTCATGGTTGATCACTTGAGTGGTCTGACACGGCTTGCAAAGGAGATCGACACTTCCGGGTCCGTCATATTCGCTCGCATGGCCGTGCATCACGAATCGGCATTTGAAGACCTGTCTGCGAGATTTGGTGCCCCGCCTGAAGAAATGCCGGCCTTATTGAAAGCCATTCGTGACAGTGGTGCAGAACCTGCACTGGCCTTTAACGTCGGTTCGTCGGTTACCGATCCCGATGCATATCGTCATGCGATGTCGATCACCAAGTCTGTTCTGGAACAACTGCCGTTCAGGCTGCGTTTGATTGATGTGGGTGGCGGCTATCCGAAATCCTATCCTGATTTCATCGTGCCCGAACTCGAAGAGTACTTTAAGGCGGTAGCAGAGTCTGTTATTACTTTGCCGCTTGCGGATAACGCGGAGGTGCTCGGCGAGCCGGGGCGCGCGCTTGCGGCGCCCGGAATGTCAGCAGTCGTCGAGGTCTTGTTGCGCAAAGACAATCGTTTGTATATCAACGATGGGATGTTCGGCGTGTTTTGGCTGTTGCGCATCGATGGGCCTGACAGGTTTCCCGTGCGGACATTCCGTGACAGTAAGCCGCTGGACGGCGAGACAATGGAGTTTCAGGTAAGTGGCCCGACCTGTGATTCAACGGACACACTTCCCGGGCTTGTCCCATTGCCGGTTGACATTCGTGCTGGCGACTACCTCGAATTCGGAAATATTGGTGCCTACAGTATAAGCGGGCGGACAAATTACAACGGTTATTACAGTGACCGAATTGTTACGATCACGTCGCCGACCGAAACTCCTCCGATGCTGCAAGATCAACCCGGAAACTGATCATGCCATCGCATAAGGCAAAGGATCTTTCGCCGGAGACCAAGAGCGCTCAAGCCTTGCGTCAGATCGATACGATGACGGGAGGAATCACTCCTGCAATTCATCCGTCGTCGACCTACGTTCGTGACAATGATTATCAACTGATCGATGCCCGACACGGTTACGGGCGTGACGATAATCCGGGTTATGCAGTTGCCGAAAAGGTTCTGGCTGAACTCGAAGGGGCACCGGCGGCACTGTTGTTCAGCTCTGGCATGGCCGCGGCGATGGCCGTCGTGCAATCTTTGCGGCCAGGCGATCATGTCGTGGCGCCCAAGGTCATGTACTGGGGTTTGCGTGACTGGCTGATCAAGTTCTGCGACCACTGGGGCCTGGGCCTGGATCTTTTCGATTCTGCTGAACCGGACGCGCTCGCAAGTACTGTAAAGAAAGGCAAGACGAAGCTTGTCTGGATTGAAACACCCTGCAACCCAAGCTGGGATGTGATCGATATTGCTGTCGCCTCCGATATTGCGCGTGGAGCAGGTGCATGGCTTGCAGTGGATTCCACGGTATCGACGCCCGTACTGACGCAGCCGATAAAATATGGCGCCGACATCGTCATGCACTCGGCGACCAAGTTCCTGAACGGTCATTGCGACGTCGTTGCCGGCGTGCTTGCAACGGCCAGGGAAGACGAACTCTGGGAGAGTGTCCGCGAGATTCGCATCAATGCAGGCGCAATTCTGGGTTCTCTCGAGGCCTGGCTTCTCCAGCGGGGGATGCGCACCCTGTTTCTGCGTGTCCGGAGGGCATGCGAGTCGGCGTTGGTACTTGCCGAGCATTTCGAGGGACATGCCAATCTCGATGCCGTCATCTATCCAGGCTTGCCGAGCCATCCGGGTCACGAGATTGCCAAGCGGCAAATGGACGGCGGATTCGGCGGCATGCTGACGATTCAGGTCAAAGGTGGCGAAAAATACGCGTTGAACGTTGTCAAGCGATGCAATGTGTTTACGCGTGCGACATCACTTGGCGGCGTCGAGAGCCTGATCGAACATCGTTATTCAATTGAAGGAAAGAGCAGTCCGGTCCCCAGGGACTGGATACGGTTGTCTATCGGCATCGAGTCCGTTGATGATCTGATCGCGGATCTCGAGCAGGCCCTGGAAGCGTAGCTAGCGCGAATAATTCACGAGTAGCGTCACCCAATACGGAAAACGTCAAATGAATCAAATGTTTGGACCAGGTTTAGCCTTGATCGGAGCATTGCAGTCCATGCCTGCAGGGTTATCGCTTGCTGTGTCGGCGCATCGCGCCCGATCCAGCTCCAGATGTAGTCCCCGCTACATCTCTCGCTCGATCGACCGCGCTGCATCCAACACAGAAACCGATATTTCCGGCCACTCATGAAATATTCGGGCTAGGACAAGTACTTACAGTTGAGACGGCCACCTAATGGCAAGATCAAGTCTAATTTTGGCAGCCTGGCTTTCAGGGATTCATCGTAGGGAGTTGAACGTACATGCCCCCTG
>Ga0255052_10002304_pt1 | contig 13864 bp, 17 predicted proteins | sample JV7_2_21_MG_FD_188632 | JGI IMG/M metagenome (GOLD analysis project Ga0255052, IMG submission 188632) | Seawater microbial communities from Jervis Inlet, British Columbia, Canada - JV7_2_21 | ecosystem: Environmental > Aquatic > Marine > Inlet | place: Canada: British Columbia | collected... | reverse complement strand
TAGCAAGCAGGTGGTAGGTCTCATTGCCATCAATGGACTCAGTGCCGACGAGTTGTGCGTTATCAGAAAAATCAGCGATTGTGTGCACCCCGTTTTCCGCCATGTCATCGAAATCATCCCGCGTGATGATCGATTCGCCGTCGGGCGCAGCGAAATCATCCGGCAGGACTACGCTGAAGGTTTCTACCGGTTTGCCGTCCGGGCCGGTCACCGTTGTGCGCTCGAACACCACCTTTGATACTTGACCCATTATCTTATGTTCGACGACGTATCGATCCACGCCGGCACGACGTTCTTCCTGCAATTCCAGCACCTTGTCGATAACGGACTGCGCGTCGGCGGCCATGGTCGAGGCTGGAAGACAAGCAACTACGACGAGAGTCAGTAGGGTCACGCTCTTGTTCATTATTTTTCTCCGCTGGTACCGGGCATACGACAGGCTGGTGCTGGCGATGAACCCGAGGTCATTGCTATTGTCTCATATTCCTGTCGCCGCACAGAGAACAAGGGGATAGCGATGACCAGCCGACGAGAATTTCTGAAATCCACGGGCGCCCTTGCCGTGGCCTCCTCGATACCGGTAGTTGCGGGGGGCGATGGCGTGCCGAAATTGGACACTCGGCCAATTCCCGGTACCGACGAAACCCTGCCAATCGTCGGTCTCGGCAACGCCAGGCCGTTCAGTGAGGGCGATCTCGAACTCACGCGTCAACTCCTCGATATCTTCATGAGTCGCGGTGGCGCCTACCTCGATGCCTCGGGTCGCGGACGATTCACGATTGGCGAGGTCATGCGCGAGCGTGGCGCGCAAAATCTCCTCTTCCCCGGCACGTACGCGGCTTCGACGGGCGCCGATGCGGTTCGCGCAGAATTACATCGGGTCAGGCACGCTTATGGAGACGAGATTCTCGACCTGGTCGTCACCCGTAACATCAATGATTTCGTTGTGAGAGCCGATGACTATCGTGCTCTCAGGGAAGAGGGCGTCACGCGCTACATCGGTGTTGCCCGACACCAGCAGCAATTTCATCAGACGATGATGGACCTCATGGAGGCGGGCGCAGTTGATTTCATTCAGGTGAATTACTCGCTAATGGAGCCCGAGGCAGAGCAGCGCCTGTTGCCGATGGCGCAGGAGAAAGGTGTTGCGATTCTGATCAACAGGCCCTTCATCAATGGCGAATTTTTCTCGATTGTCCGTGGTCACGAATTGCCGGAGTGGGCGGCAGACTTCGATTGCGACAGCTGGGCGCAGTTTTCGCTGAAGTTCATCCTCTCGCACCCTGCCGTAAATTGCGTGCTGACGGAAACTGCGAATCCCAAGCACGCGATCGACAACCTCGGCGCCGGCGTTGGCCGTTTGCCGGACCAGAAAACACGACAAAAGATGCTCGCGCTTGTTCAAGCGCTTGTCTAGTTGGCAGACAGTTCGCGACCCGAAGCGGTTGTTCATGGAGACTGTTTGGACCCGATCCAATAGGCAATTTAATCGATGGAGTATGATCAGGCTCTCTGGAAAAGAGAAAAATAAAATGTGTCCATTATTGGGGAGCCTCGAATGAAGATAACAATACACACCAGGTTGAAATGCGGATTGCTTGGTCTGGTCGCGACATTTCTGTTTGTTCCCATCGCAGGATCGGCGGAAGACGAGTCAGATGCGTTGGCGGACGCGATAAGCGCAGGGTGGCCCGGCATGGCGAAGGATGCGACCGTCATGGATTGGGAAGGAAATGTTCTGAAAGAGGGCACAAACGGGTACACCTGCCTACCGACGCCACCTACGCTCTCCGGCACCGCGCCAATGTGCATGGACGGCGAGTGGATGAAATGGGCCGGTGCATGGCAGAACAAGGAAGATTACACAGCTGAATCTCTCGGTATCTCCTACATGCTGAGCGGCGACGAAGGTGCCAGCAACGTTGATCCATATGCAGAAGGCCCGACAGAGGACAACGAGTGGATCGTCGAGGGACCACACCTGATGATCCTCGCGCCTGCCGAGATGCTGGAGGCCTTTCCGACAGATCCGCAGAGTGGCGGTCCCTACGTTATGTGGAAGGGCACACCGTATGCACACCTGATGGTACCGGTCGGTTCTCGCGACTGAAGCCTGGCGAAATGAGACTCAGAGCCCCGTCCTCAGCGGCGGGGTTTTGTAAAACCCGCACCAACTTCTCGGGCGTTCGCCTGTATGACTCTATAAGGCAGAGAGATTGCGGATCTTGGGCGGAGAAATATGACCGGCAAACTGATACGGACATTAGTATGCGTGGCGCTTGGTTTCCTGGCGACACAGGCCTCGGCACAGAGCAGCGCTTTCGGCGTTGAGTACAGCTGGGGGGCGTCGTTGGGCGTGACGGAGCAGTCGGCGCGGTTCTCTAACCTCGATCGCTCCTATCCGAATACGACTTTCATGCACCTCATGATCAAACCCTTCCTGAAACTCGACTCGGCCCACAGCTTGCGGCAGGACGATATCGCGGCGGAGTATTTCAGGTATCCCGACCCGGATTTCGGTCTGCCACAGGCATTCCAGAGGCCCAAACAGATGCGGCTGGGTTTCAGTATCCGCTTCTAGCGCCCGTACATCCCCGTACAGATCGGAGTAACGGCAAGTCGTATAATCGGCGAACCCAGCCGGGAGATCCGCATGCTTACCGTCCACCATCTCGAGAACTCACGTTCACACCGCATCGTCTGGTTGCTCGAGGAACTCGGCGTCGACTATCAAATCACACGTTACGGCCGCGACAAGGAAACCGGTCTGGCGCCGGCTGAACTTCTCGAAGTGCATCCGCTTGGCAAGGCGCCGGTCGTCACCGATGGCGACAAGACTGTCGCGGAATCCGGCGCGATCATCGAGTACCTCATCTATGAGTATGACGATGGGCGGCTGAAGCCCGTCGACGGTACCGCTGAGCAACTCGCGTACACCTATTGGCTGCATTACGCCGAGGGCACGTTCGCATCGTTGATGATGTTGTCCCTGGTCATGGCTCGAATCGAGGATGCGCCACTGCCGTTCTTCCTGAAACCCGTGGCAAAGGGAATTGCGGGCAAGGTCCGGGATGGCTATCTCGACCCAAACGTGAAGAGAAACCTGGAGTTCATGGAATCGACGATCAGCGAATCAAAATGGTTTTGCGGCGACCGTTTCACGGCTGCCGACGTGCAGATGAGCTTTGCGCTCGAGGCGGCCGAGGTCCGAGCCGACCTTTCGATCGACTACCCGCAGCTAGCGGGCTTCCTGGTCGCGATCCGGGAGAGGCCTGCGTACAAGGCGGCGCTCGACAAGGGCGGGCATTACGAGCTGATGAGTATCAACAAGTGACAGCAGCTTCATAATACGGACTTGGGGGCTTACACCCGATACTTAATGTAGTTTCGAAGAAACGTTACCGCGGAAACGCCTGCTGAATTAGCGCCCAGAGTCCCCACAGTGCAATCGCCGGTAGGACGATCCAGAACGCGGTTTCGTCGCCGATATCCCAGCCCGCCGCGCCGCGCGCATCGACGACTGCGGCCAGGCAAACGACAGGCCAGTAGACCGTGATACCGAATGCCGCGGCCGAAACGGGTCGCGCCCATTGCGCGTTCCTTATCAGGCCGATGAGCCCCGCGGCCAATAGCGGGATATAGATAAGCAGATCTCCGACAGCGAATCCGTACCAGAACGCTGTACCGACCTCGGTTATTCTCTCAGCCGGCTCCTGTGTGCCCATCTGGACGCCGAGTTGATAGTCGAAAGCCGGAATGGCCTGCGCGTAGATGAGGTAGGCCAGTAATAGCCAGCCGGGTATTTGCACACTCCAGAAACTGAGATTTCGCTTATTCATGACACTGTGAACATAGCCGAAAAAGACAATAGAGATACATCTGCTCAACGCCACTGGGTGTCACGTGCATTTCTTTGTGGTGGCGTAGTAATTCAAGTTCATCGCCGAGAGTCTCGGCCAGTAGTACGCTGTCATACCGTTGTACCGGAAGATTGCTACACGTCGGCGGTGCTTCCGGTGCGAAGGTCCCGATGACCAGGCGGCCGCCCGGCTTGAGCGCTGCCAGTAATCTATCTCGGTAGCGCTCTTGTTCGTTCCTGGTCGCAAGGAAGTGAAATGCCGCGCGATCGTGCCACAACTCGAAGTGATCTCTTGGCAGCTCGACGGATGTGACATCGCCGACGAGCCACTTCACGAGGTTCGCGCGATTTCCGAGTCGTGATTTTGACTGCTCGAGTGCGCTTGCCGACATATCGAGCACCGTGACGGCACGGAGGCCGTTATCCAACAGGTCATCGACAAATGTCGAAGCTCCGCCGCCGACGTCGATCAGCGGCGCGTCGGACTCGAGTCCGAGACCGCCAATCCACTCGAGTGACGATTGCAGGCGTGGCTTGTACCAGCCGACTCGATCAGCCGGCTTGTTCTGGTAGACATTCTCCCAGTGTTCTGTGCGATTCATGCCCCGATTTCTAATTCGCCGAGTTGGCTGTTCAACATTGCGTGAATGCTGATTCAATCACTTACAGATGGCAGCATGAATCCGGATCGTATACTCAGGATGTAGGCACAAGTCCGAATTGATTCCCCATCCCAGTCGCTTACAAGAAGAACTCGGCAGGAGGATTGGCAAATGAATGACAAGGCATATCTCATTACGTCGGGATCGCTGTTCGCACTGATCACGTTGGGGCAACTGACGCGCCTGACCTTACAGATTCCGGTGCAGATTGATACGTGGGTAGTTCCAATGTGGCCATCGTTGATCGTTGCGGCAGTGGCATTGGTACTGTGCATCTGGGCATTTCGGTCGCTGCGGTCGGGTTAACGGTAGATTGCGGTTGTTACACCTCAGTAAACCAAAGGGTCATCCAGCGTATTAGGTACGCCCATTGTGCTGGTCGAGAACAGGCGGTATTCGACTGGCGTGTCAGCCGTGATCATGATTAGCCTCCCGGTTTCGATACCAAGCCCATGATGCACTGCATACTCCGCTTCAGCTGGTCACACAATCCGTAGCGACCGCAAAAGCCTCGATTGTCGATAATGAGTTGAGGTCGGTACGGTTTCTTAGCCGAAGAAGCTCTTAACATTGAAGTACAGGGCCGCAGCCCAGCATCCCCATACCCAGATAAAAGCGCTTATCCAGCCAAGTATCCAGTGCACGTCATAAAGATTCAGGATGGCCACGATACCGCCCAGCGTCCACATCACACCGATGGTCCCAAACAGGCTGTTGATCAGCATGGACCTGAATTCGGTGGTAGGTTTCGAGCCAGCGTTCTGATTGAACTCATCATTCATCGAAGTCACCTCCCGTTTGATCGGAGCTTGCCGTACCACGAGTCGGCCTAGGATACTGCCGCAAAGGCAGAATAAATAGGGAATCTGTGCCTGCGTCGCCTAGACAGCGACTTCGATTGACCTGCCGAGGCCTTCGGTATTGGATTTGCCGCCCATGTCGGGCGTCAGGTTGCTGCCTTCGCGGAGCGCAGTTTCGATGGCCGAAAGGATGCTGTCATGCGCGTCCGCGTGGCCGAGGTGCTGCAACATCATGGCGCCGGCCCAGATAGCGCCGATCGGGTTGGCGATGCCCTGGCCGACGATGTCGGGGGCCGAACCATGGACGGGTTCGAACATAGACGGGTGTTCATTGGCAGGGTTCAGATTGGCGGATGGTGCAATGGCAATCGTTCCGGTACACGCAGGTCCCAGATCCGACAAAATGTCGCCGAACAGGTTGCTGCCGACGACAACGTCGAAATGACCGGGCATTCGAACGAAGTTCGCGGTGAGTATGTCGATGTGATACTGGTCCACCTCGACATCAGGGTAGTTCTTCGCCATTTCGGCGACACGCGCATCCCAGTACGGCATCGAATGGACGATGCCATTGGATTTGGTTGCAGAAGTCAGGTGTTTTGCCGGCCTGCTTTGAGCCAGTTCGAAGGCGTATTTCAAAACCCGGTCGACGCCACGCCGCGTGAACATACTCTGCTGAACGACAACTTCGTCTTCGGTGCCCTCATATTGAATACCGCCAATGCTCGAATACTCGCCTTCCACATTTTCCCTGATGACCACAAAATCGATGTCGCCGGGTTTGCGGCCTGCCAGCGGGCAGGGGATACCCTCGAACAAACGAACGGGCCGGAGATTGACATGTTGGTCGAACTCACGCCGGATAGGGATCAGCAATCCCCATAGTGAGACGTGGTCCGGTACGGTAGGGAATCCAGCGGCACCGAGATAGATGGCATCGAATGCGCTCAATTGGTCGATACCGTCCTCGGGCATCATGCGGCCAGTCTTCAGATAGGTCTCGCAGGACCAGTCAAATTCCTGCCAGTTGAAGTCGATGTCGTTTTTTTTGCCGGCTGCTTCGAGCACGCGCATGCCCTCCGGCAAGACTTCCCTGCCAATACCGTCGCCGGGGATGACGGCGATGTTCAGTTTGCTGATCATGGCTCGTGTAAGGGTTTTGGGTGAGTACCGGGCAGGCCGAGAGTCGGCGCCAGAGCGCAGTGTACATGTTTCTTTCGCGAGTATTACCAGCCTGGCCCAAAGGAGATTCTGCGCCGCAAACGGCGTATTTCCCGGGCTATCTGCAGATACTTCGCGAGCCGCCTGTTGGCTGCGGTTTTCCCTGATGCTGTGGCTAGAGTTGCCGTGATATGAATGACTTGCGTGACAATGTACGGGGCTCAAGGAGGCTCGCAATGAAACTTTATTCGATGCTGGCGCTGCTGGTCGTCGCAGTCGCCGTTCTGGGTGGCTGTGAGCGCGATCGCATGTCGGAGCGCGGCTTCAGCCTGCCGGCAGGCGACCCCGTCGCCGGGCGGGACACATTTCAGTACATGCAGTGTCACCAATGTCACACGATCGAAGGTGAGGAATTTCCGGTAATTGAGGGACTGGATTCACCTTACGTGGAGTTAGGCGGAGCGGTGACGCGCGTCAAATCCTACGGCGAACTGGTCACGGCGATTATCAACCCGTCGCACAAGCTGGCCTCGGGCTACGCGGAGGAAGTCATCTCTGATGACGGCGAGTCGCACATGTACACCTACAATCGCTATATGACCGTACAGGAGCTCGTGGATCTCGTCATGTTCCTGCAACCGCATTACGACGTCGTCGTACCGCAGTACAACTACAGGACATATCCGTAGGACGCGGACACGCACTCAAAAAAAAGCCCCGCCAGGGCGGCGGGGCTATGCCGAGCATTGTGCTACTTGGTTGGTTCGATCTTCCAGAGGTGATTCTCGCTGCACTCGCTGGTGTCTTCGAACAGGTCCTCCAGTTCGTCGGCAGCATCGGTATCTAATGCTTCCGCCGTTGCTGCCCAGGATGACAAACTCGGGTAGGTGTCGATGAAAATAAACACCTCCTGGTTGCCGACAACAGCGGTTCCTACAGCGCTCGTAATGCCGCCGCCTTCAACATTTGCGTTAACCCAGGCAAGCCACTTGCTGTTCTGGGCCTGTACGTCTTCCATTTCGACGTCGTCATTCAACGTGCACGTATAAACATTGGCGTATGTGTCTGCCGTGGCAACCCCCACAAACCCCAGCGCTATGACTGCCAGGGACATTGCTATGCGCTTTTTCATTTGGTTCTCCAGATTATTGTCATTATAGGTATGTCGTGCGTTGAACATATTATGTGGTTCCGCTCGGCTTGTCCTTATAAATCGCGGGCTTAGCTGCGAGTTACCGATGAAATTGCTTTGCGGATTGCGTTATGAAACGCTTGCGTGGGGATGAAAAAGGCACGGCGTCCGAAAGGGCGCTTCGCAAAGCCACCGGTCTACAGACGTTCTAAGGCAGCGGGGTTACCATCATGACATTTATGCTCGGCATCACGCCTTGGCCAGTCGCCTCGGCGTTACTCTGGATAATTCTTATTGTTTCTGCGCTTTACCTGGCGCGCGGTACGGCTCACAAGGCCATCCACGCGACAGCGAAGGCGTTTCACCGCAGTTTTCGTACGGCGTCAAAAGCCGTTGCGCGGTCGCAGGCAAATCTCGCGGCGCGCAATCGCGATGTGTTGCTCGCCGCCGGCCGCGAGGCGAAGGAGCGTGTCATCGAGCGCGAGTTCGATCGCATCAACGACACGGTCCGCAAGGACCTTGCAAACTACGGCGAACTGCACCGCGCGCTCGATGAATCGATCAGCCGCATCGAAGACGATCACCAGGAATCGATCAACGTACCGCCGGACCCACCCGGCTGGGTCAAGGCCGTCGAGGCGATCGCCAAGATCGACGAGCGCGAGGGCCGTTTCGGTGTCGGCAATATTCTGAACGACATTCACAAGTCGCTGATACGCGCACACAAGGAAGCCCTGACCGCCTATTTGTCGGCGAGCAAGAGGCGCCACGAGGTGTTGGGCAAGATGCGCCCGGACTGGCGGCGAATTCAGCAGAACCTGCATCGCATCGGCAAAAACGTCGATAGCTTGCTGGCGCGTTCGGTGACAATTGACCGGCTCATGCAGGAGTACGAGGACATCGTACGTGGACACGATCGTGCCGTATCGGTGCTGTCGTCTTCGTCACTCGTCAATTTCTTCGTATCGGCATTCGTGCTGGGTGTTGCAATTGGCGGTGCGGCCATCAACTTCTCGCTGATCGCCCGGCCGATGGCCGAGATGGTCGGTGGTACCAGCGTGATTGGAAACTTCCGTACAGCGGATATAGCGGCCCTCGTCATCATCATGGTCGAAATATCGATGGGGCTCTTCCTGATGGAGTCGTTGCGCATTACGCGGCTTTTTCCGGTGATCGGCGCATTGCCTGACAAGACTCGCGTGCGCATGGCCTGGATCACGTTTTCTATCCTGCTATCGCTCGCAACCGTCGAAGCCGGGCTCGCCTACATGCGCGAAGTGCTATTGCACGACGAACTCGCAACGAGCGCGCTACTGCGGGGCGACCTCACGGCGACCGCAACGAATCAATACCTGTGGATTACGACCGCTGCGCAGATGGGGATGGGCTTCATACTGCCGTTCGCGCTGGTTTTCGTCGCAATCCCGCTGGAGACCTTCGTACATTCGCTGCGAACGGTTCTCGGCGTGATCGGGATCGGCATGCTGCGCTTTACATCGCTATTGCTGAGGGTGCTCGGTAATGCCTCGATGTACTTCGGTGCTTTGCTGGAGCAGCTTTACGACCTGCCGTTGTTCGTGCCGCTCTGGCTCGAACAGCGCATGGCGCAAAACGATAAAGGCAGCAGCCGGTCGGCCTTTACGGGGGAGGTCTGATATGAAACGATTTGCCATTGCAATGCTGTGCACGATTCTCGTGTCCTGCAGTGAGCAGGGCCCCCAAAACGACGGCGTCTACATGTTACTGGATACGTCCGGTACCTATCGCGAGGAACTCGACAAGGCTGAGCAGATTATTCGCTTCACGTTGTCCCGCCTCGATGCGACGGATACGTTTGCCGTGGCGCGCATAGACACGGGCAGCTTCAGCGAGAAGGACATTATCGCCAAGGCGTCCTTCGATGACCGGCCCAGTGCGGTCAACAGGCAGAAGCGCGTCTTCGCGCAGCAGATCGCGGATTTCGTGTCCAGCGCCGAGTCGGCGCCGTACACGGACATCACGGGCGGACTGCTGCAAGCGGTCGAGTACCTGAACGAGAAAGATACCGGCAACAAGACGATCCTGATCTTCTCGGATCTCAAGGAGGACCTGGAAGCAGGGTATGTGCGCGACATCGATATCGAACTTGGCGGCTTCGATGTCATTGCGCTCAATGTCACCAAGCTGCGGACCGACAACATCGACCCCCGTGAGTACCTCGGCAGGCTGGAGGCCTGGCAGGGCAGGGTCGAGAAGGCCGGTGGGCAGTGGCGCGTGATCAATGATCTGGACGGACTCGAGGACCTGTTATAAACGGGAACTATTGAGTAACGAGGATCGTCTTCGTAATGGGGTTTTAGGCAAAGAAGTCAAAAAAATGAATCCGAAACAGACCGACTTCGGGGAACAGGCATTCGGTGAACAATCCGAATCGCTTGTTACGGTCAAATACGAATCGCAGCAGCATGCGCTCGATTTCATATGGAGCGTGCTGGGCGATGGCACTGCAGTAGGGTTGATCGAGGGCCCGGCAGGTTCCGGTAAGTCGACCGTACTGCGACAGTTTGTCAGTGAGCTGCCGCGAGACGCGGCCGTGGCCGTCGTGGATGGTACCCGCATCAAACCGCGAGGCCTGCTGTCCGAGATTCTGGCTCGCTACGGCTATGTGCCGGATCTGCAGTCGACGGACGAACTCCTTCGAATGATCGCAATGTTCGCGGGACAGCAGACCCGGACCTACCAGGCTCCGATACTGTTGGTCGACAACGCCGACCAGATGTTCCCGAGCGCGCTGCAAACGGTGAGCAAACTTGCGGCGATAACAGAGCAGGGCAAGCCGGCGATGCGGATTGTTCTGACGAGCCGCCGGCATATCGGCGCATTTACCGACGACAATAAAGGCAGTCCGGAGCGCGCTTTCGACTTACTGCAGCTTGCGCCCATGTCGATCAACGATGCACTCGTCTACCTGCACGCGCGGCTCGAAGCCTGCGGAATCGGTACGCCAGATTCAGTATTCCCGGGAGACGTCTGTGACAAATTACATGCATTGTCCGGAGGCCGGCCGGGCAAGCTCAATGCGCTGGCGCTCGCGGCGATACAGGCGGCGGACACATTGCCGGTCGGCATGTCCCAGTTCGACGCCCCGCGGGGCAAACGCCAGGCACGCACACCGCCGCGAATCATCGTCTCAATGGACGGGCAGGCCGTCGAGGATTTTGTTTTCAACGACAAGAAAGTGCTGATCGGGCGGTCCGAGTTTGCCGATATCGTTATCGAGGATGAATTCTGCAGCAAGTTCCATGTACTGCTGCTGTTGTACTCGGACGGCCTGGTGCTGCTGGATCTCAATAGCGTCAACGGGACGACGGTAAATTCGGTCAAGGTCAAAAGCACGTTGCTGCTCGACGACGACATTATTTCCCTCGGGCATCACCGGCTGAAACTCGTGAACGTGCCGGTAGCGGACGGTGGGGCCGCCGGCCGTGCGACGATCGCCGACACAACGCGAATGAAGAATCTGGAGGAACTGCGTCAGAAGCGTGCCGCCCAGTTACGAGTTGTACACTCCGGCAAAAAGAACTGAGCTGAAAACCCGGACTCAGTACGCGGCAATACTGACCGGCTGGCGCCGGGCACCCCAGGCACCAGGTTGCTGTTCGAAAACCCCGGCTATCGCATGCCCGCAAGCATTGCATGTGCCGGCGTTACCGCCGGTGTTGATCTCCCATGTGGAGAGATCGTAGCCGTTGCGCCCGATCACCTTGCTGCCACAGCCCGGGCAATAAGTGCTTTGTCCGTCAGGGTCGCTGATATTGCCCGTGTAAACGTAGAGCAGGCCATTGTCGAGGGCGATATCGCGGCAACGTGTCAACGTGCGCCGAGGCGTTCGTGGCGTATCCAGCATCTTCCAGTCCGGGTGGAAAGCCGTTAGATGTAGTGGCACGTCATTGCCCAGGTTTTCGGCGATCCACTGCGTCATCGCATCGACTTCGGCATGCGAGTCGTTTTCACCGGGAATTAGCAGGGTCGTTAGTTCGAGCCAGATATCCGTCTCGTGCTTCAGATACTCCAGGGTCTCAAGCACGGGCTCCAGGTGGCCCCCGCAAATCTTCCAGTAGAAGCGGTCGGTGAACGCTTTCAGATCGACATTGACTGCGTCCATGGAGCGGAAGAATTCCTCACGTGCGGCATCCGTAACGTAGCCGGCGGTCACCGCGACGTTCCTGACGCCGCGGTCGCGGCACGCTGCTGCGGTATCAACAGCATATTCGAGGAAAATGATTGGATCATTGTACGTGTACGCGACGCTGCGACTACCGCTGTCGATCGCAGCCTGCGAGATATCGTCGGGTGCTGCGGAGACCTGCAGGCGATCGAACTGCCGTGACTTCGAGATATCCCAGTTCTGGCAGAACTTGCAGGCAAGATTGCAGCCCGCCGTGCCGAAAGAAAGCACCGGTGTTCCGGGCAGGAAATGGTTGAGGGGTTTCTTCTCGATCGGATCAATGCAAAAACCGCTCGAGCGCCCGTAGGTCGTGAGCACTATCTCATCACCACCTCGCGCCCGGACGAAACACAGGCCGCGTTGGCCGTCCCGAAGCCTGCAGTACCGCGGGCACAGGTCGCATTGCAGGCGGCCATCGTCGAGCCGATGCCAGTAGCGCCCCGGAGTACCGTCGATGTCACGTGCAGAAGTCATTATCCTCGATCGGAAAATATGGGCTCGTGTCGCGCTGGAGTCAATGGAGGTAAGCCGTATACGTACTGGTTTTCATTTGCACTCAGAGGCTTACAATAGGGGTCAGGTATCTGGCGGACCGCAGATGACCGTAATTCGGCATCCCGCTGTCGCCGACCAGTTCTACCCCGGGAACGCCGGTGAACTGGCGGCGGCGGTGACGACGCTGCTCGACGAAGCGGGCGAGCCGGGCGGGACTGCGCCCAAGGCCCTGATCGTGCCGCACGCCGGCTACACCTACTCGGGTCCGGTGGCGGCGTCCGGCTATACCCGGCTGCGACCCCACCGTGACTGCTACCGGCGCGTCATCCTGCTCGGGCCCTGTCACCGTGTGCCGGTCAACGGCATGGCACTGAGTCAGGCGGACGCGTTCCGCACGCCGCTAGGGGACGTGCCCGTGGATCACCTGGCCGTGACTCCATCCGATCTCCCGGGCGTGCACTATTTCGACGCATCGCATCAATACGAGCACAGCCTCGAGGTTCACCTGCCGTTCCTGCAAACCGTGCTCGATGACTTCACGATCGTTCCCATCGTTGTCGGCGAAGCCAGGCCCGAAGCCGTTGCCCAGGTGCTTGATGCATTGTGGGGAGGCGACGAGACGCTGATCGTGATCAGCTCCGATCTCAGCCATCACCTCGACTATGAAAGTGCGTCGGCACTGGACGGGACAACGTGCCGCGCTATCGAACAACTGGACACAGCTATTAGTCACGACGCAGCATGTGGCGCAACGGCTGTCCGGGGTCTGCTGCTCGCAGCCAGGCAACGAGGTTTGAAGGTCACGACGCTCGACCTGCGCAATTCGGGCGACACATCCGGGGACAAGAACTTCGTCGTCGGCTACGGCGCGTGGATGTTGTCGGAATGAAAGCGCTGCTTGCCGGTCTTTGCATGCTGACGGGTGCTGTGATGGCGGCGGAGCCTGACTTCGCCATATTGCGAGAGAAACTGGTCGAGGAGGTGCGGCAATACGCGGGCTATGCCGGAGATGCACCGTTTAGTGACGCGGTCATGGACGCAATGAACACGGTTGAACGCCACAAGTTCGTGCCACCGGGAGAAGTTCGCTACGCGTACGAAAACCGACCGCTGTCGATAGGTTACGGCCAGACTATTTCACAGCCCTACATTGTCGCGCTGATGACGGATCTGCTCGAACCGGAGGCTGGCGACGTCGTCCTCGAGGTCGGCACCGGTTCGGGTTACCAGGCCGCCATCCTCTCAGGGCTGGTCGATCACGTGTATACGATCGAGATCATCGAGGCACTGGCGAGACAGGCGCGGCCCAGGATTGATCGACTTGGCTACGACAACGTTACGACCCGGCTCGGCGACGGCTACTTTGGGTGGAAGGAACATGCGCCGTTCGATGCGATCATTGTGACTGCGGCGTCCAGTCACGTGCCACCTCCACTCATCGAGCAGTTGAAGCCCGGCGGTCGTATGGTCATCCCGGTTGGGGGGCGTTTCGTGACGCAACACCTGCTGTTGCTCGAGAAGAATGAGGATGGCGAGGTTATTGCACGG
>Ga0255052_10002303_pt1 | contig 13865 bp, 13 predicted proteins | sample JV7_2_21_MG_FD_188632 | JGI IMG/M metagenome (GOLD analysis project Ga0255052, IMG submission 188632) | Seawater microbial communities from Jervis Inlet, British Columbia, Canada - JV7_2_21 | ecosystem: Environmental > Aquatic > Marine > Inlet | place: Canada: British Columbia | collected... | reverse complement strand
CCCGATTCGCGAGGAGTAAGGCGATGTCTGAAGCATTAGGAATGATCGAGTGCCGGAGTTTTCCGGCCATGGTGGAGGCGGCCGACGCTATGGTCAAAGCGGCCAAGGTCGAGCTCGTGAGCTACGAAAAGACTGGCGGCGGTTACACGACCGCTGTGGTGCGCGGCGACGTCGCGGCCGTAAGGGCCGCATGTGACGCTGGACGCGCTGCCGGTGCGCGAGTTGGTGACGTAGTTGCCGTGCATGTAATCGCACGTCCTCACAGCGGTGTCGACATGACGATCCCGCTGGGTCGCGGCTCCGACACGGCGAAGAAGTAGCGGCCGTGGGAACGGTGTTGCCGTGAAACTCGCGAAAGTCCTCGGCACTGTCGTCGCCACCGAGAAGGACGCCAAACTCGGCGGCCTGCGATTCCTGATGTTGGGTCTCTGGGGCCACGACAACAAGCCGGCCGGTGGTTCGGTAGTGGCGGTGGATGCCGTCGGTGCCGGCGTCGGCGAAATGGTGCTCTTTGCCAGCGGCTCTTCCGCTCGCCAGACCGAACGCACCGACAATAAGCCGGTCGACGCGGTTGTCATGGCCATTGTTGACAGCTGGGAAATCGAAGGCGACGAAAAATACCGCAAGGGGGAAACTGACGCATGAGCCGTCCGGGCGGGAACGTCGACCTCCTGAGCGACCAACAGGTCGACATCATTGCTACCCGACTTGCCGAACGCCTTTCGGCGCCGCAGGCCGTGCCGTCCCGAATCAACGCGGCCCACAGCGCGCCGGTGATCGCTCCTCGCGAGGCGCTTGGCGAAGGTGTTTTTGCGACGGTGGACGACGCTGTTGCGGCAGCGGGGACCGCGTTCCGTGAATTGGACGGCATGTCGCTCGAAGGCCGGCAGAAAATCATCGCCTCGATTCGCGAATCGATGCAGGAGCATGCCGAAGAGCTTGCATGCCACGCCCAAAGGGAGACCGGGCTCGGCCGGGCAGATCACAAGTTAATCAAGAACCGCCTGGTCACACGCAAGACCTCCGGCACGGAAGTGCTCGTACCTCACGCCGTCACCGGTGACAATGGTCTGACGCTCACCGAGTACGCGCCCTACGGCGTGATCGGCGTCATAACCCCGACGACCAACCCAACCTCCACGATCATCTGCAACACGATCGCAATGCTCTCAGCGGGCAACAGCATCGTTTTCAACGTGCACCCGAACGCCCGCGAGTGCTCGATGGTCAATGTTCGACTCCTGCATCACGCCATCGTGCGCGGCGGTGGCCCGGCAAACCTGGTTACCGCGGTGGCCGAGCCGACGATAGAATCGGCGCAAGCGCTCATGACCCACAAGGGCGTGCGCATCCTTGCCGTGACCGGCGGCAGCGGCGTGGTGCGCCAGGCGATGACAAGCGGCAAGCGAGCAATTTGTGCGGGACCCGGCAACCCGCCGGTGGTGGTCGATGCAACGGCCGACCTCGAGCTCGCCGGACGCTGCATCGTCGCCGGCGCCGGTTTTGACAACAACATCGTATGCACCGACGAAAAAGAAGTGATCGCCGTCGAGAGCATAGTCGATGAGCTACTGAAGCAAATGAAGCGGCACGGCGCTTACATCCTGACCGAGGGTGAGCTGCACCGGGTCGAGCAAGCAATCTTCACTGAGCAACGTGGACCACGGCGATCGTCCGTGGTCGAGAAAGATCTTATCGGCAAGAACGCGAGCGAGATCCTGGCCCGGGCCGGTATCGCGCCCGCCGGCGACCCACCGGTTCTGGTTGCACGCGTCCCGAACGACCATCCGTTGGTCTGGACCGAGCAGATGATGCCGGTACTTCCGGTTACATCAGTACCCGACGTCGATACCGGGATCGAGTTGGCCAAGGAAGCTGAGCACGGCTACGGCCACTCGGCCGGAATGTACTCGCGCGATATCGACGCGCTGAGTCGCATGGCACGGACGATCAATACCAGCATCTTTACCAAGAACGGTCCGTTCTTCGCTGGCCTGGGCGAAGGCGGTGAAGGTCACAGCAGTTTCACCATCGCCAGCCCCACCGGCGAAGGGCTTACCGGACCGGTCGCATTCAGCAGGTTGCGGCGCTGTGTCCTCGTTGATCACTTCCGTATTGTCTGAAGAGCATGGCGCAGAAAAAAAGGCGACACGGGGCCCTGGCGTTACTGGAATTCGGCACCGTCGCCGCCGGTATTCTTGTCAGTGACCTCATGGTCAAGCGGGCGCCCATTGCGTTGCTCCGCTGCGGAACGATCCACCCTGGTCGATTCCTGATCCTTGTCGGAGGCAGCGTTGCCAGCACGGAGGAGGCGTTCCTGATCGGAGTACGATTCGGCGAGACAGACGGCACACTGACCGGTAGCGTCTTTCTCGGCGATGTACATCCGAGCCTGCACGATGCTGTTCTGGGCGAACGGCAAGATGTTACTGGCGATGCGCTGGCTGTGTTCGAAACTCGCTCTTCGCCGGCACTGCTTGCCGCCGTGGATGCCGCAGTAAAGAGCACCCCGGTTACCCTGGCCGAGGTTCGCCTGGGCGATGACCTCGGAGGTCACGCACTGGCACTGATGAGCGGCGATCTGACTGACGCCGAAACAGCGCTCGCGATCTGCGCCGACCGCGCCGGCGATCAGCTTCTGGCTAAAACGCTCTTGCCGCGTCTGGATCCAGATCTTCGCGGGTTACTCGATCAGGGCACCCGCTTCGGTCCGTGCCTCGCTTTCGAGCCGGCCGGCGCCGAGTACCCCGAGGAGGTCGCATGCTCCTGGGACGCGTAATCGGAACCGTAGTGCCGGCGATGCTGGTAGACGAGCTGTCAGCTACGCCGCTGCTTTGGATCCAGCCACTCGATCGCGACGGGAAACCCGAGGGTGAGCCTCTTGTCTGCGCCGACGGCACACGCATGGCGGGGCCGGGTCAGGTTATCTACTGGGTGGCCAGCCGCGAAGCCGCACTGGCTCTCGATCCGTGGTTCGTCCCGGTCGATGACGCTATCGTTGGCCTGGTCGATGAAGTGCGGGTCTATCCACCGAAGGACCTGGACTGATGATCCTCGGCCGCATCATCGGTAGCGTCGTTTCGACAATTCATCACCCCATCGTCGAGGGCCACAAGCTGCTGCTCGCCGAGCGACTCGACCAGAACACGCACCCCACCGGAGGCTACGTAATAGCGTTCGATGCGATAGGGGCAGGCTACGGAGAGACCGTCCTCATCCTCGATGAGGGTAGTGGTGCCCGGCAGATTCTCGATGACGCTGCTGCGCCGGTGCGCTCGATAGTTGTGGGCATCGTCGACGCCGTCGATCTCGAGACAAGCTGAAGGCGATTCGCCAGGCAGTGTTGGAGAAAAGAAAAAGGCGGGCCGAAGCCCGCCTTTCTCGTTGTGACCAACCAAGAGTTGGTTTACAGCTGCAAGGAAATCCCGGCGAAGACGTAACGGCCCAGGGCATCGTAGTAGCCCGGGAACACATTGCCGTTACCCGGCGCGTTACCGACGTCAGAAGATACCGGCGGATCCTTGTCCAGCGCGTTGTTGACTCCAATGCGCAACAGCACTCCGTCGGTGACCTGCCAGTTCGCGGTCAGATCAAGCCAGCTGTAGGCAGGCCAGTCCCGATTGTTCGTCGTGTTGTCTTCAACCTCGCCCGCATAACGCCACATTGCAGATACGTCGATATCCCACGGCGTTACCCAGGTGGTCCGGAAGGTGTGCGCCCACTCGGGGAATGCGCCGATGCAGGTGCCGTTCTCCCAGGAGCCTTTGCAGTCGACTACCGGTGAACTCGGCGTTGGCTGAGTTTCGGCCTTCAACAGGACTGCTCCGACCAGCGAGAAGTCCAGGTCGCCCGCACCTCCGATCGGAAGGTTGTAGCCGACCTGCAGGTCAATACCTTCACGCTCGAACTTACCGATGTTGGTATTTGTATCGGTGATGAAGCCCTGCGTTCCGAGCCACAACGAACCGCTGCCCGGCGCACGGGTGACGGCGTCACACCACAAGGCGTCGCCTGATGCCAGGCACTGGTTCAGAGTGAACTCCTGGCCACGGTTGGAGATTGCATCTACTACCTCGATGTTAAACCAGTCGACACTAACTACCAGGCCATCGATGAACGCCGGTGACCAGATGCCACCGAACGACACCGTGTCCGACTCCTCAGGCCTTACGTTCGGGTTACCACCCTGCAGGAAATTGTACTGGCCGGCCGGGCTGTTGAGACCGGCGCTGCCGTAAAGAGCTGCAGGCAGACCCGTATTGTTGACGCATTGCTCGAGCGTCGCCGTACCGCCGGCTCCGCAAGGATCGACGTTCATGTCGAACAGGTTCAGGCCCTGCGGCTGGAACAGCTCACGGAGGTTACCGGCACGAACCGCACGCTGCAGACTTGCACGCAGGCGGATGGCGTCGTTGAACGACCAGTCAAACGCGCCTTTATACGTATCCGTGGTCTGGTCCGTGTTGTAGTCCGAGTAACGATAGCCGAGGTTCAGGTTGACCGACTGCGCGAGGTTATAACCTTCGAACAACGGCACCTGTGCTTCGAAGAAGAACTCTTTGACCGCGAACTGTCCATTGACCGGAGTCGTGGCACCACCTTGCCCGGCACCATCTCCGGAAGTGAACCCGCCATCCGGATCGAAGCGGAGCTTCTCCTGGCGATACTCGTATCCGCCAACGAGCTGGATTCCCGTATCGGCGCTCGGCAGTTTCACGCCATATTCACCGAGGTCGCCCGTTACGAAACCACTGATGATATCGGTGGACACTTCGCCCGTGGCGAACAGGTCTACTGCGATGTAGCCCTGCACCGGGTCTTGGCCGTCGGGGAGAACAGCACCTTCCTCGAAGATATTCCAGGGGATACAGGCGGGGTCGCTACCGTCCAGGACCGACTGGCAAACAGCGTTGCCGTTACCGTCGTCTACCGCATTGAGCGATCGAATCACACGCGTCGTCGACAAGTCGTTCAGGTAGGTTTGAGAGTTAGCGACCTGACCGAAATTGCCGTAGATGTCGTACGACCATGCATCGTTGATCTCACCGCGTGCGCCAAGCACAATGCGATTGGCTGTATTACGCTGCGTATCCTGACGGAAGCCGCCCTCGACGTTACGACGGCCCAGGTAGACGTTTTGAACATCATTGGTCGTCAGACCGAACTGGCCGCAGAGCTGCTGGAACTGCTGCGCGGACAGCAACGGGTTGCCGCAAGCCAGCGTGCTCGTAACAAAGAACGCACCGGACGGTGCGATCTGTGCGACGCTCTTGTCGTCCATGTATGAGACCTCTGAATACAGTTCCAGAGCATCGTTCACTGTGTAGTAACCCATCGCACCAACTGTGATGCGCTCATCCGGGCGCTGCAGATGGTTAGGTGGCTGGTAGTTGTAGACGAGGCCGTTACGCGGCACGAAATCGGTGCCCACGACGGTGAAGTCGAACCCGTCGCCAGCGCCGAAATCCGAAAACGTGCCCGAAGGAATCGTCGCTGAACCACCGCATGAGAAGGTACCGGCACCATCGTCGCCCAAGGCACAGTTATTTGTATCGCGGAAGCCCGAGAGCACATTGTGGATTTTCCGGTAACCGGCATACATCGTTACGTTGCCTCTACCGTCTCCCGAATTCGCGCCAATCATGGCCGAAATGCTGGTCGTAAAGCCGTCAGTAACGTCTTCTTCCGGCAGGTCGAAACCCACCTGGCTGGACAGATCCAGGATCGAGTTATCGTTCTTGCTTTGATAGAACGCGTACTGGTAATCGAATGCGGCGCCCTCGAAGTCCCGCTTCGTGATGAAGTTGACGACGCCGGCAATTGCATCAGAACCATAAGTTGCCGATGCGCCACCAGTGAGTACTTCGACCCGGTCAATGAGAGTGGCCGGAATCTGGTTGAGGTCGGCACCGAGTGCGGCCTGTTGTGGTGAGCCGGAAGGCAGGCGACGGCCATTGACCAGAACCAACGTGCGTTCGCTACCCAGACCACGCAGGTCGACGGTTGCGGTTTGCGTTGCGCCGTTCGCGAGTGTGGAAGTTTGATCCGCGTAAACCATCGGCAAGCGGTTCAGCATGTCCTCGACCCGGGTAACACCCTGAAAACCGATTTCATCGGCGCTGAGTGTCGTTACCGGGCTGGAACTGATGAGGTTGCGAGCAGGGATACGCGATCCCGTAACGGTGATCTCTTCGAGTACAACCGCTTCGTCCTCACCTTCTTGAGCTAATACGGATTGTGACGCGATCAAAGGCAGCGATCCGGCCATGAGGGCCAGCTTTACGGCGCTTGATACGTGCCGGTTCCGTTTTCCAGGCATTGACATTGTCATGTCTCCTTTGTCAGTTGACGATTCGATCGCGGGCAGGCGGACCAGCCACCTTCCAGCGCGATCGTTGCGAAAAAAGTACAACTGGGAGTGCGCCGGGTAAAGGACATGAAATGTTGCTAATTTGCTAAAGTCATTATAACTAGGGGATATAAACGTGGTTTTTATGTCACATTACGCTGAAGGCCGCGCCGCTGTTTAAATTGTGGTTAACACGCAACAGCCGAAGACAGCTCCAGTCCGAAAAGTTCCGTGGGTATAAGCGAATGTCTAAGACGAACTTGGTCTTTCGCCCGGGCCTTATATCAGGGGCAGCCTGGCGCATTTGCGCACGGGCATAAGTACTGGTTATTCCGTTCAGGCCGAGCCACCGCCAGCATGGCAATTATGGTCAGACCGACGGCCGCCATATGTTGTAATTGACCCGTGCTTACCCTCGAGACAGCAGTTCGGCTGATCATCATCGGGCAACAATTGCTGATCGCCGCAATCTTCCTGCACGGCGGTGGCAGCCGTATCGCTCGCATCAGTGGAGCACTCCTGATGCTCAGTGGTGCGGGCTATCTTTTCAGCACAAGCGTCGAACTTCGTGAGTCACTGCCCGTGATTTTCCCACTGGTCTCGCTGCTTGGAATGACGGTGCCGTATGCGCTCTGGTCTTTCGCCCGTGCCATGTTCGAGGCGCCCTGGCCCAGGAGATGGGTAACAACGTTCTTTGTGGCAACGTGGGCGGTGACATGGCTCGTTTTCATCGCGGAGGATTTCGTTGGACAGTACTGGTTCAACACGGCGTTCTTCGTGGAGCACATTGCGGCCATCATCGTCGTTATCCATGCAATCTGGTTGACGGCGTCAGGGCGCCCCGATGATCTCGTGGAAAGACGGCGTCGCTTTCGCGTGTTTTTTACCGTCATCATTGCGATCGAGGTCTTCGCCGTCCTGACGGTCCAGCTCGTACTGGTTACGCGAACGCCCCCCGGGTGGCTGTCGTTGACGAACGTGCTGGTCATTGCGGCCCTGACCATCGGGCTCGCGATCTCGTTCCTGCGTCTGAGGCGGGTCTTCTTCGTACCTGGACCGACCGATACCGAGACCGCGGAGCCGGATGCCGCTTCGCTGAGTCCCGCCGACGCTGTGCTGCAGCAGAAATTGCTGGCCGCGATGAACGCAGGCACCTATCGGGAAACCGGCCTGACCATCAGTTCGCTGGCCAGCAGTCTCGATTATCCGGAGCACCAGTTACGCCGGCTGATCAACGGGCACCTCGGCTTCCGAAACTTTTCGGCGTTTCTCAACAGCTACCGCATCACAGAAGCGCGAGACCACCTCTCCGATCCCGACCGCGTGCGGATCCCCGTGCTTACGATCGCCCTCGATCTGGGTTATGGCTCGCTGGGGCCGTTCAACCGGGCCTTCAAGGAGTCAACGGGAATGACGCCCACCGAGTTCCGGCAGCAGTCGGTCAGTAGCGCCAATTCCGAATAAACCATGCCGATTTCGAAACCGGCACGAATCCGTCGAATCAGACGAGAGTCGGGCGCGAAATCGGACTACGTTGTTCGCCATATCCCTATAACGGAGAGCAACGATGAAAAACCCTCTGCAATCCCCACTCGCGATCACCGCGACAGCCATGCTCGCATTGGCATTCGGTACCCAGGCCGCCGTCGCGTCACCGGACGACGACAAAGCGTTCAAGAAGCAGGCCAAAGCCTGTATCGCCGAGATTGGCATGCAGATCGACTACGGTAACGCCAGCCGGGCGAAGCACGCGGTTGTCAGTACCGGCCAGACGCTTGAAGGCCAGACTATTCTGCAAGTCGAGACATCCCTGATCTCGGGCCGCAGGGACAAGGTCATCAAACGGTATTCGACGTCATGTGTCGTTGGCGAAGCAGCTACAGTCGCAAAGCTGGATATCACGGAAATTGATGCGGCGGTACCCCAGTTGGGTTCGGTCACTCAGTAATCGCGTTCGAGAACCAATCCCCCTCTGTGGCCGTGTTTCGGCGTCCCTGATTCAAATATAATCGGGGCATCCGGGGACCTGTCGGTACCCGCCTGTCAAATCGCGGAGCACGAGATGAAAACCATATCCCGAACAGTCTTGCCGGTCGTAATCGTTGTGTTTGGGCTCGCCGTTCTGCGCCCCGCACATTCACAGGGCATCACGGAAATCCCGGACATCGGTAAACAGCCGGAGTGGATTATCGCGATCCACGGTGGCGCTGGAGATGTCAGCCGCGCGGATCTCTCGGCGGAAAAGGAGGCACAATCTCGTGCCGGTCTCGAAGCTTCACTAGCGGCCGGCGCCGCAGTTCTCGAGGCGGGCGGTACCGGGCCGGAGGCGATTGAGGCAGCCCTGAAAGTGCTCGAAGATCATCCGTCATTCAACGCCGGTCGTGGTGCCGTCCTCGATGAAACCGGCAATGTGCGGCACGACGCATCGATCATGCGCGGTGAGGATCATGCGGCGGGTGGCATCGCCGGCAGTTCGCGCATCCGCAACCCGATAGCCGCTGCACGCGCGGTGATGGAGCAGACCAAAAATGTCCTGCTGCACGGAGACGGTGCGGACTGGTTCGCGGCACAGAATGATCTCGAGATCGAAGGGCCGCTGTACTTCATCACCGAGGAGCGTCGTCAACAGCTTATGAAGAAGAGAGCGGCGATGCCGGGAGAGGTTGCCGCCAATCACAACGATGCGTCTGCATTCGGCACGGTGGGTGCCATCGTTCTGGACAGCCACGGCAACCTTTCGGCAGGCACGAGTACGGGCGGGCGCAGTAACAAACGCTTCGGTCGCGTCGGCGATACTCCGATCATCGGTGCCGGCACCTATGCGTCGAATCAGTCCTGTGCCGTTTCGGGCACTGGGCACGGCGAGTATTTCATGCGCTGGACGGTCGCCAGGGACATTTGCGCACGGGTCGAGTTCGGCGGTGAGTCGCTGGAGCGTGCGGCCGAGGCATTGATAGTCGATACGATGTTGCCAGTCGAAGGTTACGGCGCTGTGATCGCGATGGAACCGTCCGGCAAAGTCGTCTTTGTGTCGACGACGGCCAATCTCAAGCGCGGCGTCATGACGTCGACGAGCCCGGCGCGCGTCGCCATCTACACGGATGAAAACGTGCACTAGGCACAATTCCGACTGGACAGCTTTCCGGTGTTCGTTAGTCAGCTATTCAAATCGAAAATCAATGATTCAGTGGCAGCTTGCGAATACGTCGCCAGGGATGACGCACTGAGAAAGCTAGTCCGCTGATTGCGCGATACGGATGCGCAGCTCTTCGAGAACGGCTCTCACACGTGCTGCGTTGTCATTACCCATTCTCAGCAGCAGTTTCTGGCCGCTGGACAGGGCTTCGAGCGCCGGGTCGGCGAACTCGTAGAGCACGTGTGGCTGAACGAGCTGGACAGGTTCACCAGGCTCGGGCGTCGCCAGCAAGTGGTCAATGACTGCGATCAGTCGATCATTGAAATAGGCGTCCGGGTAACCGAGCTGCGTAAAAGCCTCCTGGATGAGCGGATAGAAACGGCGATAGGTGGAGGCCAGCTCTTCGAGGTCGGCGCCTGTCAGCATGTTGACCAGAAAATCATAACGCCTGTAGTTATCCGGGCTCAGGTAATAAGGCCCGTTGGCACCGGCGGCCGCGACAACAAAGGAGCCCTGAATTCTGCCGACCGGGCGGATCTTCTCCGCGACATGGCTGCGTGTGAGATTGTCGACAGTTGCTACCGACTTGTCGATGAGTCCTTCGTCGTCAAGCAGGTCTTCGAGGGCACTGCCGAAAACGGTGACCAGCGCGAGTGCAAAATAGCTGTCGCTCTCATCGAGTGGTGGCAACTCGATGAGCTCGCCTGCGCCGGGTGTCAGGCTCAGTGGTTCGATTGGATGAAGCGGTTCCCGTGCCGCCGATTCTGCCGCCGTTGGTTCCGGGGCGGCGACGGCAGCCGGTTCGGGCGAAGGACTGATGTCATCACGGAAATACCACAGCGCTCCCGCCGCGCCGACAGCGAGCAATAACATGACCAGCCACTTGAATTCCGTGTTGTCCAATTCGAACGTCCGCAATCCGGCCCTCTATGATAGCGCCGAATAGCGGACGAGTGTGGACTCGCGGCCGACCTACTCGTAGCGTAACGCGTAGATTGGATTCGCCCGGGCGATGCGGAAGGCGTGCCCCGCAACCGTACCCCAGGCCAGCACCACCGCGATGGTCCCCGCGACCAGCAAGATCGGAATTGGTGCCTCGATGCGGTCAGCGAAGAAATTCAGATACAGGCTGGATGCAAAGTAGGCCCCGGGCAATGCGACGGCCAGAGCCCAAAGCACAGGCGTCGAGAACTGCCACACGAGTAGCCTCGCAATCTGCAGCGAGCTTGCGCCCAGTACCTTGCGAACACCGATCTCCTTCGTGCGTTGCGTCGCCATGAAAGCGGCGAGTCCGAAGAGACCGATGAGGGCCAGCGAAAACGCCATTGCTGCGAAGCCGGCCAATGCCATGTTCATGTACTTCAAAATGTCGTAGACGTCGTTGAATTTGTCGTCGAGGAAGCGTCCCTGCATCGGGTACTCCGGAATGACGCGGTCCCAGACGTCCTCGATCTGCTCGACCGTTTCCATAATGCTGCCGCCGGTAATTCGCACCGAGCCTATCCGTATGTAGTCGGGCTGGTAGTAATACATCCAGGCCCTTTCGGCGTTAAAAAGCCCCGTGACGTTCTGCGTCGGTGCGACACCGACGATCACAAACTCGGGAATGCTGCCGTCTTCTTCAGTGAAATTGTAAAAGCGCTGGTTGATCGCATCGGCTGGTGTCGCGATGCCGAGTTTATCGAGTGCGAGCTCGTTGACGAGCACGTTGACGACTTCGGACTCTTCATGGCGCGAGTCATTCGCAACATCCCGGCTCAATTGCCGTCCCGCGAGTAGCGAAATGTCGTATGTATCCAGATACTCCGGGGACATGCTCATGATTTGCAGGCCGAGCTTGCCGGACTCATCGCCGGGTTGCAGGCTCACGTTTGTCGCTGCATTGCTTTGCTCGTACGGCACCTGGCTCGAGTAGGCGACGCTGTCGACGTTCGGAAGTGCTCCGAGCTCGTGTCGCAGGGTGTCCAGGCGTTCCTCGATCTCGTCAACATTCAGCCGATCGAGTGTATAGACCTCTGATCGCGGGAATTCGTAGCTCGCCTCCTTGACTTTTTCGTTCTGCATGAAAACGATCGCCACGAGCGCCAGCATGAAAGCCGAGATGGCGAATTGTGCACCAATCATGACTGACCGCATCCTGGAACCCTTCTTGCCCTTCCTCGCGGTATCCCGTAACGCGTCAATCGGGCTGGCGCGTGTTATCAGCCACGCCGGGTAGAGGCCGGCAAGCAAGCCTACGATGGCGGTCGTGGCAATCAGCCATGGCAGTGTCTGCAGGTAGTCGAGCGACAGCGCCTTGCTCGTCGCGTTGTTGAATAGTGGAATCAGAATTTCGAGTACCGCTATGGCTATCACCATAGCGATTCCAGCGATAACCAGGCTCTCGACAAGAAACTGTGTCAGCAACTGGCGTCGGCCGGCGCCCATGGTCTTGCGCATGCCAACTTCACGGCTGCGTCCGAGCGACTGTGCCGTCGCGAGATTCGTGTAGTTGACGCAGGCGACTACAAGTACGAGCAGGCTCAACACGGAGATCGTCGATATGACCGGCAGTCCGATCATGTCCCAGATAGCCGTATTCGCTGTCGCAAGATGGTCTACCTCGAAAGCCGTGATGACTTGCGTATTTCTCTCGGGGACGATGCGGTCGAACATGCTGTCCATCTGTGCCTGCAGCCAGTCACCGTCGAGTGTTGGCGGCAGCAACACGTAGGTCATGTCACCGATCGACAGATTGTCCCAATCGCCCACTACGTCGTAATCGCGCGTGCGGCTTAGTGCCTGAATCGGCGCCACGACCTCGAACGGTGACTCAACGATGACAAGCGACGTAAAGTGCGAGTTTAGTGGCAGGTCCTCGATGACAGCCGCGACGTGGAAATCGAATTCGTTATCCAACGTGACGACCTCACCCATGACGTCCGACTTGCCGAAGTACTTGATCGCGGCGCTCTCTGAGATGATCAAGCCCGAGGGATCGTCGAGCGCAGCGCTATCTCCATGGATGTACTGCAGGTCGAATATACGCAGCAACGCGGGGTCGGCGAAGCGTATGGTCTGGTAAAAGCTGTCAGGGCCCATCGTCACGAGATACTCCCGGTTCAGGGTCCTCGCTACCGCCTCGACGTCCGTGAGTTCGGCTTCGATTATCGGGCCGACCGCAGACTGGACGGAATTGAATTTATTAACGCCGACATTCATCTCCGGCGATGCCGTCGCTCCGAGCGTGTAAATTCGCTCGTATTTCTCAAAGAACGCATCATGCGTGCGCTCGTAATTGACGACCAGACCACCAAAGACGTAAATCGTCATGCCGATGGCCAGGCCGGAAATATTGATTGCAGCGAACGCCTTGTTCTTGCGCAGGTTGCGAAGGGCTATTTTTACGTAGTTCCAGAACATTGGATTCCCCGTTGCGCCCGCCGAATCAGGCGGCGCGTGTGTTGTCGGTGATGACGTGGCCGTCGAACAGGTTGACGGTACGGTGCGCATAGTCGGCATGTGCCGGCGAGTGCGTCACCATGACGATCGTCGTGCCTTCCTGGTTCAGGGAGCGCAGTAACTCCATGACTTCCTGGCCATGCACGGAGTCGAGGTTTCCGGTCGGCTCGTCGGCGAGAATCAGCGGCTGGTTGCCGACGACGGCGCGTGCGACGGCGACGCGCTGTTGCTGGCCGCCCGACAACTGTCCGGGCATGTGCTTCGCGCGATGCGCGATACCCATGCGGTCCATGACCTCGTCGACACGCTTCTTGCGCTTCGATGCCGGCATATTGTGATACAGCAGGGCGAGCTCGATATTCTCAGCGACGCTGAGTTCGTCAATCAGGTTGAAGTTCTGGAAGATGAAGCCGATGTTCATCTTGCGAATCTCACTACGTTTCGCTTCAGAGTAAGGGGCAACGTTCTCGTCGAAGAAGAAGTAGTCGCCCTCGGACGGATTGTCGAGCATGCCCACGATATTGAGCAGCGTCGACTTGCCGCAACCGGATGGCCCCATGACGGCGACAAAATCTTCCTGTTCGATTTCCAGGTTGACGCCGTTCAGCGCAACCGTCTCGACCTCGTCTGTCTGGTAGACCTTGAACATATTGTGAAGCTTTAGCATTGGTTTCCCCTTGTAGAAACGTGTATTCGAATGAATCAGTCGCTGTCGAGCACGAGCCGGTCCATGCCGGTGTAACTCGTGTACGGCGAGGTTATGACTTGTTCGCCCGGCTCGAGGCCGTCGAGCACTTCGATGAAATCGGTGTTGCGGCGGCCGAGGCGCACTGAGCGCTTGACAGCCTCCGTGCCGTTCGGCGCGACGACGAATACCCAGTTGCCGCCGGTTTCCTGGTAGAACGAACCGTTCGGTATCAACACTGCGTCGGCGTTATC
>Ga0255052_10002302_pt1 | contig 13870 bp, 13 predicted proteins | sample JV7_2_21_MG_FD_188632 | JGI IMG/M metagenome (GOLD analysis project Ga0255052, IMG submission 188632) | Seawater microbial communities from Jervis Inlet, British Columbia, Canada - JV7_2_21 | ecosystem: Environmental > Aquatic > Marine > Inlet | place: Canada: British Columbia | collected... | reverse complement strand
CAGATGGACAAGTCCGGCGCCTTCGCCAAGTCTTTCACAAAAGCAGCCTAGCGGGCGCGCTTCGATGTACAGGTTTGCTGCATCACCGGACATCGTGTGATCGTCGCTCCACCACTCGCCGATATCGTAAACAGCCGCTTTGTAAACGCTGCCGCGATCGGCCCTGACAACGACCACGTGGCGAACCGAAAATCCTGCGCTCGCAGAGTCTGTAACCTCTGCCTGCGCCGCCAGGATCAAACAAAGATGTAGCGCGCCCGCAGCGCAGAGTAGTTTGCATCCCATTTGACGCTTTGCCCGCAGTCAACAAACGCCAAGCTTAGCGCATTCGCGCAGTAGAATATTCCCCGGGCGCCCATACTATGTGATGCTTGTACCCGTGAATTCGCTTGCTTCTGGCGCCTGCCCCGGGCAGACCGAGTTGCGGTAGCTGCCACTCAAGGACTTGATATTTAAGCTTTTAATGAGAAATCCGACGACCCATCAAGTAACAGCCCTGGTCGAGTTCCTGCGGCGGCACCGGCGCCTGACTGTTCTCAGCGGCGCCGGTTGCAGCACCGGCTCCGGCATCCCGGACTATCGTGATGAGAACGGCGAGTGGAAACATGCGCAGCCGGTGCAATATGCCGATTTCGTCTCCAGCGAGATGAACCGGAAGCGCTACTGGTCGAGGAGTTTTGCGGGCTGGGAGCGGATATCTGGCGCGCGGCCGAATGCTGCCCACAGGGCGATTGCCGCACTCGAACACGCCGGTCGGGTGGAATGCCTGATAACGCAGAACGTCGATAATCTGCATTATCTGGCCGGCAGCCGCCAGGTCATCGATCTGCACGGCCTGTTGCATCGTGTACGTTGCCTGGCCTGCGGCGCCATCTCAAAACGCGACAGCCTGCAGCGAAAACTGCGGGCATTGAATCCGCGTTGGACCGGTGCGCCGTCGGCTTACCTGCCAGACGGTGACGCCAGCCTCGCGCATCACGAGCACGATCGATTCAAGGTCCCGTCCTGTTCTCGCTGCGACGGCGTGCTTAAACCCGACGTGGTATTTTTCGGCGAACCGATACCTGCCGAGCGGGTGCAAATTGCGGCTGAAAAACTGTCGCAATCCGACGCCTTGCTGGTGGTGGGCTCGTCACTGATGGTGTGGTCCGGATATCGCTTTGCCCGCAATGCCCGCGCGGCAGGTAAACCGATTGCGATTGTGAACCGCGGCACAACCCGTGCCGACAAGATGTCAACCTGCAAGATAGAAGCTGACTGCGCAGAGGTTCTGCAGCGCACCGTACGCGAACTGGACCGGGCCTCTGCAGGGAATCGATAGTATGCAGGACGAATTGAGTGTCGTGTACGAAAGCAGCAGCCGCCAGGCTTGTTCGGAACGCGCTCTGGTGCTGTTGTCACTCAGCATTCCGCACCAGGCGTATCACGAGGAGATGCGTTCGGTCTTGCTCGTGCCATCGTCCGTGGCTGAGCGCGCAAAATACGAACTGTGGTTATACGAGCAGGAAAACCGGGCACCGAAAAAGACGCCTGCCCGAATAACTCCGATCTATCAGAATGGTGTGCCCGGAGCAGTCGTCTACGTCACGGTGATTTGCCTGGTCGCCTGGTTTGCCGGTACGGGTGCATTTGGATTCGACTGGCTTGGCGCCGGACGCATTGACGGGGCACTCATTCGCCATGGGGAATGGTGGCGCACGCTGACCGCGTTAACGCTGCATTCCGGTATTCGTCACCTGCTCGGAAACATCGGCTTCGGCGCACTGTTCGGCGTATTTGCCGGACGCCTGGTCGGTCCCGGTGTCGCCTGGCTGAGCATCGTCATCGCAAGCGGGCTCGCCAACACCCTGAATACGGTGCTGCTCGAGTCCACGCATCGTTCGATCGGCGCATCCACTGCGGTATTTGCGGCGCTCGGCCTCGTCGCCGCTTACGTCTGGCGAGCGCGTTTGATGGCTCAGGATCGCTGGCCCTACCGGCTCGGCCCGGTCATCGGTGGCATCGCCCTGCTCGCCTTCACCGGCACCGGCGATGCGAATACCGACATCGGTGCGCACCTCGCGGGATTCGTTTGTGGCTTCGGCAGCGGCGTTGTCCTTGCCAATTCGTCGTTGACGCTGAACAAACGCGCGCTGCAGGCAGGTGCCGGCACGCTGGCGCTGTTATTCATAGCCAGCGCCTGGATGGCAGCACTACAAAGCTGAGACTGCCGGGCAACGCCATTGTAGAATTCCCGAGGCATCCATCTGCATTGGGGGCAAGCTCAGGCCTTGAAGATCTTCTTTCTAATTCTGTCTGCTATCGTTTTGCTCGCATCAGTTTCACTGCGAGTGCGTTACGGCGGCGGCGAGCCGTACCCCAATATCATGACGACGTCCCTGCTGGCAGAATCGGAACTCGAAGAGGTGCTGTCGTATCCGGAGCCGATCGGCAATGTTGCGGTCAGTTCCGACGGGCGTGTTTTTTTCACCGTACACCCGGAATCCAGACCGCAGGGCAATAAATTGCTGGAATGGGTTGCGGGGGCCGCCGTCCCGTATCCCAGCGGCACGATTCAGCCGCATCTGTTCAATACCGTGCTCGGCATTGTGGTCGACCGGCAGAATCGACTTTGGACTATCGACCACGGCAACCACGGCTTTGCGAAGGCACGATTGCTCGCATTTGATCTGCAGAGCGGGGACCTTGTGCACGATCATGAATTCCGCCCGGAATCGGCGCCGGCAGGTTCTTTCCTGCAGGATCTGCAGGTCAGCGCGGACGGTACTTACGTATTCATCGCAGACGCCAGCTTCTGGCGCAAACGACCGGCGATCGTGGTCTATGACACGACGACCCGGCAATCGCGGCGCGTATTGCAGTCCCACGAATCGGTGTCCGCCGAGAACTACCTGATTCGAAATCACACCCGGGACATGACTTTTCTCGGGGGGCTGGTCTCGTTACAGGGCGGCGTGGATGGCATCGCTATCGATCCTGCGAATAACTGGCTGTACTTTGCGGCAATCAGTCAGGATGACCTGTACCGGGTACCGGTCCGCGTTTTGATCGACGCCAGCATGTCGGAACGGCAAATCGAGAATCGCGTTGAGCGATACAGCAACAAGCCCCTGAGCGATGGACTAAGCGCAGATCTGCACGGGAATATCTATGTGACAGATGTCGAACATGGTGCCGTATTCATCGTCGGACCCGATAGAGAGGCCAGGACACTGTTGCAGTCCCCGCGCATCCGCTGGGCCGACGCATTGTCCTTCGGGCCCGACGGCTGGCTCTACGTTGCCGACAGCGCCATACCGGACCAGGTCCTGCGGACGAAGGGGCATATCAGAGCACACGGACCATACTCGGTGTTCCGCTTCCGGCCGGGCTACGAGGGCGTTCCCGGGCATTGATTCGCCGGACAGGGAGGCGGTAGAGTAGCGGGAAAGCGCTACAACGACTCATATAACGAAAAATTACGATCTGTGGCGTGAGGGGGCAGAATCTATGGACGAGATAAAAATTCCCGGCGCAGACTTCGACTGGGCCGGCCTGTGGTTGCAGGTCAAGACGCTCGGCGTCGATTTCGCCATCAATATCATCCTTGCCATCGTCATTTTCTATGTTGGCCGGATGGTCGCGCGGGCGGTCGCGAAGGGACTGCGTACGCTGCTGCGGTCTCAGGACGTCGACAAGATCCTGGAAACGTTTGTCAGCAACCTGGCGTACTGGGCGCTGATGATATTTGTCATCATCGCCGCGATTGGCCGCGTCGGCATTCAGACGACGTCGCTGATCGCCATTCTCGGCGCAGCTGGCCTGGCGGTCGGCTTCGCGTTACAGGGTTCCCTGGCCAATTTCGCTGCTGGTGTACTGATCGTCATGTTCCGGCCATACCGGGTCGGTGATTTCGTGGAAGCAGCCGGCATTTCGGGTGCCGTGCTGCAGGTGCAGATACTGACGACCGTTCTGAAGACCGGCGACAACAAGCAAATCGTCGTGCCGAACGGCCAGATCATGGGCAGCATCATCACGAATTATTCCGCCAACGATACGCGGCGCGTCGACATGGTTTTCGGCGTCAGCTACGACGACGATCTCGATAAAGTGCGCAGCACCCTGGAAGACCTGGTCGCAGCCGAGGCGCGGATTCTGGATGATCCAGCCTGCCTTATCGCGGTCTCGGAACTCGCCGACAGCAGCGTCAATTTCGTCGTCAGGCCCTGGGTCAAGACATCTGACTACTGGGGCGTCAAGTTTGAGTTCACGGAAGCGGTCAAGAAGCGTTTCGACAAGGAAGGCATCTCGTTTCCATACCCGCAACAGGACGTACACATTATCAAGAACGACGACTGAGCAGCGTATCCGGACAGCCCCCCCGGAACACTGTCGCGGCGGATCGCGGTAACCCGCCCATCAGTCCGTGACATCCGGCTCGATGAAGCACCACTTCAGTTCGGGCACACGTTCCTTAAGTTGTCGCTCCAACAGGTTGATCGACTGCACCGCGTCCTCGAGCCCGATACCGGGTACCAGTTTGATCTTTGCGGCCAACATGGTGTCGGGGCCGAGTTGCATCGTAATGGTGTTGAAGACCCGCTCGATATCCGCCTGCCCGGCGATAATATCCTGGATGGCGTCCTGTATAAGCGGATCCGCCGAGCGGCCAACCAGCAATGACCGCACGCGAACCGCGAGAAACACCGAAATAACCACCAGTACGACACCGATACACATCGAACCGATGGCGTCGAATGCCGTATTGCCGGTTAGATCCGCGAGCAGGACAAAAAAGAATGCCAGTGCCAGACCCAGCAGCGCCGCGATATCCTCACCGAAGACCACCACCAACGCCGAATTCCGCGTATGCCTTAGCCACTCCCTGAACGGCCTCTCGCCACGAATCCGGGCCACCTCGCGCAGGCATCCGAACAGGGAAAAGCCTTCGAGCACGATTGCGATCGCCAGCACCAGGAGCGCAACCCAGGCCTGCTCCAGCGGCTCCGGTTGCTGGAATTTGTGCACACCTTCGTAGATGGAAAACAGGCCGCCAACGCTGAACAGCAACGTGGCAACGATGAAACTCCAGAAGTAACTCAACTTGCCGTAACCCAGCGGGTGATCGGCGTCCGGCGCTTTGCCCGATTGACGGAGACCGAGATAGAGCAGTACCTGGTTGCCGGAATCCGCATAGGAGTGAATGGCCTCCGCCAGCATGCTGCCGGATCCGGTCAGCCAGGCGGCCCAGGACTTCGCCAGCGCAATCCCCAGGTTGGCGAGAAATGCGTAAAAAATTGCTCTGGCAGTGCCGCTATGCGATGAGGAGGCCATATTCCGTGTCTTCTGCTGTCAACCCGCGCACCGCCGCGACGTTAGATATTTTGCGGGGTAATGCGGCGTTACCGGCGTAAGACCCCAATGATAGCTGACAGATACCGGGGGAAACGCATGCATGTGATAACAGGACTGATTTACGGCTCGACGCTGTCTCTCGCGCTCGGCGGCTGTTCGGCGCATCCGGAACCTATCATCGACACCGTTGGCGTCAACATGGCGGCTTACGAGGCGGATCTGGAACAATGCACCGCCTATTCGGAGCAGATTCGGATCGAGAAAGGCGCCGCCAAAGGCGCTGCGGGCGGAGCGGTCGTCGGCGCTGCCACTGGCGCGATCAGTGGCGATGTCTCACGGGGTGCGGGTTATGGCGCGATCTGGGGCGCCACCCGCTACGGCACCGAAGCCGATCGCGACCGGCAGATGGTGGTGAAACGCTGTCTGCGCTACCGCGGCTACCAGGTTCTAAATTAAGGGGGAGCAGGCCCCTATTGCGTTGTACTGTGTTTTTATACAGTATACGCAAATGAGATCGCAGCACTTCAAGGGACGCGGGGCCGTGTCGCAAATGCCGGGGCGCTTTGCGCGACGTACGCTGCATCTGAACGCCGAAATTGAGGCCGTCCCGGCGCGGCCGCAGACCACGCTACGCGCCATGCAGGCTGGCCGCATCATCAGTAGAAACAACTCCCCGGATGTTCCGTTTGACCGTAGTATTAATCCGTACCAGGGCTGCGAGCACGGCTGTATTTATTGTTACGCGAGACCGAGCCACAGCTACCTGGACCTGTCCCCCGGCCTCGATTTCGAGACCCGGATATTTTACAAACCGAATGCGGTCGAGCGGCTGCTGGCAGAGTGGCAAAAACCGGGATATGAAGTCAGGCCTGTCACCATTGGCGCCAATACCGATCCGTACCAGCCAGCCGAGAAGAAACTCGGGCTGACCCGGCAGTTACTGCAGGCATTCCTGGTACACCGCCACCCGGTCACCCTGATCAGCAAAGGAACGCTGATGCGCCGGGATCTTGACTTGCTGACCGAACTGGCAGCAGCGAATCTGTGTTCGGTCGCGATCAGTGTGCCGACGATGGACAGCGCGCTAAAAAGGCTGCTCGAACCGCGCGTGCCAGCGGCGGCAAGCCGCTTCCGCCTTCTCGATTCCCTGCACAGAGCCGGTGTGCCTGCCAGTCTGCTTATGGCGCCGCTGATCCCGGCAGTGAACGATCATGAGATCGAACGCATAATCAGGCGTGCCGCCGCCGGCGGCGTGTCTCGCGCCAGTTACATTTTCCTGCGCCTGCCGTATGAACTGAAAGTAATTTTTTCGGAGTGGCTGGAAACGCACCTACCAGAACGGGCAGCACATGTGATGAGCCTCGTCAGGCAGGCCAGCGGCGGCCGTGATTATGACAATCGCTTCGGCCGCCGACAGTCCGGCCGCGGCGCCTATGCGGAGATGATAGGGCAGCGCTTCCGCGCCGCCTGTCGGAAACACGGCATTGCGCACGACGCGACTCAGCAGGACAGGCAAGCCCTTGATTGCAATCAATTTCAGCCGCCAGGGGGGCGGCAAACCGGGTTTGCATTCGAGTGATTATCGGTGCCGGCACGGGCGCCGTATCGAACCCGCAGGTATCCTGATTCCAACCGAACTTGTATAGTCGTTACGGGCACCGGCGGTTCCTTTTGCAGGAGAACTAATTGCCGGGGGGACAGTCAGAATCAAGGACCTGTAACGACCACCTGATCACGCATGAAGATACGCAGCAAAACCTGTTGGTGCGGACTCGCAGTTGGCGGACTGATGCTTGCCGGTGGCCAATACACGTACGCACAAACGGTCGAGGAGGAGCAGCGGAGCGACGGCGGCGGCGAAGAAATTGAGCTGACAACCGTTGGCGAGCCTGTCGACGTTGACAGCGGCGAAGAAATCGAACCGATCACCGGTCGCGAAACTGTCGACGTTGACAGTGGCGAAGAAATCGAGCCGATCGCCGGTGGCGAAACTGTCGACGTTGACAGCGGACCTCCGGTCGATTTTCGCACCGAGGACCTCGACCGCGACTATGTGGAGCCGCCGTCCGAAAGAGAAGACGACGAAGAGGAACTGCGTCGAACTTTCCAGTTGTACAAGGATGCACTGGCCAATGTGTCTCTTGACGAGGCCGACACACTGGCGAAACGCATCATTGAATTGTCGATTCAGCTATACGGACTCGAAAGCTACGACTCGGCGCGGGCATTGACAAATCTCGGTATCGTCCAGCACAGGGGCGCGGATTACGAATCGGCGCAACTCAATTACCAGGCGGCGATCGACATTATCGAGCGCATCGGTGATCGCCTGAATTCCGAACTCATCAATCCGCTCAAGGGACTCGGCGCCGCGCAACTGGCTGCGGGCAGGCCGGACATGGCACGCCAGACCTTCGATCGGGCCGTGCATGTCAGCCATGTCAACGAAGGCCCACACAACCTGCTGCAGGTTGAGATGCTTGATGCATTGACAGAAACCTACCTGTCGGTGGGCGAAATCGACGAAGCGCTGGATGCGCAGGAAATTGTCTACAACCTGCAGACGCGCAAGCTCAGCGGGAATAACGAAGACCTGCTGGCAGTGTTGCAACGGCAGGCGGACTGGATGCACCGCCTGCAGTATTACACTCGCGAGCGCCTGGCTTATCGCCAAATGATCAGAATTCTCGAGCGGACGCGTGGCAAGCATGATCTCAGTTTGGTCGGGCCGCTCACCGGTCTTGGCAAATCCTACCTGTATATCGAACCGTATGACGCCGAGTTTCAGACCTATCAGCCCGCCACGGGCGGCGAAGTGTATCTGAAGAGGGCCCTGCGCATCACTGAAGACAACGAGGACTCGAACTGGGAATATGTCCGGGATGCGTTGCTTTCTCTGGGCGACTTCTACACGCTCGCCGCAATTCCGAACCGGGCAAGACGCAGTTACATCGAAGCCTGGGAATTGTTGTCAGAGGACGACGAGCGCTTGCCGAGCCGCCGCAAAAGCCTGCAGTCCACGATTATCCTGCAGTCCATCACGCCGTCCGCGTATTACAATAGCGAGCGCACCGATGACGGCACGCATGCACCGGATAATTTTGAAAAAGGCAATATCGTCGTCGGCTTCGTTATTACCGAATACGGCCATTCAAACAAGATATCGATTATCGAGGCGCAACCGCCGGGACTCGAGGACATGGAACGGTCCCTGCTGCGGAACGTGCGGGAGCTCAGGTACCGGCCACGATTCGAGGAGGGCCGCATGGTCAGCGTCGACGACATGACCTACACGCACGAATTCTATTACCGGCCGTCTGATCTGCCGGAAAATCAAGCGAAATCGGACCCCGCCATCGAACAACTGGAACAGTAGGTCAGCACGTGAGGAGACTCCTGACTGCCATACTGGTGAGCGCCGCGACACTGGTGCAGGCAAGTGATTCGGGGACAGACTGTACCGCAAACTGGATATGTATCAGTACTGTTCGTGCAGATGGCAATATCGAGTTGCATGCCAGGAACTTAAGCGATGTGCCGCTGACGTTTACGCTCAAGGTGCGTACCCGGCATTTGAAAAGTGAAGGGCCGCGCAACATTACGGAATCGCTGTCGGCCGGCGAATACCGCCGGGTCATGGTGATGACACGGCTGGATGAAGACACGACAGGCAAGTACCGGTTCGACTACGACTGGACCATCGGCAACAAGGACGCCGTACATGACGACGATCAGGTCTACCGGCTGCCGTACGAAACGGGCAAGGCTTACCGCGTGTTGCAGGGCTTTGGTTCCCGTTTCAGCCATACCGGCATCGAACAATACGCGGTGGACTTCAAGATGGTAGAGGGTACCGCGGTGCATGCGGCACGCACGGGCGTGGTCGCACGCACCGAGGAGCGTTACAGCCTCGGTTGCTGGGACGCGGGCTGTGGCAAGTACGCGAACTACATCGTTATTTTGCATGATGACGAAACCACCGGCGAGTACTATCATCTGCAGCAGGACGGCGCGCTCGTAGAGGTGGGACAGCGCGTGGAAGCCGGCGAGAAAATCGGCCTGTCGGGCAACACCGGTAACTCGGCGCTGCCGCACCTGCATTTCGGAGTGTACAGGGCCATAGCCCGTGGCCGCGAGCAGTCAGTTCCGTTTCGCTTCTTAAGCGCTGACGGTATCGTCGCTCAGCCGCGGCGCGGCGGTCTTTATCAGGCGACCCCGGTCAAAACGAACAGCCGCAGGGCCAGTGTCGATAGCGCGGACCGCAAAACGTTCGCTAACTGAAATGCGCCAGTAGCAGGAGTTCAAATGTCCGAATCGTCCGCTGTACTACCCGGTCGAGAGCAGGCCATAGCGGTTGGCGAATCGCACTTCGTGAATGGTCATCCGCTCAAAGAGCCGTTCCCGGCCGAACTTGAGCAGGCCGTCTTCGCGATGGGGTGTTTCTGGGGTGCGGAGCGCCTCTTCTGGGAAACAGAGGGTGTTTATTCAAGCGCCGTCGGCTACTCGGGCGGCACGACCCCGAACGCTGATTACCGTGAAGTTTGCGGAGGACAAACCGGTCATGCGGAAGTCGTGCTGGTCGTTTTCGACCCGGCCAGGATCAGTTACGAGCAACTGCTGCGCCTTTTCTGGGAGGGTCACGATCCCACGCAGGGAATGCGCCAGGGTAACGACACTGGCTCACAATATCGTTCGGCAATATTCACGCGCGGCGCTGCACAGCTGCAGGCAGCCACGGAGTCACAGTCGGCTTTTCAGCGACAACTGACAGAGGCCGGATATAACGCGATCACCACGGAAATTTTGCCGCTGGGCGACTTCTACTATGCCGAGGATTATCATCAGCAATACCTGGCCAAGAATCCGGGCGGATACTGTGGCATTGGAGGCACTGGTGTAAGTTGTCCCGCAGGACGAAGCTCCGCGACCACCGGCGCTTCCTGAGCAGCACCCGGCTGCCGGGACGGAGCGGCAATGCCCGAACTGCCCGACCTCAACCTGTATATCGAGAAGCTCGCCGAGCGCATCGAAAACTGCAGTCTTGAAGACATTCGAATAAGCAATCCTTTCCTGCTGCGCAGCGTCGACCCGCCCCTCGAACATGCCTACGGCAGGAAAGTAACGGGACTCAGCAGAATCGGCAAACGCATTGCGATCGGCCTGGAGGGTGAATACTGGCTGATCCTGCACCTGATGCTCGCCGGCAGACTGAAATGGCACGAAGAAAAGGCGACAATCCGCGGCCGGAATCAGCTGGCGGCCTTTGATTTCAGTAGCGGCTCGCTGCTGCTGACGGAAGCCGGCAGCAAGAAACGCGCATCGTTGTTCCTGGTCAAGGGTTTCGAACAACTACAACAGCATGACCCGGGCGGTATCGAACCGCTCGAAATCAGTTTCGCAGAATTCTGCCAGGTCTTGCTGAGCGAAAACCGCAGCGTGAAACGCGCCTTGACGGACCCACGAAAATTCAGCGGCATCGGCAATGCTTATTCCGACGAAATTTTGCATGCCGCACAACTGTCGCCGATCAGGCATACGCAAAAACTCGAGGTTGCCGAACAGCGGCGCTTGTTCGACGCAACTCGCCGTGTCCTGCAGTTATGGTGTGACCGATTGCGCACAGATTCGGGCCGTGATTTTCCACAGAAAGTCACCGCTTTCCGTACAGGCATGGCAGTACACGGCCGGTTTGGCAAGCCGTGCCCGGCTTGCGCTACAGCGGTGCAGAGGATCCGCTACAAGAGTAATGAGACCAACTACTGCCCCAGGTGCCAGACCGGCGGGCGGATCCTGGCCGACCGCTCGTTGTCGCGACTATTGAAGGACGACTGGCCTGCCATGCTCGACGAATAGATGCAGTACGCCGGGCATTGCAGGTACTATCGCCAGACCGAAAATAGCTCCGGATACGGGATCATTACATTGGCCGCAAAAAAATCAGCGGGCGGGAAGCCGCGCAGACCTGGCAGAAAGTCGGCAGAAGAAGCAGTCAGGACCTTGTTGCTGTGGGCCGGTGAGGATCCCGGGCGCGAAGGCCTGGTCGATACGCCAAGGCGGGTTGCCCTGGCCTACGAGGACTGGTTCAGTGGTTATCGCGACGACCCGGTCAGATACCTGAGACGGACATTCGAAGAAGTCGATGGCTATGACGAACTGATTGTTCTGCGCGACATCACGTTCGAATCACATTGCGAGCACCACATGGCACCGATTATTGGAAAGGCACATGTTGGTTACCTGCCGAACAGCAAGGTCGTTGGCATCAGTAAACTGGCGCGGGTGGTCGAGGCGTTCGCGCGGCGATTCCAGGTCCAGGAAAAGATGACGGCACAGATTGCGAATTGCATCGACGAGGTGCTGAAGCCCAGGGGCGTCGGCGTGGTCGTCGAGGCCGTTCACCAGTGCATGACCACGCGCGGCATTCACAAATCCGGCGTATCAATGGTTACCAGCCAGATGCTTGGCAGCTTTCGCAAGGATGCCCGGACGCGCGCCGAATTCCTGGGCATGATTGGAAAGACATCCTAGGCGGGGCAAACATCAGTAGCAGAAAGCGCACTGCGGCGGCCGCCCTGGTCCTGCCGGTTTGCGGGCTTTTGTACCTGCTGCTGTGGCCGGTCCCGGTCGAACCGCTGGCATGGGAGGCGCCCGCGGACCGCGGACTGGTCGATCCATTCTCGCCCAACGACCGGCTTCGCCAGGCCCGCGCAATCGATCTCGGCGAGCATCTCGGGCCCGAGGATGTCAGCGGCGGTCCGGACGGCTTTCTGTATGCATCGACGAGCGCCGGGGTGATCATTCGTTTTCGTCCACACGGCCACGATGTGAGTGTCTTTGCCGAACCCGGCGGGCGACCACTGGGACTCGAATTCGACGCCCATGGCAACCTGCTGCTCGCCAATTCCCACCTCGGTCTGCAGAAGGTCCGGCCGGACGGCTCGGTGACAACTCTGCTCTCGGAGGTAGCGGCTCGAAAGATCGTGGCAGCAAATGACCTGGCCGTTGCAACAGACGGCAAGATCTACTTCACGGAATCCAGCAGCAAGTTTGGCACCGACGTTCCGGGCAGCACCTATCAGGCGAGCCGCCTCGACATTCTGGAGCACGGCGGTCACGGCAGGGTATTCGAGTTCGATCCCGCGAGCGGTGCAGTACGTACGCTGATGCAGGACCTCAACTACGCCAACGGTATTGCGATCAGCAGCGATCAGCAGTTTCTGCTGGTTGCCGAGACCGCCCACTACCGCGTCTGGCGTTACTGGCTGCAGGGTCCCAAAGCCGGTGCAGGCGAACTGCTGCTGGAGAACCTGCCGGGCTTTCCCGATAACATCAACAACGGGCTCAACGAGCGCTTCTGGATCGGCATCATCGCGCCGCGCAACCGCCTTCTCGATGCAGTCTCCGGACTACCGTTCGCAAGAAAGATGATCCTCAGGCTGCCGCGCGCTCTGCAGCCCGACGCAGTGCCGTCGTCGCACGTCATCGCCGTCAACGGCGACGGCCAGGTGTTGATGAATCTGCAGGATCGATCGGCGGGTATTCCGTCTCTTACCGGCGTCTACGAGACCCGCCGCTACCTGTTTTTGAGCAGCCTGTTCGGCAACCGGCTCGGCCGCCTGGATAAAAGAGACCTCGCCAACTGAAGGCGCCGGTCAGTCCAGGCCGAGTTCCGCCACCCCCTGGCTGAAGACAATATCCACCGGAATGTCGGCCTCCGTCAGGCGGTCGAGATCCGCACGCAGTTGCGCGCTGATGACGCCTTTTTCATTGCTTAGCCTGACGGCGCCCGCGTAATCGCCGTCACCCTGCAAAGTAAGCAGCAACCCGGAAAGGGCCGACATCGAGTCGTGCATGCGATCGAAATCGATGCGGTAAGTGCCGCGTTCAGCATCGCGTACGAATGCGCCGCGCTCTTTGAAAAAGTTGAAGCGCACCATGTTGGCTCTGCCGTGGGCGCTGCTGGCGCCAAAACGAATGGAGCGGAAGATGCCCGCCATAAAAGTCACATAATTGTCCCGCAGATCGATCTCTCCGAGCTCGCCGGCCTCGTGCAGACGCGTGATCATGTAAAGCCCGAGAATATCGGCCTTGCCTTCCTCCATGCTGGACGCGACATCCAGCAATGCCTCCCGCACCGTGCCTTTACCGGTAATCGTCTCCTTGATACCGAGGCCGTGAGCCACCTCGTGGAACATTGTATTGGCGAAGAATGATTCGAAAGTCACGTGCGAACGCTGCGTTTCGTCAATCAGCACCGCCGCGATCGGCAGCATGATTTTTTCGAATTTGGCCTGCATGGCATTTTTGAGTTGCAGCCTGCGCGTACCCTTGGCGAGTTGCACCTGCTCATCGTTGGGCAGGTTGATCGCAATGGTCTTGGAACCGGCGTTGCTGTGTCCGGCATAGAAAACCACGTCGTATGCGTTCAGATCCGAATCCGTGCCGGGCGATTCGGCCTTGTAGGCATCGGCGACCGGCAGCCCGCGTTGCAGTTCCGGCAGAAAAGCGACAAAGCGGGCCAGCCTTTCGCTCCAGT
>Ga0255052_10002301_pt1 | contig 13870 bp, 15 predicted proteins | sample JV7_2_21_MG_FD_188632 | JGI IMG/M metagenome (GOLD analysis project Ga0255052, IMG submission 188632) | Seawater microbial communities from Jervis Inlet, British Columbia, Canada - JV7_2_21 | ecosystem: Environmental > Aquatic > Marine > Inlet | place: Canada: British Columbia | collected... | reverse complement strand
ACCGCCTCCTTCCGCGTCTGGTGTGCTCACAGGCAGTGTTAAATATTAGCACGCTGCACAGATGCAACAATGCGCCCGATCAATGTCCTATAAAGTGCCGGATCAGTTGCCCCTTCAACCATGCCCTTACGCAGCCCTCGGGCTAGACAGTACGTGATCACGAGTTCACGCCACACAATCGGATGATGGATCTAAACGCGGAGCATCGTCATTGTTATGATCATGAACTTCGGAATCGGAACTCAAGGGCCTTCCAGGTATGAGCATCTTTGAAATTGGCGCGTTTCTGATAGGGCTTTCTGCCCTGTTTGGTTATATCAATCACAAATTCCTCCGACTGCCACATACGATCGGGCTGGTAATGATCGCGCTGGCGGCATCTTTGGTGCTGGTTCTGCTTGAGTCACTCAACCCTGATACTCAGGTGACGGGGATCGTTACCGGTATTCTTGAGCAGATCGATTTCCACGAGACCGTGATGAACGGGATGCTGAGTTTTCTCCTGTTCGCCGGCGCGCTGCACGTTGACTTCTCGGTCTTTCGTTCGAGATCACTTGCGATCGGCGTGATGGCCACGGTTGGCATATTGATCTCAACGTTCCTGATTGGTTGGGCGAGCTGGCTTCTTCTTAACTTCTTCAGCATCGAAATACCATTTGTCTGGGCGCTGGTATTCGGTGCACTGATTAGCCCGACTGACCCGGTCGCCGTACTCGGCCTGTTCAAAACGGTCAGTGTTCCCGAGACGCTCGAGGCCAAGATGGCCGGTGAATCCCTGTTCAATGACGGAGTTGGTGTCGTCGTCTTTACAGTTGTCGTCGCGATCGCCGTTAGTGGTGGTGAAATGACTGCGCTGACAGTGGCTGAATTGTTCTTGATGGAGGCAGTCGGCGGTGCGTTACTTGGACTTTTCGCGGGCTACATCGGGTATCGGGCAATGCATCATATCGACGAACACAATCTCGAGGTCTTAATCACGCTCGCAATGGTCATGGTTACCTACGCCGTGGCGCTACGGCTGCACCTGAGCGGGCCGATCGCGATGGTTGTTGCCGGGCTGTTCATTGGAAACCAGGGCATGAAATTCGCCGTGAGCGAAAATTCGAAGGACCACATCAGGAAATTCTGGTCATTGCTGGATGAAATACTGAATTCTGTCCTGTTCCTGTTGATTGGCCTGGAAGTGCTGATCATTGCGCAGCGTGCGGATCACGTTGGTGTAGCGCTTCTGCTGATACCTGTAACACTCGCGGCGCGTTGGTGCGCCGTATCTATTCCAATTACTATTCTGTCGCGATGGCGATCATTCACAAAGGGTGCTGTTCCGATTCTGACCTGGGGTGGCTTGCGAGGAGGTATTGCTGTAGCGCTCGCACTGTCACTTCCAGCGAACGAATACAAGCCAACCATCCTGACGATTACCTATGCTGTCGTCCTCTTTTCGATCATCGTTCAGGGACTGACTATCAAGTCGCTGGTCGAGCGAACAATCTCCAGGGGGCCGATCGAAGAATCCGATTAACACTACGGTCGGCATTCGCCGTAATGAACCTGCAATACGGAACCACGTTCAACAGCTGGTGCATACGTCGCGATAGCGTTTGTACGATCCTGCCGCCATTACAAAGAAGACTGCGGACATCGCCAGAGTGAGATAGTCGATCCTCGCCTCGGAAAAAAACAGATAAAAGCTTAAGAGAAGAAGGATAAGCCCGAAGAAAAAGTATGAAGGTATGGACGCTGGCATTGGCGGCCTGGCTCCGATTCCATAGCTTTGCTTCAGGCGCGTTGCAAGGAGGTGCGCTTGTTGCAATTCCTGCGTGCAAGCTGAACTACACGTGATTCCCTGCCGCGTATCCTCACAACAATTGCTGCAGGTAGCTTTACCACAGTGCTTGCAGATTGCGGTTGCATGTCGGGTTGGATGTCGAAAACAACGCATTGATCAGTACTCTTCAATCTCTATCTCCGGATGATTGCGCGGGACCGCCACGCGAAACCAGATGAAAGGCAGCAATGGGTTAGGTAGCCAGTACATCCATGCAAGGTTGGAAATCCGCTGGTCCGCATCGAGTCGCAGGTCGAGCCAGACATACAGAAATTTGTATATGCACAGCCCCGGAAGAAAATTCGTTTTGAATCGATCCGTCTTCAAAAACTTCCTGCGAATGTAGAAATTACCCTCGAAGGGAGTAATTCCCCAGCCAAGCGGGCCATCGGCCAACAATAGCCCGCTGTTCCGGTGCCGAATCCGGACCTGCGTCATGGAGCCCTCGCGTCAATAACCGAGTCGATGCTCTTCCTGATTTCAGCAGCCCAGTAGGGAGCGCGAAATGCTGCCTTGCGGCTGTTACTTGCCGGTCCTCCTGTGTCGGGCGGCTCAATCCTGGGGAGTCGTCGGAGATCGAAACGCACTACTCTGTTCTGATCAACAACAAATAAGCCCGGAGTGCCTCTGACATCGTACAGGTCAGCAACGCTGTCGCCGTTTGGCAGTAATGTAAAATCATATGCGGCGCTCTCGATGAAGGCGACGGGGTCTCCGTCGTCCTTGATGCTGATAGCAAGAACCTTGACATCATTTCCATATTCAAGCCTGATGCTCTGCAAATGCGGCATGAGCGCCTTGCAATAAGGACACCAGGTCGCCCAGAAGAGAACGATGGTTGTCTGGTCATCGACCTCTTCGCTCAGCGTGATTTCCCGACCGGAGGGTGTGGCCAAGGTCCAGTCCGGTGCAATCATTTGCTCATCTGCGGATGCAGTCCCCGCGCGCAATGTCGCAAGCAGGGCCGCAATCAGGATAATTCGCATAGTCAGGTCCGTTTGCTCATCCGGTGAAATCAAAGTAGAAGACCGGCCTGTTTTCTGTTTTATTACCTGTCTGACCGGGACATGCCTGGTTTAAGCAAAGAGAAGTTGAAAGCATCACGTGTCTAACTGGCTTGGAAGATTGTTTGGTGCGCGCACTGCCGTCGAGGCGCAACGCCGTAATCCGGCCCTGGAAGCGACAGTGCGGGAATCGGCAAAGGTCTATGAGCGAATACCGCTGCGAGAATTTATCAGCGACGAGCGAAGGTCGGAGCTGGCCCGGGAGCTGTATCTCGAGGTCAACAGGATCTGTAACTCAAAACAGCCGGCCGCGGTTTGTCGCGAGAAGTATGCTGCGGTCATGCTCGAAATGGCCTCCTACCAGGTCCTGATGATCCAGCCATCGCCGCATGAGGATCCCTCGGGGCTTCGTGAGCAACCGGGCATCACGGGCGAGTTAAGCGCATATCTGATTGATTTATTTAAGAAAAATGACGATCTGCGTGCGGCGAAATTCGATAAGGCTGAGATGAAAGGTAAGGCCGACCACCAGAAACTGGTCCAACGCCTGTATTGGGAGAGTTACTGGTTACTCGGGACTCTAAACGCGGCCAGAATTGAGCTGGGTGATTCGATTGTCGATGGTGACTGGAGCGAAGCGTTTCTACATGCCGCCTGTGTGAATGCCGAGCATGTTTACCGCCGGGATCTCGAATTACCGCCAGCATTTGAGGCGAACATCGCCAGGAAAGCATCGACGGCATATTCCATGTTCACGGATATCGTCATGTCCGGCACGAAGGACCCTGCCGCAGAATGGCGCGAATACTACAAGGGCAGCGGCATTCCCATGCCGGATTTTGCGAACAAGTGAAAGAGCACAAATGGCAATCTCCGTTCGTTTTGCTGGTCCTGATGAGCATCGCGATGCCGGTCGCGTTCAATACCTGGGCAGCGCTGCTCAATAATTTCGTCGTCGAGCGGGCGGCATTCACCGGCGTTGAGATTGGCATTCTGCAAAGCTTGCGGGAAGTGCCGGGCTTCATTGCGTTCACAACTGTTTTCGTCTTACTGATTCTGAAGGAGCAGACTTTCGCGATTTTGTCGCTTGCATTGCTTGGTATCGGCGTTGCGGCAACCGGTTTCTTCCCGACGGTCTATGGTTTGTATTTCACAACCATAGTGATGTCGTTGGGATTTCACTATTTCGAATCGATCAAGCAGTCGCTGGCGCTTCAATGGTTAACTAAAGAAGAAGCGCCGCAGATGCTTGGGAAGCTTATTTCAGTTGCTGCGATAACTTCATTAATTGCCTACGGCGTTTTGTGGATTTTCCTCGAACTGTTTCATCTGGATTATGTGTGGAATCTTGTTGTCGCAGGCGTTATCTGCATTGCCCTGGCGCTCGCCATGTGGGTGGGATTTCCGCAGTTCGAAAGTGAAACCGAGCAACACAGCAAGTTGATCCTGCGAAAACGCTACTGGCTTTACTACGCACTGACGTTTTTCTCCGGCGCGCGGCGCCAGATATTCATGGTATTTGCAGCGTTCATGATGGTTGAAAAATTCGGCTACTCGGCCGCACAGGTGACAGCGCTGTTCCTGATCAACTACACGTTCAATTGGCTGTTTGCCGAAAAGATTGGCGTCTTGATTCGAAGAATTGGCGAGCGCAATTCCCTGACGATCGAATACACCGGCCTCATCATCGTCTTTATTTCATACGCGATTGTTGAGAACGCGCACATCGCGGCTGGACTCTACGTCATTGATCATATGTTCTTTGCGCTGTACATCGCGATGTCGACGTATTTTCAGAAGATCGCCGATCCCGCAGACTTCGCGAGTAGTGCAGGGGTTTCCTTCACCATAAATCATATCGCCGCGGTCGTTATACCAGCAGTGTTGGGAATCGTCTGGGTCTCGTCAAATGCAGCGGTCTTTCTGATTGGTACCGGTTTCGCTGTGTGCTCACTTCTGCTGGCGCAAAACGTTCCGAGCCAGCCAGCGCCCGGCAACGAGGTTCGCGTTGGGAAAGTGAGGCTCGTGGAGAAGCCAGTCTAGCAGCTTGTTGATAATTCCTCAGGCGGCACGATACGACGTTAAATCAGCACTCAAAATGCTCGTGTATTGGGATATACACTCCGCTTGATGGACAGGAGTCCGAATGTCGCGGAGCCAGGGATGGCGAGAGCGACGCTTGTGCCGATTTGCCTTGTCTCGCCCTCGCCTGAGACCCTTTCATCAGGCTGCTAGTCGAAAGAGGTGTTGTCCGTGAAAGCCACACCGTTCGCGAGCGTCTTATGCGCCGGGCAACGAGAAACAATTTGCGCCAGGCGTTTTTCCTGAGCGTCATCCAAATCACCGGAGATTCGCACGTTGCTCGTAATGTGCTCAATGAATCCCTTGGTGTCCTCGCCGCAACTCTTGCAGTCATCCGCATGAATGTTGGCGAACTCATAAGACGCATGAATCGAGTTCAACGTCATTCCTTTGTGCCGGCAATACATCGCGATTGTCAGGCAGGTGCTCGCGGCCAGCGAACCAAGCAGCAGTTCATAAGGGTTGGGCCCGGTGTCGGTTCCGCCCGCATCTACCGGTTCGTCAGCGACCCAGCTGTGTCGTCCGTCGCTTAACTGCACGGAAAGGCCTGAGTTAAGTTCTGCTGTTATCTGGCTCATCACAAGTCTCCAAGAAAAGTGGGGTCGAACCGAAGTTTTTTTCTCACAATAGGAGATTAGTCGTTCCGCCGTGCAAGAACGTCGATTCGACCCTGGTTTTCTTTGCGGATAGGATTGTCGTGTGGATATTGTTGTAACAGGGACGATCGCTTTTCTCCTCGCCGGGTTCGTCAAAGGCGTACTCGGCTTCGGCTTTCCGATCATTGCACTGGTCGTGCTGACTCTGACAATCGGTCTGCTGGACGCGCTCGCAATCATCATCGTTCCGACGCTGGCTACCAACATATGGCAGGCAATATCCGGGATTCATCTGCGCGCAGTGATGAAGCGCATGTGGCTTTATTTTCTTGTCGCCGCAGTCGGCGTACTTGCGACATCGCAGTACCTGACGTCCGTCAATGTGAACTGGCTAACCGGACTTCTCGGAGCAGTGCTGTTTTTCTTCGCGTTGTCCCGGCTCTTCGATTTTCATATCGCTGTGCCAAGGAACAAGGAGCCAGTTCTTTCCGTGATTCTTGGCGCGTTCAATGGTGCGCTAACCGGTCTGACCGGTTCATTCATGGTGCCGTCAGTGCTTTATATGCAGGCCCTCGGATTTTCGAAGGACATGCTGGTTCAGGCGATGGGCCTCTTCTTCGCGATATCGACGCTAATGCTCACATTTTCGCTGGGCAGCAATGATCTGATAAACGCGCAGGAGGTGCGCATGTCTGTACTTGCATTGCTTCCTTCATTTGTTGGTGTGTATTTCGGCCGCTGGGCGAGAGACAAGATCGATGAAGGTAGTTTTCAAAGGATCTTCCTGGTCGCAGTGCTGGCGTTGGGTGCATATCTTGCCTGGCGATCAGGTACGGTGCTGGCCTGAGGGATTCTTAAGCATTGCGTCGGACTTCGCCATGGTCAAGAATGTCGCGTCGGATCAGTAAAACAAGCCGGCAAAGGAGGCGCATCTTGCGGTCACACAGATATTTATCAACAGCAGCTGTCTGCGCGATTATCCTGTCCGTAATTCCTGATTGTGCCGACGCACGTCAGGGCATGAGCGATGAGGCGCGCGCACAGAGAGTACGAACTCTAATGGCCGCACCGAATCCGCTTGAGCCGAGTGATTCGGTCTGGATTGAAGAACTCACCTATATGGAAGTCAGGGATCGTATTGCCGAGGGATATACGACGGCGATTATTTCGACGGGCGGCGTTGAAGAAAACGGCCCGTATCTGGCGACCGGCAAACACAATTACATACTCGAGGCCCTTTGCCCGGTAATCGCCATTGACCCTGGTAATGCACTGTGTGCACCGATCGTTCCATTTGTGCCGGAAGGGAATATTGATCCGCCCTCAGGTGCAATGCATTTTCCCGGATCAATCACCGTGCGGGATGAGACTTTTCACGCGTTGCTTGATGACATAGCCAGCAGCCTGAAACAGCACGGCTTCAAAAACATCATCTTGCTTGGGGACAGCGGCGGTAATCAGCGTGGCATGAATGCGGTCGCCGAGGCGCTCAACGCACGTTGGAAAGGCAGCGATGCGCGCGCGCATTTCCTGGGTGAGTTCTACCAGCCGGGCTGGCAAGTTGCTATGGACTACGCAGAGGAAGAACTCGGCGTCGTGGAAACTAAAAACGACGGGCATCACGATGACATCTGGGTGACCGCGATGATGATGGTGACAGACGCGAAGTCGGTTCGTTATCAACAGAGAATCGACGCCGATATGGCATCGATCAATGGCGTGGACATATCGTCACTCGAAGAGTCCGTTGAGTTGGGCAGGAAAATGGTTACCGTTCGTGCAGCCTATACTGCGGATGTTATTCGGGCGGCCATCGCAAAAGAACCGATGTGACCGTCGGCCTGAAATCCGCAACCGATGGAGTTTGTGTGCCTGGTGACGCGGATTTTGCATCTGACGGTATCTTTCATGGCGTTTATACTGCTGATATTCAGCACGCGAGAGCAGGGTGCAGCCTGATCACCGCTCCTTTGCCGACAACGCGCGCAAAACAACAATAAGAAGGTCTTTATGTCACTCGAAGAATCAAGCACCACAGGTCAGTCTTCATTCGTCGCCAAGTTGTTCGGCGGTAATCTCATTCTTCGCATCGCTGTTGGCATTGTTGCGGGCGTGATACTCGCGCGCCTGTGGCCTGATGCGGCAAAATCGGCAATGCTGTTCGGCAATCTGTTTGTCCAGGCGCTGAAAGCAGTAGCACCGGTGCTGGTTCTTGTGCTTGTCGCATCGGCATTGGCGAATCAAAAGGCGGGGCATCACGCTCAGCTAAGACCGATCGTTGTTCTTTATCTCATTGGCACGTTGAGTGCCGCATTTCTCGCCGTCATGTTGAGCACCTTCTTCCCCACGACGCTGACGCTGAGTGTCCCCGATGTCGCGCTGAATCCGCCGCAGGGGATTGCTGAAGTTCTTAACAACCTGCTTTTCAAGATCGTCGATAACCCGGTCAGTGCGGTCATGAACGGCAATTTCATCGGCATCCTTGTCTGGGGAATCGCGATCGGGCTCGCCATGCGTCATGCAAAAGATGAATCGCGGGCAATGCTTGCGGATCTGTCACATGCCGTGACGATGATCGTTCGCGTTGTGATTCGTCTTGCGCCGATTGGCATATTCGGTCTCGTTGCCGGCAACCTCGCGGAATTCGGTTTTTCTGCTTTGGCCGCGTATGTGCGAATCCTCACCGTTTTGTTGAGCGCAATGTTAATCATGGCATTGATCATCAACCCGATAATCGTGGCGATCAAAACCCAACGTAATCCTTACGGCATTGTGTTTACCGCACTGCGCGAAAGCGGCATAACGGCATTTTTCACGCGCAGCTCGGCTGCAAACATCCCTGTGAACATGGCGCTCTGCGAAAAGCTTGAGCTGGACGAAAATACCTATGCAGTCTCAATTCCGCTCGGCGCCACGATAAACATGGGCGGCGCGGCCATCACGATCACGATTCTCACCCTGGCCGCAACTCACACATTGGGTATCAGCGTTGACCTGCCGACTGCACTGTTGCTGTCAGTAGTTGCGGCACTGTCTGCGTGCGGCGCGTCAGGCGTTGCCGGCGGGTCGCTACTGTTAATTCCATTGAGTTGCAGTTTGTTCGGAATATCGAACGATATTGCGATGCAGGTTGTTGCCGTCGGATTCGTTATCAGCATTTTGCAAGATTCAGCAGAGACTGCGTTGAACAGCTCAACTGACGTTGTGTTTACGGCCGCCGTCTGCGGAATGCCTGACAACGAGTAGTGAATTTAGCTGAGCGCCTGGACGAGGTGTTCGATGTCGTCCATATCATTGAATACCGAGGGCGAAACTCGCAGGTGATATTGCGCCACGGAGATCGTAATCTGCTCGGCACCCAGTTTGTCATGTAGCTCGTCGGCATTGCCGTTGTAGCGAAACGATACAAGTGCGGTTCCGGCGTCTCGCGCCGTTATTGGCTCAAAGCCCAGTTTCGGCAGTGACTCCTGCAACCGATCGACCATGGGCTGACGGTATTGCTGAATTCTATCCGGCCCTGCGGTGAGCAGGTACTGCAGAGAATAGTCGAGCATCGCCGCGTTATTGTTGGCCTGCGAGCCCATTGCGAAAAAACCGAGTGCCGAGTCGTAGTGTTCGTATTCGGTTACAGCATCGTGCTGTTCAGGATTGGGAAACCCGAGGCTGCTTCGACTCCTCAATTGGTAATGACCAAACCAGGGGCGGGTGAGATCGGCAAGGCGATCTTTTCGTGCATACAGGAAGCCCAGGCCTTGTTCGCCCATCAGCCATTTGTAGCTGGCCGCAGAGCAGAAATCGACGCCTGAGGCCCGGACGTCGAATGGCATGCTGCCAACCTCGTGTACAACGTCTGCGTAGACTGACGCTCCTTTCGCGTGTGCTATGTCACAGAGGCCTTTGAGGTCATGCCGGAAACCATTGACCATAGATACCGACGAAACGCAGACGAGCCGTGTGTCAGCTGTGATGGCTTCCTCGAATTGATCCAGTGATACGCCGCCATTCACATCTGCTCGCAGTGTCACGATTTCGACGCCAAGTTTTTCGAGCTCAGCATAGGTCGGCAGTGAGCCGACATAGTGCAGGTCGTCCGTAACGATACGCCCGCCACCTTGCTGGAAGCCAAGCGATTTCAGTATGAGGTTTTCGCCAACCGTTGTGCTTTGTACGAAGCAAACTTCGTCTGCGTCGGCGTTGACCAGTTTTGCGTAGTTTTCCAGGACGCGCCGGTAGGTCCGGGAATTCGAGAAGTCCGTGCGGCCAGAGAATGATTTGTAATCAAGGTATCGATTGATCGCCGCTCTTCCGCCACGGCTCACCGGGTGCTGGCTGGCACAGTTCAGGTAAGTCCCGTTAATCGGGAAGAACGCGTCCTTATGTGGAAACGGCGAGGTTGGATCAAATTCAGCCGCGGCTTTCACATATGGCGACAGCGCGAGTGGTGCAAGCGCTGCCGCTGTGCCGCCTAACAAACAGGCCCTTCGAGTTAGCATGGTTTCACCTCCTGGTTGCCGACGATCAGTGTAGCAACCTGGCGAAAACCGGGGTCGAACCGCATTTTATTTACCTTGGGGTCGACCCGATATTGGCCGAGTTCGATTCGGAAGCCATTGATTTAATTCCATTTAAAATGCGGTTCGACCCCAATTGTTTTCAGGGTTAGCGGAGGTCGATGCCGTGTTCGATCCAGGCTTTAAGGCACATGGCCATATGTGTCCAGCCGCCACAATTATCATGTGATCCTTTGAGCCCGTCTGCATCGGTCTTCCAGCCATCCTCGCTAATCGAAAGCAAGGTGCCGCCATCGTCCAGTTCCTCGAATTCGAAAATGACGCTGACGTCATAAGCCTCGTCTTTGGTCTTGTCCCATTGGCCTGAATCCAGCGTGAGTTCAATGAGCCGGTTTTCGACAATTTTTTTCACAGTGATCGGATTTTCGCCGTAGTGATTCCAGTGCCATTTGATGATCGCGCCTTCGTTAAGGTCCTCACTTGCGCCATCAATAAAGTATTTCATCATCTTTTCTTTGGAGATGATCGCGTCAAATACATCGGCCACAGGCCGCATTATTCTTGTTTGTACTGTGTAATTCCGTGCCATTGCTCTACCTCCTGTCAGGTCTTGCAAAACACGTTATAAAATTATAACATGTTTGTCAAATGGCAAAGCACAGAAAAAGAGGCAGGGAAGCGCCGGATCAGGATGACCTGGTGTTCAAAGCCCTGGCGGGCAGCGATCGCAGGCGAATTCTCGACTTGTTGCGAGATGCGCCAATGACCACCAGCGAAATCGGCAAGCACTTGCCAAGCATCGACAGGACCACGGTGATGCAACATCTTGGCGTGCTGGAGAAAGCGCGACTGATCATTTCCAGGAAGGAAGGGCGTTGCCGTTGGAATTATCTCGATGTCAGCCCGATCCAGCGAATTCATGAGCGCTGGATCGCGGCCTACGCAGCGCCCTCGGCGAAACTGCTAAGCCAGCTGCAGCAAAATCTGGAGACATTAGAGAGCTGACAAACAGGGTTAGCGGTAACACCAGAATTGAATGTCCTGTTGATCCAGGAATGACTCGGCGTCCGCGCCCTTCAACATGGCCAATGTTGCGAGCATTCCCGCTTGCGTGCAGGTATCCGCGGCGACAGTGACTGACCGTGGTGCGTCCGTCACCGGCCAGCCGGTCGTTGGGTTCAGGATGTGTCCGTAGCGAACACCATCTTTCAATAGAAAGCGACGCGCATCTCCGCTAGTCGCAAGTCCACCGTTCATGAGACGAATGACCTTTGTGGCGATACGCCCGTCAGAATCTGGCGCCTCGATACCTACCTGCCAACCGTCAGTATTGGTGGAAATGCCAGTCGCAAAAATGTCGCCACCAAAATTAATGAGGCACGAAATATCAGTTCGCTCGAGCAGCAGCCCGGCGGCCTTGTCGACCGCGTATTCCTTGCCGATGCCGCCCAAATCAATTTGCATTTCCGGCTGCAGTGTCAGTCGCGGCCGGGACCAGTCAACCTTGTTCCATCCGACTCTTTCAAGGATTGCGCTGACGGCAGTTGCGTCGGGCAGCTTATCGTTGCCGTCAAACTTCCACGCCTCGCGAAGCACTCCGGACGTAATGTCAAAACGTCCATCACTCAATTCCGTTAGCGTAGCCGCGAAATCGAGCAGGCTTGCCGTCTCTTCGTCGGTCTCAACCGGCTCGCCATTGCTACAGTTAATCCGGTCGATAATGTTCTCGGGCAGATAACGGCTGAACTTATCCTCTATCCGCCAGGCCTCATCGGCGACGGCCTGGATTAGTTTCCTTGCAACGGACCGGTCGCCAGACTCAAGTAGCAGTTCGCATGGGCTCCCCATCGCAATGAAGGAGCCCAGGAGGTGATCGAACTTCCTCGATATCTGGAATGAACGTCCGGCTTTCGGCACGCTATCTGCCGAAGCGATATCCGACCTGGAATATGATCGCGTCAAGATCCGGATATATTTCGCGGCCCGCCTGGTTCCCGATCAGCAAATTGCCAGGTACCGAACCGTCCGCCGAATACATCTCCAGCCGCGCATTCCATTCGTTGCCGGATTCCGTCTTCCAGCCGTATTTCAGACCGAAAGTAATCGCGTCGAATTCACCGAGTCGATAGTCTGCCGATGCGTTCGCAGGCAACGGGCTACCGTTGGCCAGGCTGGTTCGATAGAAATCTGCATGAGTTTGCGTGTAGTAACGAACGTGCGGTTCAAGGTAGCTGCTGTCACCGGTCGGCCAGCGATAGCGCAGGTCGAGCGTATGGGAGTCGATGTCCCAGTCGTCCGTCATGTACCGGTAGGAAGCATCCAGGACTTTGCCGCCCATGTAGTATTTGGCCTGTCCGAAGAAGCTGTGTTTTGTGTGATCACCAGGACGGCTTTCGAACAAGTATTCATGCGACGGGCCGTCGATACCCGGGGTCGGTGGCCGAACAACCGGGTCGCCGCTGATCGGGTCCACAATACTCACAATTTTGTATGGATCATTCAGATAACCGTCGGCACTGCTGAAAGAATAATTGAGCTGTACAAGCAGATTGCGGTTAATGACCTGGGTGACACCGAGAACGACATCCAGAACATCTTTGCTCTTGGTCCCCGTCCGGTTAGAGAGATCGTTCATGTCGGGCATCGAACTAAACGGGATTGGCGCGCCATTCTGCGGGTCCAGTTCATCGCTGGCAAAAGCCAGGCCAAAAGAAACAGTCGTGTTGCGCTGGTTAAAATCGCGGGAGACTTTGAAGTTGGCGCCTAAGTGAAGATAGTCGTATTCCTTCGACAGGGACAGACCGGCGCTGACCACATTCAACCGGCCCACGGGTTGCTGCCAGTTTGCAGACAATGCCACTCGAGTGTCGAGGAAAGTATCATCCAGCGGAATCTCGTTCGCTGGCCTGGTTAGCACCTGCAGGCCGGAAGGGCTGGTAAATGTTTGTGGGCCGTTGAACGGCATCGCCCCAATAGGTGTGGCGCCCGTCAGCGAGTCAACACCAAGACTTAAGCTCAAGATTCGATCATCAACGTAGTTTCGTACTGCCAGGACATTAAGACTGATGTCCTGCACACGATCATCACTTTCACCGTAGTAAAGAAGTGCAGTATCGAATTCCCATTCGGGTTCTTCCTGTGCGTGAACTGGCACGGTTACTGCCGTGCCCAGAAGCGCGCATGTCGCAGTTGCGAGTTTCGCAGCTGCCGTTTTTTGAATTTTACTATCCATTTTTAACGGACTGCTAGTTGCAGCCACAGCCCCCTCCGCCAAATCCACGGCCGCCACTGGAGGCCTCTTTACTGAAGTAGATATGCTCATCGATTGCCACTTCGAGCGGATCGACGATCAGCTGCATCTCCTCTTTCGCGAGGACGTCGCGTTCCCAGGGCTCGACGCCCATCGACGAGCAGCCGGTCAGGATCAGGGCGCCGATGATAATGATCAGTTTTCGCATTGTTTCACTCCGCGCCGGTTCTTAGTGCTTCCAGCAATATCGATTCGTATTCGTCCTGTTTCCTGACTTTAAATCCCAGGTGCCTGGTTGCCAGCTCACCATCCCGACCGAAGACATACGAGCTTGGCATCGCGATGACGTCGTATTCCCGCGCCAGATCGCCGTTCGGATCGTTGATGATCATGAAATCGGCCGGATAGTCTCTCAGGAACGCCTGGGCCGCCCCGGCCTCGGCATCCATATTGACGCCAATAATGACCAGACCACTGTCACCATACTTTTGGTGCATCCGGTTCATCCACGGAAAGGACCGTCGGCACGGCACACACCACGATGCCCAGAAATCCAGCAAAACCACTTTTCCGCGGTACTCAGTAAGATGCAGCGAATC
>Ga0255052_10002300_pt1 | contig 13871 bp, 11 predicted proteins | sample JV7_2_21_MG_FD_188632 | JGI IMG/M metagenome (GOLD analysis project Ga0255052, IMG submission 188632) | Seawater microbial communities from Jervis Inlet, British Columbia, Canada - JV7_2_21 | ecosystem: Environmental > Aquatic > Marine > Inlet | place: Canada: British Columbia | collected... | reverse complement strand
TCGATACACTCAGCAGTGGCACGCATGATCGACAGTGGCCGGCGCATTGGCAATGCATCATCACATGACAGGTGTACGAAACTGCCGGGCCTCGCCGATGCCGCGCATTTCGGCGCCCGGATACGCATGATGAACTGATCGCCAGGATAGGAGTCGGTCGAAATAATCAGACCGTCTTCGACGAACAGCGTGCCGCGATTTCTCTGCGCGTGTTTTTGCGCCGCCGTGATCAACGCCGGCCGATCGCCTCACAAACGCGTTGCAGCACAGCCATGCGCACGGCGACGCCATTGGCCACCTGTTGCGTTATAGCGGATGCGGGACTATCCGCGAGCGCGGACTCGATTTCAATGCCCCTGTTCATTGGCCCGGGATGCATGACAATGGCGCCAGGCGCGGCCGCTTGCATGCGCTGTGCACTGATCCCGTAGTTGGCGTAGTACTCGTCAATGCCGGGGATACCTTCAAGCCCGCCTATGCGTTCGCGTTGAATACGCAGAGCCATGACGACATCGGCATCGCGCAGCCCGTCATCGAGATTGTCGAACAGTGCCGCATACGGCATCTCCTCGGGATCCGGGGCCAGCGCTGGCGGTGAAATCAGGCGCAACTCCCCGACACCGAGCGTGTTCAGGCCCTGCGCCGCTGAGCGCGCAACTCGCGAATGCATGATGTCGCCAACAATGGCGACAGTCAGGTCTTCGAACTTTCCCTTGCGCTGGCGAATGGTCAGCAGGTCCAGCAAACCCTGCGTCGGGTGCGATGCATCGGCCTCGCCCGCATTGAGGATGCTGACATGATCGCTGACGCGCCGCGCGATGTAGGCCGGCACACCCGAACTCGCATCACGTACGACCATGACGTCCACGTGCATGGCCTGCAGCGTGTAAATCGTGTCGAGAATACTCTCACCTTTCTTGCGCGAAGATGTGTTGACATCGAGATTGAGCACGTCGGCGCCGAGTCTTTTTCCAGCCAGATCGAATGACGCGCGCGTGCGTGTACTGGGTTCGAAAAACAGATTGGCGATTGTCCGGCCGGCCAGAGACTGGTTGCGCGCGGCGGCTTTCGCGGGGTTGCCGACAAAGCGTTGTGCATCGTCGAGCAATTCGACCAGCATGGATCTGTCCAGGCCCTTGAGCGTTAGCAAATGACGCAGGCTGCCGTCTGCTTTGAGCTGCAGGTTTGCCTCGTTTTCGTTACCTGGAAATAATTCTACGGCTTGCATGGCGGGGCAATGCTACACGTTCGTTCGCCCGCTGAGAAATCGTTCGGCGATAAAGACCGCAGCAGCGCTATCGATCATATCCCTGGAGATGCGGCCAAGGCTTCCACTGGCACGGGCATTTTTCAGTACCGCTTCGGCGTCGCGTGATGTGTAGCGCTCATCCACGGTGTCTACCCGCAGCCGGTAGCGCAACAACTCCCTGACGAAGCCTTCAACATGGGCGTGCATATCACCGGGCGAACCGTCGACGTGCAGGGGCAGGCCGACGATGAGTCGTGATGGACGCCACTCGTCGACCAGGCTCGAGATCGCGTCGAAATCGGGTCCATGGCCCGTATTCGCGATGACCCCGAGCGGACTCGCAGATGCGGTAACAGACTGGCCCACGGCAACGCCGATGCGGCGCAGGCCGAAATCAAATGCGAGGATCGTTTCGGGCCGGCCGTCTGTACTTTCAGGCGTGTCCGGCATCGGCTGATATCTGGCTGATGTCTATGCCCAGCGTTTGTGCTGCCGACATCCAGCGCTTGTTGAATGGTGTATCAAACACAATGTCGGGAGAGGCAGGGACATTGAGCCAGGAATTGGCAAGCATCTCATACTCCAGCTGGCCGGGCTCCCAGCCGGCGTACCCTAGCGCAACCAGGGTCTTGCGCGGGCCGTCGCCCTTCGCCATTGCGTCGATAACGTCTCGCGACAAGGTCAGGTGAATTTCATCGGATACGGCCAGCGAGTTGTCAAAGTCACTGCCTGGATTGTGCAACACAAAACCGCGTTCCGGGCCGACAGGTCCTCCCATCAAAACCGGGTAATCGACAGCGCCTGGGTTCGGTGTAGCAACGTCGAGCTGCTCAAACAGTCCCGACAGCTTGAGGTTCAGTGGTCGATTGATGACGATTCCCAGGGCGCCTTCGTCGTTATGTTCACAAATCAATGTGACCGTGGTGCTGAAATTGGGATCGGCCATTCCAGGCATGGCGATAAGTAGTTGATTTGTCAGAGAGCCTTCAAATCCCATGACCACAGTATCGGCCACGACGAGGGCGGGCACAACAGCCGCTAGCCCTCGGTTCTCAATCCGCGCTGGCAGTCGCCGCTTCGAGCTGTTCGCTGAACAGCCATTTGTACGCGAAACGCAGCCGGTCGTAATCGGCACGAATTTCGGCCGGGAACGGATCGAAGGGCGACGCGCGTCGCAGAATATCCAGAGCAGCCTGGTCGAGGACCTTTGAGCCGCTCGACTTGCGAATGATGACTTCAGCCAGCTGACCGGAAGCTTCGATGCTGACTTCCAGCGTCGGGCTGCCGGTTAGACCATCGAGGTCGCCAAGCTCCGGAAAATACTCATCGCCAACAGCTTCGATGCGTCGCTTCCAGCTGTCGAGGTAAGTGGCGATCGTCGACTCACGTGTGTCAGCGCTGATGATAAGTTGCCGCGGGTCATCGTCGTGGATGAGTAGCGTCGATTTGTCGTCCTGCGGCAGTGGCAGAGTCTGTTCGCTGCCGGATTCAAGAGCAATAGCGGTTGTATCCTCTGGCCGGGGTTCTTCACGGAGATCGTCAGTGGTCTCCCGGTCCTGTTCGCTTTGCGTTGCTACTAGCTGGTCGGCGGAATTCTCGTGCGCCGTTGCCTCGAGCAAGCTCTGGCCGCTTTCCTCTCCAGGGTTATCGATCGGTGACGAACTTTGCAGCGGCGCCGTCGGCCGTACTTCGTCTACGGTATTGCCACCGCCCTGTTGCGAGGCCTGCGCCAGGTATTCCGCCTCATCGGGGCGATCGATACTCTGATCGGGATCGGCGACGATCGTAACCTCTAATGAAATGGCATCGGCAAAGTCGTCAAGAAGATAAGGGTTAAATGTGACACCGATGATCAGGATGCCGTGGATCAGCGCGGCGAGGAACAGCATCGCCGGCAGCCGGTCCGGAATCTCCGGAGCGACGAGTTGAATCTCGTCTATCGAGTCTGTTTGGATGGCTAGGCTGGCCATAATCGAGGCAAATCATCCGCCATTTGTGGCTTTAAAACAAGGGCTTATGTCTTACTTTCGATCGCGTCGAATAGCTGCCCGGCGATATTGAGATCAAACGCCTCGTCGAGTTCGCGGATGCCGGTGGGGCTGGTCACATTGACCTCTGTCAGGTAATCGCCGATGACATCGATACCCGCGAAAAGCACGCCGTGGTCGCGTAGAACCGGGCCTACCTGGTCGCAGATGGCCTGGTCAGCAGCGCTGAGTTCCTGGCCGACGCCCCTGGCGCCCGTGACCAGGTTGCCGCGATTGTCGTCGTCCGAAGGGATGCGCGCGAGCGCATACGGCACGGCTTCGCCATCGATCAGCAGGATACGCTTGTCACCTTCGCTGATTTCGGCAATGTATACCTGCGCCATCGCGAATCGCTGGCCGTAGTCGGTCAGCGTTTCGAATATTACATTGGCGTTGTTGTCTCCTTTTTGCACAACAAATATCGAGCGGCCACCCATGCCATCCAGTGGCTTGACGACGATGCGACCGTGCTGCAGCAGGAACGCTTTCATCTCGGCCATCGAGCGTGTGATCAGAGTCACTGGCGTGCATTCGGGGAACCAGGCGGTGTAAGCCTTTTCGTTCATATCGCGCAGTGCCTGCGGGTGGTTGACGATCAGCGCGCCGGCTTCGCGAGCACGGTCCAGAATGTACGTCGTGTAGACGTACTCCATGTCAAATGGCGGGTCCTTGCGCATTAGAATGACGTCGAGTTCGCCAAGCTCGACTTGCTGTTCCGGGCCAAGTTCGTACCAAGCCGAATTATCGTCCATAACTCTCAGCTGCTGAGAACGACCAATAGCAAGGCCGCTCAGTAGTTTGATATCCCGTTGCTGAAAATAGTGGATTTCGGCGTTGCGTCGCTCGGCTTCGAGCAACATCGCAAAAGAACTGTCCTTGTAGGGAGTAATGGACTCGATCGGGTCCATGACAATGCCGATTTTGAACTTGCCCGTGCTCATAAGCGGAATTCTGACCTCAGTCCGAATCGAGCGAGCAACTATACCTTGGAATCGGGGGGTAAGCGTTGAAATTTCTCAAGATTTTACTGTCTGCGGCGCGCTTCGTAGCGGGACTTATGTCAATATGGTACAAGTCGTTTTTCCTGAGCATTTTATGGCTGCCAAGCGACCCGATGCCGGGAAAAATGACCAAACAGAATGAATCCTGGGGGATTCCAGCAGAGTTGAGGAAATCCGGTGTCAAATAACGCATCTCGAAGTCTGAGTGGCCTCAAGATTCTGGTCATCGATGACAGCAAGACGATTCGCAGAACAGCGGAAACGTTGTTGACCAAGGAAGGATGTCAGGTGTTCACAGCGATTGATGGTTTCGACGCTTTGTCGAAAATAGCCGACCACCAGCCGGACCTGATCTTCGTGGACATCATGATGCCGCGACTCGACGGTTATGAAACCTGTTCTCTGATCAAGCACAACAAGATGTTCAAGGAGACGCCCGTCATCATGTTGTCAAGCAAGGATGGCCTGTTTGATCGCGCGCGCGGGCGTATCGTAGGGTCTGAGCAATACCTGACCAAACCGTTTACCAAAGACGAGTTGCTTGGTGCGATTTCAAACCAGATCAACTAGTCATTAACTTAAGAGCACGTTGCAAAGGACGCATTGATGGCTGCAATTCTCATCATCGATGATTCGCCAACTGAGCTGCATTTGTTTCAAAAAATGCTGCAAAAGAATGGCTTTGATACGCTCGTCGCTGACAGCGGCGAGGAGGGCTTACGGAAGGCAAAACTGTCGAGGCCAGACTGCATCCTTATGGATGTCGTAATGCCGGGCATGAATGGTTTTCAGGCGACCCGAAAACTAACGCAAGATTCCGATACTGCCGGCATCCCGGTCATCATCATCACGACCAAGGATCAGGAGACCGACAAGATCTGGGGCATGCGTCAGGGCGCGGTTGAGTATCTGGTCAAGCCGATCGATGCGAAACAGCTTGTCGCGAAGATCAATGCGGTGATGGCTGCCTGAATGAGTGGGAATGTAGAGCTCGCGAAGCTGGTCGAGCAGCCGTTCGAGTTGCTGCAAGAGATCGAGCGGCGCAGTCGCCAGGCGCATTCGGGACAAAGTGGTGGCGAAATGCCGGCCGAATGGGTCGGTGTCGGTTTTCGCATTGGCGAAGAGCAATTTGTTGCGGACCGCGACCAGGTTCGAGAGGTACTGATGTTACCGGATGGAATGACGCGCGTTCCGGGCAGTCAACGCTGGATGCTGGGCATCGCGAATCTGCGTGGACATCTGTTGCCGCTTATTGACGTCAAGCTATTGCTTGGCAGCGGGCGAACCACGCTGCGCCGGACGACGCGAGTCATTTCGGTAAATCACCGCGAGGTCCCCGCAGGGCTCGTTGTTGACGAAGTGCTCGGTTTTCGCCGATTTATGGATCATGAATTTACCGACACATGGCCGGAAACCGTGGTCCGCTGTGATCGTTTTCTGACGGGTGCCTATCAGCGTGGTGAAGACACGTGGCCCGTTATCAATCTGTTCGACTTTATCGAAAGCAACTTGTTCTTGCAGGCGGCAGCCGAGTAACCGCCGCAGGAAATTGCGCTGCCACACCGCGCGGATACGCATAATTCAGAGTTACCAAAGTTATGGCCAACACATCAGATTATTCATCGCTATTCAGGCTCGTTGCATCGACGACAGCAATTTTGTTGATCGCGGCGGTGGCACTGACCTATTTTCGAGGAGCTGGTGGCAATCCACTGGCGACGGAACTCGCAGCGCTTTCGCAGGCAATACCGAATCAGGCGAGTGCAGCCCTTGAGGGCGCAGAGGGTGGTTACCCCACACTCGAAGCAAGCTTGCAACGGCTTGCACAGCTACGGCGTAGCGCCGGCCCGTCAACCCCCGGCGCATCGTCTGAGTGGCAACGACTCGAGTCACGAGCGGCAGCGATTCTCGCACGGCGAGCCGATGTTGAAGCACTGACTAATGCGGCGGCGAGTATCGACGCGAGTGTTACCTCGATACTTGAACTGTCTAATGAATTGTTGGATCGCTCGGGTGCAACCGCTGTTATGCAGGAGTTTCAGCAACGCGCCGCGCGCATCGGGCAATCAGCACCTGGCCTCGTAACGAATCCAGATGCAGCGGTGCTGGCCGCAAACATCGCCGAAGATGCAGTGTTTCTGCGAACCGTGTCTAACGCTCTGTCGGGCGAAGACACGGAGTTCGATGTCCGGCCGCTGGACGACGAAGGGCGTGAAGCCGTCCTCGTGCCGCTCGTCAGCCAACTCGCTGAGCTCGAAGCCCAGGTTGAGCGCATCGGCGGCAGCGTGGGGCAAGCCGCAAGTCTCGCGCAAGCCCACTCTGAGCTCACAGCGAGTGCGGCAACACTCGGTCGGGCTTTCTCGGCTTCAGCGTCGGCGAATCCGGTGCCCGAAGTCTTGCAGAATCCGTGGATATTACTGGGCCTGATTGGAGTCGCGATCGTTCTTGTCATCGGGCTTATGATTCTGAACGCGCGATCCGCGCAATTCGAGACCACGGCCAAAGTGCAGGTTGAGCAGAACGAACGCAATCAGCAGGCAATTCTGCGCTTGCTCGATGAGATGGGTAGCCTTGCTGATGGCGATCTGACAGTTGAGGCGACCGTTAGCGAGGACATCACCGGCACCATTGCGGACTCATTTAACTACGCCATCGAAGAGCTAAGAAAACTCGTGGCGACCGTCAACGAGACGGCGATCATGGTCGACTCAGCCGCCAAGCAAACAGAGAGCACTGCTTCTCATATGGCCAAGGCGGCCGATAATCAGGGTCGCGAGATCAATGCGGCAACCGAGTCAATTGTTTCCATGGCGGCGTCAATTGAAGAAGTCTCGGGTAACGCGGAACGTTCTTCGGACGTCGCGCGCCACTCTGTTGAAGTCGCGCACAAAGGTGGCGAGGCCGTACGCCGCACGATCGACGGCATGAACGCTATTCGCGAAACCATTCAGGATACGTCGAAGCGCATCAAGCGCCTGGGTGAAAGTTCGCAGGAAATCGGCAACATTGTTGAACTGATCAATGACATCGCCGAGCAGACAAACATCCTCGCGCTAAATGCGTCGATTCAGGCCTCGATGGCGGGCGAAGCCGGCCGTGGTTTCGCAGTGGTTGCGGACGAGGTCCAACGGCTCGCCGAACGTTCGACCAATGCGACGAAACAGATTGAAGTGCTCGTGAGAACGATTCAGGCCGACACGAATGAGGCGGTAGTATCGATGGAGCGAAGTACGACGGATGTTGTCGGCGGGGCGTTGCTCGCCGAGAATGCGGGCGCCGCGCTTGATGAGATCGAGCAGGTATCCAATCAGATTGCGAGCCTGGTACAGAACATTTCGAGTTCGGCGCGCCAGCAGGCGAGCTCGGCAGCCGACGTAACGCGGCGAACGACACGATTGCGTGAGATCAGTGAACAAACCGGTAAGGCCACGACGGCAACGGCGGCTGCAATCGCGAAGTTGTCCGAGCTTGCGTCGCAGCTCAGGAAGACTGTGGCGGGATTTACCTTGCCCAACGAAGCGTTGCAGGCAAGAACGCTGTCGAGCACGTCATCCGACGTCCTCGCCAGCAAGGCAGGCGGGCAGGTTAAGGCGGGCTAGGGGAACACGGACCGTTTGATGACAGGCGATACCGGCATTCAGGAAAGGCGCATCAACGAAGGCGGTGGCGGTGCCACCGTGAGCGCACTATCGATCATCAGCGTCGAGCTTATGGAGACGCTGCGCAATGCGCACCTGGCACTGGAGGATTGTGTCGATGGGCGCGGCGGATCGGCTGCGCTTGTTCGTGCTGGTGAATTGCTGCATCAGGCGCGTGGTGCCCTGCAAATGACCGAGACATACGGCGCGGCTTTGCTTGCCGAGGAAATGGAACTCGGATGCAGGTATCTGGCCGCCCTTCGCGCAGGCAAAGGTCGCGAGGACGGTCTCGATGCGCTGACCCGCGCGATGGTGCAATTGCCAGTCTACATTGAGCGCCTGGTCGGCGGCGGACGTGATATTGCGCTCGTACTTCTGCCGATGCTAAATGATCTGCGCGCTGCACGCGGCGAGCCATTGCTGTCCGAAGGGACCTTGCTGCTGCTGAATCTGTCGCCCACTCATGGGAAAAAGAAAAGCGAAAAACGCGAGGGCTCGGGTGAGGACCCCGTGGCCGTCGCGACGCGTCTGCGTCCCAGGTTCCAGCTTGCGCTGCTGGGCTGGATCAAGGGAGGCGATACAACACGTCATCTCGAAACGCTGACGAGTGTCACGCGCAAACTCGAGCAATCGGCGACCCGCGATGACATGTATCAGCTGTGGTGGGTCGTCAGTGGCGTACTGGAGTCGCTGCGAAACGGCGGACTCGAAACCTCGGTCGCGCTGAAGCGACTGCTCGGTCAGACCGATCGGCAGATAAAGAGGATTATCGATGAGGGCATCGAGGCCTTCGATAGCCACCCGGTTGATGATTTGCTGAATAACCTTCTGTACTACGTCGCGAGATCCAGCACTGCCGGTGAGCGCATCGGCGAGATTCGGGCAGCTTTCAATTTGTCTGAATTGCTCCCAGGCGACGAGCAGGTCGAGCATGCGCGCGAAGCATTGTCCGCGCCAAGCGTCAAGCTCATGGAAACCGTTGCGTCGGCGATCAAGGAGGACCTTGCCCGGGTCAAGGATGTACTCGACATCTTCGTACGCACGGGCATGAACAAATCGTCCGAGCTGGTTCCACAACTGGAGCTGCTTAAGAAAATCAGCGACACATTGGGTGTACTTGGCCTCGGCGAATTGCGTGGCGATATCGATGGCGAAATCGATCGGCTAAAGACTGTTGTGGAGCGTGGCGGCGTCGCCTCGGATCAGATTATTCTCGACATTGCGTCGACCTTGCTGCGCGTTGAGGACCGTCTGGATCAGCAACTCGTCCGCCTGATCGTCCCGGCCAAGGACGGCAGAGACGGGACGGTGCCGGATTTGCCGCCACAGGAAGCCGCCGATTATCAACAGGTCGCCGAATCGGTCATGCGCGAATGCATTATCAATCTCGCAAGAATCAAGGAAACCGTTGGGCAGAGCCTCGCGTCCCAGGCGCCGTCGCAGGGTCTCGACAGCGTACCGTCGCTCATACGCGGAATTAAAGCCGGGCTGATGATGTTGAACAAGACGCGGGCGATGGAAGTCGTCGATCGTGTCGGTGAACTGATCACCTTGACACTCGCCGGCGAGGGCGTTGCCCGCCTGTCGCAAAAAGAAACCGACCGCATGGCTGACGCCATCGTCAGCATCGAGTATTACATGGAGACGGTCAAGGCCGGGCGTAGCGAGCCGTGGTACATGCTCGACAACGCTGAGGCATGTCTGGCAGTGCTGCGCGATGTCGAGCACCGCCTGGCGCAGGAAGCGAAGGCCGGGCCGAAACTCGCACAGACGATGAAAATCAACGCGGCCGAGATTGCGGCGCAAGCTGCGGAAGCTGCCGCCGCCGAGCAGGCGAATATGCAGGCAACCGAGGTCATGCCACTGCCCGTTGTCGCTCCCGATTCTGAACACCTCGATCCGGAATTGCTCGAGTTGTTTATCGAAGAGGCAAGAGAAGAAGTTGCGTCCATAAAACGCAAACTGCCGGCGTGGCAGGATGAGCCAGACGACATGGAGACGCTGATTACGGTCCGGCGTTCTTTCCACACGCTTAAAGGCAGCGGCCGCATGGTGGGCGCTGAGCGAATCGGTGAATACAGCTGGAGCGTGGAAAACCTGCTGAATCGACTGATTAACCGCACACTGGTCCGTACACCGCCGATGGTCGACTTCATTCTGCAAGCTGCGGCCGCTGTTCCCGAACTTGTCGAGCAGCTCGAAGTCGGCACAGAGCCCAGCGCCGACATCAGCCTGTTGATGGCACGGGCGAACGCATTCGCCGAGGGCGATCCGAACGCTGCGGTACTGACCGTTCCGAAGCCCAAAACGGATGCCGCCGAGGATGCCGAGCCGGCTCTCGAGATGGACCCTGTGCTGCTTGACATCTTCTCGAAAGAAACGACCGGACACGTCAAGGTCATAACCGACTATCTCGATGCTTGCGAAGGCCATCAGCCACCATTCGATGTCACGGACAAATTGCATCGCGCTTGTCATACGCTGCATGGCAGCGCCAACATGGCAAATGTCGAACGCGGAGTTGCCGTCGCCGGCGCCCTGAACCGATTCGTACGGCGCGTCTATGATTACAAAATCGGTTTTCAGAAGTCGGGTACTGATGCATTGCGAGCTGCGTCAAGGGCTATTGGGACAATCGTCGGCGATATCAATCAACCGGCACGAACCCGCGCCGATTACACGGCCCTCATCGAGCATCTGACCAAGTTGACGAACGCCGTGCAACCCGAACACACGGCTGTTCAGGAAGAGGTAGCCGATCTCAGGCCGGTTGAGAAACCCGAGCCGCTTATCGAGCTTGTCTCCGACGAGCCTGAGTACGATGCCGAGATCGCGGCAATCTTCACAGAAGAATCGGCGGAACTGCTCGAGTCGGTGGATAAGGCGCTGCTCGACTGGAACAAGAATAAGGACTCCAGGCAGTCAATGGAGGAGCTCAAGCGTCACCTGCATACCTTAAAAGGTGGTGCACGCATGGCCGGCATTACGGCGATGGGCAATCTGAGCCATGAGCTCGAAACGCTGTTGATTTCAGTCGATAGTGGGCGCGTCAAGGCAACGCAGGCTGTCGATGAGTTGTTACAGCAAAGTGTGGATGAATTGCATCGCATGCGCGATGCCGTGATCGCTAGCAAAGCAGTAGTGGCGGCCAGTGAGCTTGAGACTCGAATCAAGCACGCGAATGCGGGCTTCGAGGTAGCAGACGACTCCGAGGTCGAAACCGCGCCGGCCGAAAAAGATGTGGACGCAGCTGAGCCTGCGGAGTTCACGATCGAACCCGATGATACGGTCAGTATGGTGATCATCGACACGCCTTTGGCCGATGAGCTGGCGCAAATCGGCATGCCACCGACGGTCGAAGAAGTGCCTGCCAGCGAAGAGCCCAAGCCCGAGCCAAAGCCCAAACGGTCGGTAAGGAAGAAAGTAAAGGCCAGGCCGAAAGCAGAACCTGCAACGCAAAAACCTGCGGCCGTGCAAGGCGTGCGGCAAGAACAACGCCAGGAATTCGCCCGCATCGACGCGGAGTTGCTCGAGGACCTCCTCAATGCGGCCGGTGAGATCAGCATTTATCACTCGCGCCTCACGCAACAGGTTGGTCTGATCGAATTCCACGTCGAGGAACTCGAGCAAACGATCTCCCGGCTGCGCGAGCAGCTACGTAAACTCGAGATCGAGACGGAAGCGCAAATCATGCATGGCCATCAGGACACGCTTGTTGCGCGCGACTTCGACCCGCTCGAGCTCGATCGCTATTCAAACATTCAACAATTGTCGCGCGCGCTCGCAGAATCCGCGAACGATCTCGGCAGCCTGAAAGATCTCCTGCAATCAGTGACGACCGAGGCCGAGAGCCTGCTCGTGCAGCAATCGCGAGTTACGGCGGAGTTGCAGGACGGGCTGATGCGCACGCGTATGGTGCCGTTCGAGCGTCATGTGCCGCGCCTCACCCGGCTCGTCCGGCAAATCGCCAAGGAGGCGGACAAACGTGCCGAACTGGCGGTCGAAGGTGCCTCCGGAGAACTCGATCGCCAGGTGCTTGACAAGATGCTGCCGCCGTTTGAGCACATGCTGCGCAATGCGGTAGTGCACGGCATAGAGTCTGCGAAAGAACGCCAGGACAGCAACAAACCAGCGACTGGCCGCATCACCATTCGTCTGCACCGCGAAGGTACAGAAATGGTCATAGACGTCGCCGATGACGGCAGAGGCCTCGATGTCGACGCAATTCGGAGCAAGGCCTATGAGCTCGACATGCTTAAGCCTGATTCGAAGGTGACTGAAGAAGAAATCATGGAGTTAATTCTAACGCCTGGTTTCACCACGGCCGGCAAGGTCACACAGGCTGCAGGGCGCGGCGTTGGCATGGACGTCGTCGCGAACGAAGTCAAAAAACTCGGCGGGTCGCTGCGCATCTCTTCGGTGACCGGTCAGGGCACGAACTTTACGGTGCGCCTGCCTTTCACGCTCGCGATCACCCAGTCGTTGATCGTTCGCACGGGTGAGGAAGTGTACGCATTGCCGCTACCGTCCGTTGAAGGCGTTGCGCGCATTCCTCGCGGTGAGCTCGAGAACTTGCTGAATCAGAGCGAGCCGAGTTATCAATACGGCGAAGAGACCTATAAATTCCGCCACCTGGGCATGTACCTGGGTGGTCAGGCCGCGAAGTTGCCGCAGGATGAGCCGTTCATCCCGGTCATTCTTGTCAGGGCAGGTGAGTTCTCGGCCGCACTGCTGACCGATGAAATGATTGCGAGCCGCGAAATCGTCGTCAAATCGATCGGTCCGCAGCTGGCGAGCATTCGAGGTATTTCGGGTGCAACGATTCTCGGCGACGGCCGTATCGTCCTGATCCTGGATATCGCGGCACTGGTTCGCACGGGCGCACCCGTTGTCGAGCTCAAGAAGGCGGCTCCGGCGCCCACCGACGATCGCCCGCTTGCACTCGTCGTGGACGATTCGATCACAGTACGGCGCGTCACCGAGCGCTTTTTGCAACGCAGCGGCTTGCGTGTTGTGACGGCCAAAGACGGTCTCGACGCGATCAGTGTGATGGCCGAGCATAAACCTGACATCATACTGCTCGACATCGAAATGCCGCGCATGGATGGATACGAGTTCGCCTCCCATGTCCGCAACGACGATCGCGTTGCTGATGTGCCGATCATCATGGTGACCTCACGTGTTGGCGACAAGCACCGTGCTCGAGCGATTGAACTCGGCGTCAATGACTATCTTGGCAAGCCCTATCAGGACGCTGCCCTGCTGGAGGCAATTGGACGACTGCTCGAAGAAAGAGGAATCACGTTGACGTGAGCGCAGAAGACGAACTGTATAGCCTGCTCGTGCCGTTGTCGGAGGACCGCCTCATTGTCCCACGCGCCTGTGTGGCCGAAGTTGTGCGTTTTTCCACTCCGGACCACGAAGCCGGCGCGCACAACTGGATGCTCGGTACAGTTAACTGGAACGGTCGGCAACTTCCGGTCATGTCATTCGAGGGTGCTCTGGGCAAAGAGGTTCCCGCGGCAACGGGTCGCACGCGAATCGTCGTGTTTTACGCCAGTACCGGGCAATTGAAGACCGGTTACTTCGGCGTGCTGACACAAGGATTTCCACAACTAGTGCGCGTCAACAAGGACGTACTCCAGTTGCACACGACGGAGGGTTGGCCCGATGAGGCGCCCGTCCTGTGTCGCGTAAAAATGATTAACGAATTTCCGCTGATCCCCGACTTCGAGAAACTCGAGGCAATGCTCGCGCGCGAGTCAATTCAAGCCTAAATCGCCCCACAGTGATTGAACAACGGCAATGGCCGCTATTGCTGCGGTCTCGGTGCGCAAAATTCGCGGACCGACGGAGACGGCATTGAATCCAGCGATCTGTGCATCTTCGTACTCGGTATCACTAAAGCCCCCCTCAGGACCGATTAGCAGGCAGACCTTTGTGACGGGTGCCGCAA
>Ga0255052_10002299_pt1 | contig 13871 bp, 12 predicted proteins | sample JV7_2_21_MG_FD_188632 | JGI IMG/M metagenome (GOLD analysis project Ga0255052, IMG submission 188632) | Seawater microbial communities from Jervis Inlet, British Columbia, Canada - JV7_2_21 | ecosystem: Environmental > Aquatic > Marine > Inlet | place: Canada: British Columbia | collected... | reverse complement strand
GAAGCATGGATTCAGACGACCGGATTGCCACATGGATTGACATTGCTTGGCGGACGGTATTTTTCCGGCATCGGCTACCTGAACAAGTTCCACCGGCACGCAGACGATTTCGGCGATCGGCCACTCCTTTACCAGGCTTTTTTCGGCGGACAGTACGTACCGGACGGCCTGCAACTGCGCTGGATTGCGCCAACGTCGTTAATGCTCGAATTCGGCACCGAGCTAAACTGGGGCAGCAATTTTCCCTCTACAGGCCGCTCAACAACATCGCCCGATGCATGGACGTTGTTTGCCAATGTGGGCGGCGATGTCGGCGTGAGTTATAGCTGGCAACTGGGGCTATCGTACTTGTCAGCCGATGTCGTGGACAGGGGTGGCGAAGACGTCGGCGCGCCTCCTGCTGAGGTCTTCAGCGGCGACAGCGATCTCACCGGACTCGATTTCGTCTGGAAGTGGGCGCCAAACGGCAATTCGACCGTGCAGAATTTTAAACTGCAGAGTGAATACTTCAGCCGGGGTGAAAGTGGCACGTTCGCAGGACTTTCTTACAACGGGGATCAGGACGGCTGGTACTTGCAGGGAATATGGCAGTTCCGACAGGGCTGGCGCGTAGGTTACCGGCACGACGAAGTCGATTCAGACAACGGCCCGATGCTTTCCGGCACCATTCTCGAAGACCCCGGTCGAAGTTCCGCCAGAGACAGCTTCATGATCGAGTGGTCACCAAGCGAATTCAGTCGCCTTCGTATGCAGTTCATTGACGATCGCGTGCTTGACGAGAGCGACAGCCAGTTTCTGTTGCAGTACATCATGAGCGTCGGCGCTCATGGTGCACACGAATTCTAGGGCTACGACGATGAACAGACTTATTACATTGCTGTTGCTGATGATCGTGCCCCTGAGCTCAGATGCACTGGAAGTATTTGCCTGTGAACCGGAATGGGGTGCACTTGTAAAAGAGTTGGCAGGTGAAAACGCGAACATAGTTGTCGCGACCACTGCTTTTCAGGACCCTCACCGACTCCAGGCAAGACCCAGCCTGATCGCTGCGACCAGGCGCGCAGACTTACTGATTTGTACCGGCGCCGACCTGGAAATCGGCTGGCTGCCGTTGTTGCTGCGACGCGCCGGCAACTCGGATATTCAGCCGGGCCGTCCCGGCCATTTCATGGCGGCAGATTACGTCCGCAAACTCGAAATTCCAGCGCTGATCGATAGATCCCAAGGGGACATTCATCCCCAGGGAAATCCGCATATACACCTGAAGCCGAACAACATCTCACGGATCGCTGACAAGCTGACAGAGCGCCTTGGCGTGCTGGACCCTGCCCATGGAAGCGACTACATCGGCCGCCTGCAGGAATTTCAGTACCGATGGGAAACAGCAAGCATGGGTTGGGAGGAGCGAGGCGAATCGTTGAGCGGACTGCGACTGGCTTCTCATCACCGGGCATTCAGCTATCTAGCAGACTGGCTTGATCTGAATATTGTCGCAACACTGGAACTCAAGCCCGGCATTCCGCCGAGTGCGGCACACCTTGCCAATCTTCTCGAACAGTTATCTCCAAATCCGCCGGCCGCGGTAGTTCGAACGCCATACGCCAACGAACGACCGTCGTTATGGCTGACCGAACGCCTTGATGTGAGGGTGCTTCGCCTGCCCTACACCGTCAACGAGGCGGACGGCCCGGCCGATTTGTTCGCGTTGTTCGACATGACACTGACTGCCCTCGAGGAAGTAAACAATGAACGCCTTTGAAATGAGCATCCTGGCACCGGCGTTACTGGCGGGTCTCCTCGTGCTTTCCACGCACGTTCCCCTGGGAGCCGAAGTCTTGCGCCGTGGAATCATTTTCATTGACCTTGCCATCGCACAGGTCGCGGGGCTCGGCGTAATCGCCGCTGACACCATGGGATGGCAACAAAATGGCTGGATGGTCCAGGGTGCCGCTGTTTCTGCTGCACTCATTGCAGCATTAATACTCAACTGGACAGACAAGCGCTGGCCGAAGATACAGGAAGCGCTCATCGGCATCTGTTTCATTCTGGCAGCGACGGCCGGAATTCTCGTCCTCGCCGGCAATCCGCACGGCGGTGAACATTTGAAAGAATTGCTGATCGGACAGATTTTGTGGGTAACGATCGACAGTCTTCTGCCAATCGCAATAATCAGCGCAGTTATTCTTACATTGTGGTATCTGTTACGCGATCGAGTACGTGGACTGGGTTTTTATGTCCTCTTTGCCTTCGCGGTAACTGCATCAATGCAACTGGTCGGTGTTTATCTTGTTTTCGCCAGCCTGATTATCCCGGCACTTGCGACACGCAAAATAGAAACTCGTGGCATCCGGCTTGCTTCTGCATATGGCGTCGGAATAGTTGGCTATTTGTCGGGGCTCGTCCTGTCCACCCGCCTGGATATGCCGGCAGGCGCGGTCATCGTCTGGTGCCTGGCCGCGGGTGCGATCTTGTTTGCCTGGCTTATCCAGCCCGCACTGACAAAGCACAGCGCGTAAACTGTGCCGTCTGTCCGCAATTGGCGAAAGCAGCCGGTCAATTCGTGCAATCTCCCACTAGTTGAATGACCGCTTTGGAGAAAAGCGGGCCCTAGCAAGTTAGGAACTTCACGTAGCGCAGCGACCGATTTTGGTCGCACTCCCTGTCTAAGAATAACTAGAAGCGCAGATGTTCGCCGATGGGAAAACGGCGGATGCTAGATTCCTGTGTCTGGGAGAAAAGTCATGAACAAGACAAGTAAGAATCATTTTACCGCGACTATTATTGCGGTGGTTACGATGGGCGTCGCGAGCGGCAGCGCGGTCGGCGCCGAGAATGGTGAGTGGACTCTGCTGCTTGAGCCCATGTACATGGATGCCTGGGGGAACGATAGGCAAGTGCTGAGCGTCCGCCAAATAGATCTGGATGCCACGCCCGCGACGGACACGGGTACGCCGGTCGCCCTCGACACTGAGGGGACAATTACCAATCGATTTACGCTCCAGTACAGCCGGGCGAATTGGGAAGGGTGGACTGTAGGCCTCGATGTGATCTTCTTCGGCACCGCACAAGGTCGGCCAGCTCAAACTGCCGCTGCAGATGGACCCTCGGGACCGATCGACCAGGTTGTCTTCGAGGTCGCGGACCGGAGCTTCACGTCCAATGACCCCAACGAGGCGCTGTCGTTCAACGTCCTGACGGACACTGACCTCGCGGTTTGGACCACGGACGTCTATGGAATCAAGACCCTTGCCGAAACGCCGGAGCGACAACTCCGCTTGTTGCTGGGTTTGAGAAGTGCGGACTTTGACAATGACTATCATGGCATCGCTGGGATCGAGGCCGTCAACTGATCGCTCATCGATGCATCGTCGAACTACGACATGATGCTAGGGCCGCTCGTCGGTCTGATCGGGGAGATCCAGCTCGGGAGGAACACGCTTACCGGCTATATCGGTCAATCTGTGGTCTTCGGCAGCGCAAACCTCAGCCGCACGATTAGCGACTTCGTTGGACCGGCCAGCGAAGCGCCGACAATTGTCGCCCAAGAGTCTTTCAGGAGAAAACAGGACGTCTCTATCCCGATTACAGAGCTCCGCATTACCTGGCTGCATCCGATTAGTCGGCGCTTTTCTCTGGGCGTAACCGCCAATGCGTCGGTCTGGTCGGACGTCCCCGTGCCGCCGGCGATCGTACCGAGCGTCGCAGGGGGTGGCTTTGACAAGAACACGATAGTGTTCTTCGGCCTTGGCGCAGCCGTGGAGTTCAGATTCTAAGAATGAAGCTGATCCCGCGCTAGCGCTGCGTGTCGCGGTTCGTTGCACCCGTTGTTTCCTGCCTCACCGCAGCAGCGCCTTGATCACGTCCTTGATACTCCCTTGTCGGTAGCCGCGAATAGTCTCGGTGCCCTCAAAGGCGATCACATAGCGATGCCAGTTGGTGCCTTTAGCGCCTGGCGGCGGCCTAGATCGCCGGATCGATACGATTTCGTAGACTTGTTCCATCACTCCATACCGGGCGAGCAGAATGGGGAAAACTGGAACGGGCAGACTGCTTCTCAGAGGGGGGGTTAGAACATCTGTTTGCATCGAGACCCGCCCGCTCCAAATACAGCAATAATGATCCCCCCGTTTTGGGAAAGGTCAAGATTCGTACATCTACGTATGGACAGGATTTCCGTCGCCCAAAGAAAAGGCCGCTAAGTACATCCCAGAATTGACTATGGACAACTGCATGCAAAAATATTAAGAGGAGATGCGCAAGAGAGGGCGACATGACTGAGACCAGAATCGGTACGGTGAACCACTACTACAACCACTCACATATGGCAGGTGTGACGGTCACCGACGGCGAGCTACACAACGGCGACACCATTCACGTCAAGGGCCAGATCTCAGACTTCGTGCAGAAAGTCGACGCGATGGAGATCAACCACGAGGCGGTGAAAGTTGCCAAGCCGGGCGACCATATCGGGCTCTCGGTGATCGAGCACGCCTGGGAACACGATACCGTCTATATGGTTACCTAAGCCGCAGGAAGACCGATGCGGCTTTATATCGTTCAGCACGGCGATTCTGTGCCGAAAGACATCGACCCTGACCGCCCCTTGAGCGACAGGGGTCGAGCCGATATTCAGCGGCTGACAGAGTGGCTCTCGAGCCACAACGTCCAGGTCGTGCAAATTCTTCACAGTGGCAAGACCCGGGCAAAAGAGACCGCGGAGATACTCCGGCCATTGCTTAAATCCCCAGGCCTGATTTATGAGAGACAGGGTCTGGCACCCAATGACTCGCCTGAGGCCTTTCTTTATCAGTTGGGAGACCCCAAGAAAGACACGCTCGTCGCCGGCCACATGCCGTTTGTGGCGCGCATTGTCTCGCAGGCCCTAACAGGCGCGCCCGATCGGCAACTGGTCGAGTTTGTCCCGGGAAGTATCGCGGGTATTGAACGCAGCGATGGCGCCTCGTGGCGTCTTTTCATGTTCGCTCGCCCCGAGTTCTTCAACAGAGGAGGACTATCGCAAAGTGTCTATTAGCAATCCTGCTTTCGGGAAAAGCGGTCATTTTAGTTGGCTTCTTTAAGATCAATGCTCCACGCGCCGCCGCCTCGCCACAGTACGTAAAGCGCCACGACCAGTAACACTAACGGCCCAATAGGCTCTATTGGCTGCAAGGGGAAGAGAGATGGATCTTCGACTGCGATATGTACATAAGTGGCAACTACCATGCTCACAGCCGCCGCCGCGGCTGACAGGCGTGCATGAAAACCAAATACTAAAAAGACGCCAAGCACCATCTCTACGATCGGAAAGGTAAAAAGAACGATTCCGAGAAAGGGAATACCTGCGGCAATGAGTTGACCTGAGAAAGCCTGTCCAAGAGACGGAACGACGACTTTCAGGATTCCGGCCATGAAAAAGACAAAACCCAGTAGAATCCGCAACATGCCGCCCAACTTGTTGCTGGAGGTTCTGCGCAATTGATCAAACATGGTATTGCCCTGAGCCGATCGTTGAAATGTATCTGACAGCTTAGTCCATTTCGTTCGCTTATGGCCGAAAGTGGACACTAGAAACGGCAGATTTCTATGAGTGAAAACGTCCGCTTTGGAGAAAAGCGGACATTCGTGTATCGACGGACCGGACGCAAGTGCCTAACAAGTCACAACGGGTTCGGACCGAGCCCGGCAATTCCCCGGCACCATTTTCCGAACATCCAGTGCGGCATGGCTTATCGGGACAAAGGCGGTCGGGTCTTATTCAGACAAAGATCAACTAGGTCGTCGATCTTCGCAACGCCGACACAAATAACATTGTCTGCGCCGCCCCAGTAAATTTTGATAGTGCCGTCGTCCTCGGCGATCGCACCGCAGGTAAAAACTACATTGTGGACGTAACCGGTCAACTCCCACGGATCCTCCGGTGACAGTATCCAATCATCGGCAACACCCAGCACATTGGCGGGATCCTCCAGATCGTGAAGCGCCACCCCCAGGCGGTATACCGATCCATCCATGGTCGGAAAAACGCCGTGGTAAATGTTGAGCCATCCCTGCGCGGTCTTGATCGGCGTAGCGCCGGGGCCTATCTTCATTTCGTCCCAATGATACGGAACAGGCTGGATCACCGGCACCGAGTCTCCCCAGTGAATCAGGTCCGGAGACCAGGACAGCCAGATGCACCATGGGTTGATTTCCGAGTGAGGCCGATCCAGGCGCGCGTAACGCCCGTTGAATGTGTCGGGGAAAATCACGATATTACGCATGTCCGCCTGACTAATGAGTGACACTCTTTCGACAGTCTCAAAATCGTGCGTTTTTGCCAGCCCGATGCGCACCCCAAACCTGGAATATGCGCTGTAAGTTATATAATGCTCGCCGGCAATCGTACAGATTCGAGGGTCCTCGACGCCGTACTCCTCGTGGACTGCAAATTCGATTTCGGTAGACGGCACGATAAACGGCTTGGGATCTGCCTTGAACTTGTAACCGTCATCGCTTCGTGCGCTGCCGATAATCGATCGCCCGTTCCGCAAGTGCGAGCGGAACAGCAGGATGTATTGGCCGTTAAACCTGGTTGCTCCAGCATTGTGTACCGTCTCCACGGAGTAGGGGACATCGTGCTTGGTGAGAATTGGATTGCCTTCATACCGCGTCACTAATGGCTTATTAATTATCACGTGCTTCCCCATTCAAAATCTCTTGGTAAACGCGAACATAATCGCGCGCCATACGCGTACTGGTAAAACGTTTTTCAACATCGGCACGGCAGGCGGATCTTTCGATTGTCCTGACGGCAGCCACCGCGCTCAGCGCGCCCTCAATGCCTTCAACAACATAACCGGTTTCCTCATCACGGATGATTTCTCGCATCGAACCACGGTCGAACGCGATGACGGGAGTCCCGCAGGCCATGGACTCGACCAGACTCAATCCGAAGGGCTCATCAAAGCTGATCAGATGCAATAATGCCATCGCTCTGCCTAGCACCTCCGCTCTTCGGTCGGGTCCCACGGAACCGATATATTCCACCGTCGTGCCGTCGATATAAGGCTCCACTTCCGTCGCGAAGTAGTCCTGATCCTGAATGATGCCGGCGATCACCAGCTTGGTCCCGGCGCGTTGCGCCACGTGGATTGCCTCGCGGACGCCCTTATCAGGATGGATGCGACCAAAGAACAGGAGGTACTCGCCTTCCGTGCCCGAAAATGGAAATTGTGCGAGATCAATACCATGATGGATGGTGGCTATGTAGTCGAGTTCCGGTGATTTGTCTGACTCGCTGATCGCCACATAGTGGCTCCGGGCATTGTATTTTTTGTAAACTGGTATGATTTTCGGCGAAGAAAATCCGTGAATCGTCGTTAACACTGGAGTCTCGACCAGTCCGGAGTACGTTAGCGGTAAAAAGTCAAAATTATTGTGAATGAGATCGAATTCGGCGGCACGCTCGAAGATCTCGGAGATGTGCAGGCATTCAGCAACCTTCGGATCAACGGAGTGGTCCTCCGAATACGGCCGTGGACATCCGGCCACCAGCCTACCGCTGGTTTGCGAATCCCCAGTGGCAAAAAGAGTCACGTCCAGGCCCAAATGTACCAGCTCTTCAGTGAGAAGGCTGACCACCGATTCCCAGGGCCCGTAGTGTCGAGGAGGCGTACGCCAAGAAATGGGGCTGAGGACTGCAATACGCATCAATATGCTCGAATCCGGTGATTCTCAGGGATGTGAATCCTGATTAAAGCGTCCCGCGGCCATCACGGCTATAATCCTTGCGGTCTGAACCGAGGCCACTGAACCATGAGTATTGTTAGTCAGATTACGTCAGTGCGCAATCATTGATGAGGATTAGGGAACAACGCAAGCAACTGGTCCAGCGGCGGTCAACTGTGCTGAACGCCGAGAGTTCCCGCGTCATTACCCGGCCGCATATTCCGGGAGGCAAAGCGCGGATCAAGAACCTGATCAAGCGGGTCTCGAACCTGAGTGACGAAAACGTACAACACCTGTTGGGGGCGGTATTTCAGGACTTCTCAGGGCGTCACCGGAACTTCCGAGAGACACTGAAAAGGAATTTTGATCGTATCGCAGAACATGTCCCGAAACGTCTCTCTTTGTCATCCGAGAAACAACTGTTGCTTGGTGCCTACTTGACCGCGGAGTATTCGGTTGAGGCAGCCGCACTCTTCAATCCGTCGATCGTAGTGCATCCTGACCAGAAAGGCGTGAAGAAGGGATCGCAGCGATTCGTCATGAGCTTCAGGGCGACAGGCGAAGGTCATGTGTCGTCAATTGAATTTCGTAGCGGAATCGTTGACGAAAACGACGATGTCCTCTTCGATCCGGTCAGCCAATACGTGGCCACGCCTGAGATGCACACAGATCCTGTCTATAGTTGTCTTCACTTTCGACGCAAGATTAACGAGATTTGTGCACATGAACGGGTCACGAATCACCTTCTGGACGGCTTGAAGGACACATTTACCTTCGATGAGCTGCAACAGCAGATAAACAAACTTCGCTCTACAAAGTTCCGCGTGATCGACAAGCAGCATACAGTCGATACGGCGTTGTGGCTGGCTCGATCCAATTACGAAGTGATATTCCGCCCTGATGAACTAATCTCTGAGAGGGTGATCTTCCCGGTGTCAGAAAACGAGAGCGCAGGCATCGAGGATGCCCGGTTTGTGCGCTTCGAGGATGACGATGAATCCATCATCTACTATGCGACTTATACCGCATGCGATGGTTTTGACATACTGCCGCAGATTCTCGAAACGACTGATTTCCTGACGTTCAGGATGCATACGATCAGCGGCAAGGCTGCACAGAACAAGGGTATGGCGTTATTTCCAAGAAAGATCAATGGTAAATTCGCGATGCTGTCACGCCAGGACGGCGTCAATAATTACATCATGTTCTCGGACAGCGTTCGCCACTGGGACGAAGCGGAACTCCTGCAGGAACCTGTTCATCCGCTCGAATTTGTTCAGGTTGGCAATTGTGGTTCGCCGGTGGAGACGTCTGAGGGATGGCTCGCACTTTTTCATGGCGTTGGACCGATGCGCAGATACAGTGTCTGGGCCGAGCTATTGGACCTTGATGATCCATCGCAGGTTATCGGCCGGCTGGATGAGCCGATATTGACTCCGGACGAGCATGAGCGAGACGGCTACGTGCCCAACGTCGTCTACACATGCGGAAGTATGATTCACCGGGATACGTTGATAATTCCGTACGGTATTGCCGACCAAAGGGCCAGAGTTGCTACGGTCTCTATTTCGGAGTTGTTATCAAGGCTCAAGAGACGTTGAGGCGCGGTCACGCTGCATCAGATTGTCCTGCCAGGAGATTGTCGGTGTCCGATTCCGCAATGTGATTGTGATTCGCTGTTAGGCCTCGCAGATTGTAAACAGCGAGCAACGAGGACAGGTAGGACAGCGTCGATTCTGCGCCCTGATTCTCATTGACACCGTCCTCTGTGAGGCCGTCGCGGCATCCGCCGGTGGCATCATCGTAAAGTTGGGTTTGTTGGTCGTTCTTCCCCAGATACCAATTGAAACAGGTGGATGCCAGCTGAATCCATTCCTCATGTTGAGTGCATGCATAGGCTTCGAGACTGGCACCGATCATAGCGGCTGCTTCAAGAGGCTGTTGATCGTATTGTGCTTTGCTGCCGGACTTCGGGAACCAACCCTGATTCCCAACCGGTGTGAACCATTCGCCCGATGGATCGAGCTGAACGTCTCTCAACCATTCGAGCACATCGATGCCGGCGTCTACCATACGATCATCGTTGGTAATACGACCACAGGCCATCAGTGCTTCGGGCAGGCGTGCATTGTCATAGGTCAGCATCGGTTCGTGCCAACGCCAGTCTTTGGTGGCGTACTGCCTGAAACGGGCCAGGAGTCTGTTGCCCAGTAATTCGACCAGCTCACGGATCTGCTGATCATTTTCGTGCCTGCGGAGGTACGCTTGCATTCCAAAAATAGGAAATGCAATAGCGCGGGAATAGGAAAAGGTCTCCAGCACTGGCAGCGCGTCGTGAAAGATCGTCTCAGCGAGAGCGGCTTGACCGGAGTTGTGGCCACGGCCAGACATCACGCCGAGGGCCCACAGCGCGCGTCCGTGAGAATCTTCCGATCCGATAGTCTCCAGCCATTTGCGGTCATAAGACATAAAATTGCGAAATCGCCCGGTCTCCGGGTCAAAAGCATCGTCCAGGAAACTGAGATAGATCGACGATAAATCCGTCAGTGAGGTATCGGTCCTGTCCAGGTCATGCGCTCTGACAGCAACGATAAGTGCGCGCGCATTGTCATCGGTACAGTATCCGTGGGCTCGGTTGGGAACCGTAAACCTCGCATGCTGGAGCACACCGGTGTGCTCCGTCATGGATCGGAGATGCTTCAAATTGACCTGCGGCAGGCGCTGATCGCTCTGACCGAGCGTGTCCAGCGCCGGGAGATCTCTCGTACGCGCATGTGGTGCCTTGGCCTTCGAAAACAGGGTCAGATAGTGTCGGCCCATTTCTTTCATTACCATAGGCCGCGAATACTCATAAGCGGCCCGACGGATCGCGAGGCGCTCCTCCGGAAAGTCCAGAAGTTGATTAATCTGCTGCGCCAAAGCCCTGGAATCTTCGAAGGGCACGAGTCTGCCGCGTCCATCGGCCAACATCTCTTGTGCGTGCCAATAGGGAGTGGACACGACGGCTTTGCCTGCACCCACCGCATAGGCCAGTGTGCCGGATACAACCTGAGCCTCGTTCAAGTATGGAGTAACGTAGATATCGGCAGCCCGAATGATCTCAAGCAATTCGTCGCGTTCCAGGAACCGATCATGAAACACGATGTTGTCGCCAATGCCCAGTTCCTTCGCCCGATGGTGCAAACTTAGACGATAGTCGTCACCACTTTCGGCTATGCAATGAGGATGGGTGGCACCGACCACGTAGTAGAGTACGTCCGGATGTAACCCAACAATATCCGGCAAGGCATCAATCATGAATTCGATGCCTTTGCCTGGTGAGAGCAGGCCGAACGTCAAGATTACAGCCTTGTCGCCTGCCCCCAGCTTGCTCTTGCAGGGATCCGGGTCCAGAAACGGAACATCAGGAATTCCATGATGAATGAGCGCTATTTTTCGATCTGGAACCTGATATATATCGCGAAGAAAATCGGCAGCATGCTCGCTCATGACGACTAAGCTGACAGAGAGCTCCGACAATTGGGTGATGATCTTCCGCTCGTCCGTCGATGGTTCTCTCAATACCGTGTGCAGAGTCGTAAAAAGAGGGCATTTCAAGTTCTTTGCGAGTTCGATAATGAAGCTACCGCGCTGGCCGCCGAATATTCCATATTCGTGTTGAAGACAAACTACTGCTGGATTCCTCAGGTTCAGAAAATCCGCAGCGAGACGGTATTCATTCAGTTTGTCCTGGCTGACCTGAAATGTGACCGTCTTCGGATACTCGTAGCCCTCACGTCGATCGTTCATGGCTACGATAATGCAGTCGATGTTTGGATCGTTGTCGAGAATCGCGCTGGCAAGGTCAGACGTAAAAGTGGCGATACCGCACTGTCTCGGCAAGTGGGAGCCGATCAGAGCGACTGATTTTGGAGACGGCGGCATGCTGAGATCCTTCCGATACTCCTTTCCTAAGCAATTAACTTGAGTAGCAATGCTAACACGCGACAGCCTGTACCGACTTTCCTGAGTATAATTCTCTGGTCCTCGAGCAAGAGCTGCCGTCCTGGGCAATGTGCTGTGAAATCCAACGAGACAATGTACCGCTCACGAGTGAAAATCGAACGTGTTTCCGAGCAACTCGACCCGGATCCAACGCGAGTCATTCCTCGGTTCTTCGGCCCCGGCGACGAGAAACGGCTGCGCGGAATCATCGATCGGATTCGAGCTCTCGACCGCTCCGAGGTCTCCGAATTAGTGAGCGGCCTCAGACGGAGCTTCCAGAAGAGACACCCGGATCTCGCCATGATCGCGAAGAGCAACTACGATGCGGTCAAATACCTTATTACCGATGAGGCTGATCTCGAAAAGAAGCGGCGGCTCCTGATCGGTGCCTACTTCACTATGGAATACGCGATCGAGTCTGCGGCGCTTTTTAATCCCTCGATGGTGCCGGCCATTATGCAGGACGAAGCTGAAGTGGGGAGCACCCGTTTTGTTATGAGCCTGCGCGCGACCGGCGAAGGACATATCTCTTCGGCCGTCTTCCGTCGTGGCGTGATCGATCGCGATAATCAAATACGGATTGAGCCGGTCAGTCAACACAGCCGTCGGCTTCAAGTCGTTGAGAATCGAGAATTCGAGAAGCAAACCTACCAGAAGAGGCTCATCGAGATAGGCGCGATCGGAACATTTACCAATGACGTCCTGCAATACCTGGGTAAGACGTTCAACTTCGTCGAGCTCAAATTGGCGATCGATTCCGTGTGGGAGTCACATGAATATGCTCTGTTGTATGCCGGGACCGTCGACAAGATGATCGCTCTCTCGCGAGCGAACTACGATCTTTACATGCCAGACCTCGACGATCCGTCGGAGTTCGTAATCTTCCCGAATTCGGACGCCGAGAGTCACGGCATCGAAGACATGCGCCTGGTGCGATTTCGCTCCGACGATGGTGGAATTTGCTATTACGGGGTCTATACGGCCTACGACGGCTCAAATATCATGCCCCAGATCCTCGAAACTACCGGGTTCGACACGGCCAAGATTCGAACGCTAGGTGGTCGATACGCCCTCAACAAGGGGATGGCGCTCTTCCCCAGGAAAGTCGACGGCCGGTACCTGATGCTCGGTCGGCTCGACAATGAAAATCTGTTCCTTTTGAGGTCCGACGACGTACTTTTTTGGAACGAGGCCGAGCTCCTCCTCAAGCCTAAATTTGCCTGGGAAATCATACAGATCGGCAACTGCGGGTCGCCGATAGAGACCGAGTCCGGGTGGCTGGTTCTTACGCATGGCGTCGGTCCGATGCGCCAATACTCGATCGGCGCCGTGCTACTAGACCGGGACGACCCTTCTCGAGTCATCGGCCGTCTTCCCGAACCGCTTCTTGTGCCAATAGAAGATGAGAGTGTCGGCTATGTCCCGAACGTTGTGTATTCATGCGGCGGTATGATCCACAACGATAAGCTTGTGATTCCTTACGCCATCAGTGACCGTTCGACTACCTTTGCCCTTGTATCGTTGCCCGAGCTGCTGGCGGAGCTGACGAGGTGAGACCAGGATGCACCGGGAATCTGCATTCGCACCTGAATCAGACTCCCCGCCGGAACGCGCGAGATCTCGAAAGACCGCATACGGAATAATCGACAGGGGGATTGTGGCGTATCGCGACACCTGTCGTACTCGGGCAGTCGCTTCATCAGTCAAGCCAGTTGATTGAAGTGAAACCTGCGGAGGTTTGCGGGAGTTTTGCGTGTTTCGGTTGTGCACCGTTGTGTGCAGTAGGGCAATTCATGCAACGGGCGCCCCAGCGGACTTTTCTATATTTCAATACGTTACTGTAAAGTGAGCTAACTACGAACCGCATTGTTCTTGCGATGTGCCAATCGAATGGCACTTGAATCCTATCGGACCGGTCGGGAGTTCGACAAAACGCGTGAGCGTTTTGGACGCCGCAGGCGCCCTTCAGGGTGAAGATCGCCTCAAGGCGATCTGAATCAATCTCTCCGGGCGCGCCGAATAGAGAAGGGGCCCCAACGGGGCCCCTCAGACCGCTGACAAACCCCGTCATTTTGATGGGGTTTGTCGTATTCAGGGTTTGCTCACGCCGGAACGGCGATTTGCCGATATAACTCCGGCGGTTTTGTTGAATCGATCTGCGACGACCTGATGCGGCGTAT
>Ga0255052_10002297_pt1 | contig 13875 bp, 14 predicted proteins | sample JV7_2_21_MG_FD_188632 | JGI IMG/M metagenome (GOLD analysis project Ga0255052, IMG submission 188632) | Seawater microbial communities from Jervis Inlet, British Columbia, Canada - JV7_2_21 | ecosystem: Environmental > Aquatic > Marine > Inlet | place: Canada: British Columbia | collected... | reverse complement strand
TGGCCTTGAAATTCTCTATATCAGCGAGTGAGTTCGACTCTTGGTGCCGGCACCAATTCAAAGCCCCTGATTCAGGGGCATTTTTATAACCGGAAGCAACTTAAATCCCCGTTTTCAAATGTGTAACAACTGGCGTTGTCCAGCGTATAGTGCTGTCTCTATACTCACATTCGAATAATCGGATATCAGGGGGTCTCGCTACTGACCCTATATAAAAACAAATATGAGGATTGGCAGCATGGGTTCGCACATGAGCATGGGTTCGCACAAAAAAGTGAAAATGACTGAAACGGAACGAATTGTACGTATTTTCCACGAATCCTGGGACCTGAGGGACCCGGAACGCGGCGCTACTGTCATCGCCGAGGATTGCCAATTCGAAGATGTAGCCAGGGACGAACTTCAACTGGGCCCGGAGGCCTACAAGCGCGATTACCATCGGTGGCGAGAAGCTTTCCCTGATGGGGAGGTTAAGGTGGTCAATGTTATTGTTCAGGACAACTGGGCAGTCGTGGAGTTCGTTAATCGCGGCACTCAGACCGGTCCCCTACACTCCAGTCTTGGCACCTTTCCTCCGACTGGGCGCCGAATGGAAGTCCGCTATTGCAGCGTTATGCGCGTGGCTGACGGTATGGTTGTCGAAGGTCGTGATTACTACGATTCGGCCAGTATCGCCAGGCAGCTGGGTCTAGTGGACGGATAGAGCTTCAATAGTCCTAATGATAAGGCCGCCTCAAAATTTGCCAGAAAGGGAAGTCGAATGAAATAGTCGGCGTTTGACTCCCTTAACCTGACGTTTTTCGTACGCGGAGTGATTCGTCTTTTTCTGGTTGAGCGATTCATGGGTTTTCTTTGTCAAAATCTGGATTTCACAGGGGAAAAAGACTTTGTGTCCATTGTGTGTCGTTACCAGAACGCGTTCGACAATTTTTATCATTTTAAACTTCTTACTGGAATAGCAGTTATCAATGCCGGGCCATGTGCCCTTGCTCGAGCTCGTTATGGTTTCCTGGATAGGGCCGCTAAATTCTGAAAATAATGCTTCGATCAGGTGAAATTCGGCCAATGAGTTTTTTGATTCCTGCGGAAGTACATTCGCATACATGAAGATGTGCCGACTTCTAAGAAACCTGATTAATAGAATGGCTGAAAAAATATCATTGGTTACGAACCGCATGCCGATATGATCGTATATTCCAGCACAGAGATTCCCCTCTTTGAGTAAAAGCTTGGTCACCAGCCGGAAGAACTGTTTCTCCGCTTTGATACTGTACTCGACAATCGGAATACGACAATTGTCATCCCCAATCCAGGTCTCGTCCTGGGTCTCGATGAGGTATGGTCTGAGTCGCTGTTTGATTTTTAACAGCGCGCCATGGTAGGCATCTTCATCCCGCGTCCACTGTGCATGGGCAACTGCATGGCATACCTTAAGAGTCACACAGGACCATTCAGAAATCGGTGTTTTTGGCCTGGTAGAGGCCTCTAGCAGTAACTCTGGCAATGACAGCCGAGACACTGTCGACGGTAGGCTAAGGTTGGTTTCCTTAAGCAAGACTATGTCGATGTACTCGAGGGCCGTCTTACGCAGTTTTTCAAGCTCTTCATTATCATCAAACCCATAGGCATTCAGGAATTTGTAGGCCTCGTCAAGGCTGTTAACATGCAATTCAAAGGTATCTATTAAGGACCTGCCAGCAATTATCGTTTGCAGGGTTTGCCAGGGTATATTTAATTCGTCCGGGTCAGATATGACGGGAATACGAACATCAGTTTTAGTCACGACGCGCGAATACCTCTACTTAAAGGTTTGTGGGCTTAGACGCCCAAAACATTATTAAGTTGAGGTTTAATTCAATACAGGCGAAATAATCCATAAATAGCCGGGAGTATTAATCAAGGATTAACCTGTGCTCACGATTCTGGAGATGCGAGAGAGGCTGAAGACTTTCTTAAATCAGATTAATATAAGACGCCGTAACTTGATAATATGTTTCTGCGATGAAAATTGTCACTTATAACGTTCACTATGCCATCGGCAAGGATAATCGGTACGATCTGCAACGCGTAGTCGATTCGGTTCGGGGCGCCGACATGATTGCCTTGCAGGAGGTCGAGCGAAATTACGGGCCACCGGATGGACCTTTGCAACCCGAGGACATCTCTACGTTGCTGCCTGAGTACTACTGGATTTTTGATGCTTCCTTCGATATCGATGCCAGCGAAAAGCGTGCCGATGGCACGATTTTGAATCGGCGTCGCCAGCACGGGCAAATGCTGCTCAGTCGTTGGCCGATCTTGAGCAAACGATACTATCCACTGCCCCGCATCGCTATCGAGTCTGAATTCAACATGCAGATGGGTGTAATCGAGGGCGTGGTAGATACACCTGCCGGGGTGCTGCGTGTCTATAATGTTCACTTCGGTTCGGTTTCAAGTGAGGAGCGTCAGCGCCAGGCAAGTATCGTGGTGGCTCGGGTGCGCGATGCGCCATCCGAGGGCGGTGCCTGGACGGGTCCGGTCACCACAACCGCAGAGCGGGATTGGTCCGTGGGTTTACCGCAACCACCGATGCCGGAGAGTGCGGTGGTTCTGGGTGACTTCAATATGCAACCGGACAGCCCCGAGTACGAAATTATTGCCACGACTAAAACAGGGAATAAAGAACCGTTGTTAACAGATATCTGGGCGCAGAAAAATCCGGGCAGCAGCGTGTTGACCTGGCATCCGAATCCCGGGCGACCCGGAGATGAGCAAAGCGCCCGGCTCGATTATTGTTTTTTGACTGCAGATCTTGCCACTCGCGCCAGGTCATCGCGGGTTGACGAAGCAGCAACGGGATCTGATCATCAACCCTTGTGGGCCGAATTTGAAACAGGCTAGAACATGACAACCAATAATGCTTCAGGTTTGATGGAAAGCATCCGCCAAGGTGAATTCGTGCTGATGGATGGTGCTCTCGGTACCGAGCTGGAACGACGCGGCGCGCCGATTGAGGGCGCCGGCTGGAGCGCGTTCGCGGTTCGTGACTATGCCGACGTGATTCGAGATATCCACCAGGATTATATTCAAGCCGGGGCAAAACTGCATATCGTCAATAGCTTTGCCCTCGCGCGCCACGTGCTGGAGCCGATTGGTCTCGGGGATCAGTTTGAGCACCTGAATCGACAAGCCGTGGTTTTATTTGATGATGCGGTCACACGTTCGGATGTTAATCGCAATTCGCTTTGGGCCGCGGGCTCGTTATCGACGTTTGCTGCGAATTCCGATCGTTCACTGTTACCGAAGGGCGAGGCCCTGGTTGCCAACTGCCGGGATCAGGCCCTGATTTTGCGTGACGCGGGCGTCGATTTATTCGCGCTGGAGATGCTGTTTGATACTGGAGTTACCCTGGCGATGTATGAAGCCGTGGCAGGATTCGACCTGCCGGTGATACTGGGGTTTACCTGCGATCGTAACGATGCGGATGGATCGGAGGTCGTCACCGCGCGTGGAATGGGCTGTCCCGAGGTACCTTTGGACCAGATTCTGCGGACGGTGATTGACGCCGTCGATTCGAAAAATGTCATTTTTTCGATTATGCATTCCGAGGCAGACACAACCGATGCGGCGTTAGCCGTGTTAAAAGAATGTTGGGATGGACCGATCGCAATTTACCCGAATTCCGGGCAGTTTATCGATTTACGCATGCAGTTCGATAGCGTTTGCAGCGCCGATGAATTTCAGCAAGCGGCAACCCGATGGCTTGAAGCGGGCGTGCAGATAATCGGCGGCTGCTGTGGCATAGGTCCTGCACATATCGAGGCCTTGAGTCGTAATCGGGCCCTGGCAAGGTTTTGAAATACTTAATTCCTTTGATCGGTTCGGCATCCAGTTGTACGATTTCTGAACCGGGAGCAGAATATTCGGTCGAATTGTTATGCAGCGATTGATCAAAAATCTAACCTTTATCCTGTTAAGCAGTTGCATATTCCTGCCCGTGTCCGCCGCCGTCGTGCATAAATGGGTCGACGAAAAGGGCGTTACCCATTACTCGGATGCAGCCCCTGAAACGCCTGCAACAACGGTAACGAAGATCGACCTGCGTAACCGCAAACCGGCAAAAAGCAGTGTTCAAAACGACTATTATTCGATCAAAAATCAATGGCAGCGGTTGCATAAAGAACGCCTTGAACAAGAAAAATTAAAGTTGGAAAAAACCAGGCAGGAAGCCGCTCTGCGATCCGCAGAACCGCAGGTTGTCTACATAAATGAGCCGCGAGAAAAGCAAGCTGCGCTTGTTTACCAGGGCTCGTTTCATCCGCGGCATGGGCACGGTCGGTTGCATAAAAGGCACAACCACCAACGTGGCTATCGGAATAAATGGTATTACCGGGGTGGAGCCCCGGCAGGGTTACATGCCGGACGCTGGAAGGGGACATCGTATTGAGCGTTTGCTATTCGCATCGCAAGCACTCTAATATCCACGCTGAAACGAGGATTTAAACTCCGGCAACCGGTTTGAGGTGTCAATCAAACCCTCTCGATACTAATGAATACGATATTTTTACGCCGTTAAGTTTAGCGTATAGTCCACGGATCGATTTTTCCTACAGGTGCTGGTTCAAAGATTATGGTTTTTCAAAAATCCTTTGAAAAAATCGAATACGCGGATCGCGTGACACGCACAAAGCAGCGCATGCGCGAGGCTGGTTTTGAACTCCTCCTGTGCCAGGATCCGGCCAACATGTGTTACCTCACCGGCTTTGACGGTTGGTCGTTTTACACCCCACAATGTGTGCTGGTGCACAGCGATGAAGAAATGCCGATCTGGTTTGGTCGCGCCCAGGATGCAAAATCGGCGCATATTACGACCGATCTTCCTGCGGCCAATATCATTTCGTTCTCGGAGCCGCTGGTGCACCATCCGACGCAACATCCGTTCGACGAGCTGTGCGAGTACATTAATAGTCGGGGCTGGGGTAAGGCTGCAATCGGTGTCGAACTCGACGCTCATTATTATACAGCGCGTGCCCATCGCCACCTGGTTACGGGACTGCCGGATGCGAATATTAGCGACAACCAGGAACTGGTTAACTGGGTACGCCTGGTTAAATCCGAAAATGAAATCAGGTACATGCGTGAAGCGGGCGAAATTTGTACCGGGGTCATGAAACGCGCGATCGAGTTGCTTAAACCCGGTACTCCGCAAAATGAGATCATCGCCGCGGTTTACGAAAGCCAGGTGCTGGGTTTGCCCGGCAAGTTTGGTGATTACACCAGCCTGTGCCCGTTGATCCAGGTCGGCGAAGGCACCAGTACGCCGCACCTGACCTGGAGCGACGAACCGCTGCCTGCGGATTCACTGGTGGTCATGGAAATCGGGGCTGCGCGTCGCCACTACCATGCGCCACTAACCCGCACCGTGCATTTGGGCAAGCCACCGGCCGAGGTATCCCGGTTGGCAGAGGTCATAGTCACTGGAGTCGACGCTGCACTCGAAGTCTCACGGCCGGGCACCAGTTGTGAGGAAGTTGAACGCGTGTGGCAGGATGTGCTCAACCAGAATGGCTACCGCAAGGAGAGCCGAGTTGGATATTCGATTGGCTTGAATTTTCCGCCAGACTGGGGTGAGCGTACCGCCAGCCTTCGTCCCGGGGACAAAACCGTGCTCGAGGAAGGCATGTGTTTCCACTTTCAGTCGGGCGTCTGGCTGGACGATTTTGGTGCCGCGGTATCAGAACCGTTTGTTGTCACCGACAAAGGCGGTGAGCGGCTGTGCGACGTGCATCGAGGGTTGGTGGTGATCGATTAGCCCGGGCCAGGGCAGGCGCAATCCGCTTTGACAGGCGGTGAGATCAGGCCGACTCGTGCGCAAGGCGAAATCTCTTCCCGGGCAATTATCGCAAGCCTGATTTGAAATCGTTCGCTGCGCACAAATATTTCACTTTATTGACTTCCCCGGCAGTTCCACCTTGATCGCTGGGCTTAGCATGGTTAGGATGCCGCGCAACTCAATCGATTTATAAATAAGGATTCTGGAATGACAGCTAAAATGCGTAGATACCTGCTTGCTTTATCTTTTGCCTTTCTCTGCGGTGGTTCGGTGACACCAGCGATTTCTGATGAAAGCCAGCCGTTGCTGAATAAAGACCTTTTTTCGATCGGGGTCGGCCTTTCAAGTAACTCTATCGATGATGACGACAATGATGAAGACGACGAGATCGGCTTTCAGTTCTTCGTCGCCTACGATTTGATCGAGGTTAATCTGATGGAGGGTGTGAATAGCGCGATCGAACTGGGTTTGATGGATTATGGCTACAAGCGTGAAAGTACCGGTGTCTGGGGAACCTATACCGTGGATGGCATTATCAGCGGAGATTTAGGCTGGTTGGCGCGCGCGGGTTTCGATATCGGCGATGATAGCGGGCTGATGGTGGGTGCGGGGCTTAGTTACATTACTGACGAGAGGACGGAACTTCGATTCGAGTATGTCGCTCGTGACGAGGGGGATTCATTGCAGTTCAATTACCTTTATCATCTCTAACAAGCCTTGCGAGCGAGATTAGAGGGCAAGCGACAGGGTCCTGATACCTTCGTCGAGACTTGAATGAAGCGGCAAACCGGTTTTTCGCAATAGCCTTGTTATACGTGTGTTCTGCGCGAGCACGGTGGCATCGAGATGGCGCACCCCGAGTTCGCGCGCAGGTGCACGATTCTCCCATCGGGCAGGGTGTCCGTTGCATGGTATGAAGCGCTAATCCTCGACATTCCGTTATCCTATAAGGAATTATGTTGCAGTGCAACATTTATTGTTTTTGAGCTGCTGCCTCACCGAATTGAGCCATTTTGCACGCTGCATTTCATTCCGATGCCAGCATAGGTTTTTGCCCAGTTTCCTGATAACGTGGCGCGGCTATAAGCTTGCACAGTTAATAATAATCAATGCTCGTTGACTACTGGCGCTTTGCCCTGTCGAATTCGCGTTTCCTCGGATTCGGATTTTTTCTCGCGTTCATGTCAAGCGCGGGCCAAACCTATTTTATCGGGGTGTTCGGTGCCGGAATCCAGACGGATTTCGGTCTCGACGCCGGTAGCTGGGGGCGCACTTACATGATCGGCACTCTCGCGTCCGCGCTCGTCATCAACTGGACCGGTGCGCTGATCGATCGACTCGATCTGCGCTTGTTCACCGGGTTGGCGCTGTTCGGTTTGAGCTGTGCCTGCCTGCTGATGGGTTCGGTTACTTCACCGTTTATGCTGGTGTTGGCGATATTCATGCTGCGACAGTTTGGCCAGGGGCTGAGTAGTCACGCCGGAATAACCTCGATGGCACGCTACCACAGTGCCGATCGCGGCAAGGCAATCGCGCTCGCCGCGATCGGTTTTGCTTTCGGTGAAGCCATGTTGCCGGTGCTCGGCCTCTACGCCTCGCAGCTATGGGGCTGGCGTCACACCTTCTATATGGTCGCGGCGGTAGTGTTGGCAGCGATTCTGCTGGCACTGTGGTTACTGAAAGGGCATAGCCAACGCCATGCTGAACACAACGATGCGCTCGAAAAACGGGCGCAACAGGAAGAGCCTCAGAGTGATTATACGCGCCGGCAGATGCTTGCCGAGGTGCGATTCTATTTCATGTTGCCGGCGATGATTGCACCGTCGATGATTGGCACGGCACTGTTCTTTTTTCCGGCTGAAATTGCCAATGCCAAGCACTGGAGCAGCCTGTGGCTGACTGGAAACTACTGGCTCTATTCATTGGTATCGGTCGCGACCACGATTTACTCAGGTATTCTGATCGATAGTTTCAGTGCGCAGCGCGTGGTGCCGCTATTCCTGTTGCCACTGGCGCTGGCGTTGGTGGTGCTGAATGTATCAGATCACCCATTCATCGTATGGCCTTACATGTTGTTGATGGGTATCAGCTCCGGGCTTTATTTCACCGGCCTGAGCGCGCTCTGGGCGGAGCTTTATGGTGCCAGGCATCTCGGTGCCATCAAATCGATGACCAACGCGATCATGGTATTTTCATCGGCACTTGGCCCGGCTCTGGTCGGTACGCTGCTCGAGTGGCAAATGTCATTCCCGGTAATCTCGATGATGATGGCCACCTTCTGCGTGGTCGCGACCGCGCTGCTGGTTTATACGCTGCGTACGCCGAGTAACTGACGCGCGCTGGTGCTGTCGGCAGGTCGACAATCGACTGCCTGCATGGTATCGACCAGGCTCGAGACCAAGCTTGCGGTACTCGCAGCCATCTCGCCATTGGGCAGGTAGAGATTATTTTCAAAGCCGACGCGGGCGTTGCCGCCAGCGTTGATCGCCGCCATCACGCATTGCTGCTCCTGGCTGCCAAACGCACAGGTAAACCAGTCAAGTCCATCGAGGTCGTGTTGCAGAAATGGTTCGAGGTCGGCAGGCTCGGACTGGAAGTTAACGTTATAACGCCCGAGCACGAACAGAACGCAGCGGTGGTCAGCGGGGATGATGCCGCGCTCGCGGTAGTTCAAAAAATGTTGAAATTCCTCGGCCGAGAAAACGATATGCTGGATATGAACCTCGTGCTCGTCACACCATTCGAAAAATTGCCGCGCGTACTTGGGGCGCTCGAAGTTTGAATTGATCTCGCGCAGACACATGCTCGCCATTTGCGGTACCACCGCCTGGATGCAGGCAACCTGTTGCTCGGGCGTGTAGATTCCGACCGCTTCGGAAGTTACCTGGATCAGCATTCCCGGAACCCGCCGCGTCATTTCTGCGATCAATTCGCGGTAAAGCCCGGCATCGAGTACATGTTTGTCATTTTTCCCACGCACATGTGCGTGCAGCACGCTGGCGCCGGCGGCATAGCATCGGACTGCCTCGCTCGCGGTATCTTCGATGGAAACGGGAAGAGCAGCGTGGTCAAGTTTGGTTTTACGCGCGCCGTTCGGTGCCACCATGATAACAACGTCGCGCGTCATAGCGAGCGCAGTGTGGACTTTAGTGCCTGGTCGAGTTTGGTGACGATTTCTTCAATATGCCCGCTATCGATGATGAAGGGTGGTGCCAGCAGCACGTGATCACCCTGTTGTCCGTCGATGGTGCCGCCCATCGGGTAGCAGATGAGGCCGGCGTCAAATGCCGCCTGCTTGAATTTCTTATGGAAGCCGAGCTGAGGAGGAAAAGCCGACTTGCTGTCCCGTTCGCGCACGAACTCGAGCCCCAGGAACAGCCCCCGGCCGCGGATGTCGCCGATATTCGGATGCTCCTCGAACTTGTCCAGCAGCGCTTTGCGCAGGCTTACACCCTGGACCAGCACCTGGTCGAGCAAACGCCTTTCCATCACTTTTTTCACGACCGCATGTGCAGCCGCACAGGCGACCGGGTGCCCGAGGTAAGTATGTCCATGCTGAAAGAAGCCCGAGCCCTGTGCGATTGCATTGTAAATAGTATCGGTACAAAGCATGGCCCCGATCGGCTGGTAACCCGCACCCAGTCCTTTCGCAATGGTCATGATATCCGGCGCGATTCCATCCTGGTCGCAGGCATAGAGACTGCCGGTTCGACCCATGCCGCACATAACCTCGTCGAGAATCAATAACACCCCGTATTGATCGCAGATTTCGCGAATGCGCTGGTAATAGCCCGTTACCGCGGGCACCGCGCCGAGGGTTGCCCCGACTACTGGCTCGGCGATGAATGCCATGACCTGTTCCGACCCGAGGCGCAGGATTTCGGCCTCGAGTTCATTGGCAACTCGCTGGCCGTAGTCAAATTCTGTCTCTTCTTTTTGCTGGTCACGATAGCTGTAGCAGGGCGAGATATGCGTGGTTTCAATCATCAACGGTGCGAATGGTTCGCGACGCCACAGGTTACCGCCGGCCGCGAGTGCACCCAGGGTGTTGCCGTGATACGACTGTCTGCGGGCAATGACTCGATGACGTTCGGGCTGCCCGATCTCGAGGTAATACTGGCGTGCGAGCTTGATTGCCGCTTCGACCGCTTCGGAACCCCCTGAAACCAGGTAAACCCGGTCGAGCGCACCGGGCGCTTCCTTGATCAGTAATTCTGCAAGCGCTTCGGCCGGTATGCTGCTGAAGAATCCGGTATGGGCGAATTCAAGACGCTTGACCTGTTTCCTGATTGCCTTGATAACATCGGCGTCGCTGTGTCCGAGGCAGGAAACCGCGGCACCACCCGAGGCGTCAAGGTAACGCTTGCCGGTGCGGTCGATGATGTAAACACCGTCGCCCTCTATCGCGAGCGGTATACTCGCTTTACAATTGCGGGGAAAAATATTGCTCATGTTCTGCCTGGTTTGGCCACGCTCTTAATAATTCCGCCAGATTCAGGACTGGCTTAGGTTAACGCACCCGGCATTCTGACCTTGTGCAGTATTAACGTCAATCGTGTTTGTGGCATAGTTTGCCAAGGGTCGTTGCTTAGCCTGCGAGAGCGGACACAAAGGCTAGAGAATCTGGCTTAAGAATTCCTTGGTTCTGGGGTCCTTGGCATCGTCGAAGAAGGTCGCCGGTGTCCCGTGCTCAACGATGATGCCGCGATCGGTGAAATAGATGTGGTTGGCGACTTCGCGTGCAAAACCCATTTCGTGGGTGACGAGGATGCAGGTCATGCCTTCCTCGGCCAGGTTCTGGATGGTGACCAGCACTTCCTTGACCGTTTCCGGGTCCAGCGCCGCTGTCACTTCGTCGAACAGCATCACGTCCGGGTTCATGGCGAGCGACCGGGCAATGGCGACGCGCTGCTGCTGACCGCCGGAAAGTTCACCCGGGTAGCTATTTTCCTTGCCTTCGAGGCGCACCTTCTTGACCAGTTGGCGCGCGTGTTCTTCGACTTCACCCTCGTTCTGATGCAGCACGTGTACCGGTGCCATCATGATGTTCTGTAGCGCGGTCTTGTGCGGGAACAGGTTGTATTGCTGAAACACCATGCCGACCTTTTTACGCAGTTCGAGCTTGTTCAGACCGGGCGCGTTAACTTCCTGACCTTCGACGGTGATCGACCCGGACTGAATATCATTCAGGGCGTTAACGCAACGGATCAGGGTCGACTTGCCGGAACCGGAAGGCCCGATGATGCAAACACATTCACCCTTCATGATATCCATGGAGACGCCTTTCAGAACTTCCAGGTCACCGAAGGACTTGTGCACATCCTTGATCGATACCATGGGCTGGTCGGATGTCCAGCCGGTGCCACCATTTGTAGCGTTTTCTGACATGGGTTGTCTCCTCAGGTTTTGATCACGAATTTTTTCTCGAGCTGGATTGACCAGCGCGCGATCGGATAGGTGTAAACGAAATGAATGATGAGCAGGAACGCATAGAAAACAGGGATTAGTTCCGGTCGATCGCCCTCGGCATTCAGCGCCTGGGCGGTAAATGTTACCGATTCCTCGACCCCCATAATGGAACAGATGGGTGTCGACATGGCGAGGATGCAATACCAGTTAATCCAGGGTGGAATCATGCGCTTGACGCATTGCGGCAGGATGATCATCCACATGGTCTGGCGCCGCGTGAAAGCGAGGCTTTCGGCCGATTCCCACTGGCCCGAGGGCAATGAGATGACGGCGCCGCGCACCACTTCCGAGATATTGGCCATCACCGGCAGCGAAAATCCGATTACTGCCTTTATCCAGTCGGGCACCGGAATGATCACGTCTATACCAATAGAATTAAGATCAATCTCAAACGGGAACAACAACATGATGGTGAACAGCAACACCAACCAAGGCGAATTGCGGAAAAACTGGGTGACTATCCAGGATCCCTGGCGTACCGGGAGTAGTAACGATACCTGCATCAGGCCGAGAGCGGCACCGGCGACGGTGCCGAGGATCATCGCAAAAAAGCTGATGATCAGGTTCAGGGCAAATCCGGTTAGCTGGCCTTCGGGCCCCCACAGAATAAATGGCGCCCATTTCCAGATTGCCTCCATCGGGCCGATCAATCCGGCAGGGGTGGCGGCCTGGGCAGAGGCCGCGACGAGCGTGAAGATCACGGCCAACCACAGCAGGTGGCGCGGTTGCATGTTAAGCCGATAAGTGCCTTCGCGGCGTTCGATCAAGGCCGCTTGCCGGGACTCGGCGGCTAGCGGTAATAGTACCGGTAAATCCGTTCCCCTGGAGGTGTCGACATTTGCCGTAGAGTGGCTCATACCATTACCGGTATCCATTAGCCGTACCCCGGGATTTTCATTTTCTTTTCCCACTTGTGCATGGCGTAGACCAGGATCGCGACCAGGCCGACGTAATAGATGAATAATACAATCATCATCTCCGGCACATTGACATTGTCGGACCAGATCTGGTTGGCGGTGTACATCATTTCCGGCACGGCGATGCCGTAAGCCAGCGTCGTCGTTTTCAGCAGGTTGACCAGGTTATTATTGAGTGCCGGCAGGCAAACTCTAAAGGCGAGCGGGAAAATGATATGCATGTACGATTTGAGCCGTGTGTAGCCGAGCGCCTCGGCTGCTTCGCGGGTCGATTCAGGCACCGCTTCGATCCCCGAGCGGAAGATCTCGGTATTGAAGGCACCGGCGAAAAAACCCAGCGATATCACTGCCCAGCCGAAGCTGTCGATATAAGCCGCCTGGTAACCGCCGGCGTCGTAGGTCGGGACCAGGTTACCGAGCACGAAATAAAAAAACAGGATCTGCACGAACGGTGGCGTATTACGAAATAGCTGAATATATCCCGCCATGGTGTAGCGGATGATCCTGGATTTAGCGCCCTGTGCCCAGGCACCGATGAAACCAACCACGAGACTGAAGAAAAGACTTGCGATGATCAGCTTGACCGATACCCACATGGCTTCCAGCAGCCGGTCGTATTCGTACTGCTCGTAGAGAAATACGAAATTCCAGCCGGTATTGTCATACAGGCTTTGGAAAAAGTTTGCGAATTCCACAGGATCCCCCTTGTTCCGAGGTTACCAAGAAGTGTATCAGAGCTGGAACCGGGCGCGATTTGCGCCCGGTCCCGACGGTTTAGTTCGCCTCGTAGGCTTCGAAACGCTTATTCATGTCCATCACGAACTTGGTGGATTGAATGCCCCACTTTTTCTCCAACTCGACCAATCGTCCCGAACTGTGCCAGTTGTAGGTCATACCGGACATGAAGTTGCCCCAGATGCCATTCAGTTCTTCCAATGGAACGGCTAAAGCCCAGGGGTTATCGTCTTCGGTTGCCATCGGCATTTCGTAGTCGTCGTACTGACCGGACGCGAGATCGGCCATGATCGAGCTATCGTCATAAACCCAGGCGACGCACTTGCCATCACGTAACGCTTGCTTGGCTTCGGCGTTGCCGACGAAGGCGATGATCTTGGCACCATACTTTTGTGAGACCTGTTTGTTGTAGAAGGCGCCCTGCTTGCCACAAACGGGCTTGCCCTTGAGATCCCCCCAACTCTTGACCATGCCCTTCTTCGCCAGCACGTTAGTGCCTGAGGTATAGTAGTTCGGCTGCGGTATGCCGACTACCTTACGGCGGTTGGCTTTGTCAGACATGGTCGCGATCATCAGGTCGATCTTGCCCTGTTCCAGGAACTGCATGCGGTTAGATGATTGAACTGGAACCAGTTCCAGTTCGACGCCGAGCGCATCGGCTACATCCTGGGCCATATCTATTTCCATGCCCACCAGTTTGCCGTTGGAATCGCGAAATCCCCACGGTTTGTAGTCGGCCTTGACGCCGACCACGAGCTTGCCGCGTTCCATAACCTTCATGAAACGGTCATTGGCGGCGTAGGCTTGTGTAACGGCTAACGTAAATGTGGCGAGAAGAAAAGCGCATAGCGCCCTGTGAGTTATTGTCTTGATCATTGGGTTGCCCTCCAGCGTGTCGAGTTATTGACTTTAGTATTCGGTTATCGTGAGTCGAATCTA
>Ga0255052_10002296_pt1 | contig 13876 bp, 13 predicted proteins | sample JV7_2_21_MG_FD_188632 | JGI IMG/M metagenome (GOLD analysis project Ga0255052, IMG submission 188632) | Seawater microbial communities from Jervis Inlet, British Columbia, Canada - JV7_2_21 | ecosystem: Environmental > Aquatic > Marine > Inlet | place: Canada: British Columbia | collected... | reverse complement strand
CTTTCTTAATATATTGAGGAAGGGATCCTGCAACGATTGGCCCTTAGCCATTTTGGGTCTCCTTATTCTTGTATTTGCCCATTCTTGAACACAGCATTCCGGTGGCCCCGGTTGCCCATATACCACGTTCAGCCCAAAGCGGGGAAAATTCTATCATAGGCTACTCGCAACAAGTCGAATTTCAGTTCAAATGTTCGTCGATAAGCGACAATATGGCCTCGAAAGTCTTGTCTTCAAGCGGGTCGAATGGATTCAGTTGCTTGTCGGAGCGGAGCCACGTCAGCTGTCGCTTGGCCAGTTGCCGGGTAGCCGCCAGTGCTTTGGCTGCGGCCGTCGATAGATCGTATGCGCCATCCAGGTGAGACCAAATCTGTCTGTAACCAACGGCACGCATCGACGAGCTCTCACCGCTCAGGCCGGGCCGTTTTTGCAGCTCCGCAACTTCCTCGACGAAGCCATTTTCAAGCATCCCTTGCAGCCTGGTGCCAATGCGCTCATGAAGCAGTGCGCGCGACCCGGGCACAAGAGCAATCTTCAGGAATGCGGTAGAGGACCGTCGGTTCCCGGTCTGCCATTCGCTCATCGTTCTACCGCTGATCTCGAAAACCTCAAGCGCTCGCTGAATCCTCTGACTATCGTTCGGGTTGATCCTGGCGGCTGAGTCCGGATCAACGTCCGCAAGTTTTTTGTGCAACGCGGCCCAGCCGACAGAAGCCGCATCGGCGTTCAGTTTGGCCCTCATTTGCGGGTCTGCCTCCGGCAATTCGGCCATTCCCTCGGTCAGTGAATGGAAGTACATCATCGTGCCACCAACGAGTAACGGTATGCGCCCAGCGTTGCGAATCTTGCGCATCTCCACTTCGGCATCTCGCACGAAGTCACCAGCCGAATAATTTTCCTCCGGATCGCGTATGTCGATCAATCTGTGTGGGGCACGTTTCAGTGTTTCCGCATCGGGTTTTGCAGTGCCTATGTCCATGCCACGATAGACGAGCGCCGAGTCGACACTGATAATTTCCAGCGGAAGTTTTTCACGAAGACGAATGGCAAACTCGGTTTTTCCTGATGCGGTTGGCCCCGCCAGGCAAATCGCGGCTTGTTTCGGCATTGGAATCGCTGCCTGCCTAACGTCCGCGAAGGAAGAGCCGGTCCAGTTCAGCCATGCTGATGTTAGTCCAGGTTGGCCGGCCATGATTGCACTGGTCCGCCCTGTCTGTTGTTTCCATTTCGCGAAGCAGCGCGTTCATTTCGTCGAGGGTGAGGGACCGGTTGGCTCGTATTGAATGGTGGCAGGCCATCGTTGCGAGCAGCTCGTGATACGCGTATTCAACCTGGTTACTCCGACCCGCTGCCTGCAAATCGGACAGAACATCGCGAACCATACCTTCAACATCAGCCTGATTCAGGAGTGCCGGAACCTCGCGAACGACGATACTGGTTGGCCCTCCCGGAGCGACCACGAGACCCAGTTGGCTGAACTGGTCGGCTTGTTCGTCGGCAAGTGCAGCTTCACTTTCGGAAACTGCAATCGTCATCGGCACCAATAATGGCTGACGAACGATTTCTTTGGTGTCGAATGATTTTTTCAGTCTTTCGTAGACGATTCGCTCGTGTGCTGCATGCATGTCGACGATGACAAGTCCGTCTGCGTTTTCGGCCAGCACATAGACGCCGGCAAGCTGCGCGATTGCAAAACCGAGTGGCGGAACGTCGACCTTGTCGGCAACTGCAACGGCCTCCCCTGCCGGGTGCGGACCAGCCAGGGTTCGGTACGCGCCAATTGCTTCTGCGACGGCCGCAGCCGAGGGCGCAGCACCGCCGGCCAGCGGCATCCATCTCTGCCCGGGCGCGCTAGATCTTGCGGGCACCGATGCCAAAGGTACGACGTCGTGACCACCGGGCCGCGTTTCACTCAATGCATATTCGATGGCCTGTGACACCATGCCGTGCACGCGCCGGCCATCCCGGAACCGGACTTCGTGCTTGGCAGGATGCGCATTCGCATCCACCAGCGCGGGATCCATGCTAAGGCTCAGCACATAGGCCGGAAACCGGCCCTGGAAGAGAACGTCGCGGTAAGCATGTCGGGCGGCGTGCCTCAATGTCTTGTCGGTAATACTGCGGCCATTGACGAACCAGAACTGAAGATCCGGCTGGCTGCGATTGAAGGTCGGCAATCCAAGCCATCCTGACAGCGCAATATCCTCGCCCTCCCGGTGCACAAAAACCGCCTGCGCAGCAAACGCCTCACCACAAATCCTGCTCACTCGTTGCAGGCGCCCGTCATCGTCTCTCGCCGAATCGAGCTTGAGAACCGTACGCCGGTTATGTGTCAAGGTGAATGCGACATCCGGCCGTGCCAGTGCGAGCCGCCGAACCCACTTGTCGATGTGATTGAACTCGGTCCGTTCGGTGCGCAGGAACTTTCGACGTGCCGGCGTGTTGTAAAAGAGGTCGTGCGCCTCGACTGTACTGCCGGCAGGGTGAGCGGCCGGGCGAGGCGAAGTGACAACACCGTTGTCTGCCTCGACCTGCCACGCCGAATCACCGGTCGAAATTCGCGAGCAGAGCGTAAGACGCGCCACCGAGGAAATGCTCGGCAATGCTTCGCCGCGAAATCCCAGGGAAGCGACCGCCTGCAGGTCCTCAATGCTGGTAATTTTGCTGGTCGCGTACCGGGCCAGCGCCAGTTCCATTTCATCTTTGGGAATGCCGGATCCATTGTCACGGACGCGGATTAGTTTTTGCCCGCCCGACTGAATGTCGACGACGATGGCACTGGCACCGGCATCCAGGCTGTTTTCCACGAGTTCTTTTACAATCGAGGCCGGCCGCTCGACGACTTCGCCGGCAGCGATTTGATTGACCAGGTGACCTGGCAACTGGCGAATAGGCATAGCCGGATATTAACGCAATTAAGTTGGGGACGGACCCCGGGACAGACCCCGGGACAGACCCCTTTTATTTATGTGCCGGCGAAAACCGGAATTCTCAGGGTCTGACCGATGCGTAGCCGATTGCTTGATAGCTTGTTGACAGATCTGATGGCCGACATGCTGACGTTATATCGCTCTGCGATTTCGCTCAGCGTATCGCCACGGGAAATCACATGACTGACCTGCTTCGCCGGTGTGCGCTTGAGATCCATCGCGAGCTGCGTATCTGACGGCGGATTCTCGTAAAAATAGCCCCGGATACCTACCATGATCGCAGACGCGAGCTTTTTCTGGTGTGCACGGTCCCCGAGCTTCTTCTCTTCGTGCGGATTCGATATGAAATTGGTTTCAACCAGAATCGACGGGACATCCGGCGATTTAAGCACCAATAGACCTGCCTGCTGAACTTTCCCTCGGTGTATCGTGCCTACCTTGCCGAGTTCTCTGATGACTTTTGAGCCGACGTCGAGGCTCGCGCTAAGCGCCGCATTCTGAGACAAATCCAGCAGCACCGAAGCCAGTACGGGATCTTTATCCGCCAGCGAAACGCCACCGACCAGACCGGCGGCATTTTCCCTTTGAGCTAGTCGCTTGGCCGCTTCATCGCTTGCGCCTCTTAGCGACAGCGCATAGACGGATGCGCCCTTGGCGCGGCGATCGTTGATAGCATCGGCATGTATCGATACGAACAGATCGGCCTTGTTACGACGGGCGATCTCCGTGCGCACGCGGTGATCAACGTAGTAGTCGCCCTTTCGTACAAGAATCGCTCTCATGCCGGGTTCGTCATCGATTCGACTGGCAAGCAGTCGACCAATTGCCAGCGCCACGTCCTTTTCTTTGACCCTGGCACGGCCTACCGCACCCGGGTCATAACCACCATGCCCGGGATCGATCGCAATGACGATATCCCTGCCGTGGACGTAACCCTCTGACGCACGCCTGACTGTCTGCAGGCTGCCCTGCCGCTGCAAATCGATCACGAGCCGGTCGCCATACTGCTGGTTCGGCCCCGCGGTAAAACTCCTTGATCGAACCCCTTCAGTGAGATCCAGCACGACCCGAAGCTGGCCGTTCGCTCGTACACCGGTTCGAAACGCTTTTATCACACCGGTGCCCGCCGGTAATCGGACCAGGGAGTCCGAGAGTCTGCCGTTTTTCAGATCGACAACGATGCGGTCGGGCCCACGCAGCGTGAATATTTTGTGCTCAGTCGGCTTGCTTAGATCCAGTACAACGCGTGTTTTGCCGTTTTCCGCCCATACCCTGATGTTTTCGACCGTGGTGCCCGCCTGCCCGACGACCGGACTCAGCAGCAGGAGGCTAATCACTATGAGGCGCAGCCGGGGCATGTCTTTGAATTGGCTCTCGAACAAACAGGATTATGTCCGATCAGTATACGAATCTGAGCAAAAAAGCCAATGTTTTCTGTTCAAAATTATGAAGATACCGGATGTTTTTAAAGAGAAAAGTGCGATCGTGTGGGAACGGGGGCCGTGGAAATGAGGGCCGAAGCGCTGAAAAAACGTGGCACTCCGTCTTTTTCAGCGCTTCGGCCCTCGTTTTCTATAGATTCGTTCGCAAAGCCTCGTGGCCCCGATCGCTGAGGCCCGAGATTTGGGCTTTTCTGCCGTTGCCTGAATAGCTCAACTCGATCCGCAGATCACCCTGCCCGGTGAGCCCATCCACCCGGTCAGGCCATTCGATGAGCAGCAGACCGTCGCGCAGATCCGACCAGCCAAGGAATTCGAGTTCGCTCGCGTCTGCGATACGATACAGGTCTACGTGATAGACCGTCCTGTCATCTATGCGGTAAGGCTCGACCAGCGTGTAGGTCGGGCTCGGTACAACCCCTTCATGTCCCAATGCCCGAAGCATCGACCGTGCAAGCGTCGTTTTGCCGGTACCCAGTTCTCCCTGCAACAGGATCATCCAGCCGCCCGGATCCTCTGGGAGTAACGTGACCAGGTCCCTGCCGAGTTTTTCTGTCGCGGCCGCGTCCCGAAGTTCCATTGTTAGTGGTCCAACAAGGTTATTTTGATGGGCCACTGGTCTGTGGATTTACCAAGGGCCTGAGTTCCCGCAAAACATCCGATGCAATTAAGCCGCGCTGACCCGTTTTTGAGGCTACGTCGCCGGCGCGCGCGTGAATTTCGACGCCGAACGTGCCCGCCTGTTCGAACGACATTCCCTGCGCAAGGAACGCTGCAATGACACCGGTCAGTACATCGCCCATGCCGGCAGAAGCCATGCCCGGATTCCCCGCGGTGCTGATCCAGGGCGGGCCGCCCTGTGACGAAACAAGCGATCCGGCTCCTTTTAATACAATCGTGCCGCCATACTTATTGCTGAGTTCATCGATCGCACTCAAACGATCTTCCTGAATCGCGCCAGCTGTTGTGCCAAGCAGTCGGGCAGCCTCCCCCGGGTGCGGCGTCAATATCCAGTTGTCGCGACGCACGGGTGAGGCGGCGAGCAGATTCAGTGCGTCCGCGTCGACAACCATCGGCAAATCAGAATTGGCGATTTCGTCAAAGAGACTGCGGCCCCACTTGTCGGTGCCGATACCTGGCCCGATCGCGAGCGTGTCGATTTTGTCGAGCAACGGCTTCAAATCGGACAGTTTGTCGACCGCGTGACACATCAGTTCCGGGCGGCCGGTTGATATCGCCGCGGAATGGGACGGATGCGTTGCAACGCTGACCAGCCCGGCACCGCTGCGTAGCGCTGCCTCTCCCGCCAATCGAATTGCGCCGGGCATACCGGGTCCACCGCCGACCAGCAACAGATGTCCGAAATCTCCTTTGTGAGCACTTCTTTTTCTCGCCGGTAACTCGCGCAAGAAGGCGCCGTAGTCGATTCTGCGCAAAAGTACTTCCGCATCGTCGTAGCAATTGCCTGGAATCAACAGGTCCGAAAACCGCAATTCACCGACACAGTCCGGGCCATCCTGCAGAAATAGCCCTGTTTTCAGGCCGACGAATGTCACGGTCAAATCGGCGCGCACAACTGTGCCGCGGATCGCGCCGGAATCACCGTCGAGGCCACTCGGGATATCGACCGCCAGCACCGGCGAGGCATGGGTGTTGATCGCATCCACAACATCCGCGAGCTGTCCCTCGACGTCGCGCATCAGGCCGCTGCCGAGCAAGGCATCGACGATCAGGTCGGCATGTGGATCGGGAGCGCCGTCCCATGGCACGACGACGCCGCCGTCGGCAACGAAATCACCGTATGCAGTTGCCGCATCGCCTTTCAGTTTATCCGGCGGCGTCAGCGCAACGACAGAAACGACAACTCCCTGTTGCGCCGCAAGTCGTGCCAGTACGTAGCCGTCGCCGCCATTGTTACCCGCGCCGCAGAAAACCTGCCATCGTTTCGCCTCTGGAAAGAAACTGAAGGCCTCGTTCAGCACCTCCATAGCTGCCGAAGTCATGAGCGTGTAGCCGGAGATGCCGAGACCGTCGATCGCCGCGCGATCAACGTGGCGGACACCTTCTACCGAATAAATACTGTGAGGCAAGTTACACATCGCGAAGCTCTGATTATACTGGTTGATGTCGAGGATCATCCGATTGAATCAAATAACTAAAATCCGCAAGCTCGATCTGCAGGATCTGGCAACTCATATAAAAGAATGGGCCAGGGAGCTTGGATTTCAGCAGGCAGGCATCAGCGATATCGATCTGCATCAGGCCGAGAAGCGCCTGGCCCAGTGGCTGGCCCGACAGTTCCACGGCGAAATGCACTATATGCACCAGCATGGCTTGAAGCGAAGCCGACCTGCGGAACTGATCCCGGGCACCGTCCGTGTCATTTCCGCGCGCATGGATTACCTGCCGGAGGAGCAGGCAACGACCACAGAGTTGCTCGATCACCCGTCCAAAGCCTATATCTCCTGCTACGCGCTGGGGCGCGACTATCACAAAGTATTGCGCGGCAGGCTCAAGGCGCTGGCTCGAAAGATTGCAGACGACACGGGCGCATATGGCTATCGCGTTCTCGTCGACAGCGCTCCCGTCCTCGAAAAGCCGCTGGCGGAAAAAGCCGGCCTCGGCTGGATAGGCAAACACACGAATTTGCTCAACAAAAACGCCGGTTCGTGGTTTTTCCTCGGCGAGTTATACACCGACCTTCCACTGCCGGTGGACAGACCGGAAAAATCGCATTGTGGCAGTTGCCGGGTCTGTCTGGATGTCTGCCCGACCGCAGCGATTGTCGGGCCATACGAACTCGATGCACGACGTTGCATTTCCTATCTGACCATCGAACTGAAAGGCCCGATCCCGGAAGAATTTCGCAAACTGATCGGCAACCGAATATTCGGTTGCGACGACTGCCAGATTTTTTGTCCCTGGAACAAGTTTGCGCAACCAACGGGCGAGTCGGACTTCGCCCCGCGCCACGGCCTGAGCACCAGTGACCTGACGGACCTTTTTCGCTGGTCCAAAGAGACCTGGCTTGCCAGGACCGAAGGCAGTGCGATAAGGAGAATCGGCTATCAACGATGGCTGCGCAATATCGCCGTTGCGCTCGGCAATGCGGAATCGACTCCCGACGTGATCGATGCTCTGAACGCCAGGAGTGATACCGGTGACGAACTCGTCGACGAACACGTGCACTGGGCCATACAACAACATAAGCTTGCTGAATCCAAGGCAAGAATTATTTAAGTAAGGATGCAAAACGTGTTTGAAACGACGCACACAGATTATCTTGTCCCGTTCGATGGCAGCTTCAGAATTGCGAATTCGCCGACACATCCGTCGATCCCTGAAAAGTGGCGAATGACAAAGCGACTCGAGACGGCCATCGAACAGCTCGACGATTTGCAGAGGGTCCTGTGGGCGAGCGACAGCCACGCCTTGCTTATCATTTTCCAGGGCATGGACTCTTGCGGCAAAGACAGCACGATTCGGGCCGTAATGCGTGGCATAAATCCTGCGGGTTGCCAGGTCTTCAATTTCAAACAGCCTTCCAAAATGGATCTGGATCACGATTTTCTGTGGCGCACTTCGCGCTGTTTACCCGAGCGCGGGCGCATCGGTATATTCAATCGCAGTCAGTACGAAGAGGTACTCGTTGTCCGCGTACACCCGGAGCTATTGAAATCACAAAAATTGCCGCGAAAGATCGACCTGGACGCAATCTGGGACGAGCGGCTGGAGTCGATTCACGACCAGGAAAAGCACCTGGCCAGAAACGGTACGGTCATTCTCAAGTTCTGGCTGAACGTATCTCCCGGGGAGCAGAAAAAGCGATTACTGGCGCGGCTTAATGACCCGGGCAAGCACTGGAAATTCGATTCGGGCGATATAGCGGAAAGAACGCACTGGCATGACTACATGCAGGCATACGAGGCCACATTAAACGCGACATCGCGCCCTTGGGCGCCCTGGTATGCGATTCCGGCGGACAGCAAGCCCTATATGCGAGCCCGGGTCGCCGAGGTCATTGTGGATGCGCTCTCCGGACTCGGCATGGCCTATCCGCAACCATCCACCGAGGAGATGGAAAGATTCAAAGAGGCTCGAATACACCTTGCCGGACCGGATGGAGAATAAGACCGCGGTCTGTTCGAACCAGCCCTGATGAGACATCCGGGCTATATCGTCACAATGATATTGTCGATCAGCCGCGCTGTACCGAGGCGCGCCGCAGCCAGGATTACGATCTCATCGTTATCCCGGTCGGGAAGTTCCAGGTTTTCGGCACGGCGGATGCCGATGTATTCGGGATCAAAACCGGCATCACGCAACGCATCCATCGCCTGCTGTTCGAGTTCCTCATAATTTCGTTTGCCCGCCTGCAAGTCGTTGCCTACGCCTTGCAGGACAGAGTAGATCGTTGGCGCTATCGCTCGTTGCTCGTCGCTCAGGTATTGATTACGGGAGCTGAGCGCCAGCCCGTCGGCCTCGCGTTGTGTCGCCCCTGACACAATCTGTATTGGCAGTTGAAGGTCATCCACCAGGCGTCGTATGACCAATTGCTGCTGGAAATCCTTTTGCCCGAATATCGCGACATCCGGTTGAACGATACTGAACAGGCGACTGACGACAGACGTAACCCCGTCAAAGTGTCCAGGTCGGAATACACCGCAAAATTCCGTAGTGATCACCGGCACGGTGACCGACGTTGCGTTATCGATGCCGAATGGGTACATCGTCTCTACATCGGGTACGAATAACAGGTCGGCTTTGACCCTTTTGAGGCGCCTCTTGTCACGCTCGAGCGTACGCGGGTACTGGTCAAAGTCATCACCCTCGCCAAATTGCGTCGGATTGACAAAAATCGACACGACAACACGCTCAGCATGCTCACGCGCCAGGGAGACCAGGCTGAGATGACCGTCATGCAGGTTGCCCATGGTAGGCACAAGCGCAATATGCTCGCCGCTGTGTCGCCAGTCGACAAGCTGCTCTCGCAGGGCTTCACTGGTACTGACTTCTAGCACGTATTTGTCTCAGGAAAAGCAGTGTTCGGGCGCAGGATATTTTCGATCCTTTACAGCCTGTACGTAAGCTTTGATCGCGTCCAGAGGCGACTGCTGACCTACCGTGAAATTCTGCACGAACCGCGGCGTGCGCCCCTGTGTAATGTCCAGGATGTCATACAGAACCAGTATCTGGCCATCAACAGAAGGACCGGCTCCGATTCCGATGACCGGTACCTGGACAGTATCGGTGATTGCTTTGCCAAGCTCGTTGGGAACACATTCCAGCAACAAGAGGTCCGCGCCGGCCCCCTCCAGTTTCCTGGCGCTTTTAATCATCTGCTTGGCTTTGTCAGGCTCCCTGCCCTGCACTTTGAACCCGCCGATCTTGTGCACCGATTGCGGTTTGAGCCCCAGGTGTGCACAGACCGGAATATCGTGCTTTGCGAGATGCTCGACGATTTCGACCTGACCGTCTCCGCCTTCGAGCTTGATCATCATGGCACCGCCGTCCTGCATCATGTGCACGGCGTTATCCAGCGCCTGCGCCGGCTCGACATAGCTCATGAAGGGCATGTCCGATACGAGGAATGCGCGGCGCAGGCCCCGGGCGACATTGCGCGTGTGATAGATGATATCGGAGACAGTCACGGGGACTGTCGTATCGTGCCCCTGAATCACCATGCCCAGCGAATCGCCGACAAGCACCAGATCGACTCCGGCTCTGTCCACGAGCACCGCGTAACTGGCATCGTAGGCGGTCAGGCAAACGATGGGCTGACCATCCGATTTCATTGTTGCGAGCGTCGCCACGTTTACCGGCGGCTCAGCCATCCCACGCTGTTCAAGCTGCGTATACATTCACTTTTTTCCTGATTCAGGCGAGCGCGATGGCAGCAGGATTGAAAAAATGCCGTCCGCCGGTTGTCCGCTTAATTTGCTGATACAACTCCTCATAATCTGATTCATTATGAACCGGATCAATGGCTGACGCGTTGACAATCAGAAGCGGCGACTCATCATAACTGTGGAAGTGACGTGCATAAGCATCCGTTAATCTTTCCAGATAGCGACGATCGATCATGCGTTCATACGGTATTCCACGTCTCGCGATTCTTTGCAGCAGGGCATCGACCGTCGCCTGCAGATAAATGACGAGGTCCGGAACCGGCGCTTCAATTTCCAGTTTCTCGTAAATCTGTTCGTACAGGGCGAGTTCCTCGCGATCGAGGTTCAATTCGGCGAATAACCGGTCCTTGTCAATCAGGAAATCCGCCACCCGGACTGGCGAGAACATATCGGACTGGCGAAGCTCCTCCAGCTGTCGCGCTCGCTGAAAAAGAAAGAACAACTGCGCAGGCAACGCAGCACTTCGGCCGCTACGATAAAAGCGCTCAAGAAACGGATTTTCCGTGAGATGCTCAAGCACCACTTCGCCGCAGAAACTATCGGCCAACCGCGTTGCCAGGCTGGATTTTCCAACGCCGATCGGACCTTCGACAACGATGAAGCGTGGCGCAGCGTCATTCTTTTTGATTTCTCGGACTGTCACGGTGGCATCACTTCATGAGGTCAGTTTCTCGATACGCGGTTTTGTCGTATCGATGGCCGCAGCAAGCCTGCACACGCTGCCCAGCCCCGGAATTTGTAAATGCGGCGCAATATCGCGCAAAGGCAACAATACAAAATTTCGCTGGCTAATGCCCGGGTGCGGCACTTTTAGATCCTTCTCGTCAATGGAGGCACCGGAATAGACCAGCAGGTCGAGATCGATTATTCGTGGCCCCCACTTGATACCGTCGCGCAGACGCCCCTGTGCCTGCTCGATTTCCCGCAGGCGCCCAAGCAGGTTGGCGGCATCCAGTTGGGTGAGCAAAGCGCTCACCGCATTGATGTAATCGGGCTGATCCGAGCCGTCCAGGGCCGCGGAGCAATACAATGGCGATGTCTTTACCAGTACCGTGGCGTCAATAGCGCCGAGTGCCGCGACTGCCCGCTCTACCTGTTTCCGCGGAGAGTCGAGATTACTGCCAACACCAATATAGGCTGGCCGCCAACGCGGCCCCCGGCCGTTCACGATTGCTTCGCCTGTGCCGCTCGCCGCCGGCGCGGCCTCCTCCTTCGTTGTTTCGTGCCGGGTTTGGGTCCGATCTCAAAGCTCCTGGCTCGTTGCTCTGCATCTTGTTTTTGTACGTCGGTCCAAAACCGGCCGACCTTATCTTCAATCTCACCGAGTCTGACGCGCAACATCATGAAATCGTAAGATGCACGAAAACGGCGATGTTCCAGAAGCTTCAGCGCTCTTTTTCCCTTCATAACCAGGAACCGGGGTTGTAGTGCTAGCATCTCGCGCATGGGCGCAGTAAAGCGCTTGGGAATCGAGATACGCGGCTGCTGCAGACCAGTAACCTGGTAGGCAGCAATTGTCAGGGACTGTGTCTCCGACATCTTCTCCTGGGAACGCAATTTTTCAGCCAGGCGACGCACCGGCGCCCAGAGAAATACGCCGATCAGGAACATGGGCGTGACGGACTGGTCAGCCGCCACGCGTTTGTCGGAATTCTTGAGCGCCGCATTTACAAATTTCAGGAAACTATCGTCCCTCTCAAGTTCATCATCCGTCTCGCGAAAGAGCTGTGCAAAAAGATTGTGCCTTCTGAGCAATGCAAACGTTTTTTCCGCATGTCCCGTCTGAAAAAGTTTTAGAAACTCGTCAAAAAGCCGAGCCGCTGGAACGTTCGCAAGGAGATCTCTCAGCTCTCCGATGGCCTCAACGATCCTGGCGTCAATCTTGAAATCCAGTTTCGCGGCGAATCTCACTGCCCGAAGCATTCGTACCGGATCTTCACGAAGTCGTTTGCGTGCATCGCCGATCACTGCGATCCTGCGATTTTCGATGTCTTTTACACCACCGACATAATCCCAGATGCTGAAATCGGCGATGTTGTAATAGAGCGCGTTGCACGTGAAATCCCGCCGCCAGACATCTTCGTCGATGCTGCCATAAACATTGTCACGCAGAATCCGACCCTCGTGATCGTGTGCCACATCGACATGCTTGTCATTGCCATCTGCCGGGGCCCTGAATGTCGCAACCTCGATAACCTCACGGCCAAAGCGAATGTGTGCCAGCCTGAACCGTCTTCCAATCAAGCGGCAGTTGCCGAACAGGGCCCTGACCTCTTCGGGGTGCGCGTTAGTCGCAATATCGAAGTCCTTCGGATGCAACTCGAGCAACGCATCACGCACGCCGCCGCCTACCAGAAACGCCAGAAATCCCGCCTTATGCAACCTGTAGAGGACTTTGAGCGCGCTCTTGGAAATTTCTGCCCGCGATACATTATGGGCCGGGCGGGGAATGATTTTGGGCTTTCTGCGTTTTTGAGGCCCGCTGCTTTTCAATAGAGTTTCCGCTTGAGGATTGGAAATGCCGCCGTATAATAGCAGCCCCCGCGAAGTCGGGTCAGGTCAATAAAAGCTGCGCTCCCTTCGTCTAGCGGTTCAGGACGCCGCCCTCTCACGGCGGTAACAGGGGTTCGAATCCCCTAGGGAGTGCCAATTAAATCAGTGACTTAAGAGCTCCTCCTCACCACAAAAACCTACTTGTGGAAAATTTGTGGAATCCAGGAACCGGGTCGGTGCGCAACAGTGCCGAGACAGCCATTTTCAGGAAAGAGGTAACGTGATGACGACGGAAGTAGTCACTCTCACGAGAGCGAATGCGAAGGCTCCGACACTCGTAAACAGGAACGTACCGCCAAGACGCGTCCCCAATGCCGCTGTTAGAAGCCGCGAGTACCTCACGTCGAATGAGATCGAGGCACTGATGGCCGCAGCAAAGAAGTCCGGTCGCCACGGCCAGCGAGACGCCACGGTGATCCTGATTGCCTACCGACACGGTTTGAGAGTTTCCGAGCTAGTCGCGCTTCGTTGGGATCAAATAAACCTGAAGCAAGGAACGCTACACGTGAACCGTCTCAAGAATGGCTCCGAGTCCATCCATCCTCTCCGAGGGCCAGAATTACGCGCTCTGAGACGCGCACAGCGCGACTATCCGAGCAGCCCTTACGTGTTCTTGACCGAGCGGAAAGGCCCTCTCACAGCCTCCTCTGTCAGGAAGATAGTAGCGCGAGCCGGACGAAACGCTGGCATACCGTTTCCCGTTCACCCGCACATGCTCCGCCATGCTTGCGGCTACAAGCTGGCGAATGACGGGCATGACACGCGAGCGATTCAGCAGTATCTGGGTCACAAGAACATCACGCATACGGTCAGATACACGGAGTTAGCAGCAAATCGCTTCAACGGCTTTTGGCAGGATTGAATGTCCGCTTCCGGCGTATACCGGACGTTTAAATCGCTCGAAATGCCGTGCTGCGAACTTCCGCTTTCGGCCGAGGCTGTGTCAAAAGACAAATTTTCAAAAGTTGGTGGTAATTACGATCGGCATTTTGATTGGAATAATACCAAAGTGGGCATTAAGCTATTGGCTCCGACAGGTACACTG
>Ga0255052_10002295_pt1 | contig 13880 bp, 9 predicted proteins | sample JV7_2_21_MG_FD_188632 | JGI IMG/M metagenome (GOLD analysis project Ga0255052, IMG submission 188632) | Seawater microbial communities from Jervis Inlet, British Columbia, Canada - JV7_2_21 | ecosystem: Environmental > Aquatic > Marine > Inlet | place: Canada: British Columbia | collected... | reverse complement strand
AAGAGGCGCGAGTCTGTCATCTGATCTGGTACTTTCAAACGAACAAAAGATCGATGGTCTGATCTGCGATTGCTGTCAGACCGATGTCGCCATAACGGATGACGGTCCGGTTGCGATCTATCGCAATCGTACAAGTGATGAGATAAGGGATATCTATGTCACCAGACATGATGCAAAACGTTGGCAGGAAGGGATACCGGTGGCCAACGACAACTGGAACATTGCCGGTTGTCCGGTCAATGGACCTGCAATCGACGCGGACGGAAAAACGGTTGCCGCTGTCTGGTTCTCAGCTGCAAACGACGTGTCTCGCGTACAGATCGCCTTCTCGGATGACGCGGCAGAATCATTTTCATCCCCGTTTGATGTCGTCAGCGGAGAGACGATTGGCCGTGTTGGCCTGGCGATATTACCTGACGGCGATTTCGCCGTGAGCTGGCTGCGAAAGGCGTCGATCGATTCGGCGGAGCTATGCATCAGGCGCGTGTCAACGGACGGCGACATGGGACCGGTAAGAGTCATCTCTTTCGGCGAGGACATTCCGCGATTCAGCTTTCCGAAGATCGTGCCGAAGGATAAGGAACTGATCGTGGCCTGGACGCACCGAATCGACGATGTCAGCTACATCAAATCAGCGAGCGTACCGATCAGCAGCCTGTAACAGGAGCCAGCATGCAACTCACTCTGATAATCATCGGTGCATTTATCGGCTTGTGGCTTGGCGACGGCAGCGACGAGATACTGGGATTCGGACTCGGCGCCGGTATCGGTTATCTGCTGGGTCAGGTACGTTCACTCAAGTCGCAGCTCGACAGGTTTGAAGACCAGCTCGCGCGGCTTACAAAGAGTCAAAAGACCGAGGCATCTCCTGTCAGCCCACCAGCGGGGTTCCGTGACGAGGAGCCAGCGCCAGCCGAGGAAACCTCCCTTTTTGAACGAGCGCCCGCTGCACCTGTGGCACAACGCAAAGTCGAAGTGCCCTCTGAGACTAAGAAAGGCGAGTTCGTCGAGCCCGTCCGGAAGAAAGACTGGGATCAGAGCTCAATAGAAAAGCTTATCGCTCTGGGCAAGGACTGGATCACAACCGGCAATGTTCCGGTCAAGCTCGGCGTGATCGTTTCCTTTTTTGGTGTCGCGTTCCTGCTCAAGTATGCCGTGGACAAACGCATACTCGTATTGTCGATCGAGTTCCGCCTGGTGCTGGTCGCTATCGTCGCTGCCGTGCTGCTCGCAATCGGCTGGCGATTACGCGAGAAAGCCAGGGTCTATGCCCTGAGCCTGCAGGGTGGCGGCATCGGCATTCTGTACCTGACGATCTTCTCCGCTTTTCGACTTTATGATTTGCTGCCTGCCCCGTTCGCATTCCTGCTGCTGGTTGTCCTTACTGCCGCTGCAGGTGCATTCGCCATTATTCAGGAAGCAAGGGCGCTTGCGATCCTCGGAACGGTCGGCGGTTTTCTGGCGCCGGTACTGGTGTCGACCGGAAGCGGTAATCACGTCGCGCTATTCAGTTATTACCTGATTCTCAACTGTGCCATTCTCGGCATTGCCTGGTATCGCGCCTGGCGTAGTCTGAACCTGATCGGCTTCGCATTTACGTTCGGCGTCGGCACGCTTTGGGGATACGACTATTATCGCCCCGAACTTTTTTACAGTACTCAGCCTTTCCTGATTCTCTTTTTCCTGTTCTATCAGGCGATCGCTATTCTCTTTGCATTCCGGCAACCGCCGAATCTCCGTGGCCTTGTCGATGGCACGATCATTTTCGGCACACCGGTCATTGCGTTCGCGCTGCAATCCCAACTCGTCGACAATACCGAGTACGGCCTGGCGATCAGCGCTGCGGCGTTGGCCGCGTTTTACGTTGCGACTGCGCTCTGGTTGCGTAAATCGCATGGTAGCCAGATGCGTCTTCTCAGCGAGTCGTTCATCGCGCTTGGCGTTGCCTTCGGCACAATCGCCATTCCGCTTGCTCTGGATGACCGTTGGACTGCCTCTGCCTGGGCGCTGGAAGGCGCAGCGCTCGTCTGGGTCGGCGTAAGACAACAAGGCAGGCTCGCAAAACTCAGTGGAGTCGCCCTGCTCGTCGCCAGCGGCATCGCCTACATGCGTTACGGCTGGACCCGGGACCTCGGCATGCCGGTTCTGAACGGCAATGTGCTGAGCGGGCTTATGGTCAGCCTTGCATCGCTGTTCAGTGCCAAATATCTCGCCGCTGATGCCTATCCGAGACGTTGGCAACCGCTGGCATCGGTGCCGCTGATGTTGTGGGGTCTTGCCTGGTGGATCGGCGTCGGCGCGATGGAAATTGACGACCGGGTTGCGAGTAATCTGGAGCTGCACTATCTGACGATATTCCTTGCCGCCAGTGCGGCAGCGTTTGCTTGGATAGCCAAGCGATACGAATGGAAAGCTGCACATATGGCGACGCTCGCCTATCTTCCTGCACTGTCGATTGTCGGTATCCTGTACCTGTTCGACCATGATCACTTCTTCGAGGGATTGGGCGGGCTTGCCTGGCTTCTCGCCTTTGCAGCGCATTTCTATCTGCTGTGGGCATACGAGGAGCGGAGTTCCAGGATCGGCGCAGGCTGGCATTACGCCGGTTTACTGTTTCTCGTTGGCATCATCGCCGAAGAGGTGTACTGGCGCATGGACGTCGCTCTATTCAGCGAGGTCTGGTCATTCAGTACCGCTCTGCTCGTGCTGCCTGTCGCTACGCTGCTGGTCATTCTCGTTCGCGACCGGCTCGCCTGGCCGGTGCAGCGATACTGGGCCGCCTATTTGCTGGCTGCGGGCACCGTGATCGATTTCCAGCTGTTGTTCGTCGCCGTCGCAGGGCTGGGAGATCCCGGTGATCCGGCGCCACTGAGCTATATCCCGATACTGAACCCGTTCGATATCCTCACTATCGTCGGGCTATTTGTCGCCCTCTATTGTCTTCGGACGATCAAATCGACGACTGACTGGCTCGGTCCCAATCGTCTCAGAATCGCAAGCGTTGTGTGGGCGTTGGCAGCATTCCTGTTGACAACGATTGCCGTTATACGTGGCGTTCATCACTTCACGAACGTGCCTTGGGATGGCGATGCGCTTGCGGACTCGGTCTCCGTTCAGTCCGCATTGTCCATCCATTGGGCTCTGCTCGCATTCTCGGGAATGATCTGGGGCGCTAGAAACACCAACCGGTGGGTATGGCTTGGCGGCACCGGCCTGATGGGCCTGGTCGTGCTGAAGCTGTTCCTCGTCGACCTTGGCAACACCGGCACCGTCGCTCGTATCATTTCGTTCCTCGGTGTTGGCGCACTACTGCTGGTCGTGGGTTACTTTGCTCCTGCACCGCCGCGCCAGGGTGCCGATGCCGATGCCGGTTAGGACATGAGTAGTTCGCTGTTGCCCCAACACGGACCAGCTATTACCTGAAGTACCATCTGGCGGCTGCCTGGTAGGATGCGACGCCGCCCCAGGTTCCATGCAGGCCGATCGACATCCTGTTCGTCAATCTGAACAACACACCACCGTCGAGACCGGTGTCGCCACCCGATTTGGAGAGGTCGATATAGGAAACGCCGGCATTGATTTCAAACCTTTGACTGATGGCTGAACGCAGGCCCACTGTCAGGCCGTAACCATCTTCACTGATACCGACCCGGCAGTCGTGACACTGTCCAGGCAATGGCTCGATCTCCAGATTTACGTACGAAATTCCTGCGATGACATCCAGTCTTTCCGAAACGGGCGTATTGAATCCAATGCCGAGGTTCCACTCGATCGCATCGGCAATGTAGTCGAAGTCTGCTGTCTGGTAGCTTCCGGCGATGTGAAAATTGTCGGTAAATCCGAACGAGCCGTTAAGTTCCCAGACCTTACAATCGATTGTGCTGTTCGTGTAGTCGCCTGTGCCGAAATCCAACTGCAGAAAATCGTATCGAAAGTTGTCTGCGAGACTCAGGCCTGATGTGGCAAGTAAGGGAACAAAAAGAATTAGTCACTTCATCTTAATTCTCCATTCTTGGTATCTGAAGCAGCACAGGTATTTTCCTGAACCCATGTCTTTGTAATAGGGGGAGTGTCCTAATGCAAGCTCTCGATCAGAAATGGAGATATGTCGCGAGCATTTTGACAGCCCGACGATGGTCAGAAGGCAATGATGTCCGCCTTCGACGAAAGCGGACATCATCCCGATACTTCAGTGGATACGTATCTCCGCGATAACGCCAGCGTGGTCCGATGGCCAAAATGGCGGGATCGGCCCCTGGAAGAATGGCGTGTCACTGATCAATTCAGCTCTGAGAGCCCGGGCTGAACCCATGGTCAAAATCAAATCGATTCGTGAATCCAATTCGCTTGAAGTATTTGTCAACGTCGAATTCTGACAACAAGTCAGACCTGGAGCGCCAGAGTTTTGCTCCCACGCATCCTTGAAGAAGTCTGTTGTCAGATCATCGTAGGTCGAGGTCGTCGTACCATCGGCAGCAGAATTGAAATCACCCACCGCGATCACGGCGCCGCCGGTATTTGCCGGTCCAAACAGAAACTCCTGCCCCTGTGCCTCCTGAGTCGACCCCGCAGCCTGTGTTTCCAGATGTGTATTGAGGAAGCGGAATTTCTTGCCCTCGAATGTGCCGTCAATGTATGCCCAGCCGCGATCGAACGAAACCGGGCCGACGGCGGTTGGAAAAATCAGTTGTGCCACGTAGAGATTACTGGCAGCGCTAGTTACCACCAGGTCCGAGTTACCTGCGTTGACGAGTATCACGTCCCGATCATTCAGAGTGACAAAACACGGGCCCCCGGGGCCGCATTGAAAAAACTGTGGTACCGGACCGATTTCCGCATTGTTCGATACGGCAACGACTTCGTAGTTCAGGCCACGCTGGGCAAGTTGTAATTGCAATATCGCGAGGAAATCCAGCGTTGGCGGTGCACCGGCGCCGAAAGATGTCCACGTCGTAACTTCCTGCAACCCAATGATGTCTGGGCGTTGTTCCAGGATCGTGTCGGCAATCGCTCCGGCCCGCGCCGGAAAATCCGTAAATAGAGCAGTCCCATAGATAACCGCAACAGCGCCTACAAATTCCGCTGGAGTTTCCGCATCCAATGCAAGATTGAGATCTGATCCAAGATAAAGATTTTGCGTCATGACCTTAACAACTCGCTTTTCCTTGGCCTGCGCTTCTACCGGTAGCGCGAGTATGGTGAAGCAGATACCGGCAATAATTAACCCCTGTAGCAGGCACCCCAGTGCCGCTTTCCAGTTCATGGTTTTCATTTTGTTGACCTCCAATTCAAGGCACCTGAGGACTATCCACAGGCACGGTTCGAAATGAAGCTCGATTCTGAATCCAGGCAGATCTGGATAGGTGAAGGAACCATTATGTTTGTCCGATGAATACCTGACGGGCAGAAGCCGGCAAGGCTGCGCCTGACTCATCTTGCGCTGCACACCTGACCGTCCGTAAAACCCCTTAGTGACTACTGCGATAGTGGGCGTACGCTCGATGTATCGACAATTCTTTCTGTGCAGCGGCTGTGGAAGGAGGCAAGAGAGCCGAAAACGGGTGACGGCATGAAGCGCCTGCTATCGATCACCGCGATGATCCGCACCACCTCCATTCTCCTGCTTATGGCCTGTGTAACGGCTGGCGCGGCAGAGAACCCCTGGATCACACCAAACAGGAGTACGTTTCCGTTCTCGGACGAGGAGTATGCCGAGCTGGATACGATGATGGAGCCGTGTTCAGATTACGCCCGGGCAACGTTTTCTGAGGCGGCGCTCCGTCTCAAGGCCGGACTACCTAAAAAGGCAACCCTGAACGTCATGCTCCGCACAACGGGTCCTGATGATCATCCACCTAATTTCTACATTCGCGTTGAAAAGGCTAATGACAATGAGATTCGCGGGCGCATCGTATCCAACGGCGTGATCCTGGACGGGCGCCGCTACAAATGGGGCAAGAAATACAAACTGGCCGTATCCGACATCATAGACTGGCTCATTATTTCCCCCGATCGGCCGGAGGAAGGCAACTTGCTCGGAAGATATCTGCTCCTGCGGCAGGACGGGCTGATCTCCGGGCCATGCGACCCGCAGCACAATGAATATCAGCATTTTCGTCTTTTCCGGGAGAGCTATTCTTTCGTACCACCGATCGGAGCAAGCTGGCGGCTGTACGGAAGAGATGAAAAGACGCAAACGGACGCAGTTGCTCAGGAGCATGGAGCTGGTCCTGACGAAGCGAATACCGTATTCGCGACTCGCTATGAGGTGCCTTTGTTCGAATCAGATCTGGAATTCGTCAGGTTTGTAGAACAGACAGAGAAAAAGAATGTAGGTGATCCCGATCGCTATAACCTTAAGGAACATGAAGTCTCTGCTCACGCACAAGGCGGAGCCAGATGCGCTTTATCGCATCAGCTTATTGAAGACAACGCTGCTCTGAAACGAACCGGCGAGAGAACTCCCATGCTCAGAGAAATAAGAGCGCTCGTCTGCATCCATCCCGGGAATAGCACCGTTGCCGTTACCCTGACATATTCACATCGATATCAGCCCGGATACCGTGACACCGAATTCATCACCAAGACCGATGCAGTGTTCCGAAGCCTGGCATTCTCGAAGTTGAAATGAGTCGGGCTGCCTGGCGGCTCATTAGTCGGTTACAAGGTCCTGCTTCGACAAAACGGACGTAGCAGTGCCAACCGGGCAATGATCTTTAGTCAATCGTGGGTGCTATTTCCCAACGAAGGCAAACGTAACTCACCAACAGAATAACCAGCGTAGGAACGAATTGCGATGCATAGCTTGAGTAGTGGCAACCAGTCAGGACCTGTAGCTCGAGTAATCGACCAGAGAGTCTTGCGTATCACTCCTCCTCCCAAAGTTGAGAGTTGGCCTCGATGTAGTCTTCTACGGCCCGTTCGATTCTTGTTTTGACCAGATTGCCCAAGGTGTCTCCTGAACCCTTTCCCATAAAACCACTCGCAGGATCCCAACCGAAGCGCACCCATGCAGATTTTGAGGGCGAGTAGAAAGTAAGGCCTCCGAAGTCCACCGCAAGCACGACAAAGTTCTCGCCCGGGGGCGTAAATGGCGCCGGTTCCTGTTCTCCCGGAATTGCTAGCCAATCAGGCGGACGTTCCGGCAAGCAGTTCAATGTAACCAGAAGGAAGACATTCGAGGAAACTTCTGAAAGGGCGTGCTCGTACGCAACCACGAGATTGATGTTTGACTTGGCAAGGACTGATTCGGCAATTTCGGTCAACGCCCTTTTGCTTAATGGGCAATCGTCGTCTGCGCTTGCGATCACAGCAAGTTCATTCGAATTCTCCATTTTCATCCATGGCTGCGGATCGGCATATGTCAGGATCGGAGGTACCAACATCATTAGACACAGTGCTTGTTTCATGGCGGTCTCCTTCTTTTGCCAGAATTCACTACTAAATCCACCTTCGTCCAAAATTCTTTCCCACTTCTGCGATCTCTGAAAATTAGTAGGCGAAGGATGACTCTCCGGTTGCAATATCGATGGCACCGATCGAATTTTGGTCGTCATATAAGAGAAGCAACCGATTATTGAGTGGATCGCGAGTGATCTGCACGGGATATTCATTGTGGTGTGTAAACAGCGTCGTCATTTCACTCGACGCAAGATCGAAGGCTAGAATTATCGCCCTGTAATCACGACTGAGCGTAGTCAGAATCAGTACTCGTCCATTATCGATATCAAGATCGGAATCCACCGGGTTGTTTGTCAATACCGTATCTCCAATGACTAATTCACGTTGTCCGGTCGTCGGGTCGACGGCCATCACGGCATCACCACTGAAATTCGGGTTCGCGTGATTTCTTTGCGCCACCAGAAGACGGTTATTGACCGGATCCAGGGCGAGGCTTTTTGGAGTTCCGAAGGGGTTATTGGTGTCGGGCGTGTTTGCATCGGACAGCACGCTACGCGCCCCTGACGCCAGATCTATCGACAGCACCTCGGCTGTCGCGTCGGCCCCTATTACCAATAGCAATCGGCCGTTGACTTCATCCAGGACGATATCCGTGGCGCCGGAAACGGATTGTGGAATCCCGGCACCAAAAGTGTCGATCAGCGGCGAGCGCGCCCCGGTCGCCAGGTCCACCTGGATAATGTCATCGTATGCGTCATCGAGTACCCAGGCCGAAGTGCCCGAGAAATTGATTACAAGCTTCCTGGGTTCAGTAAAGGGTGTAGTCGCATCCGGCGTATTATCATCGGACAGCACGCTGTGTTGCCCCGTTACCAGATCGATGGCTAACAAAGCGTGAAGCGCCCGATCGACCGCTAATAATCGTAGATTAACGATGTCTGATTCAATCGCTTTTGGCTCCATCAACACAGTGGCCTGATTGTCGATGCTGATCTCCGCCGCAATTGGATTGACATTGTTAAGCCAGTCCGAACTGCTGACCGTCAGCACATTCATGCCATTTACCAGCGGGACTTCGACCTGCCACGTGGCGAATTCGTCTTCGCTAGTGGCATAGATCCGATTAACTTCGATAAACGCCACACCGTCTGGATCAGTCGCGATACCACTGACGATGATTCGGCTTGCGTGCACGGTCACAAGGTCCGTCGGCGACAAAATAGTGACGATTGGTGCGTCGGCGGCCCGCCCCGGCCTGGTGGTAATGTGGAAGCTGTCTCCTAGAACAATCCAGAAACTTGTCGATTGGTAGACGCCGGGAGAAATATGGCGGAGGCGTACGCGGTCGCCATTTCGAACCACGCCGGCTTCACTCGTATATGCACCGCCGTTGATTGAATACGATTGCGTATTGCCGCCGAATATGTTCCTCGTGCAGCCAACGCCTAACCCGGAAATACTTGCTTCATTGGACAAGTAGGCTGTGTTCACCTCCGCATCACCGACACGACCAAAGTCCACGGGATTCATTTCTGCAGATTGGCAATCGACTCCGAACGAACGATCACCGTCGGAACCGCCACCACAGCTGCTCAACAATACCGCGATGACAAGACCTGTAAGAATGCTTGAGTTGTTCATGACAACCTCCCTTAGCGTGATCTGCCTCCTTCAGTCAGAACTGCGTTCAGTAGCTGTCTATGTGCAGGTTGCAAGAAGTAACTCTGAAATTCCTGATGTTCAGGTATTGTTCTTCTGATGAATATCTGAACATCAACGAAATTGTTTGGAGATGCGAAATAGGCGTGAACGCAATATGGAATCAGTCCAAAAGCACGAGAATCTGAGGGTGCCCGACATCTAGCTCAAACCTCTGCACTACCTGACGCGGAGCTAGCAATTGATCCTGATCGAGGATCAAAAAAAAGGTCCCGATTCAGGGACCTTTAGGAATTTGGAGCGGGTGATGAGGATTGAACTCACGACCCTCACGTTGGCAACGTGATGCTCTACCGCTGAGCTACACCCGCTTTGACCGTTATTTTACACCCGCATTTCTGCGGAGGGCCGAGATTTTAGCCGCTGTCGCCCGACTGTCAAGGGCATCCGGGGAATCCGGCCGATAGACGAAGAATTTAGCCGCTTTTCTCGATCGCGGGCCAAGCGGCGCGCAGGTAGTCGACCATGGACCACAGGGTCATACCGGCCGAGATCAGGAGCAGGAAATAGCCGAGGTTATAGATGTCGATACCGAAGAGATCACGCCCGTAGACCATGAAGCCGATACCGAACATCTGGAATACGGTCTTGACCTTGCCGGACAGTCTGACAGCGACATCGGCTCTGGCTCCCACGCTGGCCATCCACTCGCGCAATGCCGACACGGTAATCTCGCGGCCGATGATAATGACGGCGATCAGGGTCACCGTGATTCGCGGGTCGGCCTCGACAACTAGTACGAGGAGAATGGTAACCATCAGCTTGTCGGCGACAGGGTCGAGAAACTCGCCGAATTTGGAAGTCTGGCCGAGTTTCCTGGCTGCATAGCCATCCAGAATGTCGGTAACGGCGGCGAGCCCGAAAACGATGCCGGCGATTGGCCGGGCGAAGTCCATGGAGCTGTAGAAACATATCACCACGACGGGGATCGCGGCGATGCGAATCAGGGTCAGTGTATTGGCGAGGTTGATTTTCAAGAATCAGTCCGGTGCTTATGCAGTCTCGTTGCCGTCAAGATGCAGATTGTCGTAAATACGCTGGGCCAGTGAGCGGCTGATCCCATGCACCTTGACGAGGTCGTCGATACCAGCTCCATGCACACCCTGTAAGCCCCCGAATTGTCTCAACAGTTCCCGACGACGTTTGGGCCCCAAACCCGGTATCTCCTCGAGCCGTGAAGTCTTTCTGGTCTTTGCCCGTCGCTGCCGATGTCCGGTGATCGCAAATCGATGTGCTTCATCCCGGATTTGCTGGATCAGGCGCAGCGCCGGCGAATCTGACGCGAGTATAGTGGGCGTGCTTGTACCTGCCAAGAAGAGTTGCTCGCTGCCGGGTTTTCTCGCCCTGCCTTTCGCGACAGCGACGACCTGAAGCCAGTCCAGCTCGAGTTCATCCAGCACGGTCATTGCTTCGGAGAGCTGGCCTTTGCCGCCGTCGACGAACAGGACGTCGGGCATTGGCACCTCGCCTTTCTTGACCCGTTTGTATCGCCTTCGAATCGCTTCCGACATCGCAGCGTAGTCGTCGCCGGCCGCGGCCGGCTTCAGGTTGAAACGGCGATAGTCGCTTTTTAGCGGCCCGGCTGCGTTGAACACCACGCAGGATGCGACGGTTGCTTCACCGGATGTATGGCTTACGTCGAAGCATTCGAGCCGCTGCGGCGGGCCCTCCAATTGCAGGGCCTCACCCAGTGCTGCGAACTGACGCCGTATCGTTGCATTGCTGGCGGCCTGCAGGCTGAGTCCCTGTTCGGCATTCGTTTGCGCCATCTGCAACCAGCGGCGGCGATCGCCCCGGACCCGGTACCTGATCTGCACCTTGTGCCCCGACCGTACCGACAAGCTGTGTTCCAGCAAAGTCCGATCATCAATATCGCTATCGACGATGATTTCCGACGGTGCGTCGCGCCCGAGGTAATACTGCTTCAGAAATCCTGCCAGCACTTGCTGCTTTTTTACCTCTCCGCTGATTTTTGGAAAGTGATTCCGGCTGCCGAGCATTGCGCCGTGACGAATGAACAGGATGGTCACGCAATGAAGTCCCGGACGCGATGCAAGCGCGATGACATCGAGGTCGGTCGCCGACGTTCTCGATACGAGTTGCTCTGCCTCGACTTTCTTGATGCGGGCTATCTGATCGCGAAATCGCGCGGCCTGTTCGTAGTCCTGAGATTTTGAGACGTGATCCATGCGCTCTACGAGCGTGTTGATCACGCTGCGATTCTTGCCTTCGAGAAACAGTAATGCTGCGTCTACGTCTTTTCCGTATGCAGCCTCATCGATGTAGTCAACACAGGGCGCGGTGCAGCGCCGAATCTGGTATTGCAGGCAGGGTCGCGAACGGTTCTTGAAATAGCTGTCCTGGCATTGCCGAATTAAAAAGAGTTTTTGCAATTCATTCAGCGTTTTTCTGACGGCGCTCGTGCTTGGATATGGACCGAAGTAACGGCCCTTGCCTTTGCGCGGTCCGCGATGAAACTGAAGCCGCGGATAGGGATGACGGGTCGAAACATATATATAGGGGTAGCTCTTGTCATCCCTGAGAATGACATTGAAGCGCGGCTTGTGGCGCTTGATCAGATTGTACTCGAGGATGAGCGCTTCGGCCTCCGTGTTCGTAACCGTTACTTCGACATCTCGGACAAGTTCCATCATCGAACTGATCTTGGCGTCCGCATGGCTGCGTTGGAAATAACTGGACACGCGCTTCTTGAGGTCACGCGCCTTGCCGACATAAATGATCTGTTCCCTTGCATTCAGCATCCGGTAGACGCCTGGCCGGTGCGTCAGGCTGGCGACGAACGGCTTTGCGTCAAAATCTGTGCTGTTCTCCTGCTTCAACTCGCAGCCTCTGCAAGTAGCTCTTTTGCCCGGGCAAATACGGAACGGAACATCTCGTCGGTCAGTCGCCGGGTATTGGTGTTGTAGCGACTGCAATGATAGGAGTCCAGCAGCCGGATGCCCGGGCCGATCTCATGTTCAGCCGCATGTCCAAACGGAAAATCGGTCTGCCTGAGGGACATGGCGCGGATAACAGCCCGGTGCGCAATGCCGCCCAGAGCGAGCAAGACGGAGTTCTCGGGCATCAAATTGAGCTCGTTCGCAAGGTAGTTATTGCAGCTGTTGATCTCGGCGCCGACCGGCTTGTTGTCGGGCGGCAGGCATTTGACGGCGTTGGTGATCCTGCAGTCGATCAGCTCGAGGCCATCGTCGATCGCAATGGCTTCCGCGCGATTACTGAAGCCATAAGCATGGAGCGTCTCGTACAGCAGCAAGCCGGCGTGATCGCCGGTGAAGGGTCTCCCGGTTCGATTGGCGCCGTGCATGCCGGGCGCGAGACCGACGATAAGGAAACGGGCCGCCTTGTCGCCGAATGGCGCTACGGGCCTGCAGTGATAGTCGGGGTTCTTTTCTTTGACCGCGTCGAGGAACGCAACCAGACGCGGGCAGGAACGACAGTCAGGATCGAACGACCTAGTCATTCATATTGACGGTTATCGCATCGCCGCCGGCCCGAACGTCGCTATTGTCGTAACGCATTGTTGCCTGGTGTCTCAGTCGATGTCCTGATATGCCACCGACGTCAGGAACGGCTCGAACTCGACCTGTGCCGTAATCTTTTGCATCAATTCGGCGGCATGTTCGTAGTGGCCGTCCTTGAACCACTCCTCGCCGACGTTCTCGCGGATTTTTTCGAGTTCTTCGCCGAGTAGTGCCTCGAACAGCTCATAGGTCACGTTCCGCCCCTCATCGAGAACACCGGTCTCGTGATGTACCCATTGCCATACCTGCGCTCGTGAAATCTCTGCTGTGGCTGCGTCCTCCATCAGATTGTTGAGTGGCACGCAGCCGTTGCCGCCGAGCCAGGCTGCCATGTACTGGACAGCAATACTGATATTGTCCCGAAGGCCGGCCTCCGTGACCTTGCCTTTGATGACCTGCAGGAGATCGGCTGCCGATACGTGTACATCCTCGCGCAGCCTGTCGAGCTGGTTGTCGCCCGGCATGTGCTCGTCGAAGATCTCCATCGCCAGCGCTACCAGCGCCGGATGCGCGACCCAGGTCCCGTCGTGGCCGTCTCCCACTTCGCGTTCCTTGTCCGCACGTACCTTCGCGAGCGCCTGGCTGTTCGCCCGCTCGTCGTTTTTAATCGGTATCTGCGCCGCCATGCCGCCGATCGCATAAGCTTTTCGCCGGTGACAGGTCTTGATGACGAGCTGCGAATACGATCTCAGGAAATGCGTCGTCATCGTGACTTCCGCACGATCAGGCAGGACGAATTCCGGATACTGGCTGAATTTCTTGATGAAGCTGAAAATATAGTCCCAGCGGCCACAATTCTGGCCAACGATGTGATCTTTGAGTTCGTACAGAATCTCATCGATCTCGAATGCGGCCAGTATCGTCTCGATAAGGACGGTGACCTTGATCTCGCCGGGAGCAACGACGCCTTTGTCCTCCGAGAACCTGAAAACGTCACTCCAGAGGCGCGCCTCCAGGTGATTTTCGAGTTTCGGCAAATAGAAATACGGGCCTGTTCCGCTTTCTTTCAATGCTTTCGCGTTATGAAAGAGATACAGCCCGTAATCGACGAATGCACCGGGCACTTCCTTGCCGTCGACCAGAATGTGCTTCTCGGGCAAATGCCAGCCTCTCGGCCGCACAATCAAAGTCGCGGTTTTGTCATTCAGTGCGTAGTGCTTGCCCCTGGAATCGAGTTCTATGGTTCGATTCACGGCATCGCGGAGATTGATCTGGCCT
>Ga0255052_10002294_pt1 | contig 13883 bp, 9 predicted proteins | sample JV7_2_21_MG_FD_188632 | JGI IMG/M metagenome (GOLD analysis project Ga0255052, IMG submission 188632) | Seawater microbial communities from Jervis Inlet, British Columbia, Canada - JV7_2_21 | ecosystem: Environmental > Aquatic > Marine > Inlet | place: Canada: British Columbia | collected... | reverse complement strand
TGGTGAGACAGGGATACCGACTCTACCTCGAACTAAAAAAAACTTACAAGGAGACCGTACTTGCGCTCGTCAAGGGTATCGAGGCGAGTGACAAGTACACATCCGGTCATTCCGAGCGGGTATCGCGGTACGCCAGGGCTCTCGCTGAAGCCATGGACATCCCGGTGCGGGAGATCGAAAAGATAGAGATCGCAGCGATCCTGCACGACGTGGGGAAGATCGGCAGCCTCTACCACGACCTGATCAGAAAACCCTCCAAGCTCACACCCGAGGAGTACCGGATCATTCAGAAACACCCGGTGCAGAGTGCAGAACTCGTTTCACATGTAAGCTTTCTCCGCGGTGAAATCGAAAAGATAATCCGGCATCATCATGAGACGTATGCCGGGACCGGTTACCCGGACGGGCTCGAGGGGGATGCGATCCCGCTTGGCTCCAGAATAATATTGGTTGCAGATGCATACGATGCGATGACCTCGAACAGGCCCTACAGAAAAGCCCTTTCCAACGAGCAGGCCCTCGAAGAACTCGAACGTTTTTCGGGATTTCAGTTCGACCCACTCATCGTGAGCGTGATGGTGAAGCACGGCCTCTCGAGGGAAAAGGTGATCGAGGAACCGAACACCGTTGAGGAGGCCCCGGTGAGCGTCGGGGTCAACTGACAGGGTGGGTGAACATGACTGACCTCCTTCTCGTTAATCCCAGATACAAGGTACTCGAAGAACCTATCCAGGAGCATCTGGGCTTCGGGTACATCGCTTCTTTTCTCAGATCGAAAGGGTATTCCGTCGAGATCATCGACGCGGGTATCCGGGCCCTGTCCACGAGGGAGCTGGCAGGGGAGATCATGTCCCGCGATCCTAAACTGCTGGGTTTAGCGGTCATATACCAGGCTGCGGCAAGGGAGCAGCTCTCAGTGGTACCTCTCTTACGGGCTGCGGGATTCACTGGTCACATCACCGTTGGAGGGTACTTTCCGACTCTTGCTCACAGGGCGGTGCTGGAGTGGCGTGCCGACATCGATTCGATCGTGAGAGGAGAGGGTGAGTACACGACACTCGAACTTCTGGAGTGTCTCGACTCGAACGGTCCTCTCGATAACGTGCAGGGCCTCACGTTCAGAAGGGACGGGACGATCGTCGAAAACGAGTTGCGGCCCCTCATCGAGAACCTCGACTCCCTGCCGTTTCCGGCCAGGGACGAACTGCCGAGGGCCTTCGAAAGAGGTGGGTGTATCACCGTTGTCACGAGCAGGGGCTGCTACGCCAGGTGTAAATACTGCAGCATCAGATCGTTCTACGATAACCTGCCCGGTGCCAATTGGCGGGGGAGGTCGCCGGAGAACGTGCTCGACGAGGTCGAAGAAGTCGTGAAGAAGTACGATATGAAAAAAGTGAAATTCGAAGATGCAAATTTCTTCGGACCCGGTTCAAAAGGGAAGGAGAGAGTTGTCAGGCTTGCTGAAGGAATGCTCGAGAGGAACCTCGGCCTCACGTTCCGGTTCGAGTGCAGGGCAGAGAACATCGATCACGATGTGTTCAGTCTACTGCGCAGGGCCGGACTCGAAGAAGTTTTCGTCGGCATCGAGTCCTTTGTCCCAGGGGTGCTTGATCGTATGAACAAGGGTTCGACGGTCGAAAAAAACCTAAAAGCCCTTGAAATACTGGCACGACTCGGGATCAGGGCAGGTGTGGGTTTCATAGCTTTTGACCCCGATACCACACTGGACGAGTTCTTCACCAACCTCGAGATGGTGAAAAAGCACATTTTCCCCCTCAAGAAAAAACTGGGCTTTTACATAGATCCTCTCGGGCGGCTGCAGGTTTTCGCCGGTACCGAGATACACAGCGAACTCATAGAACGTGGTGCGACGGACGGGAGCATCTTCAGAGACGACTTTACCTTCAAAAATAAATCCACACGAATCTTCTACAATTGTATCCAGCCTCTGAAAAACACAGTCCACGGAACCAAGAGCTGGCTCAAGCGCCACGGGCTGATGAAACGCAGAGAATTCTGATCGTGAATATATTTCTTGTAAGACACTGTGAATCCATCGGCAACGTCGAGAAGAAACTCCAGGGGTGGTTCGACTCACCGTTGACCGAGCTCGGAAGGCGGCAGTCTGAGCAACTCGCTCAGAGGCTGTCCGGGTGTGGGATCGAGCGCGTCTACTCGAGCCCGCTCTGCCGGGCCATGGACACGGCGAGAGCGATCGCCGCCGGGGCCGGCTGCGATTTCGAGGAACTGACGCTTTTGAAGGAGATCAACGTTGGTTGTGGAGAGGGGATGACCATTGATGAAGTTGAGTCGAGATTTCAAGCAGAGGTCAGAGATCTTCTCGAAAAGACCCGGGATGATGCCTCGCTACCCGGCGGTGAGACGCTGGGCCTGTTTTACAGGAGAGCCGGGAAACTCTGGAAGTTCTTGACAGAAAGCACGAAGTACAGTACTATGGCCTGTGTGAGTCACGGTTGGATGCTGAACGCACTCTTGAAGATTGTTCGGGGGGAACCGCTGTCCTCCAGGAACAGGGTCTTCCCGAACGGCGGTGTCCAGCATGTGAAGCGGACAGATGAGCAATGGGAAGTCGTGAGTCTCGAGTACATAGAGAAAGAAACACGGGATATGAGAATATGGCAGTTGTTCTGAATACAGACAGGGACTTGTGAAGTGAGGGATACAGCAGAAAAACGTGAGAGGGCCATTCTCGTCGGTGTGAACCTGTCGGGGCGGGGCAGCTGGTTCGAGGAGGAGTCACTTCTAGAGCTCGAATTCCTGGCAGACACGGCCGGTGCAGATGTCGTTGCGAAAGTTGTGCAGGTCAGGCGCAGCGTGGACCCGGCTTTCTACATCGGCAAGGGAAAGGCTGGCGAGGTGAAGGAGCTTGTCGATCGGGAAAAGACGGACCTGATAATATTCGATGATGATCTGAGCTCGGCGCAGGCGAAGAATATCGAGAAGCTGACGGGGAACAGGGTAATAGACCGCAGCGAGCTTATCCTTGACATCTTCGCTATGAGAGCACGGACTGCTCAAGCCAGGGCCCAGGTCGAACTCGCGCAGCTGCAATACCTGCTCCCCAGGCTCAAGAGAATGTGGGAGCACCTCTCGAGGATACGAGGCGGCATCGGACTCAGGGGTCCCGGTGAGACACAGCTCGAGGTCGACAGGCGAGTGATCCAGAAGAAGATCACTGAGCTCAAGAAAAAGATAAAGCAGATCGAGAAGGTGAGGCACCTCCAGCGCCAGCGAAGACTCGAAGAGTACAACGTCGCAATCGTCGGGTACACCAATGCCGGCAAGTCCACCCTCTTCAACAGGTTTACAGATGCTGATGCTTTCGTTGAAGACAGGCTCTTCGCCACTCTAGACGCAACCACCCGGATAGCGAAAATCGGTAAAAGGAAACTACTGCTGACTGACACCGTCGGCTTCATTAAAAAACTTCCGCACCACCTGGTGGCTTCGTTCAGGGCCACCCTGGAGGAAGTGGTTGAAGCCGATCTTCTTCTGCATGTGATAGAGGTGAACCATCCGGAATTGGAAGATCAGCTGAAGATCGTAGAGGGAGTCCTCGGCGATCTCGGGGTTCTTGCCAAACCGAGGATTCGGGTGTTCAACAAGTTGGATCGCCTGGAGGATCACGCCTTACTCCAGGTGTACGAGACGAGGTACCCGGGCAGTGTCTTTTGCTCCGCCCTCGGGGGTGATCTCAGTGCTCTCGAAAAAGAACTGGGATCAAGACTCGATCAAAGGGAGGTTGTGACGGAGTTTCTGATCCCCATCGACGATTCGCGAAAGTTTGCAGAGGTCTGTCGTGCCGGTGAGGTGGTGTCGGAGCTCTCGGAGGACGGTGTTAACCGGGTGCGGGTCAGACTCAAAATAGAAGACAGGGACAGATTCCTTTCACGCGGATTCGACATTTCGAGTACTTAGTGATGGAGGACCGTTGAAATTCTTTCTTGTAGGTCCGGGCAAAGTGGGTATTTCCTGCTCTTCACTGCTCGTGAAGGCGGGTCATGAGTTGGTCGGATGCTTCAGCCGCTCGAAACAGGGCTGTCGTCGGCTGAAAGAACACCTGGGATCCAGCGCCTGCAGCCTCGAGGTGCCGGACTCGATCTCCGAGGTGGATTTTGTACTCGTAACAACTCCAGAACCTACTCTTTCGGAAATGGGCCGAATGCTGGCTCGTTCGGGCCACCTCAAACCCGGACAGGTGATCTTTCACATGAGCGGTGTGTGCACATCCCGGCTGCTTGGTGAAGCACTCGGTCCGGAGATCTTCACGGGTTCCATTCACCCGATTCAGGCCGTTGCGTCGATAGAGGCGGGAGTACGGCTCCTTCAGCATTCTGCTTTCACCATAGAGGGTGACGAAGCAGCGGTCGAAATGGGATACCGCCTCGTAGAGGACATGGGGGGGAAACCCTACAGGTTGAGTCCGGAGAGTAAACCACTCTACCACGGTGCTCTGGTGGCTGCTTCCAACTTCATGGTGCTTCTGGGCTGGATTTCCTGGAAGATGCTGCGTGCCGCAGGAGTGGACGATATCCATTCGAGGGAGTTCCTTATGGGTATCATGAAAGGGACGCTCTTGAACCTCAAAGAGATGGGCCCGGAGGAGGCTCTCACCGGTCCCGTTCTCAGGGGGGATTGGCAGACGATCGAGAAGCACATCCGAGCACTCGAAACCGATTTTCCCGATGGTTTGAACTTCTATAACACCGGGAGTGCCCTTTTGCTCGAAATCGCAAGGGCGAGAGGTGAAGCACCTGTTGACGGGCTGGACAGGATAGAAAGCCTGTTACTCAACCCTCGGGGAAGAGGAGAGGACCAAGATGACATCTGAGAAGGATCAGAAACTGGAAGTAGTATATCAGCCTAAAGATGAACTGCAGGGAAGGATCCTCGAAGGTGTGTTGAAAGGTGAAGATATTCCCTGTTACCTCAGATCCAGGCAAATACCGTGGATGGATGACATCATGGAGCTCGTGGAGGGATTCTGGGGCGATCTGCTCGTACCAAAGGCAGAGGCAGAGAGGGCAAAGGAAGTGATAGGGGCCTATCTGGAAGGTGAGGAAGAAGAATGACAAGATTAGGAGTGAACGTAGATCACGTAGCGACGGTAAGAGAAGCACGAAAGACCAACGAACCGGATCCCGTCTGGGCAGCTGTACAGGCCGAGCTCGGAGGAGCGGACGGCATCACCGTCCACCTGAGGGGTGATCGCAGGCATATCCAGGAGCGGGATGTCAGTCTACTGGGGCAGATCGTTCAGACCGGGATAAACCTCGAAATGGCAGTGACGGAGTCGATGATTGGCCTGGCACGGAACTACGGAGTCAACCAGGTGACACTCGTACCCGAGAAGCGGGAAGAGATCACGACCCGGGGTGGTCTGGACATCGAAGCTAACCAGGAGGCTATCGGCAGCGCAGTCAGGATCCTCAGGGAAGCTAACATACGTGTGAGTCTCTTTGTCGATCCCTCCCCGCGTATGATCGAACTGACACAGGAACTGAGAGCCGACGCAGTGGAGATCCACACCGGTATCTATGCCGAAGCACAGGATGAAGCCGAGCAGGCCGCCAGGCTGGAAGATGTGCGCACGGCGGCAGAGCTTTCTGAAAGGCTGGGCCTCTCGACGTACGCGGGGCATGGACTCACCTACAGAAACGTGCAGCCTATCGCCGCAATTCCTCAGATCGAGGAACTCAACATAGGTCACTCGATCATAGCACGGTCACTTTTCGTCGGGGTGGAGATCGCTGTCAGGGAGATGGTGAATCTGATCTCGGATCTGTAATGATTGTCTGTTGAATCCTGTCATGGATCGGCGGTTGATTTTTGTGTCACCTCGTCTTTGAGATTTTTTTCAAGAAAGTCGAACATCATTCCATAAAGATGACGTTTCGTTTCCTTACCTGCGATGAGATGTGTCTTCCCCGGGTAGAGCATCATGTCGAACTGCACCCCGGCCCGCTGAAGGTTTTCAGCTAGTGAGAGGCTGTGGCGAAGAAAGACATTGTCGTCTGCCATCCCGTGAACGAGGAGCAGATTCTCGGTAATGCCTGACGCATCACGTTCGTTTGGTGAAGCCGCTGAATAAACTGCTTCGTTCTGTTCGGGCAGTCCCAGGTAACGTTCGGTGTAGTGGGAATCATACCAGTGCCAGTCCGTGACCGGTGCCACAGCGATACCGCATCGGTAGAGCCCTCCTGTCTCGAGGAGGGACATTATGGCAAGGGTCCCGCCGTAGCTCCAGCCCCAGATTCCGATGTGTTCGCCGTCGACGAAGGGGAGGGACCGGAGGTATCTCACCGCTTCGGCGTGATCCTCGACCTCGGTGACCCCCAGTCTCTTGTATATTTCATCCTCGAAAGATTTCCCCCGGAAGAACGAACCGCGGGGATCAACGCTGAACACAATGTAGCCGTTTTGAGCAAGGTACTGGTTCCAGAGTGCAGATCGCCTCCATCTGTTTGCAACAACGTGACCGTGCGGCCCGCCGTACCCGTAAATGACAACCGGGTATTTACGGGACGGGTCGAAGTCCGGCGGTTTTGTCATGACTGCGTTGAGTTTTGTTTTTCCATCCGCGGCGGTTATCTCGAGAAATTCCGGCCGGGCTTTCACGACCAAATCCAATTCTGGAGTGGGGTTGTCCTCGAGTACTGCGAGTTCACCACCGCTCGAGTCGTGAAACGTTACCCTCGAAGGTGACAGCAGTGATGATTGGACGTCCACGTAGTATCGGCAGTCCGGGGAAACTTCCAAATCGTGCCAACCCGGGACACCGGTCAGCCGGGTTGATTTCCCCCCGTTGAGCGAAACACGAAAGAGGTGCATTTCGAGGCTCCTGTCGGTGACCGCACTGAACAGTACAAGGCCGGTCTCTTCGTTCACACCCTCGAGCTCTTTGACCGGCAGGTCTGTGTTTGTGATCCGCCCGATACGTTTACCATCTGAGTCGTGGAGGTAGAGTTGCCGTAGACCGCTCATCTCCGATGACCAGATGAATCTTCCATCTGCGAGGAAGTGCAGATCGTCATGGAGATTGACGAATGTATTCGATCTCTCCTCGAGAATTGTGTCTGTTTTGCCTGTGCGGGGATCCGCCCTGATAAGCCTCAGCCAGCTCTGGTCCCTGGGCTGGACCTGGAGTGCGAGAAAAAGGCCCCCGGGCCCCCAGTTTACCCTGGCAATGTACTCGATCTCACTGCCGAGGCTGATCCATCTGGTCTTGCCGGAGGACAGGTCCAGGATGCCGACGCGCACCCTGGCGTTTGGCTTGCCTGCAGAAGGATAACGCTGCTGGTTGAGAGAGGCACCTCCGGACCGGTAGCTCGCACGCTGCCACACCTCCACGTCCGATTCGTCAACCTCGAGGTAAACAATTCGTTTGTTGTCCGGGCTCCACCAGTAACCCTCGAAACGGTCCATCTCCTCCTGAGCGACAAACTCGGCGAGACCGTGACGGATCGTTCCGGAGGCTCCCCTTGTGAGCTGGCGCTGGTCTCCCCCGCCTGCGGGAGTGATCCAGATCTCCCCGCCCCGAACGAAGGAGACAAAACTGCCGTCCGGTGAGAAACGGGAATCCAGCAGCGGACCACCACCGCCATCGTCCAGCCGGACAGTCTTCCCGGTCGTGAGGTCGTGAACATACAAGCTGCCGCCAAGTGGGAAAAGAACGGAAAAACCATCCGGGGACCAGGAATAACTTGTGATCCCTCTCTGGGTTATGCGTTTCCGTTCCAGAACCTGTATCTCCTCATCGCTGAGTTCCTGCGATTCCTCGGTGATGACATCCAGGGCCCGGATAAGCAGATGCGACAGTCTGTCACGTGAATCGCAGGTCCACAGTTCCAGTACATCCCTGTCATCTGTGCTCGGGCGAAGATAACCGACTCTGCTCCCGTCTTCACTCCACTGTATCTCTCTCAGGCTCACACCGTCGAGAGGGGGATCTTCGTACAAGCGGTCCAGCGTGATATCCTGACCGGGGTAGCAGAACAGCAGGTTTCCCAGAAGCATTGTAAAACAGAACGTTATTTTGGTTGCGGCGGCACTTTTTCTGAGCGTCATAGTGCTGACTCCTGTGCTGACTCCTGTTGCAAAGAGCTCTCCTGACCGGATTCTATCTCCCGGATGGCTGTTTGTCAATGCCCGAAAAAGGGATAGCCGGCTTTGCAGATTTGACAAATTGGGCGAATTGTGGTAAAATGGATAAAAAAGAAACACAAATTTTAAGTGTTTTTGATAATATCATACTTTTTATCTCACCAGGGGGTTTTCCGTTGAAAACCAGCTCACAAAAGCTTGTGTTTCTAGCCGTGCTGCATCTTGTGGTTGTACCGCTTGTGATTGTACCGCTCAGGGGGGGCGAGATCGAACCATTTTTCAAGGGTCGTCTTGAAAACCTTCAACCGGGGGAAAAAGTAAGCGCCATTGTTCACATGGCCGAAAAAGTGGAATTGAACGTTCTGACGGACTCCCTCACCACACAGAGAACCTCCCGGAGAGTTTGGCACGAATCCGTTATAAGTGAACTGCGAAAAAAAGCTCTTTCGACTCAGGGTCCCGTCCTGGCCTATCTGCTGGCCGAGAAACAACGCGGAAGGGTCGAAGAGTTCGTAGAATATTGGATCACAAACGCGATAGTCGTAAAATGTGATCCCGAGGTGCTCGTTGAATTGGAGGGCCGGTTCGACGTGGGGACCATATACCGTGATGAAACCCTGCACTTGATCGAACCGGTACCGACCGGCGTTGAAATGCCGTTGAGGACTGTCGAGATCGAACCTGGAATACGGGCGATAGGCGCTCACCTGCTCTGGGCCCAGGGGATAACCGGATCGGGAAGATTGGGTTGTAACATCGACACCGGTGTCGATGGCACCCACCCGGCACTGGCTTCCCGGTGGCGAGGGCTCGACAAAGGAGTATCCCCGGGGGAAGCCTGGTTCGATCCCGTGACAGGTACCGACTTCCCGTTCGACGAGGGTCACCATGGAACTCACACGATGGGTACGATGCTTGGTATAGACACCGCAACCGGCGACAGTATCGGTGTTGCACCTGAGGCGAAGTGGATCGCTGCAGGGGTCATAGACAGGTTAGATATCGAAACCACGATCCAGGATGCTCTTGCCGCCTTCCAGTGGGCTGCGGATCCTGACGGCGACCCGTCTACGGTTGATGATGTTCCCGATGTCATCAACAATTCGTGGGGAATAAGCCCGATCTATCATGGTGTGCCACCGTGTGACGAGACTTTCTGGGATGCAATAGATGGTGTCGAAGCCGCCGGAGTGGTTGTCATTTACGCAGCGGGCAACGAAGGGGGCCTGGGGTCGATGACGATCCGTACCCCCGCCGACAGGGTTACGACAGGCGTGAACGCCTTTGCTGTAGGTGCCCTTCTCGAGGATCAGGTAAACATTGCTCCCTATTCTGCAAGAGGGCCTTCATCATGCGACAGTCTCACCGTAAAACCCGAAATCGTTGTCCAGGGTTCGAACGTGCGTTCCGCCTTGCCGGGAGCCGGGTACATAACTCTCTCCGGCACATCGATGGCGAGCCCTCACGCCTCGGGTGCCGTGCTGCTGTTGAGGCAGCTGGCTCCGGATGCAACCGTTCATGATATCAAAGAAGCGATACTTCTGAGTGCAGACGACCTGGGTCCGGCCGGTGAGGATAACGACTACGGTTCGGGACGATTAAATGTTTACGAAGCAGCGAAGCTTCTTGTTGACTTTGGAACCGTGGAAGGGTATCTGACGGATGTGAAAACCGGTGATCCTGTAACCGGCTCTGTTTTGGTGCCCGGTACACCTCTCGAAGTAATCACTGACGAGAACGGGTTCTATTCGATCAGTCTCCTGCCCGGCGCCGTGTACCAGCTCGAGGTGGTAGTCTTCGGTTTCGCTGCGGCTCGCCTGGAGATCGAAATCGAGGCCGGAGGTGTTTATAATGCCGATTTCCTTCTTGAGAGGCTCCCCTCGGGGACACTCGAAGGTTATGTTTGTGACTCATCCTCTTCTGTTATCGAAGACGCGGTCGTTTCGGTGCTGGGTACACCTGTTCCTGCTGCTGTGACGAACGGATCCGGGTTTTACAGTTTCGAGTATCTTCCTGCCGATACCTATTTTGTGATCGGTGTTACTACAAGCGGCTACGAGCCATTCCGCTGTGGAGTGGATATCGCTGACGGCACCACCATACAACTAAACGCGGTACTACTGGACGGCTTCTACGATGATGTGGAAGGTGACTACCAGGGCTGGGCCCATTATTCCGTAAGTCCAGGTTACGGAGAGGAATGGCACAACTCAGAACAGAGAAATCACACAACCGGTGGATACCTCAGTTGGAAGTGCGGCGCACGGGGTGTGGGCAGCTACAGTGATCACCTCGATGCGGTCCTCGAGACACCTGCCATCCAACTGGATGGCAACAAGGATCTTGTTCTCTGGCATTGGATGGATGTTGAGGTCTACAATGAAACTCTTGCGTGGGATGGTGCTGTTGTCGAGATGCGCCTCAATGGTGGTCAGTGGAACCTGATCGAACCCACGACCGGTTACCAGTACGCTATCCACCCGAACTCGGGTAGTCCGTTTCCATCGGGTATGCCCTGTCTGTCCGGAAGTCATGATTGGGAGCAGCTGCGTTTCGACCTCAAGGGTGTTGCCGGAACAGCCAGGTTCAGATTCAGGTTCGGTACCAATGGCAGCGCAGCAAAAGAAGGATGGTACATCGATGACGTTATGCTCGAAGATTGGAGACATCTCGATATCGTGACTGCCGTCCCGCAGGATACCATCCTCACTCAGGGCGACACGCTCAGGTTCGGAGCCGGCGTTGTGAACCTCTCAGGCGACTCGCAGTCTTTTTATGGCAAAGTTGATGTTCTCACCGATGACGGCTTCAGATATCCTGTCTTCGGACCCCGGAAGTTCGTTACATCACCTTATGAACGGATCGAATTTCCCGATCTGTTGATCCCGATCCCGGACCGGGCCCCCTTCATGGAAATGACCCTGGAAATGACAGTTGTTGATGAGGGTGGGGACGTCATCGACACCGACGGCTTTATCTTCACGATCCACGGAAACAGCATCGATAACACAACTCCGCTCACCGACCGGGAACTCTCGTTCTGATTCTCACAGATAGAAGTCGTCACCTGCCATTCATCGAAATAATCTCGTAAAAATCAATCCCATCACGTTAGTAATGCGGAGACCGTAATTCAGCTGTCCCCATTCGGGTGAATGTATGCTGAGTTTTGCTGCCGGAGCGGTGAGTCCACTCGTTGAGTGCAGTCAAACCGGTTATATCCGGGGAAAGCTGGAGAGATTTCTTTTAATATCTTTTTCAGCCGGAGGTTAGTATGAAAAAGCTCACTTTTCTAGCGCTGGCTGTCACCTTCGCCTGGGGTTGCAGCGATTCTACAAATAACCCCGTTGGCGGAGATGAGGGCTACGACAACGTCTTGGGCCTCCCCGTGGTCGACAATCCTGGAACCATCGAACTTGTAGATTTCGGGGCCAGGCCTGTTTCCGAGGAGGACATAGCCGGTCTCATCGAGAAGGGACAACTGGACCCGGCTGCTCTTGAACTCGAGGGCGGCTTATGCCCTGTTCTCATCGACTGCTGGTGGGTCGACGAGGAAGAATGGTACGAGGATTGGATGTGGGAGAATTACTGCTGGCACCAGAGCGAGACTATGATCTTCGTTTGGCTGGCCAAGCTCCCTGATCAATGGGAACCGTGTCCTATCATGCCCTTTGACATATACGGCTGGCTAGCCTTTACACAGTGTGAGGAAGGTAAACCTACGCCACAACTTCACTCGAATGTGATTCCCCTCGAGTGGGGTTTTGTTGATTTCTACAAGGGTATATGGTTCTTCTATGCCACGATCACTGTTACAGGGATGCCTCCAGGCTACCACGATGCAATATTCATCAACAGCTGGGATGGTCCCGACATTTTCCCGATAGATGATGCCTGCGGCCTCAACTTCTGGGAATCGGAAAACGGCGGCATGCCTCCGAAACTATGGATGGTTTTCAATCCCGAACCCCCCTTTCCTCCGGGTGGTTGGCCCCCCTGCCGGCTCGACGGCGAGGATGGGGAGACGAGACCCTGGTGCGTACTGTTCCCGTAGGGATAGGGAGAGGCAGAATGTCATGAAGGACTCATCGCTCATAGAGAGCCCCGCCGACCGCGGCGGGGCTTTACCTTTTTGTTCCCTCGCCCTGGTGCTCATTATCGCCTCAGGTGCCGCCGACATGAGGGGTCAGCAATATTTCAGCGATGAGTCCGGCGCACGGCTGCCCGGTCGTACCGACGCGTGCAATCACGTTCTTCTGGTTGACGTGGATTCCGATGGTGATCTAGATCTCCTGGTCTCGAATATCGGATTCCCGGGGGCTCTCGACAGGCTGCTCGTAAACGACGGGAGCGGCTTCTTCGTGGATGAAACCATGGAGCGGTTACCCATCCTGATGGACCAGACATACTCGATGACCGCCGGTGATTTCGATTCTGACGGAGATGTTGATCTCCTTTCCTGCAACAGCTCCGGGGGCAACTGCTTGCTTGTCAATGACGGTACTGGAGTGTTTATGGACGGATCGAAGGATCGACTGCCCGAAGGGCATGGGTCGAGGATCGCATGTGCTGGAGACCTTGATTCGGATGGAGATCTCGACATGGTTTTTCTGGGTTTCTCCGAGGCGCTTCTTCTCGTCAACGACAGCAGGGGATATTTTTCCGATGAGACACTGGATCGGTTTCCGGTGGTTAGCTCCGAGGCCCGTGCAGGACTGCTCGAAGATTTCGATCTCGATGGAGACCTGGACCTCGTCGTAGGATTCGAAGGAAGACCGGGAGTCATCCTCGAAAATGACGGTAGCGGGTACTTCAGTGCGGCAGGAAGTCTGCCGGCCAGCCAGGATACAATGAAGACCAGGGGGTTCTGTGCCGGTGATATGGATGGTGATGGCGACATGGACCTCGTAGAGGCAGGATTCACAAGGGGATTTTTCGGTGATCGCGTTCTTATTTCGGGTGGAGATCTCGGGTTTACCGACGATACCGGTTCTCTTTTTCCGGTTCTCCCTTACAATATGGATGAAGGGACCTCATCCATAGTTGCTGATTGCGACATGGACGGTTACCCTGATGTCTTCATTGCAAAATATGAGCAGAGCCTGCTTCTCACAGGAAATCTTTCGGGACAGTACGTCGATGTTACTTCCGAAAGACTTCCGGTGGACTTTTCAACCATAAGTACCTGGGCAGATTGCGGTGATGTGGACGGTGACGGTGATCCGGATCTTGTCCTGTCAAACCTCCTACAGAGGAACAATGTCTATATAAACCAGTCGGTCGCCGACACAGTGGCGCCGGCGGTCAGGGTCGTCGTACGACCCGCTGGATCAGTGCCCCCGGATGAAAAACAGCAGATAAAACTCCTTGCCAGCGACGGTGCCCTGTGTATTGAGTCTGTGAGGATCATCTTCAGTACGGACGGCGAAAAATACGAACAGGTTTCATGCCGTCACCTTGGCGGAAGTCTCTATGCTGGTGAGATACCCGGTCAGAAGGCAGGAACTGAGGTGAACTTCTACGCCGCAGCTCAGGACGCAAGGACCAACACCTCGACCGATCCGGGTAGTGCACCGGATTCACTGTACTTTTTCCATGTCGGGGGGGGTGTCGGGACAGGTGAAGACGATCTGTCTTTCGGTGTTCCCGGGGTGACCGGGCTGCTGCAGAACTACCCTAATCCTTTCAATCCGTATACAATAATAGCTTTTACCATCGGAAATGAAGATGTTGATAAGAGTGGATACGGATTGAAAGGA
>Ga0255052_10002293_pt1 | contig 13886 bp, 8 predicted proteins | sample JV7_2_21_MG_FD_188632 | JGI IMG/M metagenome (GOLD analysis project Ga0255052, IMG submission 188632) | Seawater microbial communities from Jervis Inlet, British Columbia, Canada - JV7_2_21 | ecosystem: Environmental > Aquatic > Marine > Inlet | place: Canada: British Columbia | collected... | reverse complement strand
TAAAAATAATTTCAAACTGGTGGCCCAACATCCTCAAAACCGGTATCAGTTCTTGATATAGGGGATCAATATTTTTCTCTTCATTCAGTATTGGGATGATTACAGATAGATTCAAACCCCTTCTCCTATATATACTCGTAATCGACTGCTTTTTTTTTAAGATATAAAAATATTGACCAGACAGAATCAGTTAGTTTTTAATTCGGTAATAAAAAATAGAAATACCGAAGCCGATGAATAAGAATACAAACAGGCTAAAAAAGATAATCTTTACGCCTGCTGAACTGTTCAACATGACATAACTGAAACCGATCAGTGGATAGAGTCCTGCTTTCACGATTATTTTAACAGATTTATTCCTGGCGACAACATCGGCGATCTTTGGAGAATTCCTGTAATAGAAATCGACGAACGCCCTACCCCACCCAAAATTGAGCAGAAATTTGTCTCTGAACGCCTTTAACACAATTACACCGGGTTCAAGTGAGGACCCCAAAGCTGCTGTGGCAATAAAGCAGGCTTTTTTATCAGGAGTCTTAAGGGTTTCAAAACTCTTGTCTTTGCCCTTAAATGTTCCATAATCGTTAGTGACCACCAATCGAACATGGTATAATGTATTATCATCGATTCCGGATAGTTCCGCGCTGACCGAAAGCACTTTATTCCCGGATCCCGCATTCATAACTGGAGTTGAAATACCGTAATTAGTATCTAAACCGTATTCGAAATGATAGCGAGCCGGAAAATGATTCGGATTGATAAAACCTGAAACAGTGGCGCTCGTATCATCGAGCGCAATTGCCCCCCATGTGAGGACTGTAGCTGCAGAAAAGGCATTAAACCACGTTTTTGCAATAATCCGATGCCCGGCATCATTGGGATGAAGCAAATCCACAGATAATTTTTCCCATTTCTTGATAAGCGGACTATACTGTTCAGCTAACTTAACATTCTTTTGGGCTGCAATTTTTTTTATTTCGACATTGTAGGTCGTGTTGATTGCTTTAAACACGTCAAAGCCCGGTCGGGTGTCCGGGGTCAGTGTTGCAATAATAGGAGTTACCTTATTGCCACGAATTCTGTCTATCATGGCTCTCAAATTGGTATATGTGGTTGAACGGGAAAAACTAAATCTATCGTTGGTCCCCTCCATGAGTAAAAACAATTTAGCGTTTTTTGCGTCGACATTGTTGCTTTTTATAATGCTGCGGATTCGTTTTAGTCCGCTGGTTGTGTTTTCGCCACCTATTCCGTAATTTAGAACCTTTGGTGTTTGTGATGGCCCTTTAAGAAATTTTTCCAACTTTGGTTCATATCCGCCGATTCTTCTCCCATCGCCGGGTTCGCCTATATCCGGGTAACCTTGAGTAATACTATCACCAAATGCAATAATAACGACTTCTGTTTTCGCAAGTTGTTGCATCGGTTCTAAATCCACATTCGCAGTTTTATTAACCAACGACAAGTTTCTTATGTCGTGGAGGCGTATCGATTGTACTTTTTGGATGCCTCTAATATGAACTGAGGCCTGGCTTTGCTTACCGATATAAGCAGGGAGATCGGGGATTAGGTGGGCTTTGTTTTTTATCATCGACGGGTACGCACCGGTGTTTTCAACCTCAGCTTCATCTTCCCATTCCGTTCCAGTCCACTTTGAAATATACTGCCGGTAGCTTTCACCATCATATCCTGACCAAATGACATAGGGCCTTCCCTCCGGGTTTATTCCGATATTTGGTAAAACATCCGGCATGGAATCATCTCTGTTTACCCGCATCGGAAGCTCCCAGCCATCTCCATTCCAACGGGCAAAATAAATCTCATCGTCTTGACCGTCAAACCCGGCCCAGACGATCCATGGGGTATTGTTGCGATCGACAAAAACACTAGGTGAGAGATTTGATGCTAAATGCGTCAAAATCTTTGCGGAAGGAGTCCAAGATACTCCATCAAAATAGCTATAGAATAAGTGAGTTTCTAATCCATCTATCATTGACCACACAACCCAGACGATGCCATCGCTTCCCGATGTGATACTGGGGCGAAAATCGACCGAATCGTTGTTCGAAAGTTTGATTTTTGGACCCCATGAGTTGTCGCCAAAATAGGCATAATAAATTTCAAGGTCCCCGCCGTCAAATTCAGCCCAAGCCAAATCGGCTTGGGTATTAGAAGTGCCATCTTGTGCAAAAGATGTGTTTGCCGGCACAAAGCTTAACGAAAGATAAATGACAGAAGTGATAAAAATAATAAGATTGATAGAATTCGCATAAAAGTTTTTCCTGTTTGTTACACCTGGCATACAATTCCTCCTTAACAATATACAATCTCCAACATAAAATAATCGGACGTTTGGTTCAAAGGTTAATATTTGGGGATATTTACCAACCCCACAAAAATAAAAGAATACGATGATACCAAAAACATTATAACAATAAAAGTGTTAAAAATGGTGGTATTTAGGTCCTTTTTGCTGTAAAAAAGAAGAAAACCGGTCACGGCGGCCAGCGGAAAGAAATATCTTCCCTGCGGCTGTAAAATAGTCACCCATGATCGCCAAAACGCCGCCCCTGCCAATAGCAAGCTGCATACAACAACGATCAATAATAAAATATTCTCTTTGTTTTCAGATTTGAATAAAACGGACACCGCAATAAAAAAAATGGAAAACAAACCAATCAATTTTACAAGATCATAATATCGGTTTGAACCCGCTATGGTGGTATAGCCGTATACACCGAAAGCGCTTTTAAAGGACCGTCTGGCCCATCCATAGTTCGTAAACATTTTTTCTAAAGAAACCCCCCGGCTTTTGAGCTTCATCCAGGGGTGTTTACTCTTAAGTGTCGTACTAGGTTTATATATATAATCAGCTAATTTTTCTCTACAATTCAATATTTTATCTGATTTGTTAAACCCATTGGTATAGATATCGACAATATACCTTATGCCAAAAAATACCGATGCAACCAATATAATCAGCCCCAACCTGGCAGTGACGGTTTTCAATGATGTAGTGGGGTTAAATTTTTTACAATAAAATTTCCACAAAAAGAATAGCGATAAAAACAAACCGTAAACATAAAAATTCTTTTTTGTAAAAAACAAAATGCAAAGTAAAATACCAAATAGAATTCCTTTGACAACCATCCGCTTGGATTTCGGTTCCTCTAAAAACCGGTTGAATGAACTCTTTTCCAACAAAACAAAATAACTAATAATAAATATAAGAAATAATGAAAACGCATCGGAGTTGAAATAGCTGAAGATGTACCATATTTGAGGTGAGATCAATAGGGGAATGATTACGATTCTAAATTCTGCTGTACGTAAGCCTAACCATGCTAGAAGAAAAAACAATAAAACATTAAACATCCTAAGTCTTAAATAGGTATCAATTGGTAAAAAAGAGAGGAATCTGGAGAATTTTCCGGCAATTAGATAAACAATTTCTAAAGAATTCAATCGCGAAACGCCGTAAACACTGTGGGTGCCCTTAGTTTCAGGTGCACATACTTCCGGCGGCAGCCAATGATTCTCATAATAAACCGCTGCTCTGAGATGGACGTATTCGTCCGGATGTGTGTTTTCCTTACTGATACTTGCCATAATCATAATCAGGGCGAATGCAAATACCATCAAGGCCGGTACGTGATTGTATCTTTCACTTAGGTTTGAAACACATCCTAAAAAAATGATCGCCAATAAAATGAAGAACAGTATCCGAATGAACTCAATCGGATAACCCGGTTGTTTTTGGGGATCAATCTGCACCTCTAATTTAGGGTCTTCCCCGGCTGAAACCACTAAAAAACCTCTTTGATCATTTTCAATTTGTTCAATCCCACCCAAAGGAATCAACCGCATAAATTCAGCTTTATTTGCGAATTGAATCGGCGCATAACCGGTCTGGCGAATTATGAGACGCTTGATTAAAATCCTTGCAGTCCTACTCCTTCCGTCCGCCGGATCGATTCTAATTTTCTTTATTGATGCTAAATCGGGTATTGAAAACGCATATTTATTTTGCACATGGTTGATCCGAACAAAAGATGAACGTTTTTCCGAGTAGATTTGATTTTCACCGGCCCAATAAATTTTGAAATTAGTAATAATGTTCGAACGAATATCTATCCGGACATAAGCCTGGTGACGAAAAAAATTAATATATGTATAAATAGACAGAAATAAAAATAAGACTATTAAAATAAGTAAGTTATTGTTTAAATATTTTTGATTTAAATATGGTATGTGGGTTTTCCACACGGTAAATTATTCCTTCTCTGAAATAAGCATCCGAATATGCCGGTTCCTTTTTTTCTCACCCCTGATCATTCGGGTTCCCCCACTGTCATTTGTTCCAATGTCGACGATTATAATATCCGGATTGAATAGGGGTAATTAAATTCCATAAAAGTTAGGGATTGACAAATTTTTTAACCTGTTTTTCAAAATGAATGATTATCCAGGCTAAAAAACCTCCAAAATAGTGCAGAGAAAAAACGATTAACAAATGTTTCCACCCGGGCCCCCCACCAAAATCTTCATATGGTGCCAATTTTGAAATCAAAAAATGCTTCCCTACACGTGAAACTTCACCCCCTGCGAGGTCAAATCGTTTATCCGTTACAAAATACATTGCTATTAGTCCTGTTTTTTAAACACTCCGGTTTTTAAATAGGTAATACTTCATTCGCAACCAAGGGTTCCAGCGTAATGTTGAGAAAGAGTAACCCCACAAATTTTTATGGTACATCAGAAATGCCTCTGGTGGTTTATGCTTTCCATAAAAATCATCCATATGGAACTTGTGTTTGATCATTTTTATTTCTTTCGTTTTAGGGAAAGCAATTTTACTGACCATTTGATACCTCATCCAAGGTTTTAGATCTTCGAACGAGAAACCTAAAATTGCGGATGCTGCACCAAATCGGGTGGCTGCGTCGAAGATCCCTTGTTTTAGCTGCATGAAATGATCATTTTGTTTTGCCTCAGACACACCATAGGCATCTTTGTCATCGCGAAATACCAAATCAAAGCCGTTCTCCTTCAACCGATATCCATTTAATCCAGCATGCGGGGCTCTAAATGCCTCTTCAAAAAACTCACGATTATACATGATGGTACTGCCGGCGAAATCGAATTTATCTCGATCATAGATCACACCTTCAACGTAATTATCAGGTAGGGTAGGAAACGATACCCCACGGCTTGCTCCAAAAAGAAAACCATGAAACCGTGGTTTATCTTCTCGATGTGCGACAGCTTCATATAAGAAGCGCTGGATTGTGCCTGTCCATCCGACATCAACCAACGCCACCTCCTGTTGATTAAAGAAACCTTCGCGTTCCAAATATCGTTGCAACGCATCATTAAGGGGCAGGGTCTGTTTTTTAACTTCTGATTGAAAATCAGGATCTTCGATCAAATACATAAATTTTTGTCTGAATTTTCCACCACCCGGATAAATCGGACTTAACGGGTCATCCTCCTTCAATCCGTGGCGTTCCAAAAAAAGCCTAAGCCTGAAGATATCGAGGCTAAACACACGACATAAGTCACAGAAATCCCTGTTGCCCGGAGGCAGAAAAGCGATGTCAGCCTTTGACTGTGTTAACCCCCAATGCGCACAACTGGCGCCTGCAAGGGCCAGTCGACTCACATATAAATAACTGGCTTCAGGGAGGAGACCTTCCGGGAGCATAAAGGGGAGCGCTTTTTTCCAGAACTTCTTGAACGTCCAACCCTCACGAGACAAAAAATAGATTCTCTCCACATCAAGTTCACGGGTCCGCTCTGCAATTCGCTGAACAAACACTCCCACAAGCGGGGCCAGAAAGTTATAACCTTCAATATAAAGCGGACTTCGCGGATTATTTTCATCTTCAAGGGGCAGCATCAGTTGCTGGAGCAACCGCCCCTTCCAATAAAGACGTCTGTTTGAAAAAATTGTATAGATCTGAGAAATTGTCTTGCGTTTTTTTTCTGCGATGTCTTTTATCAGAAGAGACCGAACACCAAATTCGGCAGGGCGGAGCCCATCTGATATTGGGTTGTCTCCAATATGCAACCACCGGTCAGTGTCCAGAGAATATTTTTTTTGAATCATGGGGAATGCTTTTCCAGACGCTTTTGCCAGAAAAGTGTCTGCCGATGAGATGACATCGGTTACAAATTCATTCAAACCCGCATGTTCAATCAGCTTCTTTAAATGGTCAGATGGAAGATAGATATCTGATACGATCAAAATCTTTTTTTGCTGTTGATAAAGTTTTTGTATCCAGGCCACAAGATCGGAACGTGGAACAATCATGGCATTTTCAATACCAAGTTCATAGTCGGTGACCTCCTGCATCAAATCATCGCTCATGCGGTCTTGAAAAATTTCTGACAACGCTTGATGCATAAAATCCGGATACCGGGCCTCATGATCATCAAATTGTTCTCCGGTTCTGGCTCTATGCTCATTTTCGACCCGATCCCTCACCGCTTGAACTTTTTCCCAGGTCCAGTGAGGGTTGCCGAGCATTTGGGCTTTTGAGACAATAAAACGAGCCACTGCCGGTTTTACCATATTCGGGTTATGTATTCGCCGGATAAAAAGTGTGTCAAAAAGATCAAATGAAACGGTATCAACCTCTGCAACAAAACGCTCCGCATATCTTATTAATCTCTTAAGGCTGCTAAAGGTTTTAAATTTCATTGGATTCCTGATGACTTCTGTGCGAGTTGTGACCTGACTTCAAGGAGTTCATGTTCAAGTTCGATCAGCCGATCCAAACCGGTTTTGGCTATGGGCAATAATTTTTCCGGAATTTTTTTCATCATATACCGCCTGATCACGGCTTTGTCCTGTTCCCGACCCACAATCGCCGCTTCACTCAAGGTGTTCTCTCCATGAAGTCGATAGCACAACAGTTTTTCGTCCTTGAGGTACTGTACACGCTTTGGAAACGCCAGCATCACCCTGAAAATGAAATCGTAGTCATGTAAATATCTTAGTGAACAAAAATCTCCTACAACTCGAATCGCTTCGGATTGCATAAAAAGATTGGAGGTAGTGACCATAAAATTCCCGTTTAAAAATGCGGTATACAGATCATTACATTGGGTATAAAAATCACGATTTTTTTGATGCCAGACATTCCACCAAAATGTTGGGTCCGTGATCGCTTCGCCTTTTTCCGTAATCGGTTGCACATCTGTAAAAATACAGACAGCTTTCGATTTTTCCTGTGCTTTCAGCAGACGTTCCAGCCGATCGAGCGAGTAGACGTCGTCGGAATTTAAGATAGCGACAAAATCGCCTTTGGCGATATGAAGACCACGGTTGAGAGTGTTAAAAGCGTCCTGATTTTCCTGATAAATATAGGTAACTCGCGGGTCACCATATCCCCGGGCCACCTCCCCTGTCCGATCCGTTGATCCATCATCGATCACCAGGAGTTCGACATTTTCAAAAGACTGATTTAGAACGCTCTCCATTGCGGGGCCAATAAATTTTTCATGGTTATAAGCCGGGATGATGATCGAAATAAACGGTTTTTTTTTAAACATTTAGTGACCTTAATGAAGCTCCTCGCCGCAAGCGGGCGGGGTGTCAAAACGGAATATAATCTGACTTATACTTGGGGGAAACCAGCAGCTTCAACCTATTGCTTTTATAATGTTTCCCATAATGCTCTGGTAGGCTTCACAGGGAGTCCAGCAATGCGGACACCTACCATGCCAAATGTCTTTTTGCAGCTGATCGGTTTTTTTTAGGTTCCAGATGTGGCGAAGATCGTAATTCATGTCTCTGAGATTTCCAACTTTGCGGTTATAGATGGAACAGGGAAAAACATTCCCTATGGGATCAATAAAGCAGGATGATCTCAAGGCATGGCAGGGGATGGGCGTTTTGTCTGATCTTAAAAATTGCGGAACTTTTTTCAGGTAGATTTTTTCAAGAATGGAAACCGGGTTTAACGGAAACCCTCTTAGTCTTGAATATTCCTTAATGGTCGCAATGACATCATTTGTACCCGCCTTTTGGTTTCCGATATTATTGAAATAATGTTCAGATTCATGAAACACATTGACATGGAAGTCTTCATACCGGATCCATGGACATTCCTTTTTAACCGCATCATAGGCAACCGAGAAGTGTTTCACATTATCTGCCGAAAGCGTCATGCCAAAAACAGTATGGACCCCTTTTATTTCAGAGAGTAATCGATAGGTTTCAATCTGTCTTCTCCATCCACCCTTGACACCGCGGATAGAGTCATTCATTTCTTCATCACCATCCAGACTGATGGTGATGATCAACTTGCCTTTCCACATTTTGCTGATTTCTTTGACATTTTGAACGGTGATTTCTGTCAGATAACCATTTGTGGGAAAATGCAACAAAAGGAGATCCGGACAATGCCGGGTAAGAGAATAACAGATGTCCAGAAAATCTCTTCGCAGCATGACCTCCCCACCGGTCAGGTCGACCCACAACAGATCGCTGGATTTTCTAAAAAACCGATCGATCTCCTTAAAGGTCAACTCATTGGATGCTTTCTTTTTCCAGATGTTGCATGTTTTGCAGCGGTAGTTACACTTGTATGTTAAAACAAAAGTAAGCTTGTAAGGAAAAGACAGCCTTGTAAAATTCGATCGGATGATTCTTCTGGATAACTGATAATAGGGTTTTATTCTCATAATAGTGTCTACAAAATATGAAAACGCGCGGTGCGCGTTGACTGCAATCAGACGGATACAGCATGTTGCCGTCTGTATTCGCAGGTGTTAGTTAAAAAATACTTCTTCTCGATCCCTTCAAAAACCGCTTCAACGGAGATACCCTCCATGCATATGGGGTGCTCACATCGGCTTATTTTTGAATTATAATTTGTGATACAGGGGCTGCAAAAAAGATCCCGATAGAAAACAAGATCATTCCCCCCCCTGGGGCCATAAAGATAAGGGGTATTCGGACCGTAAAACCCGACCACCGGTGTACCCATGGCCGAGGCGATATGAATGGGCGCTGTGTCGTTTGAAATAAAAAAGCAGCTCTTCTCTATAAGAACGGCTAATTCTTTTAGCGTAAGTTTGTTTGCAGCATTAATCACGCTGTTTTTCATCATAGTCAACGTATGTCCAACCAATTCTGCCTCATCATCTCCGGCACCGGTAAAAATAATTTTTATTCTGTATTTGTCAATCAACTGATCAGCCAAACGAGCAAATTTATCATTTTCCCATCTTCGCTGTGTCATCATATTGATACCGGATCCCATGTGTATCCCGATGAAAATATCATCCTTTTCGACGTGGTTGTCTTTTAGAAATTGTTCCGTCCTTTTTCGTTCTTCATCTGTAATATTCAATTTCAACGGTGATAAATCAGCTTTTTCAACACCTGCACCTTTGGCGATTCGAAAGAAGGTCTCCACCATATGTTTGTAGTCGAGATAAGCAACCTTTTTGGTATACCCGATGCCTCGACCCTGCCCGGGTGTATCGAATCCGATTCTTTCCCTTCCGCCGATCATGAGGCCAAAGACGGTAGAGGTTTTGGCGAACTGTTCGAAATCCAAGATCAAATCGTATTTTTCTCTCCGCAGTCTGATGGCATGGGCAACGTATTCAAACACAAATGAATATAAATTCCGATTGGTGATAAAATAGGTGTTGTTTATAAAAGAATTGTTTTGAAGCACTTCTTTGTTTTGAACAAGCGTAAACATATCGATACGCGCGTCAGGATAGCGCTTCCGAATGGCTTTGATGGTCGGTAGAATCATCACAAGATTTCCGATCCCGACGAACTTGATCATCAGAATTTTTTTTACTTGGCCGTTCTCGGCTCTGTGAGCCCCCAAAGCGATAAGCTTGTTTAGATATATTAAAAAATAACATAAAAAAATGCCCAAATATTTGTCTAGTGCTCTGGTTAACCTAAGGTTTATCAAGGATTATTCCTCTTTCATTCTGTTTTTCTAACGATATCTAAAAGCCTTTTCCCTCTCGTTCCTGGGAATGTTAATCTCGAAAAGAAAAAAATCAATATTTAAAATACGATATTTTCCGATCACTTTTGCATGTTCCATAACCCCCGGATAGTGTACTTTGAACCATCTCAGATAACCGGCATAATACGAAAGGAACAGGTGGGTAATCGGATAATTGAAGAACAGTTTCGGTTTATCCTCAAACCAGTTTGGGGCTTGTACATGGCGTATTTTATTCTGGATGGTTGCTGCCATTACGCCTTGGCCGGCAATTAAAGCATCCGGTGGCAGCAGTTCGCCTATTTCCTTTGATGTGTTGTAAACCGCATAATTTGCTCTGAAAAACCAGCTTGAGTAATAAAACATATTTATCGCCACAATAACCACAATTACCATATTGACAATTATTGGTATCCTTAGATATTTTTCACGAAAGCCTACCAGAAAATCGTTTTTAGTAATCCACTGCGCCGACTTAAATAGAAAGTAACATAAAAGGACTATGCCGGAGGCATAAAGGAAAACAAAGAATAGATATCTGAGAAACGATGCGATTTTAAAGACCGGGTTAAGCTTGATATAAAAATGCGGATCATTCCCCATCGATTTTACTTTTAATCCTTCATTCTGAACAACCATTTCTTTAATGTGCCGCAGGGGCACGAACAGTTTAAACTGTTCCCGGGTCTTAAAGACCATTGTTTCAAACCCGGGCTGGGTTATAGAAATTTTATTGATGAATACCATCCCTTTTTTTCGAATAGGATCAATTCTTAAATAATTTATAGAATAAAGACTGCCTATGGTCTGGCTGTAAGTGCCGCTTCCTTTCCGGATATGAACCCCTTTTGAATTTATTTCAGTATAATTGCCAGGGGAATTCGACCAATAAAATCGCATTTTGTCCTTGGGCGCAGAAATCAATTCAACTGCAATTTTAGCCACAAAGGGTTGGGAAATAAATAACACCGAGATATAGGATAAAAGAAAAAGAGACGAGAACAAAACTTTGGGAGTCAAACGGCCGAATTTTTTCAGATGAACCGCCCATGCCATAACGATGGCGAAAAGTACCCCGACGATCGCAGAAACGAAAAAATCACCGCTTCTTGAAAAATCATCTAATAAAAGGTTCCTGGTCAAAAAAGGATAATATTTTTTGATATAGGGTATTACAAAATAAAACAAGAGTACCACTGCCCCCAAAAAAGATACCAAATGAAGTCGCCGGCCGGAAAGCTTGGGAAGTTCCAATCTCCTTTTATCACCTAATTTTGCCAATCCGACCGCGGCAATTAATACGATTCCCGGCAGTATCGGGAGGTAATACCGCGTTGGTTGATAAGATAAAAGGCTTAAGAAAAACGCACCGCATAACGACCAGAACAAAAGAAATATTTCTACCGGGTCCAGTTTTGATGGTTCCCTGATCGCTTTAACTCCAATCGCCATGATGAAAAAAATGGAGAGCGACAACGTCAAAGGAAGAAACTTTAGTCGGTAGAAAAGATGGAATACGGGGTTTGCAGTAATTAGCTTTCCAATACCGCCTGATTGAAAGGTCATACTTAGCCACGAAGACCCCACATTAGAGATATCCTCTTCAAAGGGCAAATAGAATCCTAAATACCATAGAATTCCGGCTAAACCAGCGCCTATCAAACCCGCCGCAGCCGGTTTCAGAGAAACTTTCAGACCATTTTTGATGATAAAAAAAATAAAACTGAAAGCTGTGGCTATAACGAAATGAAATGCCATGCTCTTGGCTATGAATGCCAGACCTGCTGCAAAGCCTGTAAGAAAAAAGTATACCGGTTTTTTGGTCCTGACCGACCGTTGCCAGAAAAAAAGGGTGAGGGTCATGAACAATATTACCAGATTTTCAAAAAGGCCCAATCGGTTATACATGACAAAGGTATAGTTCAACCCCAATAACACAGTCGCAATTAGCCCTGATCTGTCGCCAAAATATTCTTTAAACGATTTAAATACCAAGATTAATGATGCTAAACTCAAAATGATTGGAAGGACCTTTATCTGCCATAACCCGACCCCGATTACAGACAGTATCAGATATTGGAGAACCGCAAATATAGGGCTATAGGCATTGGACGGCCACTGGTCCATTGCCCAGGAACCAAAGAGGATTTTATTTCGTACCTGGTGAACATTGTGCATCTCATCAACGAAAATACCGGCACTGAAGCTCAATCCGGAAGGTGGATCAGCGTTAATATGCAGCATTCGTAGGATTAAAAATGCTAAAAAAATAGAAAATATGATCAGTTTCTTATTCATTTCCTATAAAAACCGTATTTACAATATAGTTCTGTGGGCCTTGCTGACGACCGGAATTGAACTTGACTCCGATGTTTCTGTATTTTATGTTCCGGGTCGGAAAAATATAAACGAAAAAAAGCAGATCGGACGATTCCTGTGGTAAAAAAAAACCGGGATATAAAAGGTTATTTAAAAAACCCGCGACTGATTACATTTTTGACCATTTTTAGCCTATTCCTGGTCTTTTCCTTTCAGATCTCATCTCCTTTCAGCGCAAAGATTCAAATTGACGTAGATTCGGATACAGGAACTATATTCAGACTTTACTGGTCGGGGGAAAAAAAGTCTTACAACAAAACCGATTCAAGCGCTATACGAATCCATAAAGGGCCTAGCACTTACAGTCAAACAATCGGTAATCTTCATTCCCTCGCAAATCTCAGGATCGATCCTTTGAATAGAAAAGGGACCATACAAATAAAAAAGATCAAAATTACCCAACCGGGCTTCGAGCCTACAGTGTTTATAACCAGAGAACAGTTCCAAAAAGTCATCTCCATTCAGCAAAACAACCGAATTGCCTTTGGTCCCCATGGATTGCAAATAACTTTTTTAGAAACCAAGCCGCATCTTCAGACAGAAATCAAACCGGTATTTAAAATCAGCTTGTTTATCAAGCATCTGAAAAATGTTGTGTTTTTTGCTTTGGGGATATGTATCATTTTTTATCTGTTTTTTCTGACTGTATGGTTCGTAAAGGAAAAAGCCGAGTCGACTTTTGGCCTGCCGGAAAAAAGAACGGGTAAACAAAGGAACCTGTTCGCCATTACGTTTATCATTATCGTTCTTGTCCGTCTCGTTTTTTATGCGACCTACCCCCTCAATATTTCAGGTGATGGGTCAACATACTTTGAGATGATCTCCAAGTGGGAAAGCCATTTGGCCCTTGCCGGGGGATATCCATTTGTATTCGGGATATTTAAATATTTCTTCGACACATTATCAATTTTTCCGCCGGAATCGTTGGCGTTTCAGTTTTTTCTTTTGGCGATCCAGCATGTGTTCGATATCGGGATGCTCGTGCTGATCTATTTGGTGCTTGAAAACATCTTTGGCGCTTCTGTTGCCTGCGTCTCTGTCCTTCTCTATGCGTTAAACCCCTTTGTTTTGGGAAACATTTCCACTACCCGTCCGGAGTGGTTTCAATCCGACCTCTTTCTGATCAGCTTGGCCTTGGCCTACCTGGGCTTTTCAACTCAAAACCTGATCAGAAAATCGGTCTTTTATATCAGCGCCGGTTTGTTTTTTACTTTGGGTTTTTTTGTAAAATTCAACCTTTTACCACTGGCCGGTGTTTTTTTGTTGTTTATCTGGTTTGACAAAGCAAAACTGAAAGCAAAACTATCGATTCTTGCATCAATCGCGGTCGTCTGTTTTTCTTTTTATGCCATCTATGTCGGCTTGTTTCATAAACCCAGCACCGGCACCCGGACCTTAACCCATGATCGATCATGGGTTTTGATGGATAAGACTGCAGCGTTTTCAAGCAATACGAAGCTGGACATCAACAACGGAATCCATACGAAAAGATATAAGCTCTTGACTTGGTCTTTATGGCGG